>Ga0307477_10003500_pt1 | contig 11675 bp, 13 predicted proteins | sample atmos_gasesECM2C_FD_203316 | JGI IMG/M metagenome (GOLD analysis project Ga0307477, IMG submission 203316) | Hardwood forest soil microbial communities from Morgan-Monroe State Forest, Indiana, United States - atmos_gasesECM2C_515 | ecosystem: Environmental > Terrestrial > Soil > Temperate...
GCAGGAGAGCCGCTCGCCGAACCTCGAGGTGTTGGTCCTCGGCGGCGAGCCGATTGGTGAGCCGGTGGCGTGGTACGGACCGTTCGTGATGAATACGCACGAAGAATTGGCCCAGGCTTTCGACGACTACCGTCGCGGCCGCATGGGGACGATTCCCGCCGCGCACATCGGCAACTAGCCGTTCAGCGAATCCCGCTGTCGTACTCGACGTTGATCGTGACGTAGCCACCCGACGTCACCGTCGCCGTTGTGGGGATCGGCCGCGGCAGCATGCTGGAACCGATGTTGAGGCCGACGACTGTGTAGGTTCCCGGTGCGACATCGACCCTGAAGAGTCCATCCGCACCCGAGCGCGTCCGCGCCACCTCATGGCCGGCCGCGTCACGTACCACGATGGTCGCGGCGAGGGGGCGGGGCGGACAGGGTGAGTTGATCCGCTCGACCGGGCACGTCGGACCCGACTGGACCATCCCCTGGATGCCCGTTCCGGACGGAACGGGCGGCGCCGCCTGCGCACCGCAGGCCGCCAGCGCGATCGAAAGCGTGATCGAGGCAATGACACGATTCATTCGAATGCTTCTTCTTCTACGACGTGGGACGCCGGGAAAAGTTCCGTATAGCGTCAGTACCATAGACCGGCATGGCCGCACAGACCTACGCGGGCACGGTTCGCGCCCCGGACTTCCCCGATGGGCTCGACTGGCTGAACGTTTCGCGGCCGTTGCACATCGCCGACCTTCGCGGGCGCCTCGCGATCATCGATTTCTGGACCTTCTGTTGAATCAATTGCATGCATACCTTTCCGCAGTTGCGGAAGATCGAACGCAAGTATGGCGACCGTGTGATCGTGGTCGGCGTCCATTCGCCGAAGTTCCCGGCCGAGCGCGAGACCGCCAACTTGCGGGGCGCGGTGCTTCGATATCGCATCGAGCACCCGGTGGTGAACGACCGGGACTTCAAGGTCTGGGAGCGCTTCGGCGGTCGGGCCTGGCCGACGCTGATGTTCATCGACCCGGAAGGCCGCGTCATCGGAAAGCACGAGGGCGAATTGCCCTTCGAACAGTTCGATCCGCTCGTCTCCGGGATGCTCAAAGAGTTCGAGGACCGCGGGCTGCTGCATGGCTCGGCGTCGCCGATCGCGCTCGAGGAAATCCGCGAACCGGCGCGAACCCTCAACTTCCCCGGCAAGGTGCTGGCGACAAGCGACGCGTTGTTCATCGCCGACACTAACCATCACCGCATCGTCTCAGCCGGCTTCGACGGCGTGATCCGGCGCACCTTCGGCTCGGGGCTGCCGGGCTTCGCGGACGGGCCGGCGGACCGCGCCATGTTTGCGCAACCCCAGGGAATGGCGCGGTCCGGCTCGACCCTCTACGTCGCGGACACGGAAAACCACGCGATCCGCGCGATCGACCTCGAGTCCGGTCTCGTCAGGACCGTCGCCGGCACCGGGGAGCAGGCCCTCCAGCCCGGCAAGGGTGGCTCCGACCGGTCGACGGCGTTGAGCTCGCCGTGGGACCTGGCCTTCGCGGATCGCCTTCTCTACATCGCCATGGCCGGGACCCACCAGATCTGGACCCTCGACCTCGACCACGCCATCGTTGCGCCCTTTGCGGGAACCGGTCGTGAGGGTCTTCTCGATGGACCAAAGGACGAGGCATGGTTCGCGCAGTCGAGCGGACTCACGATTCTCGATGGGCACCTGTACGTCGCGGACTCGGAGGTCAGCGCCGTACGCGATGTCGACCTGGGAACGGGCCAGGTGAGCACCCTGGTCGGGGAGGACCTGTTCGTCTTCGGCGACGAAGACGGCGAGGGCGACGCGGTGCGGCTCCAGCATCCGCTGGGAATCACGAGCCGGGACCACATCCTGTATGTGGCCGACAGCTACAACAACAAGGTCAAGCGGCTGGATCCCCGACGTCGTGCGGTCGCGACCTGGCTCGGGAGCGGGGCGGCGGGACGGGCGGACGGACCTGGGCCCTCGGCGGGGTTTCGTGAGCCCGGCGGCGTCTGTGCCGGCGTCGATGGCCTCTACATCGCCGACACCAACAACCACCGGATCGCGGTCGCGGACTGGACGACCGGGACGGTTCGGACCGTGATCGGCGACTAGCAGCACAGCGCGCCTTTACGGGCTCGGAAGTCGCCGCTAGAATGGGGCCACCCTGACGGGGGCAGGGCGGAGGTCGGGGAATGCGGACGCTCTCGTTGCTCGGACTCGATGCCGCCGAGCGTCCGCGTCTGAACGCCATCACCTTGCGCCGGCTGGCCTGGCTCGGCACGGTGGTTCGCTGGCCGGGGCTGCTTTTTGCGGCGATCCTGTCACTCGAGGTGAAGCCGATCTCCGGGATCGGGCTTGCCTTGATCCTCATATGGGTCGCCCTCTACAACGCCTGGGGGATGATCCAGGTCTCCAGGGCCGACGACACCTCGATCCTGCGGATCGGGCGCGCCCTCACCTTGCTGGATACCGTCAGCTACTTCCTGGTGCTCTATGTGTTCGGCGGGGTTGGTGCGAGCACCAGTATCTATGCGTCCTACATCCTCCTGATCGTGTGGCTGGTGGCCTACGACGGCGCTGAGGGCGCAATGCTCTGCGTCGGCATCTTCGTCGTGGGGATGATCGCCCTGCACGCCGCGCTCCATGCATTTCTGGGCCGGCCCTTCGATGGGCAGGAGGTGCTCTATTGGAGCCTCATCATGGTGGTCGCGGGTGCGATCCTGGCGGCCTACGATCGGATCGTTATTGGAGGCGTCCTGCCGCAGGCAGCGCAGGCAGGTCCCAATGGGTCGAGCTCTCCGACGGCCCCGGCGGTCATCATCAGCGCCGTGGCAACGCCGGTGACCAGCGCAACCGTCCCGGCCGTCCGCCTGTCGCCCCGCGAACAGGAGGTCCTCGAGCTGGTCGCCGAAGGCTATTCCAACTCGATGATCGCCACTCGCCTGCATTTGAGTGAGAACACGGTCAAGACCTACGTCGAGAACCTGCTGAGCCGCCTCAATGCCCGGAATCGCGCCGAGGCGGTGGCCGCCGCCTCGCGGCAGAATCTGATCTAGGGAGCCCTCCCTCTCCCCCGTTCGCCCTCCCCCGATTGGAACTCGCACGGCGCATCTTTCATCACCCTGGGGGATACCGGTAACGAACTTCTCACCGTAGGCTGTGACCAGTGGGGGTGCCAATCGACCTGGGGGGCACGCCGATGGCGACCAGGATGGTGGGGGGTTTCATCCTGGTCGCCTTTCTCTTGTGTCTCCTGTTGGCCTGGCCGGGTCGCCGGCGCTGGCCGCTCTGGCTGATCGCGGGTCTGTGCAGCTCGCTGTGTGCCGCGCTCACCCTGAGCCTCACGGCCGCCGGCGGCTGGCTCGTGGATTTGATGCGCCTGGCCACCGTGGCCCTGGCCACCGGCTTCCTCGGCACCGCCGCCGTCCGCGACCTCCGCTAGCCGACGACGCCCCCAGGCGGCGGATCACGAAGGTCCGCCAACTCGCCACCTTGACTGGCCGTGCCGCTGTCAGGTAAAGTGATACCCACATTGGTATCAACCACCAGATCCTGGAGGGATTGCCCATGATCCTGTTCCTGCTGCTCCTGATCGCCGCGATTGGCATCGTGGCCGTCTATGCCGTCGGCGGCAACGCCGGCACGCATGACGTCACACTCTGGCAATGGCACTGGGCCGCGGTCCCCGATTGGGTTCCAGTGGTGCTCACCGCCGCGGTATTCGGCGGCTTGCTCCTGCTCTACATGCTCTACGCGGGCCTGGTTCACGGTGTCCGGGTGGGATCCATGCGGCGTCGGGTGACGACCCGCGAATCAGCGATTACGGAGTTACGTCGTGAGAACCAGCAGCTGCGCGAGGAAAACGCCCGGGTCCGCAGCCGGATTCCGGCCACCACCACGAATGGCGAGCCGGTGGCGGCCACGACCGCGCCGGACCGTCAGGCCAAGGCCGCGCCATTCCGCCCCCGGATGACCTTCGGGGAGAGGGTGCGAACCTTCCTCAACGGCCAGGAGCCCGCGGGCTACTAAGCAATCGGTCACTCACGGGTCGCCGCGGCAGACCTCGCAGGCGAGCGAGGCCTGCTGCGCTCCGGTTTGCAGCGCGACGCTTGACAGCCAGCCAGTCGTGTCAGCTAAATTGATACCGTTCCTGCCATCAGTGGCTCGCGGGTCAAGGTGGACTCCTGCGGGCCGCCGTCCAATTGAAAGGGAGGCGAAACAATGCCGGTAAGCGGCAAGCGGGGCTTCGGTTCGATGGACGAGGCCAGGCAGCGGGAAATCGCCAGCAAGGGCGGTCAGGCGGCGCACCAAAAAGGGTCGGCCCACGAGTTCAGTCCAGAAGAGGCACGTTCGGCCGGCAGTAAAGGCGGCAAGGCAGCCCACGAAAAAGGATCGGCGCACGAGTTTTCCTCCGAAGAGGCGCGCGCCGCCGGCCGAAAGGGTGGTGAAGCCTCCAGCCAGGACCGCAGCCGGATGGCCACCATCGGGCGGGAAGGCGGCCGCCGCTGACCCAAGGGAGGAGACCGGCGGGCCTCCTCCCCTGTGATCTAGAGCGCCCCGACGAGTTCCTTGATGCGCGTCTCCGAGAGGGCGACGTCCGATAACGTGCCGGCGAAGTAGGCATCGTAGGCGGCCAGATCCAGCAGGCCGTGCCCACTCAGGTTGAAGAGGATGACTGGCGACTCGCCGCGCTCGCGCGCCTCGATGGCCGCGTCGATGACGGCACGAATGGCGTGCGCCGACTCCGGCGCCGGGATGGTGCCCTCGGTGCGGGCGAACTGCACGGCGGCATCGAAGACCGTTCGCTGTGGATAGGCAACCGCGTCGATGAAGCCGTGGTCGACCAGGGCGGAGACCAGCGGCGCCATGCCGTGATAACGCAGCCCACCGGCGTGAATGCCGTCAGGGATGAAGCCGTGGCCGAGCGTGTGCATCCTGACCAGCGGCGTCATTTCACCGGTGTCGCCAAAATCGTAGGTGTACTTCCCGCGGGTGATCGAGGGACAGGCGTCCGGCTCCACCGCCAGGAACCGCGTGCGGGTCCGCCCTTGAAGCCGGTCGCGCAGGAAGGGGAACGCGAGGCCGGAGAAATTGCTGCCGCCACCGACGCACCCGACCACGAGGTCCGGCATCGCGCCGGCCCGTTCCATCTGCAGCAGCGCCTCTTCGCCGATGATCGTCTGGTGCATCAGGACATGGTTGAGCACGCTTCCCAGTGAGTACTTGGTGTCATCCCGAGTCGCGGCGTCCTCGACCGCCTCGGAAATGGCGATGCCGAGACTGCCGGTGGAGTCCGGGTGCTCGGCCCGGATCTTGCGCCCGGCATTGGTGAGCTCGGAGGGGCTGGGGACGACGGTTGCGCCCCAGACCTGCATCATGCTCTTGCGATACGGCTTCTGCTCGTAGCTGATGCGCACCATGTAAACCATGCATTCGAGGTCGAAGATCCTGGCGGCAAAGGCCAGGGCACTTCCCCACTGGCCGGCGCCGGTCTCGGTCGACAGTCGCTTGGTTCCTTCCGCCTTGTTGTAGAACGCCTGGGCGACCGCGGTGTTCGGCTTGTGCGAACCGGGCGGGCTGACTCCCTCGTACTTGTAGTAGATCTTCGCCGTGGTCTTGAGCTCCCGCTCCAGCCGGGTCGCGCGCATCAGCGGTGTCGGACGCCACAGTCGTAGCGCCTCCTGGACCGGTTGCGGGATGTCGATGTAGCGCTCCTGGGAGACCTCCTGCTTGATCAGCTCCATGGGGAACAAGGGCGCCAGGTCCTGCGGGCCGATCGGCTGGCGCGTACCCGGGTGCAGTGGAGGGCTTCCCGGAAATGGGAGGTCCGCCTGGATGTTGTACCAGCGCGTCGGCATCTCTCGCTCGTCGAGCACGATCCGGTTGGCGACTTCGGGCGCGCGAACGCTCATAGCTTTCTCCCTCCTGTGGTCCGAATCGTCAGCGTGGCGCTATTCCCGCCTGTTTTAGCATGGACGGCACCCCGATGCAAAGGCCCGACCGGACCGCCATGCTCGCCGCCCTGGAACGCCTCGTGGTCGCCGAGTCGCCATCGTTCGACAAGGCGCGCTGCGACGCGTGTGCCGATCGGGTCACCGAGCTCTTTTTGCAGCGGACCGGTGCCTCCGCAGTGCGACATCAGCGGCCCGACCGGGGCGACCACCTGGAGATCCGGATTGGCGACGGCCCCGAACCGATCATGCTGCTCTGCCATCACGACACGGTGTGGCCCGAAGCCACCCTGGCGCGCTTGCCCTTTCGGGTTGACGGGGACCGCGTCAGCGGCCCTGGGAGCTACGACATGAAGGCCGGCATCGTCGAGGCCGCGTTTGCCCTGGAGACGGCCAAACCGAAGCGGCCGGTCATCGTCCTGTCGACCTCCGATGAGGAAATCGGCAGCGCGAGCTCGCGCGCGTTGATCGAGGAAACGGCGCAGCATGCGGTCGCGGTCCTGGTGCTGGAACCCGCCGCCAGCGGCGGGGCGATCAAGACCGCGCGCAAGGGCATCGCCGATTTCATCCTTGAGGTGGACGGCCGCGCCGCGCACGCCGGCGTCGAGCCGGAGAAAGGGATCAGCGCGATCGAGGAGATGGCGCACCAGGTGCTGGCCCTCAAGGCCCTCAGCGATCCGAGGAACGGCACCACCATCAATGTTGGCGTGGCGGTCGGGGGCACCCGGCCGAACGTCGTCGCGGCGCACGCCCGTGCCGAAATCGACGTTCGCTTTACGCGCGCCTCGGAGGCGGAGCGGGTCGTTCGCGCCATCAACGATCTGCAACCGACGCTGGCGGGAGCTCGCCTGCGCGTCAGTGGCGGTGTCGACCGGCCGCCCATGGAGCGCAGCCCCGGAACCGTTCGCCTGGCCCAGCTGGCCCAGCGGCTCGCCGCCGAGGTCGGCTTCCAACTTGCAGAGACCAGCACCGGCGGCGGCAGCGATGGCAACTTCACTGCCGCGATCGGTATCCCCACACTCGATGGCCTTGGCCCGGACGGGGGTGGCGCCCACGCCGACTCCGAGCACCTGCTGATCCGGAGCTGGGTGGATCGGACGGAACTCCTGCGGCGCCTGATCGAGGCGCTCTAGTTACTTGACGCCCGCCCCACCCCCTGTGTTAGGGTGGACGACGGTCCGTTACGCCTCGTCGTAGCCAACCGCCTTCCTACTCGTCTCCGCCACGGACCAGAAGGGTTGACGTTCGTCGAGTGACGGAGGGAAGGCTCCATCAACGTTACAGGGGTTGTTATTGCTATTGTCTTGAAGGCTCACGCCTATATCTTGCGGTTGACCGGCGCACGACTCCGCTATCTTGTGGTTTCCGACTGGGCCGCCCGAGCGGTTATTCGTTACTGGCGCCTCCGGCGCAAAAGCCGCCAGGTCCTGGACCAGCTTCGACTTCGGCGGCGGCAGCTCTCGATCACGCTGGCCGGCCACGCGCTCGTCCTCGGGCTCGGTTTTGTCCTGGTGGTTCCGGTGCTGACCGTCCGGCCCGCCGTGACGCGGACGGTCTCGGCTCAATATGCAGGCTACGTCCTGTGGACAACAACCCCGGCCCGCCCCCGAACGGCGCCGCTCCGAGAGGTCCTCAAGGCCTCGGCGCTCGAGGAGCGTCCGGCACCCGACGTCATCGTGCCGGCAGCGCCCGCGGCGGCCGCACCCAGGCCGGCGACAGCCCCGGCCTTCACCCCGCCGCCGCCCGGCTCGGGCGGAGATGGCCTGGCCGCCATTTACGCGGTCTTCGGCAGTAGCCCGGGCCTCACCTGGGCGCTGCGGGTGGCGAACTGCGAGAGCCACTACAATCCGCTGGCCGTCAACCGCTCCAGCGGTGCCAGCGGCCTCTTCCAGTTCATGCCGTCCACCTGGAACGCCAACTTCCCCGGCCAGAACATCTGGGATCCGATGGCCCAGGCCCGGGGCGCGCTCGTCTTCTACAACGCCGGCCGCCAGAGCGCCTGGACTTGTAAGTAAGGCGTCCCCGGCTTCGGCCGCCGCCACGCTAGGATGTGGCGCGTGCTGCCGCCGTTGTCCGGATCGCCGCCTGGTTCGCAGGTCGAGGTGCGGCTGGTCCGCTCCCATGCTGAGTTCGCTGCCTGCGAGGCGCTGAGCCGCGACATCTGGGGCGCGGCCGAGCGGAACGTGGTGCCGCGCGAGCTGCTGTTGACGATGCAGCTCAACGGCGGCCTGGTGCATGGCGCGTTCCTTCCGGACGGCCGGATGGTCGGCTTCTGCTTTGGTTTTGCGGGTCTGCGCGATGGACGGCTGCGCCTCTGCTCCCACCAGCTCGGCGTTATCCCCGAGCTGCGCGGCGCCGGGATTGGCATCGCGCTCAAGCAGGCTCAGCGAAACGATGCGCTGCGGCTTGGCTATCCGCTCGTGTCGTGGACCTTCGATCCACTGGAGGCCCGCAACGCCTACATCAATCTCCATCGGCTGGGATGCATCGCGCGGCTGTACGATCGGAACCACTACGGCGAAATGGAAGACGAGCTCAACCGTGGCCTGCCCTCCGATCGCTTCGAGGCCGAATGGTGGCTGGATCAGCCAAAACCGCCGAAACCGCCCGGGGACGCGGTCGTGATGTTGCGGGTGGCCGGCGACAGCGAGCCCATCAGTGAGAAGGTCGACCCGCTGTCCGAGACCGCTGTCCTGATTGCGGTGCCGCAGGATTTTCAGGCGATCAAGAAGAGGAGTCCCGAGCTGGCCCTGCGCTGGCGACTGGAGAGCCGAACCGCGCTCGAAGCGGCCCTTGCCACCGGCATGATCGCCATCGACTTCCTCCGGGAGGGCGTCTACCTGATGACCCGGGCATCATGAAGATCGAGGCCGTCGAGCTGCGGGTGCTGAAGATGCGACTGCTCCAGCCGTTTCGGACCAGTTTCGGCGTGCAGCAGGACCGCTACCCGCTGTTGGTACGGCTGGAGATCGACGGCCGCTCGCAATGGGGCGAGTGCGTCGCCGGCGAAGGGCCCTGGTACTCCTACGAGACGGTCGAGACCGCCTGGCAGATCCTCAAGGGTTACCTGGTGCCGGCCGTCCTCGGGCGAGAACTCGCCGACGTCGATGCGCTCGAAACCCTCTTCGCGCCGGTGCGCGGCCATCACATGGCCAAGGCCTGTCTCGAGATGGCCTTCACCTGCGCCCTCGCCGAGCATGCCCGTAAGCCGCTCGCGACCTTCCTTGGAGGAGTCCGCGATCGCGTGGAGAGTGGGGTCAGTATCGGCATCAAGGCGACCGTCGATGAGCTGCTCGACAGCATCGGAACCCATCTGGCGCAGGGCTACCGTCGGATCAAGGTCAAGATCGAACCGGGGTGGGACGTGATGACGATCGCGGCCATCCGCCAGCGTTATCCGGAAATCACGCTGATGGCGGATGCCAACTCTGCCTACACGCTCGACGATGCCGCCCACCTTGGTCAGCTGGACCAGTTCGGGCTGTTGATGCTGGAGCAGCCGCTGACCGCCGGCGACCTCGTCGATCATGCCGCCCTACAGCGGCAATTGCGCACACCGATCTGCCTGGACGAGAGCATCGAGTCCGCACGCGAGGCCCGGCAGGCGCTCCAACTCGGGTCATGCCGCGTCATCAACATCAAACCGGGTCGGGTCGGCGGCTTCGCCGAGTCGCGCCGGATCCACGACCTCGCGAGCAAGGCGGGTGTGCCCGTCTGGTGCGGTGGCATGCTGGAAACGGGCATCGGCCGGGCCTGCAACGTCGCCCTGGCCACGCTCGCAAACTTCCGGCTGCCCGGCGATATTTCGGCCAGCGATCGCTACTGGGCCGAGGACATCGTGGAACCGCCCTTCATCCTCCAACGCGGGGGCACGATCGGGGTGCCGACGCGATGGGGCCTTGGGGTCCGGGTCAAGGTCGATCTCGTCGACCGCTTGACCGTCCGGCGGGAACTCCTGCGCTAGCTAAAGGAAGAAGGCCGCCAGCGCGATGATCGCGTAGACGCCGACCAGCTGCAAGCCTTCGAGCCAGTTGCTGTGACCGTCCCGCGAGATCACCGCAATCAGCAGCGTGGCGATGAGCACGGCACCGATCTCGAAACCGGTGAAGACAAAATCCATCGGACGGCCGATCAGGAGGCTGATAAAAACCAACGCCGGTGCGATGAAGAGCGCGACCTGCGTCGACGAACCGACGGCGATCTCGAGGGTGACATCGAGCTTGTCCCTGATCGCAAAGAACACGGCTGAGGCGTGCTCGGCGGCGTTCCCGATCACCGGGATGATGATCAGACCCACGAAGATCGGCGAGATCTTGAGCGTCTGCAGCGCCGGATTCAGCGCCGACACGAGCAACTCGGACTCCAGGCCGACCAGCAGAGCCGCGCCGACCAGGATGCCCAGTGCCAGCGTTCTCGACCATTCGGGCCGCTCGCTGGAGGCGGGCGTTCGAAAAAGGTGCGCGTTGGTGAACTGGGTGAAGACCAGTGCCGCAGCGTACAGGACGATCAGCGTCGCCGCAACGCCTGCGGAGACGACCTGGCGACTGGCGGCCGATAGGGTCGGCGAGGTTGCCATCAGGAGGGCGGGGACGCCCAGACCGGCGACAGCCAGGACCAAGGACGCGGTATGGACACCGGCCGCGCGAGCGCTGAAGGCCTGTTCGTCACGATCCAGCCCACCGACGAAGAGCGAGACCCCGAGCACGAGCAGCATGTTTCCGATGATCGAGCCGATCAAGGACGCCTTGACGACCTCGAAGTCCCCGGCGGCGATCAGCAGCACCCCGACGATCAGCTCGGTCACGTTTCCGAAGGTGGCGTTGAGCAATCCGCCGAGCCGCGGGCCGATGCAGATCGCCAGTTGATCGGTGGCCCGCCCGATCAGGCCAGCCAGCGGGATGATCGCGAGCGCGGCAGTGATGAAGGTGACCACCGACTGATGCGTCAATGCCGCGGTCAGCGAAACCGGGATGAAAACGAGCAGCCAGTTGATCGACGGCCGTAGCCACGGCGCCCAGCCAGCCATTCGGGTCCATTATCCGGTCGGGGTCGGGGGCCGGGCCCGAGTCATGGATCAAGCCGCACGGGCACCCCGCCCGAATCATCCCGGCGGGTTCGAGCACCCGGCCCGGTATCACGAAGCCGGCGTGCTTGAGCACCCGGCCCGGTATCACGAAGCCGGCGTGCTCGAGGCGCCGAGCCGTTTTGAAGGCAAAAGAAAAAGACCTCGGCGATGACCTACTCTCCCAGACCGTTGCCAGCCCAGTACCATCGGCGCAGACGGGCTTAACTGCTGTGTTCGGGATGGGAACAGGTGTTTCCCCGTCGCTATGGTCACCGAAGTCTTTCTCTTCGATCGTAGTGCGAAGAAGTATTTAGGGACCGCGCAGTTCACGCGATCAACTCCCTGGCGCTAACAAGCGCTGAGGAGTGGAGATAGATGGTCAAGCCCTCGACCTATTAGTACCGCTCAGCTGAAACGGTTGCCCGTCTTACACCTGCGGCCTATCAACCAGCTAGTCTCGCTGGGGTCTTACCTGGTTAACCCAGTGGGAGACCTTGTCTTGAGGTGGGCTTCGTACTTAGATGCTTTCAGCACTTATCCCATCCGAACATAGCTACCCGGCACTGCCATTGGCATGACAACCGGGACACCAGAGGTCCGTTCACCCCGGTCCTCTCGTACTGAGGGTAACTCCTCTCAAGTCTCCTGCGCCCAC
>Ga0307477_10003501_pt1 | contig 11674 bp, 14 predicted proteins | sample atmos_gasesECM2C_FD_203316 | JGI IMG/M metagenome (GOLD analysis project Ga0307477, IMG submission 203316) | Hardwood forest soil microbial communities from Morgan-Monroe State Forest, Indiana, United States - atmos_gasesECM2C_515 | ecosystem: Environmental > Terrestrial > Soil > Temperate...
CACCTCGAGAGCACCGGGATAGAGTCGGTCGGCGAAGGGATAATCCACCAGGTAGGAGGACATGCCCAGCAAACGAATGTCCGTCGGATGCTCAATCCGATAGCGTTGTAAAGCGCCGAGGTAATCGCGATAGCCCAGCTCTTCAAAGAGGGCCTCGAGGATCTTCCAGTAACGGTCCCGACAAGCTGCGCCAAACTCGCGTTCGAGATGCTCTCGGAGGTCGTTTTGAATGCGGTCGTTCTCAAGCAATGTATCGTCCACATCCACTAGAAAGACGACAGGTAACCGTCCGCTCATGTCTTTTTACCTCCAATGTTACTTACTAGGGGACTTAAGGTGCTCGAGGCAAATTCCGGTGAGGTTCACGACCTCTGCATGAGTGAATATTTTTTGGCTAGCTCTTACGGTTATCATGGGTTGCTTCTCCTCACAGTGCAAACAGCCAGTACCTTAGAAACATCCATGCGAGCGGCCCTGCCAAGCAAAGGCCAGCCGCCATCGCCAGAATCACTTGAGTACCCGAGATATTTACCTTGCTGGTCATGTGTTTATCTCAGCCGAAAAAGCTAGTCCTGGCTCTGCACGAGCGGGAGTTGCGACGTAAGTTGCACGTCGATCATCATGCTGATGCGGCGGTCCAGCTGAAAGAAGGTCGCCGCTTTTTTCCCGGGCAGTACCTTCCGAAATATTGGCACATACTTCTGGCGAAGCTGCGCTGCGGCGATGTCCACATCCAGCCAACGGCGAACGAGGCTATCGGCCTGCTCATCGGTCTGCGTTCCGTACTCGTCGGAATATTCTTTGACCAGCGCGGCTCTCGCGTCGTTAATCTTTGCGAATTCCGCCGAATACTGCTCATACACCGGCCAGAACTTGGTCGCTTCGCTATCCGTGAGGGTCAGATTCGCGGCTATGACCTGCTTCTTGATCGAACGGATGTCTTTGAGCAACAGGGCGAATTGCTGGTTCGTAAACGCTTCGGCACTGCCAGGGGTTGCGGCCGCTGGTTGCGAGGATGGATCTTGAGCGGCAACTTTTGGACTTCCAAACACACACACTCCTATGAACGCGAGCATTGCAATCGTGATTCTCTTCACAGTATTCGCTCTCCTTTGGTGTCAACCAGCCAGTCCTGGGGCGCAACCTGCCGGAAACTCTTTGCGGTGGCGACCCGATAAGACAGTGATGCAACCGGGCTTCCAGTCGGAGGGCCAGGAGTGACTGCAAGTCATTGATTGTCCGTGGGTTGCGGGAGCGGAGTGCCTGCTGAAATGGGTGGCAGAGACCGCTCTGTCTGGCGCCTAGCGCTTTCGACAGACGATTGACACTGCATTCGACAGCGCCGCCACAATCAATACTTGCCGTGGAAGATGGCATGGTTGATATTGGGCCAAAACTCTTTCGCGATGTTGAAAACGCCGTCTAACGCGATTTGCGTCACCCACTTCTGGCCCGTCTTTGTCCACGTGCGCTCTCTCGCCGGGTAATACAAGTCCGATATCCCCGCACCGGCTCCGTTGCCCACGATTTCCGAGAGATTGATTGTTCGATGGCCGGAATCAGTCCGCGTGATAAGCAGACGGCTTACCGCATAGCCAGTGCGCTTAAAAAACCCGCCATGCCCGAGCGTGTAATACCTCGGGTCTTCGTGCGTTAGCGCAGGTACGATGGCTTCCGTCAGATAGTTTCCAACAGCCTGGTCGGCCACCGCATGCCAGTAGTAGCGGCCAAAGCCTTTGGCGCCTTGCCCAAACTCTCGATAAGACTTATTCGCCTGGCTGGCACCCGCAAACATCCCGGCGGAAACGAAAGACGAATAGTCGAAGCTATCCTGCGTAGCCAGCCAGAACTTATCTTTCAGTGAGAGCGGAGGCAACTGCGTGTCAGCGCTCACCGCCCGATAGTTGGGAAAGATCCAAATTATGCGCTTGGACTGTTTGGCTTCGGCACTTCCGAGTGAGCTGGCGTCAAGGGAGGTGCTGACGCTACTCGATTGCGCCTGATCGTTCGCATCGGCCTCGATCTGCGTTGCGGAAACTTGCTCGCCCGGGGCCACCTGTTTCGGCGCAAGGATGGGCCGTGGCGCATCTTCAGATGAATTTTGTGCGAAAGCCGTGTTCCCCCAAAACAGGAAAGCGAGGGCAATCGCTGCGCACGCGTTGCGGGCTATGCAAAAACCTTGGAGCCGAGATACAACACGCCTGACGGGACCATTCGAAATTCGTAAATGAAATGAATTCGGTAGCATAAGCGTTTGATTCAAGATTCTCCTGTATCGATTCAAATTCAGCCGATAAAAAATCCCGCACTCGGACACAGCAGGTTCGCGCGCATGGCTGGCATCACGCCTTTGATAACTTTGCAATCAGCCTGGGCACGATTCTGCGGGGGATCAAGCGTTGCGCGAAGACGCTGAACTTATTCAGCGCTCCGGGGACGGTCAGCCCGCCGCCGTTGGCAAGAACGCGTAGTGCCTCCTCCACGACTTCCTCCGGAGCCTGATAAATTCCTGCCCATTTTCCTCGGACCGGCAGCTGTGAGTGACCGTTCTCATTCTTGCGTAGCCTTCCCGGGCAGACGGTGACGACGGTTACGCCAGCGCGGCGCAGCTCCTGTTCCAGTGCCAACGAAAAGGTGGTCAAGAACGCTTTGGAAGCGGAATAAGCGCTGGCAAAAGGAATGGGCTGAAAGCCGGCAGTCGAGGAGATGTTGATGATGCCCTTTTGCTGTCGCTCCAACATTCCCGGAAGGAGACTGTAGGTAAGCTCGACGATGGCCTGGTTGTTTAGCCGGAGCATCTCCAATTGCCGGGGCAGAGAATTGGCGCGGAATTCTCCGCGCAGACCAAAGCCGGCGTTATTAACGAGCAACTCGACCGGGACACCGCCGCGCGAAAGTTGCTCCGCGAGGATTTGGCCCGCTCCGGCGGTAGAAAGGTCAACTTGAATGGCGACCACGGAGACAGGGTGAGCGCGGCGCAATTCGTTTGCGAACGTATGGAGAAGTTCCGGAGAACGGGCAACCAGCACCAGATTGCAATGGCGCTCCGCAAGCGCGCGGGCAAAGGCCATTCCGAGACCGCGGGAGGCACCAGTGATGAGAGCGTAGCCGTCGTTCTTCATTTCAGTTCTTGCTCAGGGATCGGCGCACAGCCTCGGGGAATCGGGTATCGAAAACGCCGTCCCAGAAACGTGTGGTGATGCCGTATCCCTTGTCGATCCCTTGCGGGCTGTGGTGGTACAGATGATATTTTTTCATCCGCCGGAAGAGCGGAAACCTGGAATTGGAAAAGTGCAGCGCGTAGTGCAGCCACTCTTCGCAGGCGTAGCTTTGTACTGCGCCGGCGAGCACGACAGGCGCCGTATAAACGGGAAACAGAAAGCTGACGGGAGCTGCGACAAAAAACAGAGGCAAAATGTCTTTTAATCCGCCACTGATGTGACTTCCATCGAATGGACGCGCATGGTGATCCCAATGGAGCGGGTCAAGCCGCTCATGCAGAAACTTTCGAATTAAGCCCTTGCCGGGAGGAAAACGGCCGTGCAACACATAGCGGTGGAAGAGGTACTCGACGAGAGTCCACGTCGCCCAGCCCGCGAAGAAAAAGGCGACGGCGATCCAGGGATGCGTTGTCGAAAACGCGATAGCCAACACGAGAATCGCGTACAAGGTGTAGAAGACGGTCAGTGGATAGAGGCGGCGGCGAGCCATAGCTGCCTGCTGCCGCTTGTAGGTCGCGAAGGGAACTTCAACGGTCCTTTGCAGTGGCAGTGAAACGACTGCATGCTCTGACATTACCCTTCCCATCCCTTCATAGTTTTTTCGGAGGCATTATTCAAAGCTTCCAGTGACGCCTTGGAAGCCGTTCATAGCCTGCTTCCAGAGCCACTTCATCACGCGGGCCGCGCTGTAGCAGTAAGCGACGTTGTATCCCAGCGTCGAAAAGCAATTTGGCTCGCAGCCCTTTTTCATTTCCGCGAGTTGTTTAACATCGAACTTTTGATTGGCGACAGTGCCCCAGTCGTAGGATGCGTTGTACATCGGGAAGCACGGTGCGAGCGTCCCGTTGGTGCGAATGATCAGCCAGTTTTGTCCGGCCCGGCATCCCCAGTGCTCGCCGTGGCCGCGCATGAAGCCTTTCATGTTCTGCAGACGGGGAATCGAATCCACCATCTTCCAGCCCTGGCGCTGCTTGTCGATTAGCCAGTCGAGAAGGTCGTCCACCACGGGAAAATCTTCCGGCCGGATGTACGTGTCGTTTTCATGGAGATGCTTGAAGTGCCCCTGTTCCATCATGGGGGCTTCGTTGATGTGAAACGTGATGGAGATGCCGTTTTCGTGCGCGATCGTCGCGAGTTCTTTCACGTCGTCAATGTTGGTGCGGCAAATGTTGGTGTTGAAAAAGACGGTATAGCCGTAGCGGTATTGCCGCCGTACTAGATGATCGAAGTTCGCACGCACGTGCTCAAAGGCTTTCGGAAGCCCCGGCTTTTCCTTGATCGTATCCACGGCGAAGTTGACCGTAGCTATGCCGGCGTCGGCGAGTCGGTCCGTGACTTCTGGGCGCAGAAGCCGCGCGTTCGTCGCCAGGTACACCCAGAAATCTTTCTTCGCGGCGTAGTAGACCACCTTGTGAACGAAGTCCGGCCGGATCAGCGGCTCGCCGCCCGTGGGAGCGAGCACGCGGCACGGTGTGGACTCCAGCCAATCAATGGCGCGCCGCGCGGTGTCTTCCGTCATGCCCTTGATGCGGTTGTCATACGACCAGCAGTAGTGGCAGTCCAGGTTGCATTTCCATTCGGTGAAGAGGTACGCGATGATCGGCTGGAAGTCTCCCGGCAGGACGCGCGACTTGAAATACGGAAACATCCAGCCCCGCATGGTCTTCATGACCTTTGAAGCAGGCCAGTGCCGCTTGCCGGTCCGCAGCACGGCGTCGTGCGCGGCGATATCGGCGGCATCGAGCTCGTGCATAAGAGCCGGGTGTTGCGGGAAGGCCGGCGAGGGCAGAGTAAGCGAGGTTTGAGAGTCGCGTTCCGCCCTCGCCAGCGAGGGGTGGTCGGGGGGCTTTTGTAGAAGATCGTGGAGCGGCACATCCAGGCGGAACGGCTGCGCCGGCAGTGTAGGCAGAATTTGAAGCGGCTGCCGCGTTGAACTGGACATGATCCCCTCCTCGGCGGAGGTAATGCATCTCGCTTTCCAGTTTGGGGAACCCCGCAAACCTTGCTCGGTCGTGAGCCGTCAATTCCGCATGTCATGCAAGGGGAAGCACTTAGGCATGTTGGCGTTCCTGAAGTGCCATAGCGAAAGCCCGTCCCACCCGTGGTGTACGACGAGCTTTTGACTTTCCTGTCAATCCTCTGTCAGCGCCCTTTTGGATGTCCGAAAGCTACCGTGCTGCATTTTATTCGGGAACACCAAGCGTATTCCCTTCAAGCAGTTGCTCTTCCCCCCTTGTACTGATGCGTTGTGGTGAACCTCCCTGAAATGGAAGAGGGAATGCAGCAACGCACCAGGAGCGCTGGTCGCAAAAGTGTGATCTTCGGAAGTTCCAGCGCTAGAAGGTGAACGGATGTCTGCAATGGTCAGTTACGTAGCCCCTCTCGTTCCGGCGTTTCCGGCGGGGGTCGAGGCGCGCTGGGAAACCGAAAATCGCACGGTGTGGAATGAACGGGAACACGCGAGCGAGGACCGCGAGCTGGTTTACGAAATTAGCTGGATTGCGGAGCTTGGTGTCTGGCGGCGTTTTCTACGGTCACAGCGGAAGGCGCGGAACTAAAGACGTCATGCCCTGCGAAACGCGCGCATTCTCCAATTCAGCTTGTGCGGTTGTAAGAATTGCTCTGCTGGGAGCGATGCTCTTAGGCGCGGTACGTGTGCCGGCACAACAAACGAGCCAGAAGCGCAGCACGGTCAAAGGCACCGTGTCGTTGGTAAACGCAACACAGGAGCGCTCGACGTCCGAGGGCCTTATGTTGGAATTGAAGCCTTTGGGCGAGGGCGCCGGTTCGTTGTCGGCGATTACGGACGAGACGGGAAACTACGAATTTAATGATGTGGCGGGCGGAGACTACACTCTACGGCTCCAGGCGGAAGGTTTCGAGCCATTCACGGCGACACTTCACGTAAGAGGTGGCGCGTCGGTCATCCAAAATATTTCCGCAAAGTTGGCCGGGCTCACTCAGAAAATCGAGGTAAAGGAGCAGGCTGATCCGCTCTCGGCAGATTCTTCCGACACTTCAAAGCTTAGCGAAAAACAAATCGCCAGCCTGCCCGTTGTCGAAGAAAACTTCAAGTCATTGCTGCCGCTGACCCCCGGCGTGGTCCGCACGCCGGATGGAAAACTGAATTTCCGCGGCGCAGCCGAAGATCAGTCCATGCTCCAAGTGAATAACTCGAAAATGACCGACCCGGTCACCGGTTCGTTTTCGATTCCCGTTCCTCTTGATGCGGTGCAGTCTGCTCGCGTAGTCCAGACTCCGTACAGCGCCGAAAATGGCGGGTTCTCCGGCGGACTGACGGTTGTGGAAACCGTGCCGCCGCCGGAAAGCTGGAAGTTCGGTGTGCGCGACCTCAATGTCAGTCTGCGCGGCAAAAATGACCACTTTGTCGGCGTTGGGCGCGCCACGCCGCGCATCGTCTTTGGCGGGCCGGTGCTCGGAGACAAAATCAGTTTTTCCGAAGTCTTCGAATACGACGTCATCCGTGATCCTGTGCGAGGCTTGGCCTGGCCCCGGAACGAAATCAAGAAGCAGGGGTTCAATTCCTACAGTACGCTGCAGGCGATCCTTTCGCCAAAGCAGGTCGTAACTGTAACGTTGAACGTATTTCCAATGAGAACGCAATTCGCCAACATCACCGCGTTGATTCCTCAAACCGCCTCTTCCGACTACGACAGGAAGGGCGCTTCCGTAAGCCTCTCTGACGCCTACACCTTTTCTTCCGGTGCGCTGTTCCGTATGGCATTGAACTACACGCGGTTTGACAGCAACGCGCACGGGCAGGGCAACGAGGCGATGCTGCTCACGCCTGACGGCTGGGGAGGCAATTTCTTCAACTCTTGGGCACGGTCCTCAAGCCAGTTCCAAGCCTCCCCGATCCTTCAGTTTGCTCCCCGGACTTTTCTTGGGCGCCACGATATCAGAATTGGCGCCGACGCCACGCACCGCTCATTTGGCGGCACCAGCGTTTCACAGCCGGTCCGCCTGCTCCGCGAAGCCGGCAGTCTCTCCGAACAGATACAGTTCACCGGCCAGGGACTGCTTGGCGGGTCTGTAACGGATGTAGAGGAGTTCCTCTCGGACCACTGGATGCTCACTGATCGCCTGGCCGCGGACCTTGGCGGACGATTCACCAGCCAGACCGTCGGCCGAACGGCGGCGTTCGCGCCGCGCTTCGGCATCGCGTATGCTCCGGGCAAAGATCGCAAGACCATTCTCCGTGCGGGAATGGGCACCTTCTATGACCGCGTTCCGCTGCTCGCGGCGGATTTTGCCGGCAACCCGACACGCATCATTAGCCAGTACGACCTAAACGGGCAGACGATCGGGAATGAAGTTGCGTTCGAGAACGAGTACATCGCCAATGGAAGCGGTTCTTTGGACTCGCGAATCCGTCACTCGCCGAATACCAGTGCTCGCAGTTTTGTAACCAGCGCGGAGTTGGACCGCACGCTGTGGACGGGTGCCGTTCTGCGGCTTGGCTATATTCGTAGCACAACGAGCGATCTGTTCGTCGTTTCTCCTTTTGGCGGCAATCAGGGTGTGCCGGGTGTTCTTGGCCTTATGAACTCAGGAAAGGAGAACTACAGCCAAGCGGATGCAACCCTGCGGTTCCATCCCATCAAGGATGGCGACTTGAGCGTTTCCTACATCTGGAGCCGGTCACGCGGCGATTTGAACACGCTCGGGGACGTTTTCATTCCGTTCGAGATGCCGGTCATCCGGCCCAACGCCTACGGTGTTCGCCCTTCGGATGTTCCAAACCGCGTAGTCGCTTGGGGGACATTCCATCTTCCGTTTGCTTTGGTGGCTGGCCCGGTCGTGGACCTGCACACCGGCTATCCGTATTCCAAAGTGGATGAGCGGCAGAATTACGTCGGCTTGCCCAACTCACAGCGCTTCCCAACATTTTTCTCCGTCGATTCCCAGGTCTACCGGGACTTCCGCATCCCCGCCAGTCTTCACCTCGGTTCGCGCAAGATCCGTCTCGGCTTCTACGTAATCAACCTCACCAATCACGGAAATTTCAGCCAGGTCTATAACAACGTCACCTCCCCGAATTTCGGCCGCTTCACTGAATTTGAACGCCGGCAGACCGCATTTCTGCTGAGTGTGGTCAACTGAGTAAGCCAGATGAAGGTGAAGCTACACGGCAAGAGAGTCTTGACCGTCGATCACGGCCCATACATGAGCGTTGAAACCGATGAGTTCGCTGAGAACCACACCGGAATCGTTGAAACTGAGCGTCTGATCGAAATCGCTTGCCAGTAGAATTTTCTTAGCACGTCAATCCTCTGTCGGTGCCGTCCCCTAAGGGGAGCAGACCAAGATAATCGGCGCGGGTCTAAAAGCTTCCTCCAATGAGGCAGTGAGCGGCCGACCTTAATGCGCGCAGCGCGGGAACAGTGTCGCTAGAACCATCAAGTCCCACGGCGTGAACAGCCGCTGCTGGGCCTGGTTCCCAAGGGGCTCGGCAGCTCGTGTGATAAAGCCCAACCGATGGCGGTTTGCAAAATTGTGGAGATGCTCGGCGCAAATCCCCGTAAGGTTTGCCACTTCGGCATAAGTGAAGATCTTTTGGCTCGCTTTGATGGCTATCATTAGTTGAGCTCCTCGTCCGCGGTGTCATTCATCGGACCTGTATATGTGGGGCATTTGGTTTGCCAAGAAGGTGCGACTCAGGTGAGGGACAAGTGACTGAATAGATGGAGTTTAGAGTGGTCGCAGATCGCGTTCTCTCGTCGAAGAGTCAGGGGTTCGAATCAAATGTCAAAAATTCGACAATACAATCCAACGTCGAACGACGGGCCACATACGGATATGGAAGTCAGCGAGCTGGGGCCGCCTGCAGAGGCATGCCCGATGCTTTGGCGTATTCGGTAGCGAATAACTGGTTATCTGGATACTGCTCGGTCAACCCGCGCAACAACTTTTGCGCGAGGGGGTCCTGTTTTTCACGGCGTGCGGCAAGGGCAAGCACAATTTTGGCGAACGGCCTGAGATAACAGCCGTTTTCGGCCGTCTTGGCGAGCTGCTCCATACCGAGTTTCTTGTCCCCGTGAATTCCACCAAACCAGAGTGTGAAGCGGGTACCAGCGCTCTGCGATCCAATAATGTAATTGGCGATGCCGGGGGCGATGTACGCGTCGGCCGCGTCCGGATGCTGAGCTAGCAACCGTTTGGCATATTCGTTGGCTTCTTTCACGCGCCTCAAGGCGCTCATATGTTTCTTCTGTAGTATCGATTCCGCGTCTGATTCCATTCCGGCGGCCAGTGTCAGGGCGAAAAGAGCCTCTCCATCCCCAGGATTTGTTTTCTGGCGCTCCCTAGCAAGTTCGCGGGCGCGAGCCAGCGCTTCGCGGAAATGGCTCATACGCTCCGGATCTGGCCTGCCGTCAATCCCGTACAGGAATCTCTTTTCGTTCAGGAAAAAGTCGCTGGTCAGTACGCCTTGGAGGTGCAGCTCCTCAAAGAGATAGCTGGCGGCCACGGCCACTTCACCGAAAGGATCCTCCGAATTGCAGGATTCCCAGCTTGCGAAAGCTTCGCGTGCTTCAGCGAACTTCTGCTCGTAGAGGAGATCGAATCCAGCGGTGAGCTCTGGTACCGCTGTGAAGGCCGGGGAGTGGTCCGGTGTTTCCCCCGCAAAGCCGATGACCGGGCCCAAGAGCAGTGACAGCGCGACAAAATAGGTTCGACGGAGCATTTATCTGCACCTTTCAGTTGACTGTGTGCGGCTGGCCACCGAGCGTGCTGTGGGCCAAAGACTTGGTACTAAGGCGCTACGGTGGAAGCGACTGCACTCCGTGTTGAGAAATACTTGTCCAGGCCCTCCAAAACTTCGCTTAAGCCGGTTTGGACATTGCGGTCCATGGCGGCAACGACCGCCGTCACGTTTTTGCCGCTCACCGGTTCGTCGTGGGAGTAGGAGCGGCTCCAGACAGTTGTTCCAGTCTTGGAGTCGCGCAACTCGAACGCGAAGGCTACGCGGGCCGCCGGTTCCTTGCCATCGATTTCGCGCAAATCGTACAACCGTCCACGGAGGACATAGTCGCCGTGAGCGTCACTGCGCAAGCTGTAGACGTGCTCGTAGCGATCCGAATCCTGCAGCTTTCGGAGCAGAACGTCGCTAATCATCTCGGAAGGCGGCTCGGCCCAACGCTGATACTCGTACGTGCCCATCGCTTCGCCATTCGAGGTGTAGACGATGTGGTCGTCTCGATACAAGAGCGAGGTTGTGATCCTGCCAACCAACAGAGTGACGGGGAAGGGAGCCGGGTCCGCTCCCGCGATTTTGTCGCTGGGAGCGGTGAGCTGATAATACTTGCTCGGCCGGGTGGCGCCGCAGCCGCTTAGGATTCCGAGAGATAGAAGCAGCGCCGGAAAAATAGACTTGCGTTTCATTGTTGTTGATCTCCTGTTTTGTGTTCGCGAGGATTGCTCGCGCGAATAAGCGTGTACGGACGGGTCTTGATGGTTGCCGTGAATGCCTTCAGGTTCTCGGTAACGTGCCGCATATTGTCGAGCACTTCGTCGATGTTTTCTGAATTGACGTCGAGGGCTTGGTCAAGCCGCGCAGTGGCGTCGGTCATGTTGGTAAGCGTGCGACGGAGCTCGACCACGGCCTGGCGGACATCCGCGCGATTCTCGCCGATCATGGCATCGACATGATTCAACGTCTGGTTTGCTTCGTCGGAGGTCTTTTTGAAATCTTCGAGAAGCGGCTGCAGTTTCTCGCTGACGGCGTTCACGCTTTGCAGAGTTGTCCTGATCTGAGGACGGGTTTCTTCAAGCATTCCGCGCGCATTTGCAAGTGTGGCGGCAAGATTCGCGCGGTTTTGCGGAGCGAGCAAATCGTTTACACGCGCGATGGTCTCTTTCACATCCACTGCCCGATCGTTCAAGTTGCGAAGCAGTTCCTGAGCTTGGGGATTCAAGTCATTGAGCTGCGCGGTCAATGCGTTGAAGTCGACATACTTCAGCGAGGGAAGCGCGGCGCCGCTAGCGGCTCTCGGTGCTTGCGCGCTGCCCGGGTAAATCTCGAGGTGATTGTCTCCCAGCGGGCTCATGCTCATGATCTTTACGGCGCTATCGGTCTTGACAGGAAGATCGGATTGAACGCTGAACACGACGTCCAGCCGCGCGGGATTCTGCGGATCGAGCTGCACGCTGTCGACGCGGCCGACTTTCGGTCCGCCGGCGTAGCGCACCGTCGCGCCGGGCTCAAGCCCTCCCGCGAAGGTGAGATATGAGTGAAACTTTTTCGTGGATCGTCCATAGGCGCCGCTCATGGCGAATACGGTGCCGAACAGCACCGCCACCGCAACGAGTACGAACAAACCAACGAGCGCCTGCTCGCGTTTAGATTGCATCACTATCCTCTCTTTCCTGCAGCACTATGCGCATGGGGACGCTCTGCTGTCAGCATCTGCAAGTAATCCAATTCCCCGGAA
>Ga0307477_10003502_pt1 | contig 11671 bp, 8 predicted proteins | sample atmos_gasesECM2C_FD_203316 | JGI IMG/M metagenome (GOLD analysis project Ga0307477, IMG submission 203316) | Hardwood forest soil microbial communities from Morgan-Monroe State Forest, Indiana, United States - atmos_gasesECM2C_515 | ecosystem: Environmental > Terrestrial > Soil > Temperate...
CGTCATGCGAAACTCGAAAAACGTGCAATCATTTTTTGCCAGTTTGTTCGCGATTCGCTCGGGTATCGGCTGCGTACATTCGAACTGCGCCGCAGTATCGAAGTGCACGCACTGCTTACACGAATGCATCGCCGCATGACAGCGCGGACACTCCCCGCTCTGATCGAATCCCGGCGCAAGCACCGCGCCGCAACTCGAACACCGCGCCCTCATCACCGTCCCAACCATCCGCGGCGTTCGCGGCCCGAGCATGTCCTGCTTCGGACGCGGTTGCTGCTGCTCCGCGGGCCGGTCGGCGCGTTCGCGCTTCTTTTCGCGCGCTTCCGCGTCGCTGTAACCCCTCTGCCTATACTTCCGCTCCATGAAGGTCCTCCCGGGGGATGCCTGATGATACCCCCAAAGCTCCTGCTCAAATTCCCTTTCACGCAAAGACGTGTGGAAAGGTAATCGCTTTCTACAATGGCCTTAATTCGTGTCTGGCGCGAATCGCCTCGCCCAATACTTGCACAAGCCTTCTATCGGCAAATCCGGCCGAAGCAGCGGTGCCGGCTGGCCAAAATGCGTGAGCGCAGCTTCGGCTGCGAGATATCCGCTGCGCACAGCGCCTTCCATCGTCGAGGGCCAGCCCGTTTGAGTCCAATCACCTGCTAGAAACAAATTGCTGATCGGCGTCGTCTGCGCCGGCCGCCAGCGGTCCACGCCGGGCTCCGGCGAAAATGTCGCGTTCACTTCTTTGATCACCGTTGCCTTCAGCACATTCGCCTCGCGCGTGGCAGGCAGCACGTCCGCCAATTCGCGGCGACAAAGCTCGATAATTTCTGCCCGCGAGCGCTGAACCAGGTCGTAAGAAGCGCTGATCACAAGCTGCAAGTACTGCCCTTCGTCGCCGCCGCCCCTTTCGGCACGGACTTCTCCCCTAGGCGTTCCTTCGTTATTCCCGGTTGGACGCGGCTTCGAGTCATTCGTTTCGGCTCCGCTGGAAACCAGCGTCCGATTGAAAATCCATTGCGTTGTATGGTCGAGTAGCGTCAAGAATGGCTCCGTCATCACCGTGCGATCAAACCAGAAATGCACGCTCGTAATCGGCGACGTTTTGATGTGCCGCAATCCTTCGAGCGGCGCTCCCGGTTCCGCCATCTCTCTTGGCATCAGACCGAGCAGAACGTCGTGCGGCACCGCCGCGATGCAGGCATCCGCTTCGATCTCAGTGCTATCTTCGAGAATCGCGCCTGCGAAGCGGTCACCTTGCACGCACAGCCGCCGCACTCCGCAGCGCAACCGCACTTCCCCTCCGCGCCTCGCAATGGCCTCCCGGCAACCCTCGTACAGGTCCGCGAGCGGCACCGAAGGAATTCCCACTCGATATCCGCGCGCATTGCTCAAAAACCCCTTCCAGAAAACTTCAATCCCGAACTTCGCATCCGTGCGCCCCAATTCTTCATCGAGAGCGCTTACCAGCACCACGCGCCAGAACCGCTCGATCGCTCCGGTGGTCTGGTGCATCGAGTGCAGCCAGTCCAACATCGTCGCGCCATCCGCGCGCGACGGCTTCCCTGCCGCCCGCGCGATCGCCAGCATCGCCTCCGCAATCGAACGCTTGTCCGCCAGCGTCAGCGCGTCGAACAACAAAAACGACGGCGCCATGTGCAGCGGCGGCGGCAGCGGCGATGCCTGAATTTCCGAACGCCTTCCCTCGCGATCGACGAAATAAAGCCGGTCGTAAAACCGGATCTTCTCGCTCGCTCCCACGCGACAGTAAAAATCGGCCAGGTTCGTGCAGCAACCCAGCGTCACGTGCTGGCAATTGTCCACTTCGCTGCCGTCGGGCAGCGTGTAAGACGTAGCCCGCCCTCCGAGGTGGGGACGCTTCTCGAGCAGTTGAACGCGAAAGCCTGCGTCAGCCAGCGCGATGGCGGAGGACAGGCCCGCCAGGCCGCCGCCGATTACCAGGACGCTTTGCGAGGGCATCACCCTTCCACCAGCCGGCCTTCTTTACCGCGAGGCCTGCTGCGAGGAGATATTGAACTTTTTCGGCGCTCGATAACGAAACGCGCGAAGTGAACACATCGAAGTGGCGTTCTTCCATCCGCGCCAGCTGCGTGCTGTACGTGCGCGCAAGCGCCCACAAAGTGGCGCGGCTGTCTGGATCGATCTGGCCTACAAGCGCGACGCCTTCTTCGTAAAAGCGCCACGCGCGTTCCGCTTCAAACTCGAGCAGCGCTTCCACACCTTGGGTGAGCGGACCTTGCAAATCGTTTTTGGTGCATCCGAACCGATCGAGATCTTCTTGCGGCAGATATACGCGGCCCATTTCGAGGTCAGCTTTCACGTCGCGAATAATGTTTGTCAGCTGAAATGCGAGGCCCAGCCGTTCGGCGAGATCGGGATCGCGCGGATCGCTGAAACCAAAAACGTGCAGGCACGTGAGTCCCACGGTTCCCGCTACGCGATAGCAATACTCGGAAAGCTGGTCGAATGTCGCATAAGTCGCGACGGTTAAATCCATCTCCGCGCCCAAGATCAAATCGTGGAAGTAGCGGGTCGGTATTTTGAATCGCGTAATCGAATCGGCCAGCGCGGGCAGAATTGCGTGGTTACTCGTGTCACCAGAAATCGCCTCATCGAGCATCCCGCGCCATCGCGCCAGGCCCCGCCTCTTCGCCTCGAGGTCTCCGGGCTCATCCGAAACATTGTCGACCAGCCGCATGAACGCGTAGAGCGCGAAAAGCGCATTGCGCTTGTCGCGAGGCAAGCCGAAAAACGCGAGGTAGAAGCTGCTATGCGCTCCTCGCGCAATCCGGTTGCATTCGGTGTAGGAATCCCGGACCGTGATCGCGTCGGCTTCGCCTGAACCTTTATCCGGCGCAACGGTCGCGGATTCACTCCGCAATCGCCGCGGCATTTCTTCCCGGGTGATTGGTCGCTCGTCTTTATCCTTCGACACTGCGCGGCCAGCCAGCGCGCGGGTGAGCAAACGAATCTGCGTCCATTTCGTCAGCGCAGGTCGATGGTTGAGCGTGTCGTATCTCGACGACTCGATTGCGTCGAGAATCGCCATGCCGCCGCGGCTGAACATTTCAATGTCGATGCGGATGGGACCTTCGACGCTACCGATCAACGGCATTCCCGCGGCGAACAACTCTCGAGTCCGCACAATCAAATCTTTCATGAGCGATACATAGCGTTCGCTGAATCGCCGCTCGACGATATCCGCTTCCGTCAGCCCGTGCTCCGCGAGCGCGTCCAGCGGAATGTAGATGCGCCCTTTTTCGAGGTCGCGCGAGACGTCCTGCCAGAAATTCGCCAGCTGCAACGCGGTGCAGGTGTAATCGGAAAGCTTCTGCCGCTCGGGGTCGCGATAGCCGCAGAGATACAGCACCAGACGGCCCACCGGGTTCGCCGAATAGACACAGTAATCGAGGACGCCATCCCACGTTGCATAGCGTTGCACACGCTGGTCCTGCCGGAATGCTCGGAGCAAATCGCTGAACGGTTTTTGCGGAATATCCTTAGCGCGAATCGTTTCGTGCAGCGCGATCAGCACCGGATGCGACGGGCCGCGCTCGGCCGAATAACACAGTCCCAACTCGTCTTCCCACGCATCGAGTAGGGCAAGGGCATGCTGGCGGTCGGGGATCTCGTCACCCAGGTCATCTGACCAGCGGCAGTAGGCATAGAGATTGTAGAAATGCTGGTGCAGCCGCTTCGGCAGCAACCACGAGACCACGCTGAAATTCTCGTAGTGATGCGTCGCCAGCCAGCGCGTGTAGCGCTCGGCTTCGGCGACGCTGCAGCCTTCGGCGGGAAGATGGCGCGCGATTTCGAGTTCTGGTGTAGCTAACACGGTAGCTGACGCAGAGAGGTGCTTGCCTTTCGCTTTTGCGTACTGATTCAGAATGAACTCGCTCTGGTTCCCCGTTTCGAACTGCCAGAGCGCTTGCGGATAAAAAATCGGGCCGCAGTGGCGCGGCAAAAGTCGCTTAAGGAATGATAGCAGTCTTCAACTGACCATTGCGGTGCTTCATGTGCTCGAACACGGCCGGCAACTCCGCGAGCGGCACTTCCCCGGTGATGAAATCGCTGGCGCGAACTTCTCCGCGCGCAATCGTGTCCAAAGCTTCGCGCATGAATTGCGGCGTGTGATGAAAAGTCGACTTGATGGTGATCTCGGAATAGTGCAGAGCAGCGGGATCGAACTCCACATGCGTGCCTCGCGGGCAACCGCCGAAAAGATTTACAGTGCCGCCCTTGCGAGCCATCTGCACAGCCCATTGCCAAGTCGTCGATGTCCCGACCGCTTCAATCACCGCGTCCGCACCGCGCCCGCCGTCGCTCATTTCGCGGACAAGCCTCACCGGATTCTCAATCTCGCTGATATCGAATGCCGCCACAGCGCCCAGGCGCTCCGCGGCGCGAGTCTGCGTTTTTCGCTTGCCCAGCGCGATCACGCGCACACCGCGCGCTGAAAGCACGCGAACAAATTTCAGCCCAATCGGGCCGCAGCCGATCACGACGACCGTATCCGCGGGGCGAATGCCGGTTTCGTGAATGCCGCGCAGAACGCAGGCCAGCGGCTCAGCCATGGCCGCATCCACGAACGAGACGCTGTCGGGAATCTCGAGCATGTTCTGGCGAACGATTCTGCCGGGGATGCGGATGTATTCGGCGTACGCGCCATTGTTGAAGAGAAGATCTTCGCAGAGATTCGGCTGGCCCTTGCGGCAGAAGAAGCACGTGTTGCAGGGAGCCGAATTCGCGGGCAGCACGCGCATGCCCTTGTGGACGCCACCGTTCACCGAGCGGCCTTGCTCTTCGATCACACCCGCGAGCTCATGTCCAAAAAGCGCGGGTGGCTTGATCATCCGGGCGTGGAAGCCCTGCTTCCATACTTTCAAATCCGTGCCGCACGTCAGCGCCACTTCCACGCGCACCAGCACTTCATCATCTGCAACGCGAGGAATATCCACGCGTTCGATCTTCACGTCTTCCCGTCCGTACAGGACGGCCGCGTTCATGTGTCCGTTTCTTTCTCGTCTCATTGGTGCGTGATTACTACTTTTAGCGTACCATCCAGCGGCCTCGCCGCCAACTCCAGTGCGTCTGCGATGCGCTCCAGTGGAAACCGGTGCGAGATCATCTCCCGAATCGGCAAGCGCCGCTCGAACACCAGCGCCGCAGACTCTTCCTGATCGTCTGCCGAAGCGCTGTAGCTTCCCAGGATTTCTTTTTCTTCCACCCCGACGGCAGCGGCAGGAAACTCCAATCGCGTCACCGGGTCGTTATGAGCAAACAATAGCACGCGCCCACCCGGCCGCGCGATAACCAGCGCTTCGGGCACTAATGACGGGTTGGGCACCGCCACCAGGACGGCGTCCGCTCCTCGTCCGGATGTGCGGCGGCGCATCTCGTCCAGCAAATTTGCGCTCTTAGGATCGAACGACTCGGCGGCGCCAAAGCGCAAGCTCGCCGCGCGACGGCCCGGCATCGGGTCGCTCGTGAAAACTTCGGCGCCCTCGTATTTTGCGAGAAGCATCAGCAGCATTCCGATGGGCCCCTGTCCGATCACCAGCACGGTTTCGGCGGGCGCGACACGAGCTTTGCGGACGGCCTTGAGGCATGTATTCACGGGTTCGATGAAGGTAGCGTCCTCAAAGGTAACGTCGGGAGGCAGCGCGATCATTCCGCGCTCTACGACCCACGGCATCGCGCGCACATATTCGGCGAAGCCTCCGCCATTGGGATCAAATCCTGCGGTGAGACCGGTCTTTTTGTATCCCGCGCACTGCGAGAAGAGCTTACGCTCGCAGTAGAAGCACGCGCCGCACGGAACATGATGAAAGCTCATCACGCGGTCACCAGCTTTGAATTTCTTCACGCCCGCGCCCACTTTCACAACGGTGCCGGCAAGCTCGTGACCCAGAATCTGCGGCGGCGCGACGTAGCCGTGTTCGATTTTCTTGATGTCGGTGCCGCAAATCCCGCACGCCGCGACGCGGAACAGCACTTCCCCCTCGCCAATTTCGGGGACGGGGACGGATTCGACGACCACGCGGCCTTTGCCGCGGTAAACGCCGGCGCGCATGTGGCTCAGCGAGCCGATTGGCCTGTGTGCGGGGTCGATTTGGGTGGTTGTGTGGCTCATTTTCCGATCGTCAAAATCGCGTTTTATTTGCGATTAGAAATTTTTAGGTCCTTTTATTTCAGTTACTTGACCTCAATTCTAATTCCAGATTCGCGATTAGAAATCTCGGCATTGGCCTGCTCTAATCGCAACAATTGTCTCTCGCACACCTGCTCAAACCGACAGAGCAGCGGCCTTCGCGTTTTCGACCAAGGGAGGGTTTGTCACTGAAATCACAAACGAATCAAGCACCCTCGCCAAGTTCGCGGCCGCCCTCTCGCTGTCGTTCGCCAGCCTAAGCAAACCTCCCACCTTTGATGGGTGTTTCGCGAGTTGACCGATTACTTTCGGAATACTGACTGCTCCCTGTTCATTGAAAACGCGGCCGAAATCCAACGGCAAATTCGAATCAACTGTGTCACTTACCGCTCGAATAGCAATACCGGGGACGCAGCGATCAGCGGCCGCACTCAGAACCCAAAAGCTCTCCATATCCACAGCATCCGCATGACTACCAAGCCTTCGCTTTTCTTCAGAATCAGCGACCACGTGATCGGAGGTCAGAAATCGGTCGACCAATTTCGCTCCCGCAGCGGCAGCGGTCGCAAGCAAATCTGGATGACTCGAATGTGCCTTGGCTCCATTCGAACCCGTGACGTTCCGGGCCACGAGAGTTCTTGCAAGAGAATGCTCGGGCCGCAAAGCTCCCGACAAACCGGATACGATGCAGATATCTGGTCTTTCTTCAAAAGCGATCCCTGCGGCGCGCTGCGCGGCAAAGCGGCCTGCCCCAGTGAGGAATACTCGGATGGTAGCTTCTCCAATCTGTTCACGATAGGAGTGATCCCACTGATCCGCGGCCACGCGCTTGAAATTACGCATTTTTCGCCAGGGAGCGAATTCGTTTTCGAGCGCGAATGTAACCAATATTTTCACCGTGGTTCCATTTACAGCTGTGCGACCTGAAACCTGCCGGTCTGAAGACCGGCGCTACAAAATCGTAAACCGAAAGTCTATGCCGCTGCGGCGTGTACTGTCGGTACGCTCGCCGCTTTGCCGCGGATGTAGCCGTGGGCTTCGTACCAGCGGACGGCGCGCTCGAGAGCGGCTTCTACCGGCGTTGGGTGGTAGCCCAATTCCCTTTCGGCTTTATCGCTTTCGACGAACATGCGATGGCGCGACATTTTCACGCCTTCGACTGGAATTTGCGGTTCGCGTCCGCGGAGACGGGCGAAGAACTCGTCGGCGTAGCCGGCTGCGAGCGCGACGGCATGGGGCAAGCGGACGCGGGGCGCGGGGCGTCCGACGATGGCAGCAAGCATGTCCAAAATCTGCTTCAGGGTGAGATTGCGGGCACCGAGAATATAGCGTTCGCCGATGCGGCCCTTTTCGGCTGCGAGCAGATGGCCTGCGGCGACATCTTCGACGGCGACTACATTCAATCCCGTATCTACATAAGCGGGCATTTTCCCGTTCAGGAAATCGAGAATGATTTTACCGGTCGGCGTCGGCTTCCAATCGCACGGGCCAATCGGTGCGGTAGGATTCACGATCACCACCGGCACGCCTTCGCGCGCGGCGCGGATTGCTTCCTGCTCAGCCATAAATTTTGAACGCTTGTAATGGCCGATCATTTCGCCGAGTTCAGATTGAGTCGCTTCGTTTGGAAGCGCGCCATGACGCGGAACCGCGATCGTCGCTACGGTGCTGGTGTAAACGATCCGTTCGACTCCAGCACGCTGTGCCGCGCCGAGCAGCTTGTGCGTGCCTTCCACGTTGCTTTCGTAGATTTCTTCGGGATGAGCAGACCAGAGACGATAATCCGCCGCGACGTGGAAGACGCGGCGGACGCCGCGCATCGCGCGTTCGATCGAAGCCGCGTCGCGCAGATCGCCTTCGGCGCGTTCAATCGAGAGGTCTGCAAGAATGTCCGCATTGCTGGCTTTTCGACAGAAGATACGGACTGTATGTCCCTGGTTAACGAGCAACCGGGCGACGTGGCTTCCCACGAACCCTGTGGCTCCGGTAACGAGCGTGGTCATAAAATGCGGAAAACTTCGTCTCCCTGCTGTGCGGGCGCCACGGGAATCACGCGCTTCGGAACGCCGCCGTTGCCGGAGCCGTTACCGTGGCCATTCGAATGGCCATTGCCATGGCCGTTAGCTTTTTTCTCGCGTTCGGTCGGCTCGCCGAGAAGGCCGCCCATTTTTCCTGAAACCGTCCAGCTGAGCATCTTCCAAGTGTCGCCGAGCTTCTTGTTGCCGCCGAGAACGGCGGACGCCTCAAAACCGACGTGAACCATGCAATCTTCGCAGCGCGGGTCGCGACCGCGCCCATACTGTTCCCAAGGAGTCTTCTCGATGAGATCTTTAAACGTCTCGTGGTGAGCGTCCGTCATCAAGTAGCACGGGCCTTTCCAACCGCGGGGGTTGTAGGTAGGCATTCCCCAGGCGGTGCACATCAGCTCTCGCTCTCCGCGGAGATATTCCATGTAAATGGGCGAAGTAACGATGTTGTAGCGCTCGAGAAGCTGGCTTGCCTGGCGAAACTTCTCGCGGATTTCCTCGCGAGACATGAAAATTTCTTTGGTCATCACCGCAGCGTAGGAATAAGCAGGTGAAAGCATGTGGCCATCGACGCCCAAACCCTGCAAGTAAGCAAAAAGGTCCGCGATCTCTTCGATGTCTGTCTCTTTGTAAATCGTGGTGTTGGAAGTGACAAGAAAGCCTGCCGCCTTGGCCGCCTTGATACCTTCCACCGCCTCGCGGAAAACGCCATCGCGCTCAACGCAAATATCATGCGTCTTTTCGAGTCCGTCGAGATGAACGTTGAAGAAGAAACGGGAGGTAGGCGTGAAATCGCTCAGGTGCTTGCGAATGAACATTCCGTTGGTACAAAGGTAGATGTGCTTTTTGCGTGCGAGAATTTCGCTGGTAAGCCGGCCAATCTCCGGGTAAATCATCGGCTCGCCGCCGCAGATGGAAACAATCGGCGCGCCACAATCGTCAACAGCCTTGAGGCATTCTTCAACGCTGAGCATTTCGTTGATTGTGGACTTGTATTCGCGAATGCGACCGCAGCCGGTGCAAGTAAGATTGCAGGCGTGGAGCGGTTCGAGCATCATGGTTAGCGGAAACTTCTGCGCCCCGGTGATGCTCTTGCGAGCGAGATAACCCGTCATGCTCGCAGTGAGGCTTAAAGGAACTCTCATCCATTACCCCCGTCTTTGATTAGATGCTTTATTTCTTCGGCGGGAATCTGCAAAGCGAAAGATTTGCGCCGGCCTTTGCGCATATTGTCGAAGCGCGCAAGCGCGTACAGCGGGAACGAATTTCGGTAGAGGTGATATTTCAAGTAAAAGACGCACGGAAAACCTGTTCCGGTGAATTCCGCTTCATCCCATGAGCCGTCTTCATTCTGGTTTTCGGTAAGCCACGTAGCCGCGCGCTCGGAAGCGGGATTGTTGGGGCCAACTGTCGCAAGCAGGCCAATCAATGCCCATGCGGTCTGCGATGCGGTGCTCTTGCCTTTGCCTTTGAGCGCCGGATCGTAATAAGAAAGAATGGACTCGCCGAAGCCACCGTCGGGATTCTGCACCGAGCGCAGCCAATTCGCGGCGCGCTGGCAATCCGGATCGGATGATAGCCCCACTGTTTCAAGAGCGCGCAGTACGCCGCTCGTTCCGTAGAGATAGTTGACGCCCCAGCGGCCGTACCAGGAACCGTCGGGCGTCTGATCGTGCTTGATGAAATCACGCGCGCGATCCACCACCGGATGATTCGCGGACCATCCGAACTGCCCAAGGCATTCAAGGACGCGAGCGGTAACGTCGGCGGTCGAAGGATCAAGCATCGCGTTGTGGTCGGCGAACGGAATGTGATTCAAGAACTGCAGATTGTTCTCGTGATCGAAGGCGCCCCATCCGCCGTCGCTATTCTGCATGCTGACGAGCCAGGCAAGCCCGCGACGGATTGCACCGCGCAGAGGAGCCGAATCGGGATCGGCGACGCGGCCAAGAGCCATCAGAACGAACGCGGTATCGTCCACGTCGGGATAGAAATCGTTTTGAAACTCGAAGGCCCAGCCGCCCGACGCGGCTCGCTTGTTCTTTACCTGCCAATCACCGGGGCCGAGGATCTGGTTTTTCAATACCCAACGCTCCGCGGCAACGAGCGCGGGATGCGACGGATCGAGCCCAGCTTCTTCGAGCGAAACCATCGCGATGGCCGTATCCCAAACAGGCGAAATGCAGGGCTGAACGCGGATCGTGCGATGCCGTTCGTCTTCGACTTCGTAGCGCTCGAGGAACTTGACTTCGCGGTGAAGCAGCGGGTCGTCGATATCTCGAGATTCCGCAAGCAGCGCGAAAATCGAATTCATCATCGCGGGATAGATGGTTCCCAGGCCTTCGCTGCGTTCGAGGCGATCCATCATCCATTTTCGCGCGCGAGCGAGGCACATTTTTCGAAAAGGCTTCCACGAGGAACGCTCATAGAGTTTCAAGCCGCGTTCGAGGGCGAGGAACGCGTTGCGCCAGGTGAAGACGCTCTTATCCCAGGTAAACGAAGCGGGTCTCTGCCCGGGAACTTTGAATAGATCGGTGACCGTGACGTCCGCCGGCAATTTCCATTCCGGCTTGTTGGCGTAGACAATCGCGAGAGGAACGACGATTCCGCGCGTCCACGATGACATTTCGTAGAGATTTAGCGGGAACCAATCCGGCAAAAGCATCATCTCGGGCGGAATCGAGGGCACCATGTCCCAGCTAATGGCACCGACCATCGCGAGATAGAACCGAACATAGGAATTCGTGGCTTCGAGGCCGCCCAGGTCCAGTACTTTTTGCTTCGCGCGCCGCATGTGAGGCGCATTAGCGGGATCGCCGGCGATGCGAAGCGCGACGTAAGCCTTCACCGTCGCATTCAGCTCCGAAGGGCCGCCGTAGAAGATGTACCAGCCGCCGTCTTCGAGCTGCCGTTCGCGGATATAGCGCGCCAGCTTGGTGGTTTTCTCGGATTTAAGCTGACCCAGGATGTGCAGGTAGAGAATGTAGTCGGATTCGAGCGTCGTATCGGCCTCGAGCTCGCCCCACCAGTAGCCTTCCTGAGCCTGAGCGGCCAACATCCAGTCGCGGCTGCGAGAAATGGCCTGTTCGACGAGAGATTCGAGGTTGCGGGTTTGAACTACCGCTGTGGCCTGGCTCGCTCCGCTGTGGGAAGTCTCAATACGCAGTCTTGCTTCCGGTGTCATCAATCCCTCAGATATATTTTCGGTCCTTATCGGCCCATTTGGAAATTGCAGCTGCAGCCGAGCACCGCCGCTTTCACCCAGAATGAACGGTCAGGCCCCTTCTATTGCACTGCTTGCTTCGCTGCCCTGCGGAGGGCATCAGAACCGGGCGCCCTAGTGCTTGCCCGTCCTAACCGCCGCGTCCGCTTACCCGGCTTCCCCATTAGCCAGTCTATGGGACGTTTAATGAGCTGAAAACGCTCGGTAAAAACCCTTTTGCGTCATCGCACTACGCAACTTGTTCCGTAACACTAACATTAT
>Ga0307477_10003503_pt1 | contig 11663 bp, 14 predicted proteins | sample atmos_gasesECM2C_FD_203316 | JGI IMG/M metagenome (GOLD analysis project Ga0307477, IMG submission 203316) | Hardwood forest soil microbial communities from Morgan-Monroe State Forest, Indiana, United States - atmos_gasesECM2C_515 | ecosystem: Environmental > Terrestrial > Soil > Temperate...
ACTTGCCACGTTCTTTTCTTCCGTTCAAGTTTGGCATTCCTAATGCACATGCCTGGTTGTCGGGGCGGCATTCCTGGGGATGGGCCTGATGTCGGTCCTGTGCGCTATCCCTGCCATGGCGCAGATCGCCAATAGTGTGACGTTTGACGCCCCCTCCGCGTTTTACGCAGGGAACGCGAAGATGCCTGCAGGGAATTATCGACTGACTCAACCGGACGCAGACAATAACCTTTTGTTACTGGAAAGTGCCAGCGGTTCGCATTCCGTCTTCGTGGAGTATGAAGTCGTATCCTCCGAAACTCGTCATGCCCAGAGCGATGTCACCTTCAACAAGTACGGCAACGTCGAGTTTCTGAGCGCGATCTGGGTCGACGGGCGGAAGTCCGAAATGCAGATCCTGCCGTCGAAATTCGAACAAAATACGGCCAAAGCTGCGAACGCTGAAAAGCATTCGCTGTCAGCCAAAAGTGCTGGCCAGCCGTAATAAATGACTGTCCCATGGGGACATTTCAAAAAACTAAAGGAGAACCATGAAGCTACAGAACAAAATGCTTGTTTCGATCGCAACGTTCTTTGTATTCATAGTTGCGTCATTCGCCCAGCAGGTGAAGACCGACTACGATCACAACGCAAATTTTGCACAATACAAGACCTACTCTTGGGAGAAGGTCCAAAGCAAAGATCCCCTGATGGTCGACCGCATTAAGGAAGCGGTGAATAGGGCTCTAGCAGCCAAAGGCTGGACGCAGGTCGACTCGGGTGGTGATGTCTGTGTCATGGCGATCGAGATCACGCAGAATCAACAGACTCTCAACACGTTTTACGACGGCTTTGGCGGGGGTCGGCGTTGGGGAGGATTTGGAGGATTCGGAGACGCAACAACAACAACTCAAACCTACCAAGTCGGTTCTCTCGTCGTCGATCTGTTCGATGCCAAGAGTAAGAATTTACTCTGGCGAGGCTCGTCGAGCGACACACTTTCCAACAATGCAGATAAGAACACGAAGAATCTCGACAAAGGAGTACAGAAGATGTTCGCACATTTTCCTCCGGAGGCGAAAAAGTAACCCCGAGCGGAGTTCTTACGATGATCGATACAAAATAACACCGCCGGTAGGGCCTCTCCAGTTAAGGGACGCTGTTCGTCCAGGCCGGCGGTTCAGTTTCGAGGAATGCGACATGAGTCGCTTGAAAATCGCTCACAAGGAGAAACGATATGAAGAAACTAACGACGTATCTGATGAGCATTTTATTCGTGGCTCTGCCAGTTCTTTCCTCGCCCGCTTTGGCAGCTGATCACGAAAAGGATGAGGATCGGCTGAAGAACAGCGGCATTGTGTTGAAGGAGATTCTCGATGTTCCCGACGACATCCCTCAGGACTTGCTTGACAAGGCTGATTGTGTGGTCGTCTTCCCGTCCGTCCTGAAAGCGGCCTTCATTGTTGGCGGAAGCTACGGCCGCGGAGCGATGTCCTGTCGCCAAGGCCAAGGTTTCAGGGGGCGCTGGGGTGCACCCACCATGATGGCTCTAGAGGGTGGCAGCTTTGGCTTCCAAATCGGGGGTGAAGCAACGGATTTTGTCCTCCTGATAATGAATGAGCGCGGCGCGAGCGGAATTCTCACCAGCAAAGTGAAGCTTGGAGCGGACGCTTCGGTTGCAGCCGGCCCGGTCGGCCGGGACCTCTCCGCAGAGACCGACGCCACCTGCGCGCGGACATCTTGAGTTACTCCCGTGCCCGAGGTGCATTTGCAGGTATCGCACTCGAGGGATCAACCATTCGCCCTGATGGTGGCGCCAACGAGCAGATTTATGGGCAGAAGATTCCTGCGAAACAGATCGTGCGGTCTGGGAAGGTCGCCATCCCGGCGGCTGCCCAAAAACTGGTTTCGATACTGGACGCCAGGACTCCAAAGCATAAGCCATAACGTAGTCGAAACTTGACCACGAGAAACAAGACTTGCATCACGAACGGATGCGTATTACGGATTCGTATGGTGTGATTTACTGAGCCGAGACTCTAAAGGACCCACAAATGTTCTTGTGCGAGAAACTCTGTGTGAATCTCGACCGGGCAGTGAGATAACGCGAAGGCTCGCAAGGCGGCCGCCGAAGATCCGATTTCCATGCCAGTGACAAAGGCTGCTTTTCGCGTGAACTCTCAAGGATTGCGGGCAGTCAGAAGGTGGACTTCTTCGCTGTGCTGCGGCCGATGGAAGAAGCTGCACGCATAACTGGTGGGTCGCCCGGCGCTGATTGCACGCTATGCAGGTCTGTGGTTACTGGACCCGCACTTGATACGAAATATGCGGGCCAGCGTGTGTGTGGGTAGCATCGAATGGGCAGTGTTATCAGCGATTCCTGGCACGGCTTGAAAGAAGGTGGAGAGGTCAGATGGACCGTCGCGCGATCAAATTACGGACCTGCGGTGGGTACGCACTCCTCTTTGTCCTATTGGGTTCGCACGTATTGTCGGCCGATAGTCCGCCGCTGGGGTCGTATAACCTACCTTCGAAGAAACAGACACTCACATTCCTACAGAAACCATCGAGTGGTATCGTTATTTTTCGGCGGAACGACAGGTCGGGACCGAGCCCTTCGACCTTCTGTTTTTCGATAACAATCGACCGATCGGTGCGCAGATCGTTCAGCTTTCGTTTGACTTTGCCAGAACCGATGCATCGCTCGCAACGACGGCCCAGGGTCCACCGCCTACTCAGGGCGGCGGAATTACTAACGCTTTCTCGTCAGACTCGCTGCACCTGGTTCAGATGGAAGTGAAGTCAGAGGCTGAAAGCAAAAGGGCAGAAGAGGATCTGAAGGCGATCAAGACGAAACTGGCCACAGCTCGTAGAGCAGATCGAAAGAAGTTGGAGGCGGAATCGACTGACGCACAAACGCGCCTCACACTCCTTCAGGCGCGATCCAAGAGTCTTCTTAACCTGGTCGATCTCATCCAGGCCAATGATGTGAATCACCCTCAAACAACAGACTTCAGATCGCTTGTGGAAAGTCTCGCACGCACCATTCCTGAGGCGGCGAACCCCGGTCTTCCAGTACAGCCGGCCCAGCCATCAAGTTTTAGATCAGATCCTAAACCCCCGAACTCCGGCATTCTCGCGCTCGCCTCAGAGGTGTCTATGCTTGAGCGAAAGCTCCGCACTGTTGACGAAGGGGTACAACTGACCGACAAGTTGGCCCGGTTCTCGGACAATCTCCGGGCGCCGCTTACAGGGTTCGTCAATCAAGCCGTGCAGAGCGGCGATCTCGCGGCCGACAACTTGCAGTCCAGGGACTCAGGGCGATTGCGGCAACAGACGGCGAGCCTCGACCAGCTCACAGATCAGATCACGAGACTGGCTCCGGCCATGGCCGCACTTGACAAGCAGAGGGTGTTACTCACGGTTTACAAATCGCGCCTGACCCAATGGCGCAACACCGTCGTCAGCGAGTACACCGGCGCGTGGAAGAATTTGATTTTGCACCTGGTCGTTCTTGCTTTGGTGATAGCCTTCCTGACAGGTGTTGCTGTGGCTCTACGCAGAATCACGATGAACTATGCGCATGACGCAAATCGTCGTCGCATGTTTCTGGTCGTCCAGCGGATTCTGATCTGGCTGGCGATTGTACTGGTAATTGCATTCGCTTTCGCTCCGGAGCTGAGTTCTCTGGCGACATTTCTAGGACTTCTCACGGCGGGGGTTGCGGTTGCGCTTCAAAACGTGATTCTTGCGGTTGTCGGCTACTTCTTGCTGGTTGGAAAGCTGGGGATCAGAGTTGGAGATCGCGTGCGAATTTCTGGTGTGACCGGGGACGTAATTGGCGTCGGCCTATTGCAGTTCCAACTGAGAGAAGTTGATCAGGACAATGAGCAGCTAACAGGCAACGTCGCAACGTTTTCAAATTCTTTTGTTTTCGTGTCGCCAGCCACGGGTCTCTTCAAGTTTAGTTCCGCCTATGGAAACGCCAATCAGCGGGAAGCGGTCAAGCGAATGTCGAGGGTCTAGCGGACGCTGCTCTGAGCATTCGGTGCTCTCTTTTCGCCAGTGCCTCCAGTTTGCGATTCAGTCTATAAGCGCTGGAGTGTGCTTAGGTCGCAGCACTCACCAGCGCGTGAGCACGGATGGCTGACGGTCGATTTGTTTGCTGTTATTCGGAGGTGCGTATGCGGTTCATCAGGTGCAGCCTGGGATCGCGGAGCTCCGGGGTTAGATTCGGGGACTGCAATAGATCGCAGATGATTTTGATTGCGGCGTCCAAAAGCGAACGGCTAACGATATGGTCGTCAACATTTGCCAGTTTTCCCACTGGCAGACGCGGCCGCCCAGAAAGGAGGATGATCCGAACCGACGGTTCGACCCCTCTGATCTCCTCGGCGAGTTGCGAACCCGTCATATCCGGCAGCTTGTAATAAATGATCACAACATCGAAACCTTCCGTTGAAACAAGCTCCAGGGCATTGAGAGCAGATTTCGCAGTCCTGCACGGAGAGTCCTCGAGCTTCAAGGATCGCGCCTACGAGGATTCGCTGATCAATGTCATGGTCGACGTATAGACCATTTGGCGCATGATTAGTCATCTCATCCTCCCTGTGTCCAAAATTAAATCACGCTTTGCCCACGGTGGGCCGTGACCACGACTAGGTGGACTACAGGCTTACGACGACGGTGGAGAGTCTCAGTCCGGGTAAAACTGCTGATAGGGGAAGTCGGTTCCAAGCATCAAGAGTGTGTCGCAATTCATCATCGCGTGATAGCCGGAGGAAAAACCAAGAACTCCGGTCATGCCGACATCAAAAGGATTGTCGTACTCAACAAACTCCTTGCCGCGTAAGGCGTGTACAACCCAAAGCCGGCTCCTCCGAATAAGCGCTGCAGCCTCGCCCGCCGTGCCGAGTTGAGTACCGGGCGTTGATGCATGCGGCAATCCAACGCATTCCGAACGACTGGGATGAGCGCTCGCATACCAACGTATGATTGTGCACTTCAGACGACGCTGCTAGCTTTTTGATTATGGCCATCCATCCAAAGCAAGACGAAGGCGAAGACGAAGATGAACTTAGTGGCGATTGTCGATGACGATGACTTAATGCGCGGCGCATTGCAGGGCATGTTGAAGTCGGTGGGATTGCCATCGCAAGCTTTTGCGTCCGCGGAAGAATTCCTGACGTCCGGTCAGCAGCACCAGACCTCATGTCTGGTTACCGATATCCGCATGCCGGGAATGTCCGGGCTTGAATTGCAAGCCAAGCTGAGCGCTGAGCATTGCCGGATTCCGACCATCTTCATCACGGCACACGGTGACGAAAAAATGCGGATGCAGGCGTTAAGAGCGGGAGCGGTGGAGTTCCTGGCAAAACCGTTCGACGACGAAGCCTTGCTTGAGAGTGTTCGGGCGGCGCTAGAAAGCTTAGCGCTATAGGCAGCGTGTAAGCAACGCAAGGAGGTCTCTGTGGCAGGTATTCAGATATCACGGACCGTTGATCCACCTTCTTATGAGCGCAGATTCGAGCAGGTTATAGGGAACAGTCCTGTTCTGGAAGCGGTCCTCGAACAGGTGGAACGGGTCGCGACAACAGATTCCACGGTTTTGATCCAGGGAGAGACCGGCACCGGCAAGGAGCTGATCGCACATGCGATTCACAATATCAGCTCGCGTTGTGGACGCCCATTCGTGCGATTGAATTGTGCTGCCATTCCGCTGGATCTCCTCGAAAGTGAGCTTTTTGGCCACGAGAAAGGAGCATTCACTGGGGCCATCGCGCAGAAGGTTGGACGTTTTGAGTTGGCTGACAAAGGCACGCTTTTTTTGGATGAGGTGGGCGATATTCCGCCGGCTCTGCAGCCTAAACTGCTGCGCGTACTGCAGGAACAGGAATTCGAGCGCCTGGGTAGCACCCGGACTCACCAAGTGGATGTTCGGCTCGTGGCTGCCACGAATCGCGATCTCGCGGAGATGGTGAATCGAGGCCAATTTCGCAGCGACCTGTACTATCGACTGAATGTTTTTCCCGTGCTGTTGCCGCCATTACGGGCGCGCCCCGAAGATATTCCGACCTTGGTGACGCATTTTGTCAAGATTTTTGGTCGGCGGATGGGTCGCAAAATCGAGCACATTCCTGCGGAAACGATGTCTGCGCTCAATTCCTACCCATGGCCGGGGAACATCCGCGAACTGCAGAACCTCGTTGAGCGCGCTGTAATCCTTTCCAAAGATGGTGTGTTCCCCAATCCTTTGCCAACGACAGCCGCCCAGCCTGTTATCGTCTCGATGGCTGTAACGACCCTGAAGGACTCGGAGCGCTCTTTGATTCTGCAGACGCTAGAGCAAGTCCGTTGGGTAATCGGCGGACCGAAGGGCGCAGCCACCAAACTTGGCCTGAAGCGCACCACCCTGATCCACAAGATGCAGAAGCTGGGGATTTCTAGGCGTTCTCTTCAAGTCGAGGATGGGATATCCCAGGCACGGCAGGATCCCTACTTGGGAAGGCAATTGGAATAACACCGATGGCGGATTCTTGGCGGTAGTAGTATTTGGGAACTCTTGATCATCACTGGACTATCGGGTGAGGATTCGATAGGAAACATAGCCACAGGCGAGAAACCAAAGTTGGTTGCAATTGTTGATGATGATGAGTTGATCCGAGACGCACTGGGTGGCTTGATGAAAGCGGCTGGTCTTTCCGCTCTGGCTTTCGCGTCAGCGGAAGAATTTCTGAACTCCGGCGAACAGCAGCATACCGCGTGTCTGATTGCCGACATCCGTATGCCGGGGATCTCCGGGTTGGACTCCAATCAAGACTAAACAAAGGACACCACAGAATTCCAATCATCTTCATTACAGGACAAGGTGACGAGAAAATGCGGATGCAAGCTTTGAGGGTGGGAGCTGTGGAGTTCTTGACCAAATTGTTTTGACGACAAAGTCTTACTCGAAAGTGTTCGAGCGGCGTTGGACAGCTAACCGTCGGTTGTTGTAACCCGACTCGCTGTGAGCTTTCGCGCAGAGAACGGACGCCTTGAAAATGGCCCGTACTTGGCATGATGCGAGGAAGAGTTAACAGTCCCGCCGCCATTCCGATTCGCGAGGACAGAGCGTATCGGTTTACGCCCGACCGAACTTCTCCCAAGGTTCGGAGGCACGAATGGCTCCGAGACTGAGATCCTTGCACTTCCTAACGTTCGTCATTCATTATCACTTTTCATAACGCGAACCTAATGCTCGATGATTCATGCTCAGCCCGAAGTTGCAAAAGTCCTGCCCGGCGCAGCAGAACATCAAAGGGCATTTCTGATTCTCATAAGGGGAGTTCAGCGATAGAAGGATAACCATGCTGCTCTCGCCCAACTCTTCCGTCGTATTTTTTTGTTGTTTTGAACAACTCGAGGTGGCCATCACCCGAAAACGGTCTGCATCGCTCACGGAGCGCCTGCATCTCTTGCGGTGACATCGGTTTGAAGCCGCGTGCAATTCCCACGTTCTGCTGCAGCACGTCCAGCGAGTCGATACCGCAAATTGTGGTCGCGACCGGCAGACTCATCGCATAACGAAGCGCTTCTTTCGCCTTCACGACGCCATATTGGATCGGCTGGCCGTCGCCTCCGAGGCTCTTCATGCCGAGCGCTGCAATCCCCCGCCGCTGAAGTTCAGGGAGCACCTGCTGCTCGAAGCTACGATAGGTTGCATCAAAACAGTTGAGCGGCATTTGGACAGTGTCGAATGGATAATCGTGCGCCAGCATTTTGAGATGTATCGCCGGGCTCTTGTGTCCGGTGAAACCAACAAAACGTACCTTGCCCTGCTTTTTCGCTTCATCCAGCGCTTCGACTACACCACCCTTTGCGAAATGCAGGTCCGGGTCGTTCTCGTAGATGACCTCGTGAATCTGCCATAAGTCCAAATGGTCGGTGCCCAACCGCTTCAGGGACTCCTCCAATTGTTGCATCGCGACCTTCTTATCTCGGCCGTGGGTGCAAACCTTGCTCAACAAGAAAACTTTATCGCGCCTTCCCTGTAAACCAAGCCCCATCCATTCTTCGCTGCGGTGGTCGTTGTACTCCCAAGCGTTGTCGAAAAAAGTGATGCCCGCATCTACCGCCTCGTGAACCAGACGTACCGCCAGATCGCTCGATTGCACCGTCCCGAGATGATATCCGCCAACGCCGATGATCGAGACTTGTTCGCCCGTTTTTCCGAGCGGCCTGCGAGGAATCTGCTCAGCCCCGCTGTTCGTCATTTGCGGCGGAGCAGCAGCCGATACGATTTGGCTGGGCAACCCTGAAGTCGCAAGCACTGTTCCCGCGGAGGCCAGGCCTGCTTGGATGAAGCACCGGCGCTCGATTTCGGGAGTTACCTGGGATCGCTCATTTTGTCGACGTTGATATCCCATTCTTCATCTCCTCGACGTCTCTGGTGTCGTCTCCGGCACCAACCAGGGGCCGTCCGCCTTTTCCAACATCTCCGTGACCTCTCTTTGGGTGTGATCGAAGGGGAATCCATGAGGCATCCGGGTCATCGGGTTGTCATACCGCAGCGATACTTTGTACGGCTCGAAGCGGCCATCGGCCGCTGTCGGTGCGCAACGAGCGCGCAAGGCCTCCATTTCGCTCTGAGTCATCGGCTGAAAGCCGCGCACCACACGCAAGTTCTGGTGCAGCACGTCCAGCGAGTCCATGCCGCAAATAGTGGTCGCGACGGGGAGGCTCATCGCGTAACGCAACATTTCCTCAGCCTGAACAACGCTGGCTTTTATCCCCCACGCGGTACCGCCCATGCTCTTCATGCCCAGCGCTGCCATGCCTCGACGATTGACCTCGGGTAAGACCTGCTTCTCAAAGCTGTGGAAGTTGGCGTCGAAGGGATTAAGCGGCATTTGCACTGAGTCGAATGGATAACCGAGTTCGAGCATCTTAAGGTGAAATGCAGGATCCTGACCGGTGAAGCCGACGAATCTGACCTTCCCTTCTTTCTTGGCTCGATCAAATGCTTCCAAGACGCCGCCTTTGGCATACGCCAACTCCGGGTCGTTGTCGTAAACAATGCCGTGGATCTGCCAGAGGTCCAGATGATCGGTTTGATACCGCCGCAGCGAGTCCTCGAGCATCTGCAGGGCTAATTTGCCGCTTCGCCCGTGGGTGCAGACCTTTGTCATCAGGAACACCTTTTCACGGCGCCCGTCCCGGAGCGCTCTGCCCAAGATGGTCTCAGTCTTGCCGTTGTAATACTCCCAAGCGTTGTCGAAAAAAGTAATGCCGGCGTCTACTGCCTCATGGACGAGTTGCGCCGCCTCGTCGAACGTCGGCACATCGCCAAGATGATGACCACCCACCCCGATAGCGGAAATGTGCACATCCGTGCGTCCAAACCTCCGGTAGATCATGTTGCCAGTGTCCCCCGCCGGCGCTGCCGCTGATCTTCCTGATGCTATAGAGGAGAAGCCCTCGTTCGAGTTTGCCGAGACGGAGGATGTGGCGGCCACGGTACCCGCACCGACTTTAAGAAAGTCCCGTCGAGTCGTATTCATCTCTACGCCTCCTGGCGACCCGCCTGCATGAAATGTGAACTCAGTCTACAACTGAACTGGTGTGAAAATCGCCGCCTTCTCCCTCGAAAACACTTGGCTCAGGCGATGCGCGGCTGGAGAGTTACTGAGTGTCCGAGGCCCTCCAAACGCGTGACCAAGTATCGTTTCAAACCCTCCGCGTGGAGTCGGTCGAAGTAGTTGCTGCCTGATCGGTGAAGGCGCGCGGCTAAGCCGTCTGGTGTTGGACTTGATGTGTCGAAATAAGGACTTTGCTGTCGAAATATGCTCTCGGCAGAGGAACTTCGTCTCGAAGATGTGGATGGTGAGGAACTAAGGAGCAGGAGGATCTGCGCTCGCGAGTCTGGAGTAACAGCTTGAAACGCAGTGAACACCAAGGAACGTTTCCCGTCTTCAAGGGCCCGGCGCGAGCGTTCCATTAACTGTTGTTGCGTCAGCACGCCGGTCTGCAATCGGGTGATCGCTGCATCGAAGCGGGTATTCTGTTCCCGGGTGCGACGGTAGAAGAAGAATAAAGACCAGACCAGCAACGATAAGCACCGCCACACTCGCCAGGCCGCCAACCCGAAGTGTCCGCCGTTCCGAGGGCGCTCGAATCGCAAACGGGAAGATATATACTCTGCACAGCCAATGTGGCGAGGATTGTCCGCGCGCCTCTCGTGGGATGAAAAGCTACGAAATGCTGATGAGAATTCAGAGGGTGGTCGCACAGAGAATTCGTGGTCTTTACGCCGGATGGTCGAACTCTAGCGAGATGGTACGCCTGTTTGCATTGTTTTGCTTTTTTTGCTTTGCGAAGGTTGTGCTCGGCCACCTGCGCATGAACCGGTTACGTTAACTCTTCTTGGGGAGTGGTCGAGCAGGACGTTCACCGAGGAGCGCCAGCTGGAGTTGCAGCAATTCACCGAAGAAACAGGAATCCGCGTCAGTTTTATTCCGGGGCCAGAGTCCTCGTGGCAAAGGGTGCTTTTGTGGCGAGAGTTACTCGAGACAGGCGCCCCAGGTCCTGACGTTTACGACATGGATGTGATCTCGCCTGGAACGCTGGCTGAATATTTCCTCGATTTAAAACCATATTTCAGTAACGAAATCTCCGCGCAATTTCCGGCGACAGCGGCCGCCTACACGGTGGATCACAAGCTGGTGGCCATGTCGTATCGCGCCGACATCGGGCTTCTGTACTATCGCACCGATCTTCTCCGACAGTATGGATATCGTGAGCCACCCAGGACATGGGATGATCTGGAGATTATGGCAGCGCGAATTCAAGCGGGCGAGCGAGCCAAGGGGAAGAAAGAGTTTTGGGGCTTTGTGTGGCAAGGGGCGGCTGATGAAGGGTTGACCTGCAATGCGCTCGAATGGCAGGCAGCCGAAGGCGGCGGCCGGATCATCGAGGAAGACCAGACGATCAGCGTCAATAATCCGCGGGTCATTCGGGCCTGGCAACGGGCGGCGCACTGGGTTGGTTCCATCTCACCCCAGCCGTCGTTGGATATAGACAGTGGGATTCGCTAAATGTTTGGATCGCAGGCAACGCGGCATTCATGCGGCACTGGACGTCAGCCTACGTCGACAGCCAGGTGGCAGGCTCGCAAATCCGGAGGAAGTTTGATGTGGCACTGTTGCCGGGTGGCAAGTCAGGCAGCGTGGGTACCCTCGGTGGATGGGGCCTAGCAGTTTCGCGGTTCAGTGCCCTTCATAGTAATGTAGGGCACTTGATACTTTACTAGAATGTGAGCTGTCCTCCGGGTTGCTCTTGCCCCGCTCATAGGCGGGCAGTGGAGAGGTTCTCGTGCCCAAGCCATTCCTGCATCTTGGCAATATTCGGTATTCCATACGGCATTAGTCGCCGCAGTCGCGCACCGCACCGGATGTCAATGATAGTGTCCTTTTATCATTCACGGTCCAGAAAAACCTGGATGCTATCTTGCGAATATCTGACCGTGGAATCCGGCACACGCTTAGCACACAGCCAATGCAAATAATGAGATTTCAAGCGAACAAGTGGGAGGCTCGGACTGATCGGCCGTCAGCCGACCTCGCCCGCTCTTGGCGGCACTTCTTGACTTGTAATCGCGGACAGCGCTAGCGATGTGAAAGGAAGGTCTCCAGAAATCCGAGGAA
>Ga0307477_10003504_pt1 | contig 11661 bp, 14 predicted proteins | sample atmos_gasesECM2C_FD_203316 | JGI IMG/M metagenome (GOLD analysis project Ga0307477, IMG submission 203316) | Hardwood forest soil microbial communities from Morgan-Monroe State Forest, Indiana, United States - atmos_gasesECM2C_515 | ecosystem: Environmental > Terrestrial > Soil > Temperate...
GGTCGCCAGGCCGCGATCGCGTGGTTGAGCTAGTCCACGGCCTGCGCGCCGAGCGGGTGCGCGCCAACCTGGAGCGCTTGCGCTCGCAGATCGCGACGTCAGCGGCGCTGGCGGGTCGAGATCCGGGCGCGGTGCAGGTGCTAGCGGCCTGCAAGTACGTCCCCGTCGAGGAGCTGCCGGCGCTGGCGCAGGCGGGCGTCAATCTGCTCGGCGAGAACCGCGCACAGGAGCTCGAGCGCAAGGTGCGTGCCTGCGGCGAGCTGTTCGAGTGGGACTTCATCGGCAGCCTGCAGAGCAAACACGTGCGCGCGATCGTCGGCCACGTGCGCCTGATCCACTCGCTGGCCAGCGAGTCGGCGCTGCGCGAGCTGCAGCGGTGCGCCGACCGGGCGCGGGTGGGGCTGCGGGTGTTGATCGAGGTGAATGTCGCGAAAGACCCGGCAAAGGGGGGTGTTCCCCCCGAGCGCTTGCCGGATTTCCTACAGCGCTCGCCGTTCCCCGTAGCGGGCCTGATGACGATGCCGCCGCTGACCGATGACCCCGAGCGCAGCCGCCCGTATTTCCGCGCCCTGCGCGAGCTCGCCGAACGCCACGCGCTACCCGAGCTGTCGATGGGAACGACGCAGGACTTCGCCGTGGCGGTGCAGGAGGGAGCGACGATCGTGCGGATCGGCACGAGGCTCTACGAATAGCGCTCGGGTCCAATAGAATGCTCGCAAGAGCAGGGAAAAGGCCGTGTTCACCGAAAACGGCCCCTTGAGATGGCTTTCCGCGACTCCTGGCACCGCGCGCTCGTCTACTTCGGCCTGGCCGAGGAGTACCACGACGACTACGAGGACGAGCCCCCGTACGAGGACGAGACGGCCGACCGCTATCGCGAGCGCCCCAACGTGCGGCGCCTCTCCGCGCGCCGGCGGCGGGACGAGTTCGACGACATCTTCGCCGACGACGAACCGCGCGGCGCTCGCCCCACCGCCCAGCTGCGGGCCGTCGGCCGCGCAAACGGCGACGTCCGCGTCCACCTGGTGATCCCCAAGTCCTTCAACGACGCCCAGCAGATCGCCGACAAGTTCAAGGACTCGATCCCGGTCATCCTCAACCTCCAGGGCGTGGACACCGACCTCTCCAAGCGCCTGATCGACTTCGCCTCCGGCCTGACCTACGCGCTCGATGGCGGTATGCAGCGGATCGCCGACAAGGTGTTCATGCTGACCCCGCGCAACGTCGAGATCTCCGCCGAGGAGCGCGCCCGGCTGATCGAAAAGGGCTTCTTCAACCAGTCCTGAGCGGCGGGCGTGCCGCCCGCCCGGCCCGGTAGCCTGAGCCCTCGATGCAGATCGGTCTGATCGGCTGCGGCAACATGGCCGCCGCGATGGCGCGCGGCTGGGCGGAGCCCGTGCTGTGCTTCGACCCGGTCTCAGAGCGCGCCGAGGCGCTGGCGCGGGAGACCGGGGGAGAGGCGCTGGGCTCCGCGGTGCAGGTGGCCGAGCGCGCCGACCTGGTCGTGCTCTGCCACAAGCCGGCGCAGCTCGACCCCGTGGCGGCGCAGCTAGCGCCCCTCGCCAAGGCGGTCGCCTCGATCCTCGCGGCGACGCCGCTCGCCGCGCTGCGCGAGGCCTACCCCGGAATCCCGGTGTTTCGCTTCCTGCCGTCGCTGCCCGCCGAGGCGCGCGCGGGCGCGATCGTCAAGGCGGACGAGCCGCCGCGGCCGGCGGCGGCGCCCGTCTCCTCGGCCGACGCGCGGCTGGCCGCCGAGGTCGACGAGCTGTTCGCCCGTCTCGGCGTCCTGGTGGCGGTCGAGGAGCCGCTGGTCGACGTGGCGATGGGCCTGATGTCGTGCGCTCCCGCGTACATCGCGCTGGTCGCCGAGGCCCAGATCGACGCCGGCGTCCGCCGGGGCCTGCCCCCCGCCCAGGCCTCGGCGCTCGTCGTCGAGACGTTGGCCGGCACCGCCGAGCTGTTGCGCCGCCGCGGCATGGACACGCTGGCGGTGCGCCGCGAGGTGAGCTCGCCCGGCGGCGTCACCGCGCGCGGCCTGGCGGCGCTCGAGCGCGGTGGCATCAGGGCGGCGTTCTCCGACGCGCTCGACGCGGTGCTGGGAGCGAGATGAAGATGAGCGCGACGGCTCTGCACCTGGCCAGCGCCCGCACCCAGATCGCCGACTACCTCTCCACGCTGATCTACGTCTACACGCTGCTGATCGTCGCCTACATCGTCGTGCAGCTGCTGTTCGCCTTCGGCGTGCGCCCGCCGTATTCGCGCGCCACCGACGCGGTACTCGGCTTCCTGCGCGACGTGTGCGAGCCCTACCTGCGCATCTTCCGGCGGATCGTCCCGATGGCGGGCATGTTCGACTTCAGCCCGATCGTCGCGATCCTCGTGCTGACGCTCGTCAACACGGTGATCGTGGCCGGCATCGTCCACGGTTGAGCTCCACCGCATCAGCGAGTCCCCGCGCGCAGGCGTGGCTGTGGGCGCTCGCGACCGCTGCGGTCGTGCTGCTGATCGACCAGCTCGCGAAGATCGCCGTCCGCGACTCGATCGCGCTCGGGGAAACGCGCTCGCTGCTGCCGGGCCTGGTGCAGCTCGTGGACGCCCGCAACCGGGGGATCGCCTTCGGCTTCCTGCCCGGCCAGCAGTGGCTGGTCACCGCGCTGATCGCGCTCGCCCTGCTGGTCCTGCTCGCCTACTTCGCGCGTCACAGCACGCGCCCGTTCCTGTGGCTGGCGACGGGGATGCTGCTCGGCGGCGCGCTCGGCAACGTGCTCGACCGGATCCGCGCCGGCTCGGTGACCGATTTCGTCAAGCTGCCGCTCGGCTGGCCCCCCTTCAACCTCGCCGACGCCGCGATCACGATCGGCGTGTTCCTGCTCGTGCTGACGATCGAGCGCCGTGAGCGAGCCTGAGCTCACGATCGTGTGGAGCGACGAGCACCTGCTCGTCATCGACAAGCCGCCCGGCCTGGTCGTGCACCCGGCGCGCGGGCACCGCGAAGGAACGCTCTCGCAGCTGCTCGCCGGGTTGGCCGGCGGCGGCGAGGCCGAGCGCGCCGGGATCGTACACCGGCTCGACCGCGACACCTCGGGCCTGCTGGTCGTGGCCCGCGACGAGCAGTCCCACGCTCGCCTGCAGGCGGCGCTGCGTCGACGCGAGATCGAGCGCGAATACCTGGCGCTCGTCGAGGGCGTCCCCCCCTCGCGCACCGGCACGATCGAGGCGCCGATCGGCCGCCACCCGCGCGTGCGCACGCGGATGGCGGTCGATGGCGTCGCCGCGCGCGAGGCGCGCACCCACTTCACGCTGCTCCAGCCGCTCGGCGAGGTGTCGCTGCTGAGCCTGCGGCTGGACACCGGCCGCACCCACCAGATCCGCGTGCACCTGCAGGCGATCGGCCACCCGGTGTGCGGCGACCCCGAGTACGGCCGCGCGGCCGTGCTCGGGCTCTCCCGCCAGTTCCTGCACGCCACGCGACTGGCTTTCGAGCACCCGATCACGGGCGAGCGACTGGAGCTGACCTCGCCGCTGCCCGACGATCTGCGAGCGGCGCTGCTGCGGGCAGGGGGCAGCATCTAGCGCCGTTCGGCTATCCTCGACGCTTCGCAGCAAGTCCGAGTGTCGCGCCCCCGCGCATCGCGGCCCTGCCCGAGACGACCGCTGTGCTGCGGTGTTCGGGTCCGCGACGCGGCTCGCGATCCAAACGAGAACATACAAGGGAGCAACGTGAGCGAGGTAGGTATCGCCGATCTGCTCGAGGCCGGAGTCCACTTCGGCCATCAGACACGGCGCTGGAACCCGAAGATGCGTCGCTTCATCCATGGCGAGCGGGGCGGCATCTACATAATCGACCTGCTCAAGACGGCGTCGTTGCTGCAGCAGGCCCAGCAGTTCGCCTCCCAGGTGGCCCACCGCGGCGGCACGGTGCTGTTCGTCGGCACCAAGAAGCAGGCCCGCGACGCGATCAAGGAGGTCGCCGAGGCGGCTGACATGCCCTACGTCAACAACCGCTGGCTGGGCGGCCTGCTCACCAACTTCCAGACGATCAACCAGCGCATCCGGCGCCTGCACGACCTCGAACGCTACGAGGCCGAGGGTCAGCTCGAGTTGTTGCCCACGCGCGAGCGGATGGCCGCGCAGGCCGACCTGGCCAAGCTGCGCGCCAACCTCGGCGGCGTCAAGAACATGCAGCGCGTCCCGAGCGCCGTGTTCGTGATCGACCTGAAGACCGAGGCGATCGCGGTGCGCGAAGCGCAACGCCTGCGCATCCCGGTGATCGGCCTGGTCGACACCAACTGCGATCCGGACGGGATCGACTACGTGATCCCCGGCAACGACGACGCGATGCGATCCTGCGCGCTGATCGCCAAAGCGATCGGCGACGTCGTCGCGCAGGGCCACGCCATCTTCCGCGCCGAGGAGGAGAAGGCGCGCCTGCAGCGGGCCGAGCAGGCCAAGCGAGAGGCCGAAGAGCGCGCCCGTCGCGAGGCTGAGGCGCAGGCCAAGCGCGAGGCCGAAGAGCAGGCCAAGGCCGCCGCAGCGGAGCAGGCCAAGCGCGAGGCCGAGGCGAAGGCGAAGGCCGCGGCAGCGGAGCAGGCTCAGGCGCCCGCCCCGGCGGCGGCGCCTCCCGTCGCGAAGGAGCCGGCGCCACAGGCCGCGGCTCCCGCAGCCGAGGCGCCAGTCCCCCCGAAGCCGACCGTTCCCGCGGCCGAGGCGCCAGCCCCCCCGAGGGAGCCGACGCCCCAGCCGGCCGCTCCCGCCGCTCAGGAGCCGGCTCCGCAAGCGGCCGCTCCGGTGGCGGACACGCCCGCTCCCGCCGCAGAGACGACGCCCCAGACCCCCGCTCCAGCCGCAGAGGCGACGACCGCCGAGGAGGGCGCATCGTGAGCACCCAGGAGATCTCCGCCAAGGACGTGAAGGCGCTGCGCGACCGCACCGGCGCCGGGATGATGGACTGCAAGAAGGCCCTCTCGGAGGCCGCCGGCGACCTGGAGAAGGCGATCGAGATCCTGCGCGTCAAGCAGGGCAAGAAGATCCAGGATCTCGGCGAGCGCACCGCGACCGAGGGAACGATCCAGTCCTACATCCACGCCGGCGCGAACGTCGGCGTGCTGATCGAGGTCGACTGCAACACCGACTTCGTCGCCAAGAACGAGGACTTCGTCGGCTTCGCCCGCGACGTCGCGATGCAGATCGCCGCGACCCCCACGGTCGCCCACGTCAGCCGCGAGGACGTTCCCGCCGAGCAGCGCGAGTCCGAGGCGCGCATCTACGAGCAGGAGGCCGCCGAGAAGCCCGAGAACGTGCGCGCGAAGATCGTCGAGGGCAAGCTCGACGCCTGGTACCGGACGATCGTGCTGCTCGAGCAGGAGCTGCACAACCCAAAGTTCGAAGGCAAGACCGTGCAGCAGCTGCGCGACGAGCTGACCGCCAAGACCGGCGAGAACGTCGTCATCCGCCGGTTCGTGCGCTTCGCGGTCGGCCAGTAGCGCCAGGGGATAGGCTCCGGTCGTCCGATGGCCGACCCCGCGTTCAAACGCATCCTGCTCAAGCTCTCCGGCGAGGCCCTGATGGGCTCGCGCGAGTACGGCACCGACCCCGACCGTGTGGCGGCCGTGGCGCGGCAGGTCTCGAGCGTCCACGACCAGGGCGTCGAGGTGGCGATCGTCGTCGGCGCCGGCAACATCTTCCGCGGCATGAAGGGCGTCGCCGACGGGATGGACCGCTCGACCGCCGATTACATGGGAATGCTCGCCACGGTCCTGAACGCGCTGCCGCTCCAGGACGCGCTCGAGAAGGCGGGCACCGACACGCGCGTGCAGTCCGCGCTCGGCATCTCCGAGGTCGCCGAGCCCTACATCCGCCGCCGCGCGATGCGCCACCTGGAGAAGGGGAGGGTGGTGATCTTCGCCGCGGGGACCGGCAACCCGTTCTTCACCACCGACACGGCCGCCGCGTTGCGCGCCGCGGAGATCCACGCCGAGGTCATCCTGATGGCCAAGAATGGCGTCGAGGGCGTCTACAGCGCCGATCCGGCACTCGACTCGAGCGCTGAGTTCATCCCCGAGATCACCCATATGGAGGCGCTCGAGCGCCGCCTGCGGGTGATGGACTCGACCGCGCTTGCACTGTGCATGGAGAACGCGATGCCGCTGAACGTGTTCAACATGGACGACGAGACGAACATCGCGCGGATCGTCTCCGGTGCCCGAGTCGGCACACTGGTGCGCACGTGAGCCCGGCGGCCGAGCAGCGTTCGGATGCCGGCGCCCATGCGAGCCGTGCCCGGCCGTCGGTGCCCGCGCGAGCACATCGGGGCGCCGCGGCGCCTGGCGCGAGCAAATCGACCATGAGGAGGTGAAGCGCCGTGTCCGCTGAGATGATCGACACCCTGCTCGAGGACGCCGGCGAGCGGATGGGCAAGTCGCTCGAGTCGACCAAGGCCGAGTTTGCCACCGTGCGCACCGGACGGGCCAGCCCGTCGCTGCTGGAGCGAGTCGTGGTCGACTACTACGGAGCGCCCACGCCGCTGAACCAGCTGGCGACGATCTCGGCCCCCGAGGCGCGGCTGATCACCGTGCAGCCCTACGACAAGTCCTCGATCAAGACGATCGAGAAGGCGATCAACGAGTCCGACGTCGGCCTGAACCCGTCCAACGACGGCAACCTGATCCGCCTCGTGGTCCCCGAGCTGACCGAGGAGCGACGCCGCGAGCTCGTCAAGGTCGTGCGCCACCTCGCCGAGGAGGGGCGGGTGGCGATCCGCAACGTGCGCCGCGACACGATGCAGCATCTGCGCGAGCTGAAGTCCGAAGGCGACGCGGGCTCCGACGACGAGCACCGCGCCGAGGTGGAGCTGCAGAAACTCACCGACGGCCGCGTCGCAGAGCTGGACGCGCTGCTAAAGGCCAAGGAGGAGGAGATCCTCGAGGTCTGATGGCGCCCGCCGGCCCGATCGACGCGCAGCGCGCGCGCTACGTCGCGATCATCACGGATGGCAACGGGCGCTGGGCGCGCTCGCGTGGCCTGTCGGTGAACGATGGGCATTCCGCGGGTGCCGAGACCGTCAAGGCGCGGCTGCGCGACGCCGTCGAGCTCGGGATCGAGGAGCTGACCGTCTACTCCTTCTCCACCGAGAACTGGTCGCGCCCGCCGGAGGAGGTCCAGGGCCTGATGGCGATGTTCGAGCGGCGCATCGCCGAGGAGACCCCCGAGCTGCACGGGGAGGGTGTGCGGATGCGCTTCATCGGTCGCCGCGAAGGGCTCGAGCGGGGCTTGGTGGAGCGGATGCGCTGGGCCGAAGAGACGACCGCGGCCAACTCCCGGATCACGCTGTTCGTCGCGTTCAACTACGGCGGCCGCGCGGAGATAATCGACGCCGCGGCCCGCTTTGCCGGCGGCGAGGAGGAGGACTTCCGCCAGCTGCTCTACGCGCCCGACATGCACGACCCGGACATGATCATCCGTACGAGCGGCGAGCGGCGCCTGTCCAACTACCTGCTGTGGCAGTCCGCCTACTCCGAGCTGGTGTTCCGCGACGAGCTGTGGCCGGACTTCACGCGCGAGGCGCTGGAGGAGTCGCTCGGCGAGTTCACCGAGCGCCGCCGCCGCTTCGGCGGTCGATCGTGAACGGACCGTCGATGGCCGACCGCTCGACATCGCCGCGGCTCGGCCTCGGCGCGCGCACCGGCGGCTCGGATCTCGCCTCGCGCGTGCTGATCGCCCTGCCGCTGATCGCGCTCGCGCTGTTCCTGGTGATCGAGGGGGGCCTGGTGTTCGCCGCGGGCGTGTTCGTGATCGGTTGCGTCTGCCTGCACGAGCTGTACGGGATCTACGAGCGCGTGCACCCGGTGCGCCTGGCGGGCTTCCTGGCGCTCGCCGGCCTGCTGGCGGCCGCGCTGTATGGAAGCCCCACCCACCCATCCGACGTCCTGCTGGCCACCGTGGCGGCGCTGCCGGTGCTGTTCGCGCTAACGCTCGCCCAGCCGCACCCGAGCGCCGGCGGCCTCGCGCTGACGCTGCTTGGCATCTACTGGATCGGCCTGGCGCTGGCGCACGCCGTACTGCTGCGCGGCCTGCCCCACGGCGAGGGGATCGTGATCGACGTGCTGGTCGGGACCTTCCTCGGCGACACCGGCGCCTACCTCGGCGGCCGCCTGTTCGGCCGCCGGCCGCTGGCCCCGTCGCTGTCGCCGAAAAAGACCGTCGAGGGCCTCGCGATCGGGATGGCCGCAACCGTGCTGAGCGTGTGGTTCGCCGGCCGCTACCAGTCCTGGCTGCCGGGCACCCACGCGCTCGTGCTCGGCGTCGGCATCGCGATATTCGCGCCGATCGGCGATCTGTTCGAGTCGTTTGTCAAGCGCCAGGCCGGGGCCAAGGACACGGGCAGTCTGCTGGGCGCGCACGGGGGAATGCTCGACCGCCTCGACGCGGTCCTGTTCGCCGCCGTGGTCGGCTATTACATCTGGCTTGCATATGTCTGAGGTCTCGTTCGAACCGGGCGCCGGCCGGCGCCTGCTCGTGCTCGGCTCGACCGGCTCGATCGGCACGCAGGCGCTCGACGTGATCGCGCGCTCGCCGGGAGACTTCGAGCTGGTCGGGCTGTCGGCCGAGCGCTCCTGGCAGACGCTGATCGAGCAGGCCCGCGCGCACGGCGTGCGGCGCATCGCGCTGGTCGACGCGCAGGCGGCCGCGCAGGCCGCCGCGGCCTGGCCGGAGGGGGAGGTGCTCGCGGGCGCCGAGGGGCTCGTGCGGCTGGTCGTCGAGTCGGGCGCCGAGCTGGTGCTCAACGCGCTCGTCGGCTCGGCGGGCCTCGGCCCGACCGTCGCCACGCTCGGCGAGGGGATCGACCTGGCGCTCGCCAACAAGGAGTCGCTGGTCGTCGGCGGCGAGCTGGTGGTCGCGCTGGCCGAAGCCACCGACGCGCGGATCGTCCCGGTGGACTCCGAGCACACGGCGCTGCACCAGCTGCTGGCCGGCCAGCCGCCGGGCGCGGTCGAGCGGCTGACGATCACGGCCAGCGGCGGGCCGTTTCGCGGCCGCACGCGCGCCCAGCTGGCGGACGTCAGCGTGCAGCAGGCGCTCGCCCACCCGACCTGGGCGATGGGGGGCAAGATCACGATCGACTCCGCCACCCTGATGAACAAGGGCCTCGAGCTGATGGAGGCCCACCATCTGTTCGGCACCCCCTACGAGCGGATCGACGTGGTCGTGCACCCGCAGTCGCTGATCCACGGCCTGATCGGCCTGGCCGACGGGGCGATGCTCGCCCATCTGGGCCCTCGCGACATGCGGATCGCGATCTCCTACGCGCTGCACGGCGCGCAGAGCGTCGAGCTGCCGATCGCCCCGCTCGACCTGGCGGCGCTCGGAACGCTGAGCTTCGAACCGGTCGATCTGGAGGCTTTCCCGTGCCTGCGTCTGGCGCGCGAGGCCGCGCGGCTGGGTGGGACGGCCCCGTGCGTGCTGAACGCGGCCAACGAGGTGGCGGTGCACGCGTTCATCGAGGGCCGGCTACCGTTCCTTGAGATAGCGGCGGTGATCGAGCGGACACTCGAGCGGCTCGGGGTCGCGCCGGTGAGGGCGTTTGACTCGCTGTATGAAGCCGACCGGGAGGCGCGCCTGCGTGCCCAAGAGGAGGTTGCTGCCACACTGGCGTGATGAACTGGCTGCTGACGATCCTCGGGATCATGGTCCTGATCGTCCTGCACGAGGCGGGCCACTTCGCGGTCGCCAAGGCCGTCGGTATGCGCGTCGAGCGCTTCTCGCTGTTCTTCCCGCCGAAGATCGCCGGCGTGCGGCGGGGGGAAACCGAGTACGCGATCGGCGCGATCCCGGCCGGCGGCTACGTGAAGATCACCGGCATGAACCCCGAAGAAGGGCGCGACATGGACCTGCGCGTGGCGATGCGCGCGTACTTCATGCAGCTGCCGTGGAAGCGGGTGGCGGTGATCCTGGCGGGCCCCGGGGTCAACCTGCTGATCGCCTTCGTGCTGTTCTGGGCGGTGCTGGTGGGCGGCAGCTTCAACGGCGCGCTGACGCTCGAAGGCGTCAACCCGTCCCTGCACGCGCTCGGGCCGGTGCGCGCCGAGGTCGGCCGCGTCGAGGCCGGGATGCCGGCCGCCGCGGCGCTGCGCGCCGGCGATCGGATCGTCGCGATCGACGGGCGGCGCGTCGACCCCGAAAGCGCGATCGGCGCGATCTCCTCGCACCGCTGTTCGGGCGCCGCGCCCGTCGCGGGCTGCAGCGCGAGCACCCCCGCGATCGTGACGGTCAGGCGAGCAGGACGCGAGCTGACCTTCGTGATCCGCCCCCGCTACGACCGCCAGGCCGCCCGGATGGTGCTCGGCTTCGTCTTCGCCCAGCCACCGGTGCGCTCGTTCGGCCCGGTGGCGGCGGCCGGGGCCTCGCTGCAGGAGATGTGGGCGATGACCACGGGTACCTTCACCGGCCTGGCCAAAGCCCTGACCAGCTCTAAGCAGCGCAAACAGATCAGCAGCATCATCGGCATCTCGCAGGTCACCGAGCAGGCGGTCGCCGAAGGCCCCGGGCGCGCGCTGGTGGTGATCGGCTACGTCTCGCTGGTGCTGGCCGTGCTCAACCTGCTGCCGTTCCTGCCGCTGGACGGCGGTCACGTCCTGTGGGCGACGGCCGAGAAGGTGCGCGGGCGGCGCGTCTCGCTGGCGGCGATGTGGCGCTTCAGCTCGGTCGGGATCGCGCTGCTCGCTTTTCTTGTGATCAGCGGCATCAGCAACGACATCGGCCGGCTCGGCGGCTGATCGCGCTCCCCGCGCGCTGTGGTTAAAGGGGGGCGGCGAGTTGTGGTTGAAGGGGTGGGGCGCTGTGGTTCAAAGGGGCGGCCGGCGAGTTGTGGTTGAGGGGGGCACGGGGGGCGCGCGGTAGTTGAAGACGGACGGGGGCGGGTTGCTCAGCGCTCCGGCGGGCGCACGCACACCCAGCTCTTGACCAGCGGTCCGAGCCGCTCCGGGCGGGCGGGGCCGAACAGCCCTTCGAGCTCGCGGCGGGAGAGCAGCGCGATCTCCTCGTCGGGGTCGGCGGCGCCCAGCCGCCAGTAGGGGCGCGCCAGGCGCCGCGGTAGCCAGTGCACGAACGGCAGCAGCGCGTGCGGCTCGACCGGGAACGAGCGCGAGGGGGTTTGCACGAGCCACCCGCGCGCCACGCGACGCAGCTCCGCTGCAAACGCGGCGCGCTCGGTGGGCAGCACGTGCTCGATCACGCTCGAGCAGTAGACGAGATCGAACTCGCCGTCGTCGAACGGGAGCCGCTTGGTGGCGTCGGCGCGGACGAACGGGCCCGGATAGTCGGGGCGATCGACCAGATCCACACCGATGATGTCGAGCCCCGGCTCGAGCGCGCGCAGCCCGAGCCGCCCGCAGCCGACGTCGAGGATGCGCGCCTGCGCCCCGATCCCGGTGTGCACGAAGAAACGCTCGTGGCGGCGCCGGCGCGCTCGCGCTGCCAGTGGCGAGGCCAGGCGCGCCAGCGGGCCGCGCGCGGTTGCGTAGACGTCGCTCGATGGCAGGGGCATCGTCGCGCTGAGCTTACGCGTCGCCATTGTCGCTCGCCCCTGGGGGCGAGCGACCGTCAGGTGACGTCACCTTCACGGTCACGGGCGCCGGCCCACATACAATGTCGGTATGTCCTCAG
>Ga0307477_10003505_pt1 | contig 11658 bp, 7 predicted proteins | sample atmos_gasesECM2C_FD_203316 | JGI IMG/M metagenome (GOLD analysis project Ga0307477, IMG submission 203316) | Hardwood forest soil microbial communities from Morgan-Monroe State Forest, Indiana, United States - atmos_gasesECM2C_515 | ecosystem: Environmental > Terrestrial > Soil > Temperate...
ATCTTGCCGCTGCAGGCCACTGGGCACGAATACTAGGCCCCTTGGGCCAGGAGGTCAATTAGGCGAAGGAAAGCCGGACTCAACCTCTTCTCCACATATCGAGTGATCGCACTAGAACCCATCTCACCTACACCGGAATAACCTAGGTGGGCAATCTGGGGTCGCGAATCCGGCGGAGGCCTAGCGACCTTCCCCACGGCCATGATTCAGTTGAAAGCCCAAAATGCAGTGCTCGGAAGACAGCGTGGTCAAGCAAGGTGAATGGGGACGTGACTTCAGAAGTTCTCCAGCATCCAGAAGTTTTGATCCACAGCGTTGACATTAACGGAGAGATGACGACCGTCGGGGGACTCTGCCCAGTTTTCTGTGACGTGCTCCCACAACACATTTGCACGGCCCTGGAGATCTGTGTGTATTAATGTGCCGTAGCCTTTCTGGTTCGACAAAACCAGCACACCCTTCCCGTCGGCAGCCCAGCGCATACTCCGGAGGTCGCTCCAGCCATTTAGGCGAATCTCGCGCGTTTGCTCGCCATTCAAAGGCCAGATGTAGATGGGGTCCTGTGGCCTTCGAATTGCCGCAAGGCGGCTGCCGTCCGGAGACAACGCAATCGTCCAGCGATCATCATTCGGATCGACGGCCAATCGCGTGAGTTCCGGTCCACGTCCTTTGATTGGATCGATTGCATGCACGATCGCTTGTCTCCGATCCTCGGACAGCTCGGCAATCACACACAAGTCAGACGGAGGCCGTGCGCATGAGATCTCGCTTATCGCGCTGGCCGCGGTCAACACCAATTGAGATGACCCACCTTCGATAGGAACCCGCATGAGTGGCTCTGGCTGGGACGCGTTTCCCGCAGCCGTAGGGTTATCATGATGCACGAAATACAGGACCCATTTCCCGTCGGGAGTGACTTCTGGATTCCGTGCATCTTCTTCGGGCGGGGTCAGTAGCCGCGCGTCACCTTCGTCCAGGAGTTGCTTGTACACTCCAAAAGAACGGCCTCGATTGGAAGTCAAGATAAGTGCTTTGCCATCTGGAGTCCAGGCACTCGGATTATCATGACTTCGGGTCAAAGTAAAATGCCTTGACCCGACAACGTGAGTGCCGCTCGAATCCAGATCGCCCATGTAAGTTGTAAACTGGCTTAACCACTTCAGAAAGGCCAGCTTCTTGCCGTCGGCTGTCGCGCTCTCACCGCTCATGCAGAAGGAGTTCGACGGGTTCGTGAGGCGTCGTGGCTCTCCGATGGGTTTACCTGTCGCCCCGTCGAGCCGCATTTCCCAGAAGCTACAGTAACCGTTGGCACTCGAGTAGATCCAACGCTCCGGCAACCAAACATAATCGAAAATCTCATTCCCGATGGACGGAAGAAATATCGTGGTGGGTGGGCTGCCCTTGAGATCGCGGCTTAAGAAAGTAACCCCTTCGGAATCGACCCGCGTATAAGCGATGAACTTCCCGTTGGGCGACCAAAGAACCGAGTTGATCGAACCGTTCTCGTCGGTATCGTATAGCTTCCTCGCGTTCTCTCCGCACGGGCCCATTAGCCAGATCTCGCGATCGCCAAATCGGCCCGGGTTCGCCCCAAAAGCGATGGCCGAGCCGTCCGGGGAGACACCATCCGCCTGGGCATTATCGCGAATGTGGCGCGGCGGATTGCCTAACACCGAAAACATCCAGATGCTTGTACCCTGCGAACTCAACTCCTCGGGCTGCGAGCCAAGCGGGAAGGCGTTCACAAGAAACCTGGTGCTGTCAGGAAACCAGCCTCCAAGTTCCCATTGCACTGGCTTATCCTTGAGACCATCTGGCAGAGGCAAGTCGCGTGTCTCCCCGCTTTCGATCAATTTGAGATGCATTCCCTTCGGGTCGCTAAAGGCAAAGTACTTGCCGTCGGGCGATATGCTGCCGCCCCCTACGGCGACCTCGGCAGAATTGTTGGTGAGTAGCCTTTCTTTAATCTGAGGTAGACCAGACGGCTTCTGTTTCGAGAACCACACCGCGCCCACGACCAGGAGAACAGCAAAGATCCAAGCGGCCGCGACCAGCCAACGAACACGCGAGGAATATGCTCGACCTGCGTCGGTTCGTCCACTCAGCTTGTCTGCGGCCGCCCTCAAGCCGGTGCAAATCTCCGATGCTGTCTGATAGCGTTTTTCTCGGTCCTTTTCGAGCGCTTTGTTGACGATCGTTTCCACTTCGGGGGGAATGCTCGGATTTAGTTGGCGAACTGGCGCCGGAACTTGGTTCAGAATCGCCGCGTGCAGTACAGGAACAGTTTCTCCCGGAAAAGCGCGTTGGCCCACGGCCATTTCATAAAGCACCAGACCGAAAGAGAAGAGGTCAGTCCGGGCATCGACCTTCTCGCCACGGATCTGTTCAGGGGACATGTAGCCAGCGGTCCCGATCGTCGTTCCCGTGCGGGTAAGGCTAAGATTCGAGACGGGAGAGGCTTCCGCCGCACGGGATGACCTTAAATCCGCGGTGTCGGACTCCTGCGATTTAGCCAGACCGAAATCTAGAATTTTGGCCCGTCGCTGATTTGTTACGAAGATGTTCGCCGGTTTGATATCTCGATGAATGATCCCCTTACGGTGGGCTCCGTCCAAGCCTTCTGCAATTTGAATTGCAACGTGAAACAACGCGTCGAGCTGCAGCGGACCTTTGTGATCTTCTGGCCCCGACGGGGAAACCTCCGCCACGGCGATCAATTCGCGGAGCGTTTGCCCTTCCAGCAGTTCCATTGCGATAAATGGCTGCCCGTCATGTTCCTCGATCGCGTAGATCGTGCAGATATTAGGATGGCTGAGCGCCGAAGCCGCACGCGCTTCGCGCTTGAAGCGTTCCATGGTTGCGCCGTCCTTTGCCAGTTCTTCCGGCAGGAACTTCAGCGCAACGCGACGGCCCAGCTTGATATCTTCAGCCTTGTACACCACACCCATTCCGCCGCCACCCAATATTTCCAGCACACGATAGTGCGAGATCTTCTTGCCTAGTAGATAGGCAGCGGTGGGTGTCGCTACACGGGTGGCATACGCGGCTACTTGCGTTGTGCTTTCTTCGATCCACTGGACCGGCACCATCCAGCGATAACCGCGGCGCGCCAAAGTCTCGACGTAGCGAGGCTGGTCTGCAGAATCACCTAATGCGAGGCGCAGGTTTTTCACAGCCGCGTTGATGCTATTTTCGAATTCAACCACAGTGTCGTTGGGCCAAAGTCGCTTTTGGATTTCATGCCGCATGACGACTTCGCCCGGCTTCGCCAAAAGCATCGCCAGAACTTGGAACGACTGATCCGGCAGCTTGACCTTCTCGCTATTCTTAAGAAGCTCCCCGGTGTGCAGACTGACTTCGAAGGATTCGAAGCGAGCGAGGCGCGGAGTTTGTGCGGCTTCGGTCACAAGATTCGCCTGAAAAGCCCGTTGGCAAGGGGAAGGAAAAGATTGCTATGCCATGCCAGGAACCCCAAAAGTCTAACATCGGTGGACAGCAAAAAGAACTGGGACAGAAGTCTGCAAGTCTTGTGTCTATCGGAAGATACGGCCCGCTAAGCCTCCCGGCACAGAGCTGCAAGCTAGGGGTCGCCCAGCCAATCACCCTGATTTCATTTCTTTTTCACACGCAACACATTGAACCCTCGGTTGACCTGGGGCAGAGTCGCTGGCACTGCCGGCATTTTGCCTCGCGGGGGAGGACATATGAAAAGGAATCGAATGGTCGCGACTCTTGTAGTCGCTTTGTTCGTGATACTAGCGGCAACGCTTCGGCTGGTTGCACAGGAACAACACACAAAGCACCATCATTACAAGCTGATCGATATGGGAACACTCGGTGGACCACAGAGCGGCGAAGCGGCTGAGAATCAAACTTTCACGGCACCTGCGACTCGGATGATAAATGCGGGGGGAATGGTGACCGGCGCAGCGGAATTGAATGTGGCCGATCCCTACAATCCCTATTGCTTGATCTCCAATTGCATGCTTGTTCACTCGTTCCTGTGGCGCGGCGGCGAAATGACCGATCTTGGCGCACTGCCAGGTGTCAACGATACATTTCCCAATTGGGTGAACAATCGCGGAGAGGTCGTAGGGGCCTCGTTCAATGGCGTGGATCCTGTGTCGGGAGCTCCGCTGCTAGCAGCAATCCTTTGGAAAAAGGGGTCAGTCATCGATTTGGGAGGAATCCCTGGCGGAAATCAGAGCATCGCGAATAGCATCAATGAGCGAGGCGACGTGGTGGGAGCGGCAGTGAATGGTACGCCAGATCCGTTCCCGAATCTATGGCCGATACTCTTTTTCAACAACGCGACTGAAATACATGCGGTCCGTTGGCACCACGGGGCGGTGAGAGATTTGGGCACCCTTGGCGGGCCGGATAGTACGGCAATTTTCGTCAATGATTCCGGTCAGATCGTGGGACAGTCTCTGACCGATTCCATCGTGAATCCATCGACGGGACAACCAACCCAGCATCCGTTCCTTTGGCAGAATGGCACAATGCTGGATCTGGGCACGCTCGGAGGTACGTTCGGCATTCCAACCGGCCTTAACAACCGCGGGCAAGTTGTCGGTCAAATGACACTTGCTGGCGACGTTGCGAACCATGCTTTTCTCTGGGACCGCGGGACGCTCACGGACCTTGGTACCCTGGGCGGAGATACCAGTTATGCGAGTTGGGTCAATGACAATGGTGAGGTTTTCGGAGGAGCGGGTTTTCCAGGCAATCAAACGTTGCACGCCGTCATCTGGAAGAACCGAGTGATGACCGATCTCGGTACGCCAGATGGCGACCCGTGTTCCGATGCGAGCGTTATCAATTCGCGTGGCCAAGCGGTGGGTATATCTTCGGATTGCCACGGGACTGTTTTGCACGCCTACCTATGGGAGAACGGCGGTCCTATTGTTGACTTACAGAGTCTCGTTCTACCCGGTTCTGACTTAACAGTGTATGAGAATCTCTCGATCAATGACCGAGGTGAGATCGTTGCCGCCGGACGTCTGCCGAACGGCGCAGGCACTCATGCCATCTTGCTGGTCCCATGCGACGAGAATCATCCCGGCGTCGAGGGCTGCGATTCCAACCTCGTTGAAGCGGACTCCGCCACCAGCATGGGTTCGTTGCCGGTTGGGCGGGAAGCGAAGACAGCGAATCAAAGCAATCCGAGGTTCCGCGGTGTGAGGAGCACAATGGTCCGTCGATTTGATGGGCGCCTGGTGCCTTGAAATCACTGTTTCATAGAAGGAGAACAGCACAAGACCGCGAAAACGGTTGGCAGTCGAGCCGGAGCAGAGGTGGGTGGTTTAGGTAACGACTGCTGCTCCATTCCTCTTCTGACCTGGCCTCTTCAACCACACATAGTCCTGGAGGAAACTCCATTGCCCTTTGCCAACCTGCGGAAATCTCGCCCCACTTCTTGCTTGCCGGAACAAGTTGCAGATTGAGCTCAGATGACCGGATGCAGATCGCTTGGAAGGAAATACCCAACTATCCGTCCTCGTGCCGCAGCGTTTCTTCAGAATGTCAAAAACACGACGACTCATGGGCACGAGCCTTCGGCCCTCCGGAGTCTTGGTGTCAGGCACGAAAATCACCCGGTTTTCCCAATTGAGATTTTCGATGCGCATCCGAAAGAGTTCTCGTTCATTTCTCATTCCCGTGTCGCGGCACGTTCCGTGCATTTCAGCCTGGAGTGGGGCCCTACGGCGAGCCGCAGTTGGTCAAGCTTCTCGCCGCGTATCTTAACAAACTCCCGAAATTTCACGGGCCGTACGCACAAGACGTACCCCAGACCAACTTATCCCAGACGAGTGGGCAATGGAGTTCAAGATCACGAGAAGGGTGAGGCACCCGAGACCATCGGTCCATCTATTTTTTCTGGAATTTCCACGCCGACGCACGTCTATTTCGCGAAGCGGCGGACGCTGTAGGAAATCGGCAGGCCGATCACGACCATGTGCACTAGCAGGCCTAGAATCAGGTCGTGAAGTTTGTAAGGGCCTCTGGCGTGAAGCGCGGAAAGCGGCAAGACGACAAGATTCATTACCTCTTGAACTCCCGCGCCATAGGCCAAGCCGCACACCAGCGGATACTCCTTCAGGAAGGGCAGCCTGCGGCTGGCACCGTAGTAGAAAGCCGCAAACGAGAGGGCGATAAAGAAGTGCAGGAGGACGCCCAGAACGTAGGTCGCGACGCCTCCGTGGAAAGCCTGACGTCCCAGCAAGCCCGCGGCAATGGCGAGGGGAATGTCCCATCCAAACAGGATGCAGGCTTGGGTAAGGTCTAGAGCCCCTCCAATGAGACCTCCGGCTGCGATTGCCAACAGGGCACTCTTTTTCTCCAATGGCCAAGCTGCAGAATGTGCAATCATCGGTTTCTCTCTTTTTCACCTCTGGTTTTTCTATTCGCAACGCGGTTGGCATCTTCTTCCAAGCCATTGCGTAAATCGAACCCAAGGTGCACGATACGCAAGTCAGACCCGGGAAGTCCTGAGGCTGGTCTGAAACACTCTGAATAGTTCTGAAATCGAGGGTAGTAACCGATCGCGGCATGGAACGTCCAAAGCCAATAATGCTTCGCATCGGCACCTGGTGCGTCAATCCTACGTCCGGGCAGATTTCACGGGATGGAGAGACCGCCCGGCTTGAGGCGCGGACGATGCGTCTGCTGCTGTGCCTGGCCGAGCACGCTGGCGAGGTCGTCAGCATCGATGACTTGCTCAACCAGGTCTGGTCTGGGGTGATCGTTACTCCGGACTCGGTCTACCAAGCGGTGACTTCGCTCCGACGCGTGCTCGGCGACGACCCCAAGCTACCTACTTACATTGCGACGGTGCCGCGACTGGGCTATCGGATGGTCGCGACTGTGAGTCCCTGGGAAGATCGGTCGGACAGCGAGCGTCCAACCGTCACGACCACCAATGCGACGACGGACGATGCATTAAGGTCCGGTCCGCGTCTGAGAGCCCGCTTCACCTGGACATTCGCGGCGGTCCTTTGCCTGGGGCTTGCGCTCGTGGTTACTTTCCTGCTTTACGGGAAAATCACGAACAATAACTCAGCCTCAGCTGCGCTCGCGGCGCAGCCACAGAAATCCATCGCAGTGCTGCCGTTTCTCGACCTCACCGAAGGGATGCACGAGGAGACCTTCGCCGACGGCATGACCGAGGAACTGATTGACAAGTTCAGCAAGATTCCGGGCCTTCGAGTGCCGGCGCCGACGTCGTCGTTCTATTTCAAGGGCAAACAGATACCTGTTGCCGATATTGCCAAGAAGCTAGGCGTCGTCTACGTTCTCGATGGAAGCGTGCGCAAGTCCGGCGCCCGGCTGCGGGTTGCGGCTCGGCTGATTCGTGCGGACAACGGATATGTGGTCTGGTCTGAAACCTATGATCGGCCCTTCGATGACATTTTGATGGTGCAGGATGACATCGCCGGCGAAGTAACGAAAGCGCTGAAGGCATCCATTGAGGGCGGTCCGGGGCGCGAATCGTCGCAGTGAGCATCATTGACTCTCTGGATGCCCAGTGCCGAAAAATGAGGAGTCTGCACTTAGGTCTTTGCGCTACAATTCCGGTTTCAAAGTAGGGCCAAGCTTAAAGACGGCGGACAGGAGTGTCCGCCCCCATGGTTGTTCTGAATTCGTAACAGAGAGAACGAATTTGCGGCGGAGGGGCAACGGCTCGTCCAGCGTTGTGCCTTCGGCCAGGTTCCGTCCTTCTCCCTTTTCCCCGGGAAACGTTTTTGAGATAAGCAGCACTACTTAATTAGCATCTGCAGGAGTGCGCCATGCCGCCTGGACTCGACCAGCTGAAACATATCGTGGTGTTGATGATGGAGAACCGTTCGTTTGACCACATGCTGGGTTCGCTGAAGGCGGTGAATCCGGCGATCGACGGGTATATCGACTCCGATCCGTTCACCAATCCCGATACGAACAAGAATCCGGTGAAGCCCCAGGCTCTGGCCGAGTTTCAGGGACAGCTGAATCCTGATCCGGACCACCACTTTCCTGCCGTGGATGTGCAGATTTACGGCGGCCAAACCGGGTCAGGCCGGGTCGCTAACATGCAGGGATTCGTGACCAGCTACTTCCATCAGCGCGGGGACGTCGATCACTCGCAGAAGATCATGTATTACTTCAAACAGAGCGACCTGCCGGTGCTGACCACGCTCGCCCTGCAGTTTGCCGTATTCAATCGCTGGTTCGCCTCGATCCCGGGTCCCACCATTTGCAATCGCGCGTTCGCGCATTATGGGACCTCGTTCGGGCGGGTTGATATGGATCCGTTTGACGTGATCGAGCCCATCAAGAGCATCTACACCCGGCTGGTCACGGCGACTGCGAAGCACTCGGCGAAGGTCTACTACTACGACACGTCCAGCTCGACGATGGAGGTTGCCAACCTGCTGCAGCATCAAACGGAATTGTTCGGAATGTATTCGCAGTTCTTGAGCGATTGCGACAAGGGATTGCTGCCGGACTATTCTTTCGTCGAACCAAACTACAGCGACCACGACACCGACGACGGTGAGGAAGTGGCGAGCGATCAACATCCGGACCATGACGTGCAGGCGGGCGAGCAGTTGGTCGCCGAGGTTTACACGCACATCAAGAACGGCCCAGGGTGGGCCAGCACGGCGTTGCTGGTGGTATATGACGAGCACGGAGGAATCTTCGATCATGTCGTGCCGCCGTCGTGCAAGCCAGACAAGTTTCCCTGTTCGCAGGTGGATCCAGGCACGGGGCAGCCTTTCAAGTTCGACCGGCTGGGAGTGCGGGTGCCCGCGATTCTGATTTCGCCATGGATCCCGCAGGGAACGGTGGTGAACCGCGTATTCGATCACGCATCAATCCCGGCGACCATTTCCAAGTTCTTCCTCGGGGGGTCTCCCGATGTGTCGCCGCGCGAGTCCAACGCCGACGTTTTTATCGAGCCGAATAACGGACAAGGGAATCTGGCGAACAATCTGCTCTCGCTGGATGTGATGCGCAACGACTGCCCAAGCTTCAGAATCAGGAAGTGAACGGAGAGGAGTAGCGAGATGGAACCCATCGATGTTCCCCGCCCCAAGAGCGTGAGAGACCCGAATCGGCCTGTGTCGTCGCTGCTGCTGGCGCAAGTGAAGCATCTGCGGGAAGCGGAGAAGAGTCTGCCGCCACAGTACCACAGCGGCATCTTCAGCCACGCCATTCAGACTGAAAGCGAGGCGGCGCGCTATATCCAGTCGGTGACCGAAGCGATTCACGCCGCGCACAACGACGCAGCCGCAGAGCGCATCAGGAAAGTGCCAAAGGGCAAGCGGGGCATCGAGATTGCCGTCGCCGACGAAGCGGTCGAGCGGAGGGCTAAGAAAAAAAGCAGGTCGAAAAAGAAGGACAGCCCGAGTAAGCGGAAAAAGTAGCGCTCGGCGGCAGGAGGCAGGGATGCGATGGTGTTTGGTTGTGCTCTGGTTAGTATCGGTGGCGGCGCTCGCCCAAGAGAGCCCGCTGCACGCAGAACTGCGGCGCGAAGGGGAGCGCGTGAGCGAGGCTTGCAATTTCACCCTCAAATCCATCCCGATGTGCGGCTACACGCTGTTTACCGACCACCCGCTGCACATCGCGGCCGGCAGCATGCCCCCGCAAAATGGATTTGGCCTGGGTGGCGCTTTCGTGTGGACCAAGAACACCAGGAATTGGCGACTCAGCTGGGACTTTGACGCGGTCGGGGCGACCAGCGGCGCGTGGCGTGCGGGTGGGTACATGAAGCTGGTTCATACACCACACCCGAAACAGCCGACGATCGAGGCCGTTATTCCAACGCCGGCAGAATCATCGAAGGCAGGCGACAACACGAAAGACACGGCGCCGTTTACGCATCCGTATGCGCTCTTCAACCTCTATGCGCAAACCACTTCGTTGAACAAGCTGAACTACTTCGGCGAGGGAAACGACACGACACTCGCCGGGGCGTCGCTGTTTGGCATGACCCAGACCATCGTGGGCGCCAACGCCATCAAGCCGGTGTATGAGTGGGCGACCATCCGCAAGCTGAACCTAGCGCTGCTGGGAGAGATCAACGGGAGGTTCGTCAGTGTCCGCGGTGAACACGGGCAGTCGGTTCCGTCGATTGAGACCTTGTATACTAATGCGACTGCGCCGGGCCTGATCAGCCAGCCGGGATTCGTGCAACTGGGCCAGGGAGTTCGCATCAAGCCGGACACCGGCGACTACCTGAAACTGAACTACGTGGGGAGTTTCCAGGAGTTTTTTGCACCCTCGAGTTCGACGAATTCTTTTGAACGCTGGACGGTCGACCTGAATCACACGCTCTATCTTTACGGCAACGCCAAGGCTGCCACGTCGAGTACGGATCAACATGGCCCCGATTCGTGCGCGCATGTGAATGATAAGTGTCCGGAGATTCCGCACACGCGGAATCTGAATGGTTTCATCACAGCGAGGCTGCTGCTTTCGGAGTCGGTCAACTCGGCGACCAGCGCTGTACCTTTTTATTTCCAGCAGACGCTAGGCGGGCAGGACATCAATAGCGCGATGGCACTTCCCAGTTATCAGGATTACCGGTATCGGGCGCCGAATCTTCTTCTGCTGCAGGAAAGCTTCGAGCACTCGATCTGGGGACCGTTTGGATTTAAGTTCATGGCGGACCAAGGCAGGGTTGCGCTCACGCGAGGCGATCTGGGATTCAGCCATTTGCGCCACAGCTATGGGGCGGGATTCACGTTGCGCGCGGGCGCGTTTCCCATGGTCCAACTGATGTTTGCCTGGGGAGGGCCGGAAGGACATCACAACATCTTCAACCTGAACAACTCGCTGCTTGGCGGGGCGGCGCGGCCGCTGCTGGATTAGGAATTCGGTTCGCATTCCCGACGTCAAAAGTCAAAATTCCCGCCCTCTCGCAAAATGCGCGAGCAGGATGGGGCACCCTCTCTATCTCTTCTTTCTTTTCGCAGTGATCTTCTTCCCTTTGTCTTTCTTTCGGCCGAAGACACGGGCAAAAATCTTGTCTATGTTCTTCAGTTGGCGCGGGAGATCGAAGGCGTATTCGATTTGCCGCCGCGGGACCTTGCTCGTGATCTCCTTGTCGGCTAAAACCAGCTGATGGAAGTCGAGGTCTTCTTTCCAGGCGCGCATGGCGTGGGATTGCACTACGCGGTACGCGTCTTCGCGGCTGACGCCGTGCTCGACCAGGTCGAGCAGCAACTGTCCGCTGAAGATCAGGCCGCGCGTGCTCTCGAGATTGGCGCGCATGCGGCCGGGGTAGACGAACATGGTCTCGATCAGGTTGGCGGTCTTGCTTAACAGATAGTCAGCGAGCGTGGTCGAGTCGGGCAGGATGACGCGCTCGACCGAGGAATGAGAGATGTCACGCTCGTGCCACAGGGCGACGTTCTCGAATCCTGCCTGCGCATTGCTGCGGACGACCCGTGCCAGACCGCTGATTTGTTCGAAGGTCACGGGATTGCGTTTGTGGGGCATGGCCGATGATCCCTTTTGCTTTTCGCTGAAGAACTCCTCGGCCTCGCGCACTTCGGTGCGTTGCAGGTGGCGGATTTCGGTGGCGATCTTGTCGAGCGTGGACGCGATCACGGCCAGCGTCGCCAGATAGTGAGCGTGGCGGTCGCGCTGGATCACCTGCGATGAAACTGCGGC
>Ga0307477_10003506_pt1 | contig 11658 bp, 20 predicted proteins | sample atmos_gasesECM2C_FD_203316 | JGI IMG/M metagenome (GOLD analysis project Ga0307477, IMG submission 203316) | Hardwood forest soil microbial communities from Morgan-Monroe State Forest, Indiana, United States - atmos_gasesECM2C_515 | ecosystem: Environmental > Terrestrial > Soil > Temperate...
ATCACGCTGCGAAGCTTTATTCGCGAGTCCTTTGAGGCAATTTTCCTTTTCTTCGACAGTGCCGAAGTCGTCGTCTACGAGTTCAACGCGGTCGTTGGTCGCATCGATTGGGCACAATTCACCGGGAAGGAATTCCTCTTCTTCCTGCTCGGAAGTCTCCTGCTGTTCTTCCTCGAGGGTTTCGACTTCGTCAGCCATTTAATGTCCGCGCGCTTTCGCATAGGCGAGAGCCATGTTCGCCTGTCGTTTCGTCTTCGTCGATGCACTTTCAGAAATATGATGTGCGTACGCTGTCGCCGAACTGTAGCCAGCGCGGTGCGCTTTACGTGTGAGCGCGCCTTTTGTACCGGCGTGTTTTTCGCGCCTTGATTCGGCTTGCATCCAATGTCTAGCTGCCATGTTTCGCCCTCCGGTATGAGTGCGCGAGTCCGCGCTTTTCCGGTATGTCGTGCCCTTCTTTGCGCAAATAGGAAAGCTGTATCGCCTTCGCTTGCTTCTTGCTCTTGACGATTGGACCGCCGCGACCGCTGTGCAGTGTGCCGGAGTGGAAATCCGGCATGATCTCCCAGGACGGCATGAAATTCTAAGTTCGGCCGCCGAGTGCAATCGATGCGTTCGCCGTCATGACGGCTTCACGTAGTAATCGGATTGCGGCGGTTTGATCCGCACTTCTTGGAGTGTTTTCGATCACTACGGCTGCAAAGACTTTCGCCGCCGCACGGATCGCTTCGTACTTCGGAAGCTGCTCGTCGGTCGGCGAGTGATACTTGAAAATGTGGTCCAGATCAAACGCGGCTGCCTGCATTCCCGTTGGTGTCGCCATTCCCTGATCCTCCCTGATTGAATTTACTTGACCCACCTATGAGACTTCTGGCCTGGCTCGTAAAAGTCTGAGCAGTACTGATCGACCGGTGCCGGGATTACTTCCGAGCCGTTCCACTTGATGAAGTACTCGTTCGTGCAAGTCTTCTTGTCTTCGCCGAGGAACTGGCAATTCGCGCACATCGATCCGCCGCGGGGCACGCGCATACCAGCCCGGTGCCCTGGCGGGTATTCCGCTTTGCGCATCAGTCGATGCCGTGATCGGGCATGAAACCTTCACCGGCGCGAGTGTGGTGGGAACTGCGCTCGATCCCGCTGCGGTGCCCGGCTTCATGCAAGGTGTCTTCTTCCTGCATCCCGGTATGGGCTTCCTGCAATTCGTTCGTGTCGCTTGCGCCGCCAAGATGTGCGGCGGCAGCGTGGGCTTCAGCGGGCGAGCTGTGCGTCGAGCGATGCACGTGGCCATCTTCGTGATGCGAAGTGATCTTGTGCTCGCCGCCATCGTGATCGTGCTCGATTGTGAGCTTGTGGGCTGGGCCATGCTCCATCGCGACTTGCTTGATTTCATCCATCCCGCTTGCTTCGTGCTCGCCGCCAGATTCGCCGCCCGTTGGTTTCGGCTTCGCGGGCTTGTGGCCCTTTGATTCGTCATAGCGTTCGATTGTCTGGATGTTGCCGTGCATCTTTCCGTCGTGACTCGATGCGCCTCTCATGCTGGCCTCTCTTTCCCTTCAACTACCAGATTCCCCTTGTCGATAGCTTCTTCTTGCTCGGCTGCAGATAGTGAATTCCACTTTTCTCTAATTTCAGAAAAAGCGGGCTTCGCCGGAATGCTTGCGGGAACTTTCGCTATCGGCGGCTTCTTAGGCTCTGTGGCCCGATCGGAGCGCTCGACGAATTCCCGCCCAGCTTCGTTCTTGTAGCCCATTACGACGAGTTCGAGCCGTTCGACTTTGCCCTCGAAGAATTCAAGGCGATGCCGTTCGCGGTCGAGGTCTTTATGCGCGCGCGCTGCCGTGGCTTCAAGAAGCTTGATGTATTTGTCGAGATAAGGGTCGCGCTTCACCTGTGCCGCCAGTTCCCGCGCGGCGGGATCGGGATCACGATGTCATCAACTTGCGGCTTCGATGTGAGCCGCAAGTACTCCATGTATTTCGCGGTCGGATCTTTGATCGCCTTGATCCGTTCCTGATTCGCCACGTCGCGGGGTATCGGCGCCGTCGTCGCGTAGGACATGAGTCCGTACCTGGCACTCTCGCATACGTCGAGGAAAAGTTCATCGCCTTCTTTTTCGGCGTCTTCGATGTCCTTTTCCGACCGCATGAGCTTCGGGATCGAATCGATCACGTCGCGGCATGAGGCTAGCACCGCCACGCCTTCCGTGTCGAGCAGCGTGTGCATGAGCCGCCAGCCATCGACCCGGCGATTGTTCGCTCGTTGCGGCCTCGGCAAATCGTAGCGCGCAAAGACATCGCCCATCTTGTCGGCAATCGAGTGCAACGCATCCGACCCCGAGCCCGAAGCTTTGAACCTGTCAGGGGAAAGATAGATATTCGAAATCTTGTCGAAAACATCGAAAGTGTTGTTCGCCTTGACGATTTCTTCAGAGAGCAACTCTTCATTGAGCCGCCGGAAGACTCGTTCGCGGTAGCAGAGAATGATGGTGCGCTTCTTGTCCTGGCCCTTCTCATCGGGCCGCCAGTCGGGAATCTGAACAATCGTCCACCACAGCACAACGCAAGCGTGCTCGAAGCCCCAATCGATCGAGATCCATCGCGGCTGCCAATCGAGATACGTGACATCGTCGAGCCCGAGGTCAGAATCCTTGCCGCCGATGGTGTGCAGTCGCGCGTCCCAGTTCTGGAAATACTGCCCGGCGAGGATGTCCCACGAACCCGGAATCCACGCGGCGCGCAGCACTGGGTCTGAGATCGAGTTCAGCTTCGCGATGTAGTCTTTATCGTTCGCGTACGTTGGATTGTCTTCGTACGTCGAATGGATCGGCTCGTAGTCGCGCGGATCATAGTCGGCGATGTCGAAGCCCGCTGGCGGCTTCTTCGTGATCCAGAGCGCTTTCACCCATCCCGAGCCTTTGCCGTTCGGGTTCGTGCCGCCAGCCATCCGCGGCTTCGTTTTGTACTCAACGCCGTCAAGCCAGTAGGTTTTAATCGGGCAGCGGTTCGAGCCCTTCATAAAATCCCATTGCTTGTAGGTGAACTGCGTCAGTTCTTCCCAGCCGATGAAAAGGAATTCGGCGCCTTGATACTGGAGCAAATCCTTTTCGGTGCGGATGTGACCGAAGAAAAGCTTCGAGCCGTTGTGAAACGTGACGATGTGTTTCGACTGATTGAAACTGCGATAAAGATTCCTCGGAACGTATTTCGAGAAGTGATCCTCGATGCCGCCCTTCTCGACCGCCGTCAGAGTCCTGCGCAGCAGCAAGCAGTTGCAGCCAGCGACAAGGAGGCACTCTGAAATCGCTTCCCAAAGAAGCGCCATGCTTTTGCCGCCGCCGCGCCCGCCTTCCATGAGCGGATAAGTTGCGGTTGATTCATGGAACTGAACCTGCACCGGGCGAGGGGTGTAGAAATCTCCGACGCAGACATCGCCCGGCGCGTTAGGCACGTTCTCTCTTGCGCGGGATCGCCGAGATGTCGATGTGCACCGGCGGCGCGTCTTCCGAGCCTATGATCGGCATCGCTGGCTTGCCGAAGAGATAGTGATTCGCCATCTCGAAAGTGCGGTAGCGCGTCCCAGGCACTTCATTTTTCAGATGGAATTCCCAAAGTTTTTTCAGACGCTCTTCGGGGAAAAGCTCGTTCAGCAAGTCCTTGATCGATTGCGTGATCTTATTGGGCGTGCCCTTTTTGCGGCCGCCTGTTTTGGGAAGCCCTTTCGGTTTGGGCACCTGAACACCTGGCGCGGGAATCTAAAGTACGTATTCGCCGCTTTTCTACCTGACGCGCCGATTCTGTCACGCCGCGAGCGCCGAGCGCAAGATCGGTGTGAATCAGAGGTGCTGCGAATCGGATGCCCTCCTGAGATTGAGTTGCCGCGCGATCTCTTCATCGTGGACCGCGTTCTTCCGGCTAAGTTCGCGAATTCTCGCTTCAACCGGCGCGGAAGTCAGCGCGATCGAGAGTTCTAATTCTTTTTGCGCTCTGGTATCAAGCTCCTTGTCCACGAAAGTCCCGATGTAGTTCTCAATGAATTCATAGTCCGGGAAAAATCCCAAGTAGCGGTGACTCGGATGCAAGTGATAGTAAAACTCCAAGCAGGACTTGAAGACGACGGCAAACCTCGCTCGTGGCGTGTCTGCCGTGAGATAACTCCCGTTCATAGCGCCCCCGGGTCATAAAGTTTGCCTCCGATTCAAAAGAAATTCGTTCCACCGTCGCCAAAGCCAGCGAGCGCGAGCGAGAGAAATAGTCGCAAGAGGCGAGATGGTGGGTGTAGTGCATCCGCGCGGTTTTTTCGGCGTCCGCGGCGGTTTGTCCCTTCTTAGACCAAAAGGTGTGCGTCACCTTGATCTCGCCGTCTACTGGATCTACGACGATTTTGTGAGCCATTTTTTCACCGTGTCACGGCGCAAGTCCTGTAAGCCCGGTGGAAATAGCGAGACCATGCGAAGTCGCAGCGTCCCACACGATTACCTGTGTGGTGCAAGTGCTTGCCACGCTCCCTATGACGACCGCCCCGAGGATGTTCGCCGGATAGACGAAAGTATGGAGCCCGCTGCTATCCTGGCAAATTTTTAATGTGTAGATTCCGCCATCGCTGGCGTTAACGAAAGTGCTGGAGGTGACGTTGCCGGTAAGGGTTATTTTCAGTTGCGTCCCTTGCGAGGCATCAAAGATGGGAGTCGCAGAAAAAGGGACCGACGCCGTTTTGACATAGTTCCGCCCGGTTGTCCCGTTGTACTGCGCGTGTGTCGGCAAAAGCGACAACCCGCAGAGCAGCCCAAATAAAAAAAAGCCTAGTTTCCTCATTGGCATTTCCCCTGGATGATGTAGGTAGAGGCGGCAACAGGCGTCGCATTCCAAGTATAGGTAACTGCTGTTGCGCTAGGGCCTGTTGTCGTCGTCAAGTCTGCTATCGCGCCGGTGCCGCCAATCTGAATCGCGGAGCATCCCGATGGTGCTACAAGGTATGCTGTCGGAAATGTGACCGCAAGCGTTGGATTGGCCGCCTGTCCCGTACCCGAACTAGTCACGGTGAACGTGAAAACATGCGAATCGCCAGACGGAGCTGAAATTGCGGCTGTAGTGCCCCACCCGGCGCTTTGGGCGACGTTCCCGGTAATCAGGGTAGTGCCTGTGATCGAGCATGTCCCGTATACGTTGAGCGGGCTGTTCGCCACACCGCCCTGCGTAAAAGTGTTGGAGCAGGCGTCGAAGAAGTTGAAGGTCGGGGTCCCCGTCTTGAAGAACATCGCCATGTGAGCGCCGCTGGCCGTCAGCTGGCTGGCGTAAGAATTAATGGTGCAAGAGGTCACAGACGACGGGCAGAAGAACAGGAAATCGCCGACGCCAGAAGTGTTCGTCTCGTTGACGTTGCTTCCGCTCAGCGTCACGGTGTTGTTTATCGCGTTCATCCAGACCGTGAAGTTGTTATTCCCGTTGGCTGGACCTTGGATATCGTCGCCGAAAGAGTTGAGGGTGGCGCTGCTTCCTACAAGTTCGAGCGCGGCGGAACTAGTCGAACTCTGATTCACGCCCCAGTAGAAGCCGCCAGTGGAATTGACCAAACCGGAAGCAACCATAGATGCCGCTCCGGTGCTGCTTCCGCTTGAACCGAAACAGTCGAGGGCGGTGATGTCCATGATGGCGCCGGGAACCCCTACGCTGCAATTTGTATTCCCGAAAGCCTCTGACACAATGTTGCTCGCATAGAGTACAGCGCAACCGGAACCTATATTGAACCCTTTGGAGGTAACAGAGGAAGTCTCCCAAGCGCTGAACGACATATTCCAAGCTGCCGTTGCTGTGCATGGCCCCGCAACTCCAGCGAACTCAATGAGATCGTTTGCGTGCGTAGTTCCGTTATCGGCTTGGCCAAACCCCCATACTCCCCAATCATGCGCGAACCAGTTAGGGGGTCCCGCGATGCAGGCTGTCCCGCTATGCCCTCCAGTGCAGTTTGCGAAATTAACGGTTGGGAGAGGTACGAGAACACTAGTTCCGCTACCCTGTCCGGCGACCTGCGCTCCCTGCTGAGTAATGTCTGCGATACCTACAGTAGCGCTGAGTGAGCCAGCGCAAGGACTTCCCGGCGGAACCGTCACATTCAGCAACCCTCCAGAAGGTACGGTGAAAAATGCCATCCCAGAAGGGAACATCAACGTCTTGCAAGAGGTTGCCGTCCATGCAGCAGCGGCGGCGGCGTTTATAGCAGCAGAATCATCTTGCGTTCCCCACAGAAGGGCGCAGTTAGGAGACACGCCGCCCGTACAGCCACCCGTCGCATTGTCCACCGCACACGCCGGATAGGTCGTACCTACTGCGATGCTGTTGGCATTGTTGATTGTACAGATGAAACCTTGCGGAAGAATCACGCTACCACAACTCGCTCCGTTGCAGCCGATGGTCATGCTGGCTGGAAAGGTTGTGCCAAAGACGATTTTCCCGAGGTCGGCACTTGTGAAATTGCAATCGGAATTTGGACAGGTCACTGTGTTACTGGTATTGGTGAACGTGGCGTCCGTGACGGCTTTCACATCCCACTTAGCACCATAGCTAATAGGACTTATGACGAGCGATGGATTGAACGGAAACCACTGATTTGCTAAAGGACCGCATTGGTATTCCTGAAAGGGAGCAACTGAAAGAGTGACATTGGCCGTAGTTCCAGGTGTGCAAGTAGCTGGCAGCGAACTGACGCTTGTGATGCCCCCGCCTGAGCCTCCCCCTGGCCCGTAACCGCCGCTTGGATTTTGAGCAATCAGCTTCGTTGGCACGAAAAGAATCGTTACTATGATAAAATGGCTGAGAAGCACTCGTCCTTTCGAGGAGGACCAATGCCAGCACGCGTTACTAGACGCGAGATTCCTCAGCCATCCGATCCATCTTACCGTCTTATCGCTCTCTCCAAAGGGAAAGTTGCAATCGTTGACGCCGCCGATTATGAGTGGCTGATGCAATGGGCGTGGCACGCACACTCGCGAAAGAAGAAAGGCTGCCGCCAGTTTTACGCGATGCGAAAAGAAACCAACTTTTCTGGCAATGGACCGAAGCAGACGAATGTTTGGATGCATAGAGTGATCCTCGGTTGCGAAAAGAAAGAATTTGGAGATCACAAAAACGGCGATTCTCTTGACAATCGCAGAAACAATCTACGGAAATGCTCTACTGAACAGAACGCGCAAAATGCCGGACCTTGCCGCACTAATACAAGCGGATTCAAAGGAGTGCATCGCACTTGGAATAACAAGTGGGCTGCGGTAATCCGCAAATTCCCAAACAGGATTCGCGTTGGGACTTTTCATTCCGCCGAAGAGGCGGCTCGCGCTTATGACGCTGCAGCAAAACGCCTTCATGGAGAATTTGCTTTTCAAAACTTCCCTAGACCCGAATTCTCCCGATGAAGCCGACGCCGCCGGTGTTGGTCCGCATGAACAGCCGCGCAAATTTCGCCCCGGTCCAGGTCGCATCGAAATGGAAAGTGAAATTCGTTGCATCGGCGGTCGTGACGTTGCCATTTGAAACGGTCTGATACTCATTCGCCGCATCGACTGCCGCGACTTGCACGTCGCACTCAAAAGTCGGCGCCGCCTGGAAAATCCCATCGACGAAGAATCCCCACGGACTTTGCGAATTGTCGCCGATGTTGGCGAGCGCGAATGCCTGGCCCGCCGTGCCACTCGCGGGAGTTTCAAACGCCCGCGAAACGATTTTCCCGCCGCCGCCAGTGTCGACTGCCTGATGCAAGATCACGTCGTCGAGCGGAAGAAGCGTCAGCGTGGTCGCCGAGGGCACCGCTTGAATCAGATAGTTCCCGCCGAAACGCGTCCCGCCTACGGTGACGATTGGGAGCGCAACACCAGTGTCAAAGATCGTCGCCATTTCTCCAGCGGCAAAATTGTGGTTGCCGGTCGTCGTCGCCGTGACTGTGCCGTTGGCGTTCCGTGTGAGCCCGTTCGGTGAAGCTGAAAGCGTAGCCGGAGTGAGTGCTCCGAAAGAGTACCCGACATCGCCGCGGACAAGTCCGCGCATCGGATTTGTAGGTGATTGCACCGCCCAAGTTGGCATTTGCGTTCCTCGATTCAGAAATGCGAGGGCACGGAGGAAGGTATCCGTGCCCTTACGGGTTTGTTTGGCAGGTTCTACGGAAGGGAGTTACTAAACAGTTGTCTCGATAGTGTACATCACCGAAATGTGCATGGTGCCGGTGCCAGCCGTGAAGTTAGCCGTCGCTTTCGAAATCGCAAGAGCGGCGTTGTCTTCTGTTGGCGGGTTCGCAGCCGTGTCCGTATTGCCGACGCCGACGGCAGCCGCATAGAGCGGAATCACCTGCTTGCGCGTGTTCGGCGAAACCGTCACGAGGAAAATGTTGTTGTTCGCTAGGGCGACGGTCATCGTGCCAGCGCCGATACTGACTGCGCCGCCGCCGCCGTCGAGATATGCGGCCGATCCTCCGATCAGTCGCATGATCACCATCCACGGACAAATCCAGAACCCGACGCCTGGCGCGGGCACAAGTGTCACAGCGGTGGCAAACAGTGCAAGAATCTGCGCCGAGCTGAGCGTTACATCGACGTACTGCAAACCGAAGCAGCCTTGCAGCCCTTGCGCGAGTGCCGGAGTTACCGCAGGCCCTGAAGCGCCGCCGGCAAACGCGTTTCCTGTGATCGGCTGTGAACCGCCGGGGTTTGGCGGCGCTCCTAGAGGAATGTGCTTTTCGAGCCGGGTGTTTCTGAAGAACTTGTGCAGGTCCATGCTATTTTCTCCTTCGATGATTTTTGCGATCAGCTTTGTTGACGAGCTGTAAAACTTCAAAATGGCCCGAGTTCCTGACGATCCAGTCGAGTTTCACGCGCGGAAAAAGTTTCGCCGATGTGAAGCGCCGCCGACGGCCTGTGCCTTTTGCTCGAAGCTGAAGATCGGTTCCGTCGAGTTCGATCGCGCGAGTTAGCGTGATGTTTCCTAACCGGAAACCGTAAGCATCAAAAAGTGGGATCGTCGGATTGAGGGACACCAAAGGCATCAAGAGGGATCTCGGTCGACGAAACCGACAGTCCGGTATATTGCCCCCGGATGGGCCCCTGACGTTTGGGAAGTTACCTGCGAAAGCGGCAAACTGTCAACTGTTCTGTTTTGAACGATTTCCCAATTCGATCGGGTATGCCTCTCCCCGGTCGCCAAATCGCTCCGTCGGCAATCCGTCGTACTGAACGAGGACCGCGCCCTTGTGTGTCGGGCACAGATTGCCGCCAGCTTTCCTGATGCGATGCTTTTCGCATAGCGGCAGATTGCAGCTCGGGATCTCGCAGAGAATCGCCGTGGGCATGGAGCAGAAAGCACACGTGCCCATCTTCAGCGAAACGCGTGGTACAGGCCCGAGTGTTGGGCGGTTCCTGAAGATTTGTTTCATCGCACTCCCCGCCGAGATTGATCTTGCGCTTTGAGTGCTGGGCAGCTCGCCAGTTTGTTCATCGTCAGCCCCATGTGATCGCGAAGCGGCCGGATGCGCGGTCCAGTTTGCCCACAGTGCGGGCATTGGTACGCACGCATCGAATCGTGGCCGTCGTAAATGTAACGCGGGCCGTTGAGGTGATCGCCTTTCTTTGCGGGCTCGCACGGAATTGTGAGCGAAAGTTCAGGCATCGGGAGTGATCGGCCCAGCTTCGGCCGCTTCCGCTTTCTTTTTCTTCTCGCGCAATCGCTGGCTGTACTGCGCCGGGTCTTTGCACGTAGCGAAGTGGGACTCGCAAACTTCATTGCCGTGCTCGTCGAATTTGAAATCCATCGGCATCATGCGAGCCGAGGGAGTGTTCCACATTTCGATTTGCACGCGGCACGATGCGCATTCTTTTTTGTGGCTGAAGGAATACCCGGCGTTTTCGAGTTCCTTGCGGTTACGAGGGAAGGGCATGTCCGTGCTCCTGTAATGCGAACTCTCCGTACATCTTGCCGATTCTGAGGATGACCATTTCCGCTTTTTGCTCTTCGAAAGTTATTTCGTGAATCGCTTTGAAAATCTCCCGCTTGCCTTCGCGAATCATCTCGTCAATCAGCGGCTCGATCGCGATAACATCCTGCGTGATCGATTCGTCGGTGATCTTCCACTCGATCGAGCCGGGCGGAAGTTGATCCCCGAAGAACTGCATCAGTCTTGCGTGAAGTTTCTTGCGTTGCGTATCTGTCATGGTTTCTCCCTTTACGAAATAGTGTAAACAACCAAATGCGTGCTTGGTTCGAGAGCGCGGCGGACCATTTTCCACTGACACTCGTCGATTTGTGAGTCGTCGTGCCAGATTTTTTTTAGGAAGGCATCGAGCACGAGTTTTTCGCAGTTGTCACCATCCTTTCTGCCCGCATTCGTTTTGAACACGAGCTGCACGCCGAAGCGCGAGAGTTCGTTTGGTTTCAACGTGGGCGCGACCATTTTGAGCTGCCGGCGAAGTCGCGCTTGCGCCTGGCGCGTTTTCTTTGGCTTGATCATGTACGGGCCGCGCAGCATCACGCGTTCCCACGCTATCGGCTCGCCAGGAAAAATCGCGTTGATGAGAACTCGGTTCATTCGCGGGCTTCGCTGAAATCCAATACTTGCGTTTTTGCAGTTCTCAGATTGGCTACCGCCTGCCGGAAGTAGCTTTCCTTCAGTTCCATTCCCAAGAATCGTCTGCCCATCTCAATCGCCACATACCCTTCACTGCCGATGCCGGCGAATGGCGAGAGAACTAGATCGTTCGGATTCGTCCACAATTCTAGGGCCCGGCGAATGACTTGCAATTGCAGCGGGCAGATGTGCCGCTCAGCGCTTGAGTCGCCACTTCGCCGTGTCTCCGCCGTCATGCACAAAGAACGTCGAAAGCATCTCGGTGCGCGTTAGGGCCCCAAGAAATTCAGAATGATTGCCGAGCTCCATGTAATCGTTCGGCGCCGGGGTCGCTGTGCAAGCTAGACGGAACGGTGTCCGGCCAAATGAATCGATGATCTGATTGCGGAACTTCCCTTCAAAAGATTTGAGGATGCTGGATTCATCAAGGACTATGCCTTGATAATCGGAAGCATTGAAGTGCTCTAGCATCTCGTAATTTGTTGCCGTGATTTGCGCGTCGCACGGTTTGCGCGAGTAGCGAACTTCAATGTCAAACTTCCTGCCCTCGCGCTCGGTCTGCTGTGCGACCGACAAAGGGGCGAGAATCAGCACCCGGCCAGGAACGTGTTTCGCCCATTCTAATTGCATGAAGGTTTTTCCTAACCCGCAATCGCAGAACAAAGCAGCGCGGCCCTTGCGGAGAGCCCAAGCAACAATGTCCCGCTGAAACTCAAAGAGTTTGGGATTTAGTAGCGACTTGTCTAAGGAAATACCGGAGTCTTCGAGAATGATCTGTTTTTGCGAGAGAAAAGAAGCATAAGAATTCATGCCAGCACTCCCTTGACTTTAAATCTAGCTTTTTTTGAAATGGATAATCTCATAGCGGGTAGCTCTTTTCTGCCTGGCGTCCGACTCACCCACAGGCTACCCGCTAAGGAAGGATGTGAATAAGTCGGGGCGCCAGAACTGACACATACTACACCTGTTTAGGTGGGTTTTCCAGAAATTCACAAATTTCCACAGTTCCCCCATCTTGACTCCCCTCCCCCCTCCCCCCTTATGATTCCCCCTCGTTTT
>Ga0307477_10003507_pt1 | contig 11658 bp, 12 predicted proteins | sample atmos_gasesECM2C_FD_203316 | JGI IMG/M metagenome (GOLD analysis project Ga0307477, IMG submission 203316) | Hardwood forest soil microbial communities from Morgan-Monroe State Forest, Indiana, United States - atmos_gasesECM2C_515 | ecosystem: Environmental > Terrestrial > Soil > Temperate...
GGCGGGTACCGGCGAGTTTGTTACGCCGCGCCCTCACGCTCTTCCGGGCGAAGCGCCGCCTCGACGTTGAGCTCGATGCGGACCTTCTTGCCCACGACCGCACCGCCCGTCTCGAGCACCTGGTTCCACGTCAGGCCCCAGTCCTCCCGGTTGATCTCGGTGGACGCCGAGAACCCGATAGCCCGGGTCCCCCACGGCGCCACGTTGGCACCCTCGAACTGCACGTCCAGCACGACCGGCCGGGACACGCCCCGAAGGGTGAGGTCACCGGTCACCGTCCAGTGCTCGCCGTCCACGAGCTCGACCTTGGTGCTCTTGAAGTGCAAGGTCGGGTGCTTCTCGACGTGCAGAAAGTCCTCGCTCCGAAGGTGGGTGTCTCGCTGCTCCTGGTCGGTCTGGATGCTCGAGGCGTCGATGGTCACCTCGACCGACGACTCCTCGGGCACGTCGCCGACGTCAATCGACCCCGAGAACTCCCCGAACCGACCTCGCACCTTGGTGATCATCAGGTGCCGGGCCACGAACTCGACGGTCGAGTGCGCCTTGTCGATGTCGTAGGTACCCGGATGCGGTACCTCCGTGCCCCGATATTGCCTGGTCAACGGGCCTGCGTCTGTTCCCTGTGTGGTGGTCATCTCTCTCCTCCGAGTCCTTGTCCGAGTCCTTGTGTCTACAACCTTGTGTCCGCAAGCATCCTTCGAAATACTTGTGTTGTCAACAACTGGCCGATGCCAGGGATTCCCGACCCGCGCCCGTGGCCGAAAGTGGAGGGACCCTCGGGTCCCCAAGCGGGCCTCTCTGGGGTCGGCACGAACGGGCGGAGGCCCAGGCCCGCAGAGCACGGGCTAAGGGCGAGACGGCCGACCAGGAGTTGCCGGCGAGCCCGGCCGCCGGTCAGGCGCCCAAGCGCAGCGGGAACTTCCCCACCAGCTCGGACGCCGGCATCGGACGCGAGAACAGGTATCCCTGGGCGAAGTCGCACTCGAGCCGCTGCAAGGCATCGAGCTGCCGCTCGGTCTCGACACCCTCGGCGATCACCTGCAGGCCGAGTGCATGGGCCAGGTTGATCACGGCGGCCACGATCTCGGTGCCTCCGCGGTCCGCCCCGAGCTCGTCCACGAAGCTCTTGTCGATCTTGAGGATGTCGAGCGGGAACCGCTGGAGATGGCTGAGCGACGAGTACCCCGTCCCGAAGTCGTCGATGGCCAGGGTGACACCGAGCGCTTTCAAGGCGTCGAGCACCCGCGCCGCCGACGCGGTGTCCCGCATGAGCGCGCTCTCGGTGATCTCCAGGGTCAGATGGGCCGGCGACATCCCCGTCGCCGCCAGCACTCGCTCCACCGTGGCAACGATCTCGGGATGGTCGATCTGCCGGGCCGACAGGTTGACCTCGACGGCGCCCCCGGGCCCGCCCGTCTCGCCCGCGTGCCAGGCACACAGCTGCTCGCACGCCTCGCGCAGGACCCATGCACCGATGGGGATGATGAGTCCGCTCTCCTCGGCTACGGGGATGAACCTGTCCGGCGCCACCAACCCTTGCTCGGGGTGCGCCCATCGCAAAAGCGCCTCAACTCCCACCGCAGTGCTCCCCCCGATGTCGACGACCGGCTGGTAGAAGAGGCGCAGCTCGCTTCGCTCCAACGCGCGGTGCAGCAGATGCTCGGTGTGCATGCGATCGAGGACCCGCAGGCGCATGGCCTCGCCGAACACCTCGACACTGCCGCCGCCGCGCCGTTTCGCCTGGTACATGGCCGCGTCGGCGTTCGACAGCAGCGGCGTCGCCTCGGAGAGGTGCGAGGACGTGCACGCGATCCCGACGCTCGCGGTCAGGAACACCTCGTCGTCGCCCGCCACGATGGGGCTCGACAGCGCATGCAGGACACGGTCCGAAAAGGCGACCGCCTCGGACTCGGCGTCCTCTCCGTCGAACAGCACCAGGAACTCATCGCCCCCGAGGCGGGCGATGACTTGCGCCTTGCCGTCCGCCCCCTCGAGTCGGGCGGCCACGGCGACAAGCACCTCGTCGCCCACTTCGTGCCCGAGCGCCTCGTTGATCGACTTGAATCGATCGAGATCCAGCACCAGCACCGCGATCGACCCGGGGAGTCGATCGGGCTTCGCCAGGGCATACGCCAGCCGGTAGGTGAACAGCGTCCGGTTGGGCAGGCCGGTGAGCGAATCGTGCAGATAGGCGTGCGCCAGTGCCGCCTCCGCTGCCCTCCCCTCGGCGCGGTCGTGGAGGAAACCGCCGATTCGAAAGTCGTCGCACGATCCGACGACGTACGCCGATCCCGACACATGGACCTCGTGGCCCTCGCGATGCAACAGCCGCAGGTCGCGCGGCCGGGTGCGGTCGGCTCCACGTACCGAGACCTGCGACTCGAGGTCGTGCAACGTCCGGCCCCGGTGGCGCTCGGGGACGAGGAATTCGGTGATCGGCCGACCCAACACTTCATCGCGCGACCAACCGAGCAGGAGTTCTGACTGGTGATTCCACTCGGTGACAGCACCATGACGATCCGTCTCGACGAAGGCGTCGCGGGCCAGCTCGAGGACATGTCGGAGCCGGGCGCGCGTCCGGTTTGCCGCCAGACTCCCCTCGGTGACGCGACGAGCAGCGTCGCTCCGGTTGCTTCCGCGGATGCTCGACATGTCCGTCACGCGCCTCTCGTTCACCGTGTCGTCCCCGGAGCGTGGTCAGTGAGCGGGGAGCGGCTGCGGTGCCGGAGGTGCCCGGTCGAACGAACCAAACCGCAGGGCCCGCGTTCCTGGCCGACCCGTGGTCTGTTCCGCGGGCCGTTTCACCAACCCGGGCGGCGGCCACCCGCCACCCTGCCCCTGGGGTTGTTGTTGACAATGAAGCAGGTGTGAAAATAGTCAACTCTTGGGCCCGAAGCACGGATGTCGCCGGGGCGCTCGGCGAGCGAGGCCGGGGATCGGGCGCCCCCGGCCGTGCCGTCGGGCCGGAAGCGGGCTGGTTGGTCGGCCCTCGGGTTCCCGCGTACGGTGCCGGACATGGTCGAAGTCACGGGCGTGCTCCAGAAAGAAGCGTGGGACCGCGACGTCCTGCCGCCGGTGGAGCGGGTTCGACCGGGGCTGTGGTCCATCCCCGTGCCGATCCCGGACAACCCGCTGCGCTACGTCCTCGTGTACGCGTTCGAGCTCGACAGCGGGGTTGCGATCGTGGACGCCGGCTGGAACACCGACGACGCCTGGTCCGCGCTGAATCGCGGGCTGAAGGAGGCGGGCGGTTCGATCGGAGACGTGCGCGCTGTGCTGGTGACCCACATCCACCCCGACCACTACGGCCTGGCAGGGCGGGTCCGCGAGGAATCGGGAGCATGGATCGGGCTCCATCCCGACGACGCCGAGATGCTCGAGGCCCGGTACATCGAGACCGATGACCTGCTCGCCCGGATGCGGGAATTCCTCCAAGACGCGGGCGTACCTGCCACCAAGCTGCCCGACCTCAACTTCGCGTCGATGATGATTCGGGGCCAGGTCACGATGGCGCAGCCCGACGTCCTCTTCGAGGACGGTCGACGCGTCGACGTTCCGGGCTGGGATCTGCGCACCGTCTGGACACCCGGCCACTCACCCGGCCATGTGTGCTTCTACAGCGATCAGCACCGGCTATTGCTGTCGGGTGATCACGTTCTGCCGCGCATCACCCCCAACATCGGGGTGCATACCCAACAGTTTCCCAACCCTCTGGGCGAATATCTCGAGTCGTTGCTGAAGGTGCAGAACCTCCGCGTCGACGAGGTCCTTCCCGCGCACGAGTACCGCTTCGCCAATCTCAGGGCCCGACTCGACCAGATCATCACCCATCACGCCGACCGCCTGGCCGAGATCGAACAGCTGCTGCTGGAGCATCCCGGCTCGACCGCCTGGGATATTTCGGTCCGTCTCACCTGGTCGCGGCCGTGGCACGAGATCGCCGACTTCATGCAGCGAGCTGCCGTAGGCGAGACGCTCGCCCACCTCGTCCTGTTGGAGAACCACCAGAGGGTCCGCCGCGAGGGCTCGTTCCCGTCCCGCTTCTACCTTCCCTCGAGCGAGGGGTAGCAAAAAGGCAACGACCACCCCCTTGAGAAGTCGCGTCCACCGGCGGAGAACCACCGATCGCGTCCACCGGTCGTGTAGACAAGGGCGCGGACCAAGGTCGTGGCCACCAACACTTCAATCGCTCGCCGCCTTCCCGGATTCGACGCTCGCCACGCAACGCATCGCGCTCGAGGCGTGCGTCGGGGCGCCGTCGTCGCTGCGGTCATCGCGGTAGCGGCTGCGGGCGGAGCGGTGGCCGCGGTCAAGTTCGGCGGCTCGTCCGGCGGTCACGGAGGAGCACCCACGGCGACTTCGACGTCGATCCCGGCTCCCACAGTGACCTCGGGTGTCGCCCCGTGGACGCTGCGCGCGCCGGTTGACGCCGAGGTGGTCTTGGCTCCGATCGCGGCCCCGGCCGCCGGCACGGCCCCGGCGAGCAGCGTGCTCGAGGTGTTCGGCGGCTCGACGACGGGGAACCGGCCGGCGAGCGGCATCTTCACCCTCGACACCACGAACGGAACCCTGGTCCACGTGGCCAACCTGACCACCGTCCTCGCCGATGCAGCCGGCGCCATGGTGAACGGCCAGGCCGTGATCTTTGGGGGCGACACCCCCACCCCGGTGGCGACGGTGCAGGCGTTCGCCAACGCGGGGCCGGTAGCGGGGGGCGCGCACACCCCGGTGCCGACCGCCACCGTCCTCGGATCCCTGCCCGAGCCGCGTGCTGGAGCGGGGGCGTTGACGGTCGGGTCGACCACGTATGTGCTGGGTGGGGCGAACGGCCCGACGCCCGATCCGTCTGTCCTCTCCACCACCGACGGCAAGACCTTCTCGGTGGTGGGCACGCTTCCGGTCCCCGTCTCCTTCCCTTCCGTCGCTGCCGTGGGAACCAAGTTGTTCGTCTTCGGCGGCCAGGCCCTGTCCGGCACGGGATCCGGACAGCCGGTGACGACGGTGCAGATGGTCGATCTGACGTCGCACCGGACAAAGGTGGTCGGTCGGCTCCCCGCGCCCCTCATGGGGGCGGCGGCCGTCTCGTTGGGCGGCAAGGTGTACATCGTGGGGGGCGAGACCGCCTCCACCTCGTCGGGATCGCCCACCTCGGTTCCCGCTTCCCCCGGTACGACCTCGGCCGGTCAGGGCACCCAGACCACCGGGACCATCTGGGCGTTCGATCCTGCCAGGCTCCGCTTCGCTCCCGACGGCATGCTCCAGACCCCGGTGTCGCACGCCGGGGTCGCCGTGCTCGGGTCGACGGCTTGGGTGGTGGGCGGCACCTCGGGCGGCGTCCCCACCTCCATCGTCCAGAGCGTGACTCCCGCGTCATCGCCCGCCCGCTAGCAGCCGGGTCCGGCCTACTGCCGCGCTCCGTTTTCCTCTTTTTCTGGTGGTTCTTCCCGGGACCCCCATCGCATGTGCTCCTGTCGCCGACGGATGACCACGAACATCACGATGGCGACCCCGACGACACCCACGATGACGAGCGAGTACGTCCCGATGGTCCGTGCCACCGTGGCGTACGCGTTGCCGGCCGCGTACCCGATCAGGACGAAGGTCGTCCCCCAGGCGATCCCTCCCACGGCGTTGAAGAAGAGAAAGGTGCGGTACCGCATGCCGCTCAGGCCGGTCAGGCCGGGCACCAGGGCGCGCGCCAGGGCGATCCAGCGACCGAGGAACACGGCGGGTCCGCCGAAACGGGCGATCAACTCTGTGCCACGCCGCACCCCGGGGTTGTTGCGCAGCACTCGCCGCTGCAACAACCACGGCCCCAAGTGCTTGCCCACTTCGTAGCCGGTCGAGTCGCCTGCGATGGCGCACCCGATGATGACGGCCAGCATCACCTCGAGATTGACCTGGTGCCGAAAGGCGAGAAACCCTCCGATCAGAGCAGCCGTCTCACCCGGGATCACGAAGCCCAGCAGGACGGCGGCCTCCCCGAAGACGAGCGCGCCGCACACGATGTAGGCGACGGGCCCGTGGAAGTGCTGGATCCACGACCCGATGCTGGCCAGCAAGGGCGGCTACCCGGCGTCCTGCGCTGCGTGTGGCTCGGACCTCGGCGCCAATGACGCGCTCACCCAGGTGCGGCGCCGGCACGCCGGGCACGTCATGAAGCGGCTGTACCCGCGGCCCGGCTTCCACAGCCAAATGGGGAGGTGCAACACCACGAACTCCATCACGTCGACGCGTGATGTCACGCCGCACGACGAGCAGCCCACGGTGATCGAGGGTAGGAACCGGCCCGCCGGTCGCGTCGGGCGCACCGCGAGGGGATCGGGCCTACCGACGTCGGCCGCCGCCGCCCGGCGCGTCTTGTCGTTGGCGGCGACGGCCGCGATGCGCCGGCCCGGACCGCTCAGGATCGCTCCGGTCCGCGCCTCCTCGGAGAACAGGGCGTGTTTCCCGGACAGGTCGCGATCGGACGGTCCCGGAGGGCCGTCTTCGCGAGCTGCCGGGGCCCAGAACAGCGCCCGCTTTCCCAGAGGGTCAGGTGCGTCGGTCAACGCCAACCTCGTGGTTCGGGACGGTGCCGGTCAGCGGACCACCTGCCACGCGGCGTCGAGCTCGCGGGCGATGGCCCGGTAGGCCTCAGCACCGGGGGACGTGGGCGCATGCTGCAAGATGCAGCGGCCCCGCTCCGGGGCCTCGGCGAACCGAATCGACTTCTTGACCGGCGGAACAAGGACGGGCAACCCGTAGCGCTCCTTGACGTCCTCCAGCACCGCCCGCCCGTGGCGCGTCCGCTCGTCGTACATGGTCGCAATCACGCCCCTCACCTCGAGGTCGGCGTTCGCGAACATGCGGACGTCGTCGACGGTCTCGAGCAGCTGGCCGACACCGCGATGGCTCAGGGCTTCGCACTGGAGCGGGATGATCACCTCGGACGCCGCGGTGAGGCCATTGATCGTCAAGACCCCCAGGGAGGGTGGGCAGTCGATGAACACGACGTCGTAATCGTCGACGACCCCCGCCAGGGAGAGAGACAGGACGTGCTCGCGGCCGGTGCGCGTGAGGAGATGGACCTCGGAACCGGCCAGGTCGATGGTCGAAGGCAGGATGTCGAGCCCCTCGACATCGCGGACGGCGCGTCGAACATCCGCTGCCTTCATCTTCCTCACGAAGACGTCATGGAGGGACTGATCGAGGCTGTCGGGATCGATGCCGACCGAATACGTGAGGCACGCTTGGGGATCGAGGTCGACCAGCAGCACACGCCGTCCCATCTCCGACAGGGCGAACCCGAGCGCGTGCACGGTTGTCGTCTTGGCGACGCCACCCTTCTGGTTCGCCACCGCCAGGATGCGCGCCACGGAGCGAGTCTAGGCACACTCCCTCAGATGCGATCGGGGCCGACGCGACCCACGCGCCTACCTGCCAAGATGCCGAAATGGCGAGATGGGCCGACCTGTGCACAGCTGAACCAGCCTTTGCCCAACGCGTGCGGCGCGCCTTCGACGTCGCCCGGCACAAGACCATCGCCACCGTCCGACGCGACGGTTCGCCACGAATCAGTGGGATCGAAGTGGAGTTCGCCCATGGCGATGTGTGGATCGGGACGATGTCGGATGCCGTCAAGGCCCGAGACCTGCGGCGCGATCCACGTCTTGCGCTCCACAGCCCGACCGTCGACCCGCCTCCGGACGATCCGGGGGCGTGGGAGGGAGAAGCCAAGCTGGCCGGGAGTGTGTCGGGACCGAGCGACAGCTCCTCCGCCACCCCCAGGCGCTTCACGATCGACCTGACCGAGGTGGTCCTGACACGTATCGGCGCTCCCGCCGATCACCTCGTGATCGAGTCCTGGCACCCGGGCCGGGGGCTCGAGCGGGTGGAGCGACGCTGAGACCACGGTCTCGCCAATCGGTCGATCAAGCCGACATGAGGCCTGGGGCGAGGCGCCGATAGTCATCGAGGGGAAAATCGCCCGACCCCGGTACCACCTGGATGCAAACGTGATCCGCACCTGCCTGGAAGTGAGCGCGGACGCGCTCGGCGATGGCGTCCGCGTCTCCCCACGCCACCACGGCGTCGACGAGGCGGTCGCTACCACCGTCGACGAGATCGGGATCACCGAATCCCATCGAGCGGAGGTTGTTGGTGTAGTTGGGCAGGCTCAGGTACATGGCCAGGAAAGCTCTCGCTCGTCGACGTGCTTCGATCGGGTCGTCGTCGAGGACGACGGTTGCCTCCGGTGCGAGGAGCGGGTCCGGCCCCAGCCGCTCTCGGGCTTGTGCGGTGTGTTCAACCGGGACGAGATAGGGGTGCGCCCCGGCAGTCCGACTCGCGGCCAGCTCGAGCATGCGTGGCCCGAGGGCGGCGAGGACCCTGCGGTCCTTCGGTACCGACGTCGACCCCGAGTCGAGAGCGTCCAAGTAGCGGACCATGGCGTCGAACGGGCGGGCGTAGTTGTCGACGAGTGGGCCATGGCTGACCCCGAGCCCGAGGAGGAACCGCCCGGGGTGCCTTTCCTCCAGGTCGGCAAAACCTGACGCGACCTCGCCGGGCGAGGCGCGCCAGATACTCACGATGCCACTCGCCACCACCGCGTGCTTCGTGGCCGAGAGCAGCCGTTCGAATCGCGGGGCGAGGCCGGGATCGAAGCCGCCCGAGCACCACAGCGCTCGGTACCCCAGTTCTTCCACCTCCCCCGCAACGTCAGCGGACCCTCGGTCACGCGTCTTCCATGACCGGCTCCACCAGATGCCGATCCGGCCGAGATCCACTGTCCCAACCTATGGGCGCGTCGATCGCCGAACGTCCTTGACCTCGAGTCGACTTGAAGTCGCAGACTGGGGCGATGGAACCGACGTCGCAAGGCTTTCCGTGTGACCTATCCGACGCCCGGCGAACCGAACGAGCCCGAGAGTGGCGATCTCTCGCCCCACTCGTCGTCGGGACTGAGCGGACTCGCGCCGGATTCAGGATGGTGTTCGAGCGCAGGGCCCTCGTCGAGGTCGAGGCCCTGGTCTCGGCGGAGCGTTCGTGTTGCGGGTGGGCGAGCTGGTCGGTGCGGACGAGGTCCGACCGCATCGAGGTCGAGGTGGCCGGGCCCGCATCCGAAGTCGCCGCGCTGGCCGATAGCTTCGGCTTGTGACTGCTGAGCGGGCTCAGGCGAGCACAGACCGCGCTCGCGCCAGGTCGTCGGATGCGAACACGAGCCGGGTGTTGGTCGCCAGATAGGCGAGCGTGATGTTGACGCCAGCGTCGCCGAGTTTTCGGCTCATCTCGCCCAGCACGCCGGGACGGTCCTCGACGTCCACGACAGCAACCTCTTGTTCGAGCGCAACCTCGATCCCGGCGGCGGCCAATGCCGTGAAGGCCGCCGCTTCGTCCTCGACGAGCAGGTGGACCTCGCCCGACCCTCCGCCACTGATCAGCGCGCAGAAACCTTCGATGTTGACGCCTCCCCCCCCGAGCACTTTGCCCAGGCGTCCCAACTCGCCCGGTTCGTCGCTCAGGTAGATCGTCAGGTCGCTCGCCACACTCCCCCCTCATGAAAGATGTCCGGTCGGATCTTTGCCCCGACCGGGACAGTGCATCAAACTCGTCCGGGTTCGGCGCGTGGAACCATCTGCGCCGGAAAGTGCGTGCCCCCGGCAGGAGTCGAACCCGCAACCTGGTGGGTAGAAGCCACCCGCTCTGTCCAGTTGAGCTACGGGGGCGAGGGCCCGCTCGGCGACGAAAGATCGTCGCCGTGCTCGCAACACTAGTTGCAGCCTCGACCGTCTCTCGGTGTTGCCTGTGTCATGCTTTCGCGACACGGTGGCCGTAGCTCAGTTGGTTAGAGCGCCAGGTTGTGGCCCTGGAGGTCGGGGGTTCAAGTCCCCTCGGTCACCCCAAACCGGACTGCCGGTCCACCGCCTCGCTCACAGGCGGTCGCGTACACTCGCCGTTGCGCCTCTAGCTCAATGGCAGAGCAACGGACTCTTAATCCGCAGGTTGGGGGTTCGAATCCCCCGGGGCGCACGCTTTTTATGTATTGCTTCGGCGGATCCTGAACGGATCGGCCTCGCCTGAGCTTTTACAGGGGTTCGGGTGATCCTTGACAGGGTTTCGGCTGATCTTGACAGCCCGTCCCGCCACGACCCGCGGCTGCAACCCCGCGTGAAGCGGCCAGTGGTCGCCAGCCGCTGAGCGCATCACTTCGACTCCGAAGCGGGGCCGTACCGGCGCCCGTGGACCCGAGCGAGAGAGGACCCTTCGAGCGCCCATGTCCGAGATCGACCTGACGTGTGCGTCCACGCACGGTCCGGGGCGCGCCCGCCGTTCCCGCCTACGCGGTCCGGGCCGGGTTCGGGACAGCGAAAATTACCCGCGGCGCCGCTGGGTAGAGCACAATGCACCCCCATGAACAAGCGTGAACTTTCCAAGGCAGTCGCCGTGCAGTCGGACGTCGACCTCAAGACCGTCACAGCCGTTCTCGAAGGATTCACCGACGTGGTGACGGCCGTTGTGTCGAAGGGAGAGCCGGTCGCGATCACGGGATTCGCCAAGTTCGTCAAGGTGGACCGTCCGGCCCGGATGGGAAGAAACCCCGCCACGGGGGAAACCATTCGGATCAAGGCGTCGAAGCGGGCTCGCATCACGCCCGTCAAGGCGTTCAAGGAAGCTGTTCTGTCACCCGCGGGTGCGCCGAAGCTCAAGCGGGGGGTGTGGCCGACGAGCGATGACGCCGTGCGCGCCGCCGGAAAGGCCGCGGCCGCCCCCGCCAAGCGCACCACCAAAGCGCCCGTCGCCAAGCGGAAGGCAGCCGCCAAGAAGAGCCCGGCCCGATCGACGGGCGCGCGGCGCGTGGCGGCCCGCAAACGCTGAGCCCCGCGAGCGATCGTCCCGCCGACACTGCGCTCGGTCGGAACATACGGGGAATCACGCACACGGGCGCAGGTGGTGTCCCGGTTCTCCACGAACTGGGATCGGTTGATAATCACACTGCCCGTCGAAGCGGGTGGTCCTGTTCACGCTGAGTCCTGGCCTAGCCCCCTAGCCTCGGGCGGGGCGTGGACACATGTTGCTCATCGCGTGGGGTCGCAGGGATCTTGGCCCTGCGGCCCACGCGATGACATTCCAACCAGCCGCAGTCTCGGCGCGCGCCCGACGCCGCGCGCCCGGACCGGGATGACGGGCCGAGCGTCGTCTTCGTGCGCTGGTGCCTAGTGGGGAGAGAGCCCCCACCGGCCGCGCCACGACCCTCCTGGATCGAGCCGCACGACATCGGTGCCTGATCGGAGCGCGTTGGGAGGACACGACATTGGTTCGACCGCAATCGACCTGCGCCGTCGATCGGGTGCCTCGATCGTCTCGCCCGAGTACAACATGACGTATTTGAATTGTTCGTCCATCCAGGCGACCACACCCCGTCGGCCCGTGGAGTCGTCCAACTCGATGCGAACCATCCCGTCCGGGTCACGGATGAAATCAGTGAACGCAGTGTCGAGGCGCGTCGGCCCGACCCACCGCCGGGCGGTGAAATCAAACTCAGATCCCGCCACGGCCAAACTCGATGTGGGAAGCCCTCGTTCGTCCGTGCCGAGCCACCGCCGGGCCGGCACGACCAGCGAGGTGGTGTCGATCGTCGGGGTCTCGACCGTGAGGTACGGATGGAAGCCGATCCCG
>Ga0307477_10003508_pt1 | contig 11657 bp, 14 predicted proteins | sample atmos_gasesECM2C_FD_203316 | JGI IMG/M metagenome (GOLD analysis project Ga0307477, IMG submission 203316) | Hardwood forest soil microbial communities from Morgan-Monroe State Forest, Indiana, United States - atmos_gasesECM2C_515 | ecosystem: Environmental > Terrestrial > Soil > Temperate...
GCCGGAGGGTGAAATTAAAATTCTGGATATCCGTTTTGTACGGAAGCATTAGCGGGAAGCGAACTAGCAGGGGAGGGTGCGGTTTCTTGGGGACCGGCCGAATGATCAATCGAACATCTTTCGCCAGGAGTAGATCAACGGTATCCGAGACGCGATTCTGGAAAATGCGACCAAGGTTGTAATGAGCTGCGATCCGTTTTGCGGCCAACTCTTCAATCGGAAAGACAGTATTCCCAGGTTTTGGCCGTATTTCTACATCCTCGAGAGTGAGGTCGGTGAAGATGGATCCGTGAATCTTGAATTGGATCTGGAGGCTTTGCGAGTTCGCGATTTGCTGAGCGACGAAATGAGCCAGCCCGAAAAAGATGGGTTGATAGAATATGACCGTTAATAGGAGGCCCACGACTGTCCCGCTGAGGAGATACCTCAGCCAACGGGTGCGATTCGGGTGGTCCACCATGCGATCAAGCTTGGAACAACATTCTGGGGCTGTCGGCAGTGCCCTCAGAAGACGAAAGGCCTTCAGATGATACTGCCACCAAAACATTGGCAGCACCCGCTACGGTTCTGCAAGCGGGTATTTGGACTTTTCACGCAGAACGTTGGTACAGCAATCCAGCGGTACGGGGCGATCAATGGCGAGGAATGCGCGGCTTCCTTTGCCTACTACGCGTTCTTCTCTCTTTTTCCTCTAATTCTATTGTGTGTGGCGATAGCGACTCTCTTTGTCAGGGATCGCGAACAGACCGCCGGCGAAATCTTGACTCAGGTCGACTGTTCTACATCCTCGCTCCGAGACTGAATGTTCGGTTCGCAGTGGCGTGGCCTGCCGCCTTGTTTGGCACCGCCGCCCTGGAGCTTGCCCAACTTTTCGGCATTTATCTGACGCGAATTGCCCACTTGAATGCGGTTTACGGTGCATTCGGGACCATCATGGCCCTCTTATTCTGGTCTACATCTCCGGGGTGATCGTCATCTTCTGCGGGTGCTTAGCGGCCACCAGTTCCCGCGCAGCCACGGTCGGAAGGACCGATGAGGCCCGGAAATGACAAATGACAGATTACAAATGACAAATTATTTCCCGTCTTAGTGGCGGGTTGGCCAGGGCGACAGCCGATTTGTCATCTGTCATTTGTTATTTGTCATTCCGAGCGAGCTTCAGGCGAGCTCAGAAATAGAACGGTATCCCCATTTGTTCAAACACCTTTTTGTTCTCCCCAAAGTACTTGTTTCCGAGGTCATTGAATCCGCCGCTTTCCTTAAACTGTTTGAGGAAAGCATTCACCTGTAGTCGCAATTCGTCGTTGCCTTTGCGGATCCCCATAGCCCACTCCTCGCTTTGGAACGGTTTCAGGATGGCTCTGGTGGTGTCCTGATGGCTCTTCCAGAGCTGATAGATGGAGATCTGGTCGTAGATCATACAGTCTGCCTTTCCCTGGGCGACTTCGGTTCCGCAGGTTTGTGGATCCGCAAAAGTATTAATCTTGGCGTTATGAAAATGTTGGATGGCGTATATATGGCCGGTGGTGGCCTTTTTTACGGCGACGGTGACGTTCGGTTTATCAACGTCGTCAATCGATTGAATCGAGCTATTCTTGTTCGCCAAAATTGACAGTCCCATCGATAGATAGGGATCACTAAAGTCGATGGATTTGGCTCGATCCGCAGTCTCAGTCATCGAAGAGATTACCAAGTCAACTTTTCCTGTTTTTAAAGACGGGATCAGACCGTCGAAAGGGATATTCTCAAAACGGATCGGCCGGTGAATATATTCTCCCAGCGCCCTCATCATATCCACGCTGACCCCGGCCGGTTGGCCGTTGGTATCGAGCATCTCAAACGGCGGAAAACTCATCTCCATTCCGATGACGAGCTCGTTCTCAGCGGCTCCAGCCGCTCCCGTGAGGAAAAACGCCAGTAAGAATCCGCTGACTAGTGATTTCACGAGACTCTAATCCTATTCGGTAGAAGGCTTTGCAACCGCCTTACAGAAAATTTCACCACGAAGACACAGAGATCACGAAGGTGAAAACGAGGCATAACCCAGTCGCTCGCTCCGCGACATTTTGCCACGAAGACACGACGGTCGTGAAGAAAGGCGCCAGTAAAAGGCTTCTTCCGGTGTTCCGTTCTTTCAGCTTTGTGTCCTTTGTGTCTTTGTGGTGAAATTTCTGATCCCCAATGCTCGAGGTACGCGAACTAACCGTCAAGTTCATCAGTGAAGATGAAGAGTTCACCGCGGTCGAGTCGGTCTCGTTTACGGTGGCTGACGGTGAGACGTTGGCGGTGGTGGGTGAGAGCGGCAGCGGAAAGAGCGTAACGGCTCTGGCGATGACAAGACTGTTACCTGAGCCGCCGGCGCGCATCGCCGGCGATGTGCTGCTGGATAGTGAGTCGTTATTAACCAAATCGGTTGCCGGTCTGCGGCGGGTCAGAGGACGGCAAATTGCTTACATATTCCAAGAACCCGCCACTAGCTTGAACCCTGTCTTTTCGATTTATGAGCAGCTTGCCGAAACGCTCCGACGCCACCGGCCCGAGATCAGCAATGTGCGCGAAGAAGCGCTTTACTGGCTCGATCAGGTCGGAATTGTTGACCCTGGAAAGCGCATCCGCGATTACCCATTTCAACTCAGCGGCGGCATGCAACAACGAGTCATGATCGCGATGGCCTTGTGTGCGCGCCCAAAAATTCTGGTAGCGGATGAGCCCACCACGGCTCTCGATGTAACGGTACAGAGACAGATCCTGGACCTTTTCCGCGTCCTCAAAGAGCGGTTCGGCATGTCGATCATCTTGATCACGCATAATTTCGGTATCATTCGAGGGATAGCAGACAAAGTGGCCGTGATGTATCGCGGCAAACTGGTGGAATTTGGCGAGTGCGCCTCCGTGCTAAAAACGCCCCGAAACCCCTACACCAAGGCCCTGATCGATTGTGTCCCACGCCCGGGCGCAGGGCTACGCAGGCTAAAGACTATTGGCAACGAGCGAGAACGAGCGTGAGCGAGCGGGAACGCCGAGAACGTAAAAAGACGTTGCCAGCCGTTGACCTGCCTTCCCGTTCCCGGCGTTCACGCTCGTTTCCGCTCGTTCTCGCTCGTTCTATACTGAGCCGCCACTGCGACATATTTTGCCGCCATCTTGGGTAACTCGGCGATTTCTGCGGCATTCAGAGATCGGACCACTTTGCCAGGAGAACCTAGTACTAACGAGCCAGGGGGAATCTTCGCGCCTTTCGTAACCAAGGTGTGAGCCCCGATAATCGAGTCGGACCCAATTTCCGCGCCGTCCAGAATGATTGCGCCCATGCCGACTAACACTCGATCATTGATCCGGCAGGCGTGAACTACCGCTCGATGCCCACAGGTAACATCGTCTCCGATCCGGACTGAGTAATCGTCAGCCACATGGAGGACCGAGCCGTCTTGGATATTGCTCCGGCGGCCGATCTCAATTTCGTTGATATCGCCACGAATGACCGCTTGAAACCAAATGCTGGAGTGCTCGCCGACTGATACCGCCCCGATCAGGTCCGCGGTTGCAGCCACAAACACCGACGGCGCTAGCACCGGACTTCTGTTAAGAAAACGCTGCAACCTGGCGATAACCTCGTGATCGGCCATAAATATTATAGACCCGGATTCGGTTAGGCGCCTAACCGGGCAGTTCAATCTCACAGATGTGTCGCATCCGCGTTGGGGCGTCAACCTAGCGGTGATCAGAACCGCTACTATCCTCGCCGGAGAGCGATCCGGTGCCGGTTGGAGTTCGCAACGCCCACTCGAACTGGGTATCCCCTTGAAAAAAAGGGGGTTCTGACACAAAAACCACGGTTCTGCATTGACAAACGTGCTCGATTCCGATGAAAAAAGGGAAACCGTTGGCGTGTGTACTCAGCGGGCTCTGAGAGATGATTTAAGAGCTGGTTGCCAATCCACCCATCAATATTCATGAACAAAGTAGAGCTTGTCGAAGCGGTCAAAAAGCAGCTCGGCACTGAAACGAGCAAAGCCGACGCTGAAAAAGCGGTTACGGCTGTAATTCATTCTATTAAAGCGGGTGTAAAGAAAGACAAGGTGGTTCAGCTCGTTGGCTTCGGGACGTTCAAAGTGGTCGAACGGAAGGCGCGAAAGGGTGTCAATCCAAAGACGCTGCAACAAATCAAAATACCGAAGTCGAAAACGGTAAAGTTCGTCCCCGGCAAGGATTTTAAGACTAAGGTTTAGGACTAGATGGTAAGTTAGGGTACTTGGTTTCCCCCCCGTGACCGAGAAAACCCGTTTGGCCTCTGTGCCGAACGGGTTTTCTCCCCTCTAGCCCCAAGCATGGCGTATTTTGTGATCACAGATGTCGAACTTGATACTCACTGCGGCGCAGATGCAGGCGCTGGAACAGCGCGCATTTGCGGAGGGGGTCGACCAGGAAGGTTTGATGGATGTGGCCGGCATCGGTATCGCCCGACAAATCCTTCGCCAGCAAACGCGTCCGGGTATTTGCATCTTATACCTCGGCAAAGGCAATAATGCAGGTGACGCGCTCGTAGCCGGGTCGGTCCTACAGAATGCAGGCTGGTCCATCCTGGGCCGATTCAGTGATGCGCCCGAGAACCTGGGTCCATTGCCCCGGAAAAAACTGCGCTCTTTCGGGTCTCCGCCGCGTCGCTTCCTGGGGGACGCCGCCACCGTGTCCAAGAGTCTGCCTGTGATCTTGGTGGACGGGATCCTGGGTATCGGCTCTCGGCCCGGTCTTAACCCGGAGCTGAAAGCGCTGACTCGCGAAATGAATCAGCTCCGCGACTCATTGCGAGCCATGGCTTATGCCGTAGATGTACCGACTGGCGTGACCGAGGGAGGCGTCGACGCCGATGCTATCGTGGCTGATATCACCATTGCCATTGGCTTTCCGAAGCAATGTCTGTTTCGGGATGATGCCACCAATTTCGTCGGCAAGATTCAAGTTGTCCTTTTGGACGCTCTCAGCGAGCGCCAGGTGGACGATGTTAGCCGCGATCGTTTTGCGGATGTTCATGAGCTCTCCACGTTGCTTCCGCGACGTAAGTTCGATTCCCATAAAGGTGATTTCGGTAGAATAGGAATCGTGGCGGGTTCACTGGGTTTTGTGGGAGCCGGCGTGCTCAGTTCCTTGTCTGCGGTCAAAGCCGGAGGAGGATTAGTAACGCTTTACACGATCGCCGACGATAGCTATCCGCTGTTGGCGGTGAAAGCGGCGCCTGAAGTCATGGTGAAGCCGGTGCACGACTACCGGCAGGTCCTTGACGACCGGTTAACGGCCATGGCCATTGGGCCCGGCCTGGGTACGGTTCACGAAACGCCGGTGTTGGAAATCGTCAGAGATTTCGACGGACCCATGGTCGTGGATGCTGATGCAATTAACATTGTTTCCCACCAAATCGATTCACTGGCCAAGCTGGGCGGGCCGCGGTTACTAACGCCGCACCCTGGTGAAATGAAGCGATTGTGGCCGCGCGAAGCCGCTTCCAGAGAGGAAATCGTGCGCGCTTTCACTAAGCAGTTTGAAGTGACTCTTTTGTTAAAAGGAGCCCGTACGTTAGTTGGCCGAAAAGGAAAACCTTTGTCTTACAACGCCACCGGAACGCCGGGCATGGCCACTGGCGGATCCGGGGATGTGCTAACTGGTGTTTGCGGCGCCTTGCTCGGGCAGCATTTAGAGCCATATGACGCCGCCAGGCTTGCCGCCTGGCTCTGCGGTCGGGCCGCGGAGTTGACGCTAGAGTCTGAATCCGAAGAATCGATGTTACCGAGTGATACCCTGCGCTATCTCGGCCGAGCTTTTAAAGAACTGCGACAGGAAGAGAATTGAGCGGCAACTTCTGTAGAGTCGCCGCTAGCATTTTTTAACCTTCTGGTTAGGCTGATCAGTGAGTTTTAGTTGGCGCATGCTGTCGGCCTCTTGACTCTCGTTTCGGAGTTAAATGTGTTGACCTGGACGAAGGAGAAATGAGAGATCTACTCCACGTCCATTTCCGATGTGAAGTCCGCGTGACGGATAGGATTATGACTCTGGTTTCGCTTCGTCCCATCCTGACTCTCAGCGCGGGTATCGTAATCGGTCTCCTGATCGCATGGGGTGTGTTTGGACGAAACTCGATCGGCTCACCGAATACTCCGGTAGTGCCTGCGGCAACGCCCAACCAATCCGGACTCCAGCCAGGAGCTTCAACTACTGCGATCGAGCAAACACTCACTCTCGAAGCAAAACCGTCGGCGTCCGCATCCTCGAGTTCCTCACCAGCGCCCCAGGTGAACGGTCTGCCGCTAGGAGTGACCCAGGACGCGCTCAATTATAATAAGAACCTTTATAATAAATATCCCGGGCTGAAGCCTCCGTTAGTCAATACCAATGGTAGAGACCTGGGGCCGGAAGCGAGGCAACAGATGCAGGCGCCGCCGACCATGCTCCCGAATCCGACACCTGGCCCGGGAGTCTCGGTCAGTCCGTTTCCGTTAGTATTGCCTAACAAGCCAGCTATTCAATCCACCTCGCCTTTGCGTAGTCAGCAAGATGACTGAGGAAGGCGGGTTTTCGGATTGACATCAGGCGCCGTCAATAGTCATGGTCCGGTCCTTCTCGCGTGTCGCTATTCCCGTTGGCAAAAAACCGAAGGAAAAACATAGGAATGAAAAGACTAGCTAAAGCGGCACTGCTGGCCGCAATCGCGTTCATGGGATTGACCGGGCGGGAGGCCCAGGGCGCAGGCTTCCCGTCTGTGATCAACTTATATGTTCCGTTTGCTCAATTTCAGGCTCAGAGATCGGCGACCGGTCCGGACGGCAACAACCGATTCATTTGGGACTATTACGTCACATCCGGACACTTTTTGAAAACCTTGGAGGGATCAGTCGTTTGGATCCTGGATCCTACCGGTAACCTAGTCGCTGCCAGCACGACTATCCCGCCGGTCGGCAACGGGATTTCGTCGTCGACCTTCTCGAATATCGCCCTGCACGTTAATGCCGATAACAATACTACCTTGGCGTTTGCGTACTGGGATCCGACTCACAAGTTTATCGAGAGCTACGCAACCTGGACCTTGAACGCAAAGGGAGCTCTGATCGGCGCCAGTGGACCGGTGGGATTCGGTGGTCTGAAAATCATTAACATCGACTTCGATCACGACTATTTAGTGGTCGAATTCGCCCTGTCAGGCCAATCATTTTCTAGCGGAAACCTGGTTGGGCCATTCACCGTTTGGGTGTTGGACGAATTTGGCCATCTGATCTCGGCCGTCGGGAATCAAACTCTAGGTCAAGGTTTATTGGGTTCCGTAACCCTGTCGGGTCCAACGGGTTCACCCAATCAATTGTGGCACTGGGTGGGTGCAACGCCTCCGCCTCTACGTTTTGAGTTGGCCGCTGAAGAATTCGATTCGAGTGGGAACTTTCTCTCCGGCTACACTTATGGCCCATTCTAACACTTTGTCGGATTAGGTACGTCCGCCGAGACCCGATCGGCAACGGTCTGCGGGTTGCCGATTGGGGACAAACAAAGGGTGTGTTTCTAAGTTGACTCGCCTGCCTGTAGCGGCCACCGCTGCGAGCAGGGCGTCCGCGTAGACGCGGGGCATTTACCGGCCTCGCTAACGAACGACTACAGAGCAGGGAAAATTAATCGTTGGTAAGCCACTGGGCCTTCCGAGAATCTCGCCGGATCGACTGAGCTCTCCAAGATCCTGTCGACTACTCCAAATACTTCGCCAACCGTTCTCGCAATTCCACTCGCGCGCGGAACAGAATACTTTTTACCGCCGGCACCGTAGTCCGCATGACTCGGGCGATCTCTTCATAAGGCATTTCCTCGTACCGGCGGAGGATGATGGCCATGCGCTGCGATTCGGGCAAATTATTGATCGCTTCCTGAATCGCGGATTGAAGCTCTTCTTCGAGCAAAGCCTGGTCTGGTTCGTGGGCTTTGCGTTCCGCCGGCTCTGCTAAGTCGTCCGTGGGCTCCGCGAAATGTTTTCGCCGGCGCATCTCATTGAACACGAGGTTGCGGGTGATGCGAAATAGCCAGGTCGTGAATTTAGCCTTTGGTGTGTATCGCTGAGCCGATTTCCAAACCCGAATAAAGACTTGTTGCGCCAGATCTTCGGCCTCCGTTTCGGACCCCAGCATCTTGGTGATCGTGCCGATCACCCGCGCCTGATGAGTTTCAACTAGTAAACGGAAAGCCTCCATATCGCCTTCCTTGATTTGCCGCATCCACTCGATCTCCGGCTGGGCCGGGTCGGTTGGGGGCAGCAAATCGTTTGCTAGGGTATTGTCTCGCATAGGGCGCTGGGCGAGGCTCATGGTATGCAGATGCTGGCTAAGGGCAAAGAATTAACCGCGGATGCACGCGAAAATGGGTTCAAAGAGACTAAAGCCGAACCGCAGATGTACGCAGATAATCTCGGCTTAGATTACGGCTCATGTGAAAGCTGCCAGTCGTAGATTCCTGATGACGTTTTGTTTGTTTTGCGGGGAAATCCATGACTGGTCTCTAAAGTACGGCGCCTAAAAATGGGCAAAACTCCCTGAGCTGAACGAAGGAGCTGAGTCCATCTGCGTAAATCTGCGTCCATCTGCGGTTGGTTCTTCGTCTTGGCGCCCATTTTCGGTCAATAAAGGTTGTGTCGACGGACGGGCTGGCGGTTGTTAAGTTGCTGGTGTGGATGGAGTGTGCCAAACTCAGATTGTGAAAAGTTTCACAAGGTCGCGCTTAGTTTCGAGGTCGCTTTCTCACTTGTACGAAAAAGTTTCTGCCGGTGAAAGGATTACTGAGGAAGATGCCGTTACCCTCTTTCGGTCAGGAGATCTAAATTCATTGGGGCAAATCGCCAGCATTGTCCGCCGGCGCAAAAACGAGAACCGCGCGACCTACATCCTGAACCGGTATATCAATTACTCGAATATTTGCGTTCTCTCCTGTCAATTCTGTGCTTTTGGCGCTCGTAAACGGGACCCGCACGCCTTCGAAATGGCCATCTCCGAGATCGAGACTGCGACCGCGGAATCTGTCCGGCAGGGAATCACCGAAGTTCATATGGTGGGCGGATTGCATCCCACCTTGCCAGCCGAATGGTACGTCCGGCTGATCGAAACGTTGCGCGCCCTCGACCCCAACCTTCATATCAAAGCTTTCACGGCGATTGAAATCCGGCACCTCGCAGAAAGAATCTTTAAACTCCCTATTCAAGACACGCTCGAAATTCTGCGCCGGGCCGGCCTTAACTCATTGACTGGCGGAGGCGCCGAAATATTCGATCCAATTGTTCGGGATAAGATCTGTCGGGGGAAAGAAACCGCTGAGGAATGGAAGGAGGTACACCGAATGTGGCATGGCATGGGCGAGCGCAGCACCTGTACGATGCTCTTCGGACATATCGAAACGATCGAGCAACGGGTTGATCATCTTCGCCAGCTCCGGGACCTCCAGGATGAGACCCACGGCTTTACTGGGTTTATTCCTTTTTCTTTTGTGCCGGAAACCACGGAGCTTTCGCATATCCGGGCAACCTCGGCAGTGGACCAGCTCCGGACTTTGGCCGTCAGCCGCATTTATCTCGACAATTTCGATCATCTCACCGGCTACTGGATTGCCCTGACTTTGCCATTGGCCCAGCTATCGCTTTGCTATGGCGTGGACGACCTTCACGGCACATTGAAAGAGGAAAAGATCTTTCATATGGCGGGCTCTAAAACCCCCCAGGAACAGACCGTAGAGACGCTGGAACGGACGATTGTTGAGGCAGGTTTCGAGCCTCTGCAGAGGGATAGCTATTACCGGGTGATTAACGGGCGGCGGACGGCTGCCAGTGCGGCGCTAGCGTAAGAGGGGGACCTTTGGCCCCGTCCCGTGGAGACTAATCCCGAAGGGATGACAGGACTCAGCCCGGGGTTAACCCCGGGTATATATCCATAAAATGATCCGCCCCAACGGGGCGGTTGAGTCGGTATTCGTTAACCAAACGGCGAACGAAATGTCGGGAACGACTAAATCGCCTGGTACCTTCATTTTCCGTTTCTCCACACCCCACTCGGCAAAATTTGCCGTATGGCGATTGGCAAGGTCCGCCAACCCGTGGGTTAGATCGGCAAAAATTGCCGGCCTCTGGGATGGACTTTAGATCTGACAGAAACTAGATATCAGGTCTAAAGGATTGGCAGCGAGTGGGATAGCTGTTTCCGGGACACACTTTCTAACGCCGCGGCATGGCGGTTGCTATTGGGTTGGATCGGACGAAATCGCACCGAATGTTTAAAACGGCATTTAATTTTTCGGTCAAGATGCCACTGGCGTAATCGCGATGGAAACGCATTCAGACTGGGATCAGTTGGTGAACGCCCTGCGGGAAGAATTGCAGGAAAAGGGCGGACTACTCCAATTTCTTAATCAGCAGACCGAAGTACTTTACCTGCGTCAACCGGATGAAAATCGGAGACTTGAGGATGAAATCCGGGCGCAAATTCTCGTGGCCTCGGGGTGTACTCGGAAGCGCGAGGTTATTCTAGGGGAGATGGCATCCCGTATGGATTTAGCAGATGGCAACAATCCTTCGGAAATCGTCGTTAGGTTTCCGGAGTACGTCCAGCCACTGCTAGAAGCATTGTTCAGTGAAGTCGAACGGCTTAGTGGACGAATGGAAGAAAGGCTGAAGCAAAACCAACAGTTGAAGACGCGCTTTTTTTCCGAGTCAGCGTCCGCGGTGTAATAGCCCCTAACCCCAACACGATGTGCTGAACAGAACAGACAAAGTAGAAAGCGAAATAGGATGCTAATTCTGTCAAGAAAAGTGAATGAGGGAATCGTAATCGGCGATAACATTCATATTAAAGTAACCCGGATCGACGGCGATGCCGTTAAGATCGGAATCGACGCCCCCAAAGAGATCCCCATTTTCCGGACCGAAATTTACCAGACGAACCATCGATTAGTTCGGAACAAGACCGAGGGCGCAGCCGCCCCGCTGTCCAGCCGGCCTGAGACGGTTCGGTTAGAAGAAAAAGCCCCGACGGTTTAGCCGCTGGCAAGTTTGTGCTTGCAGTTGTACGGCGCGCGGCTTCATTCCAAATCCGGTCGCGCGCCGATGTGGCGGAATGGCAGACGCAACGGACTTAAAATCCGTTGGATCGAAAGGTCCGTGCGGGTTCGAGTCCCGCCATCGGCACCATCCATTTGAAGACGGCTCCCAGACATGGTCTGGGAGCCGTTTTCATTAGCCTGCCGTGCCGGCAAATGGAATAGCCGCGAAATACAGGGCAATTGTAGGCGTCCTTGGACCGGCCAACTCGAACACAAATAGGACAAGGAAAAGTCACCTCCAGAGAGTTGCTGGGACCTAGACTTAGAAACGGACTGCATTTCTGTCAAAAACGCTTTGCCGCGAGCGCGACAACGGCCGCGCCAATTGATGAGGCCGGCCGCGAGAGCGCGTTTGTTTCCCGAGCGCCAGATACCGGCTTCGCGGCCCCAACAAGCCAAGGGGGTTCCCGACAACTGGATCTACCTACTGAATTTTTGGACGAGAACGTTCAATCGAACCTCGGCGCCTGTAGCTGGGATACGTTCAGATTGCTCGAGGACGACCATTCCATGCAACGCGCTCCACAGCACTTCGGCCAAAAATTCCGGCT
>Ga0307477_10003509_pt1 | contig 11656 bp, 7 predicted proteins | sample atmos_gasesECM2C_FD_203316 | JGI IMG/M metagenome (GOLD analysis project Ga0307477, IMG submission 203316) | Hardwood forest soil microbial communities from Morgan-Monroe State Forest, Indiana, United States - atmos_gasesECM2C_515 | ecosystem: Environmental > Terrestrial > Soil > Temperate...
GCTGGGGCTCATTGTCTCGCGGGGGCACGAAAGCGATTTTTACGGAGAGACGCACCGGAACGTCTTGATCGACCGGCTGGTTGCCGACGGAAACGTGATCGGGGTGGACGGTGCGACGTCGGATGCGGAGATCATGCAAGCCGCGCGGGGACTGCTGGAGGGCGGAGTGCGGCGGATTTGCGTGAGCCTGAAGGATGCGGATCGCAATCCGGAGAAAGAGATCGCCATCAAGAACGTGATCGAGCAGCAATATCCGGCGCATTTTTTGGGCTCGGTGCCGGTGCTGACGGGCAGCGACATCAGCCGAGGAGCTGACGATCGCACGCGCACGTACTGCGCGCTGATCAATGCGTATACACACGGCGCGTTGGCGGCGACATTGTTCAAGGCGGAAGACGAACTGCGAGATACGCATCGATATCAGGGCGCATTTTTCGTCAGCCATATCAATGGCGGCGTTGCGGGAATTGCAAAGACCAAAGCGATCGATACGATGGAGTCGGGGCCGATTCTGGGGATTCATGGCAGCAGCTATCTCGCCAAGCAATTTGGGCTGGAGGACGTGATCGCGCTGGATGTCGGGGGTACGACAGCGAAGGTAAGTTTGTTGGAAAAGGGCGAGCCTTTGCTTCGCAAGCCGACGGACTTCTTCGGGATTCCGGTGGGACTGTCGCTGCCCCATCTGAAGTCAGTGGCGCTTGGGGGCGGAAGCGTGGTGCGGACGGCGAGCGGGGGCGCCGCGAAACCAATGCTGAGCCTCGGGCCGGAGAGCATGGCGTCGTTCCCTGGACCAGCGTGCTACGGACTGGGCGGGGATCAGGCGACACTGACGGATGCGTTTGTTTCGGCGGGCTTGGTCAATCCGGATTATTTTCTCGGTGGCGCGAAGACGCTCGATCGGGGGCTTGCGCGGCGAACGATTCAGGAGCAGGTTGCCGATCCCCTGGACGTGACGGTCGATGTGGCCGTGAACGCGATCATCGACCGGGCATTTCAGTTGGTCGCGGATGTGATTTTGGAAACGGGGCGCGAGCTGAAGAAGGATCTGTCCCGGCATGCGCTGTTCGCGTATGGAGGGAATGGCGGATTGTTCGCCTGCGGCGTGGCGGAGAAGGTGGGACTGACGTCGGTGTATTTTTTTGGGCTAGGGCCGGTGTTCAGCGCGTTTGGCTCATCGGTTTCGGATATTTCCCACGTCTACGAACGCTCTCTCTATCTCGCAACGTTCGATGAAGGCGGCTTCCGTCGGATCCGAGAAACGCTCGAGGATATGAAAGCCGAAGGAGTGAAGGATTTGCTCGGCGAAGGCCTCGATCCGAAAGATGCCACGTATTCAATTGAATGGGACGTATCGCGGCTAGGCTACGCCCCTGTGTCGATCGCCGTGCCGGAGTCGGCGCTGCAGAGCCTGAATGCGGCAACCTTTCACATCAATGCCGCGCTCAGCATTCTTTCCGGCGGGCAGCGCGAAGCGTTCGGCGTGGATCTCGTTCGGCTGCAGATCAGAAAGCTCATGCCGAAACCCGATCTCCCGAAAATACCTAACGCTGACGGCGACGCCTCGAGCGCCCTAAAAGGGACGCGCTCGGTGACTTGGGGAAGCAAGAACGGCTGGGTGCAGATTTATCGCTGGGAGTCATTGCGGCCTGGCAATCGTGTCGAAGGTTGCGCGGTGCTGGAAGGCGCGAACGGAACCTACTTCGTTCCAAAAGGATGGATTTTGGAGATGGACAAGTACGGGAACGCGAAATTGCGTCGGTGCTGATCGGGAACGATTCGAGCGAGAGGGCCAAGGACAAATTTATGCCACCGCAAAAGTCTGCGAGGATTCGCGTGACGGAATATCTCGATCTGGACCTCGACGAGGAACGGTGGCTGTGCAATCGCTGCGGCCACCTAATAGGTAGCGCCAAGGAAAGCTACAAGAAGGGCTGCTTGCTTTACGATCGCGACCCGCGTGAAATTCATCCGCCGATTGTTTCCAGCGACTTCAACTTTTCTCCCGATCCGAACTGGATTCGCATCGTGGAGTTCTATTGTCCGGGCTGCGGCACGCAGGTGGAGACCGAATACCTTCCACCGGGGCATCCGATCACCGAAGACATTGAACTCGATGTGCCGCGCTTGAAGGAACGGCTGGCGAAGGGCGAATTTGTGATCCGCGACAACCGGCTGGAGGCCGCGGAATGAACTCTATCGATATCGACGTCGGCGGGACGTTCACTGATCTGGTGCTGAACTATGGCGGGCAGACGCTGATCAAAAAGGTGCCGACCACTCCGTACGACCTGTCGGTGTGTTTTTCGCGGGTGATCGAAGAAGGTGCGACGGCGCTGGGAATGAAGATCGACCAGATGCTACCGGAAGTCGAGATGATCCGGTACTCGACGACCATTGCGCTGAACCGATTAATTGAAAAGAAAGGGCCGCGGCTGGCGCTGATCACGACGGAAGGGCACGAAGACGTTACGTTGATCGGCCGCGGAGCGCAGTGGATCGATGGAACGCGGGTGCAAGAGCGCCGCAATCTCGCGGTGCAGCAAAAGCCGGAGCCGCTGGTTCCGCGGGAACTGATTGCCGGAGTGAAAGAGCGTATCGACTCGCGTGGACGAATCGTTCGGCCGCTCGACGAAGAGGACGTGCGCAAGAAGGTGCGCCAGCTTGTGAATCGGGGCGCGCGGGGTCTAGTCGTGTCGCTGCTGTGGGGATTTCTCAACCCGGTGCACGAGAAGCGCGTGCGGGAAATCATTCGTGATGAGTACAAAGAATTTCATATCGGCTACCTTCCGGTTGTGCTGGCGGGGCAGGTGGTCGGCAAGCTCGGAGAATACGAGCGCACTCTTGCGGCGATTCTCGATGCATATCTGCAGCGGTCGATGCAGATTGAGCTGTCGGCGATGTGGGACAAGCTGCGCGACCGCGGCTACAAGAAGCCACTGCTGATGATTCAGAGCTCCGGCGGCATCGCGGAAGTGTTTCGCACGACGGCGAGCCGTACGTTCAATAGTGGCCCGGTGTCGGGATTGATGGGAGCACACCACGTCGCGAAGACCCTGGGTTACCAAAATGTGGTAATGACGGATATGGGCGGCACCAGCTTCGACGTCGGACTCGTTGTCGAAGACAGCGTACGCAGCTACGACTTCCGGCCCATCATCGATCGATGGATGGTGGGGATCACGATGATCAAAACGCTGTCGATCGGTGCGGGCGGGGGATCGATCGCGTCGATCAACAAGCTGCTGCAAAACCGGCTACAAGTGGGGCCGCGCAGTGCGGGCTCGATGCCAGGTCCGGCGTGCTTCAGCCTGGGCGGCAATGAGCCGACGGTGACGGATGCCGACGTGGTCCTCGGCTATCTCAATCCCGAATATTACTTCGGTGGGAAGATGCGGTTGGACAAGAACCGCTCGGTGCAGGCGATTCGAGACAAGATTGCCAAGCCGCTGGGCGTTTCGGTGGAAGAAGCCGCGATGATGATCCGAAAGATCGTCAACGGGAATATGGCGTCGGCGATCATGAAAGAGGTGCACCTGCGCGGCTACAGTCCTGAGGATTTTATTTTGTTTGTGGGTGGAGGAGCCGGTCCGACGCATGCCGAAGGGTTTATGGCGGATATCGAAAAGGCGGTGACGTTCGCGTTCTCGCCAGTGTTTTGCGCTTTTGGATCGTCGACGATGGACATCATGCACGTTTATGAGGTGTCGAAGAAGCTGACGCTAATGGAGCCGGTCACGCAGACGCTGTCGACGGAATACGAATCGTTCAACCAAACGGTCGAGAGTTTGGTTGAGCAAGCCAAGCGCGACTTGCGTGGAGATGGGCTCGATTTGAACCAAGTGTCGTACGTTCTTGAGTTGGACATGCTTTATGGTGGGCAGTTTCACGTGAAGCGTGCGCTGTCGCCGCGGCTTGCGCTGCACGTAGTGCCGGATGTGAAAGCAATTTGCGATGCCTTTGAGAAAGAGTTCAGCGAGGCGTTCAGCCCATTTGTGGTGAATCCAGAGGGCGGGGTCTTCATTGAGAGCTTTATTTTGAAGGCGATCGTACCGGTGCGGAAAATCCAGCTGCCGAAGACCAAGCTCGAGGGCCAGGATCCGTCTGCGGCAAAAAAGGGCGAGCGCCCCGCGTATTGGGCCGAGCGGAAGGATTTTAGCGCGACGCCTGTGTACTCGTACGAGGCTTTGCGGCCGGGCAATGCCGTTGAAGGGCCGGCGATCGTCGAGGGTGAATACACCACGCTGGTGGTTCGGCCGGCGATGCGTTTTTCGATCGACGAGCGCAGCCTCGGGATTCTGGAGCACGGTTCGGGGAAGAACTAGAGGACGCACATGCCTATTCCCACCCTTGCGGAAAAATTAGAGTGGTTGAAGCCTGCGCCAGCTACCGCTCACGAAAAAGAATGCGCGGCAAAGCTGGCGCAGGGTGATTATGAAATCGGCGTGCAGGTGACCAACGACATTCTGGACGAGGCGATGGAGATTTTTGTCCGTTCGTCGCGCAGCTACTTCGGCGTCTCGGGAGACTCGATGGTCGCGATCTTTACGGCGGGCGGCGACCTAATCAACGCGTCGTGCGGAACGTATTTGCACGCGATCATTCAGCCGGTGGTGATCAAATTCATTCTGAAATACTACGAAGAGAATCCGGGGATTCGCGACGGCGACATTTGGTACACCAATGATGCGCTCTATGGAGGAATTCACAATCCAGATCAAGTGGCGTTGATGCCTGTCTTTCATAAGGGCAAGCTGCTCGCATGGGCTTCGGCAGCTTTGCACACGACGGAAACAGGGGCGATTGAGCCCGGCGGCATGCCGGTCAGCGCGAAGTCTCGATTTGAAGAGGGGCTGAATCTGCCGCCGATTAAGATCGGCGAAAACTTCCAGATTCGGAATGATTTTCTCGAGTTTTATTCCGTGTATGGGCTGCGAGCGCCAGCGATGTTCATCTCGGACCTGCGTGCGCGTTGCACGACCGCCGATCGCGTGCGCGTCCGCCTACTAGAGGTGGTCAAGAAACGAGGCGAGGATTATCTCGTTGGTCTGCTTCGCAAGATGTCTGACACCGCGGAGGCGGGAGCGCGTCAGAAGCTGAAGTCGTTGCCTGACGGCAAGTTCCGCACCGTGGTCTTCAACGACGCGATTGGCTGGACGCCGGCTCTGGTGCGTGCCTGTTACCTGACGCTGACGACCCGCGACGGCAAAATTACGTTCGACTTCCACGGCACTTCGCCGGAGAACCCATCTTCGTACAACGTGCACCCGCAAGCTGTCGTCGGGCACATCGCGAACTTCATGTACGAGTATGTTTTCCACGACTTGCCGATTTGCAGCTCGACGTTTGCGCCGATCGATTTCGTTTTCCCGGAAGGAGCGATCGTGAATCCGGGGCGCTCGGCGGCAACCAGCTGCTGCGTGTTCATTGGTATGCAAGCTCGTTGCGCCACACACAGCGCTTTCGCCAAGATGACATATTCCAACGCAGGATTGTGGCGACAGATTGCCGCTCCTCCTGGCAGCCAGCACACCTCGCAAATTTGCGCCGGCCACTCGCAGTGGAATCTGGCGTTTGCGGACGTGCTTTCCTACGCGCTCAACACGCAGGGGCAAGGTGGCCGCGCGGGCACCGACGGCATGGACGCGTACGGCTTTGCGTGGTGTGCGTTTGGGCGCGCGCCCGATTCCGAACAGGTCGAGAGCGAACTGCCGATCACCGTGACGCTCGCTCAACACTGGAAAGATTCGAGCGGCGCGGGACGCCATCGCGGCGGTTCGGGAGCGACGCAGCATTGGATGGTTCACAAAGTTCCGGGAATTGTGTCGATGTGCATGGGCAACGGAAGCAAGGTGCCACTCGGGCAGCCACTGTTCGGTGGCTACGCATCAGCGCCGATTCCCGGCATTACGATTCGCAAAACTGACCTGCTGCAACAAATGCGCGAAGGAGACCAGCGGCTGTCCATGGATCATCGCGAGATTATGGAAAAAAGCACAGTTCATGGACACTGGAACTACGAACTGGTGGCGCGAACGCCGAAGGTCTACGAAGAAGGCGATCTGCTATTCGGGTTCAGCGGAGGCGGTCCGGGCTACGGCGATCCGTTGGAGCGCGATCCGGGAATGGTGCTCGAGGATTTGAAAAAATTGATTGTTTCGGACTGGACGGCGCGACAAATCTATCGCGTCGCTTACGACCCGGAACGCCGGAAGCTGGATGTCGAGAAAACCAAGGAATTGAGAGACGAGGAACGTCGGGCGCGTTTGGCTCGCGGCAAGTCTTACGACGAATTTCATACGGAGTGGAGCAAGAAGAGCCCGCCGAAGGAAATCTTGCAATACTACGGCTCCTGGCCGGACGGTAAACCTCTGGGGCCCGTTTTCCGGCCTTGATCGATGGCTGAAACGATTGCTCCCCGGGAAATCCTCAGGGACCTCCTGCAAGGCAACACGCCCGCACGGCCACTTTTTGTACCGATTGTGTTCAAGCTGGGAGCGCGGGTCGAAAATCTGCCGCTGCGCACGTTTCTCAACAATCCGACCAAAATCTCGAACGCGTTGAGGCAGATTCGCGGGCGGTTGCGATCGGATGGCGTGAGCTGCTACTTCGATCCATTCTTGGAGGCGGAGGCGCTTGGCGCGACGCTGGAATGGGCATCGGAGAATCAGTCGCCGACATTGCGGTGGCCTGTTGCGACCGAGCACGGCTGGCTGCCCACGGATCCTGCGACAGCCGAAGACGCCGTGAAGCGGGGACGAATTCCCGTGGCGCTGGAAGTGATTCGCCGCCTAAAGATGTTGCAGCGTGATGAGTCTTTGCTGATAGTTGGCGTGTCTGGTCCGCTTACGCTCGCGGCGCGGCTGACGGGTTTGGTCGGGCCGCAGGCTACGATGCACGAGGATCTGCCAGAGTCCGCTCTTGAGGTGACGAGCTCCATGATTCTGCAACTCTCGAAGACATTCGCAGAGGCAGGCGCGAACCTGGTTTTCCTTCGCGAAGAGATCTTGCCAACTCTTGGTGAGCTAGGCGCCGAAGATTGGGCGTCGATGCTAATGCCGATCTTCAACGTCATCCGTTTCTACGAGGCACTTCCTGTTTTGCAAATTAAAAACGAGAGGGCCTTCGAGGGAAACAGCGGAGTCATTGCGCGATTGGCACGGGACTGCGTCGTCTGCCCAACGCTCGAGGCCGTGCGAAATCTTTCCGCCGAAGTGCGAGGCCAAATCCAAGGCGCCAGACTCGGCGTCGCGTTATCGACCGAGAGCCTTGCTCACGATCAACAGCTTGGTAGGGTAATTCGCGATGTGCGACCCGCCCTAGTGACAACCGCAGAGGACATTGCCGCCACGGACCTGAAGGGCCTCGCGGCTATTTCCGAAGTTGTGCGGAAGTGTTGACGACGCTCGCGCTGGGCGTCTTGCGAGCTATCAGCGTATGCGCACCGTTCCAGACCAGCTGGATTCCTGCAAAAATCGCAACTGCGGCCACCACCATCTTGAGGCGGCGTGCGGGCACGACTCGAGCTAACGCGCAGCCTAGGAGCACACCTGGCACTCCCCCAGCGAGGAGTTGCCCTAGCACGGTGGCGTTCATAGAGCCAAATTTCCAATGGAACGCGGCGCCAATCACGGCGAGAACCAGTCCGAACACCAGGTCTGTGCCGATGACCTGGGGCGGCGTCATTTCCGAGTAATTCAGCAGGAGAACGGTACCGAGAGCGCCGGCTCCGGCGGAGGAAAAACCAGATTCGATTCCGATGGGCAGAGCGAGCCACGGAAGCCAACGGGAATTCTTCCGTGCGAAACTGGGATTTTGCGCGCGAGGCGTAAATGTGATGCTGGAGGATGCAGCGAGCAAGATGCCAAGCAAAATGACCACGACGGGGTTTCCCGCTTCGCGGCCGAGCAACTGAAGGACGAAAGTGCCGATCACGAGTCCTGGGATAGCTCCTCTTAATAAGAGCCAGAGATACCGCCCGTTGAAATTTTTTCCGAGCAAGTAGAAGGGCGCGGCGATCAGTCGGATCGCACCAGCGAAGACGAATGCCGTGCCGACTGCTTCGCCCGCTGTCAGCCCAACGATGAGTACCAGGGCGGGTACCGTGAAACTGCCGCCGCCAATGCCTGTCATTCCCACTGCAAGTGCGATCAGAAATCCGATGAGGAAGTTCATCCGCGGGCTCGCTCCGAGAAGGTGTGAATTCCGCACTCGAGTTTTGCACCACCCCACCGGCCGGATCGCGGATTGTTCGGATCGGCCGGAAGCGCGGTGCAGGGTTCGCAGCCGATGCTGAGGTAGCCTTCGTCGTACTGGGGCAAATGGGGAATTCCGTTTGCGTTTGCGTAGTCCCAGACCTGCCTCCAGGTCCAATCGGCGAGGAGGCTGACCTTCCACAAGGTCTTGCCAGTCGGCAGCCGGTGAAGCTCAACCTTTTTCAGATTTTTTCGCGTTGGAGATTGTTCGCGCCGAAGTCCCGTAAACCAAATGTCGTACGGCTCCAACGAGCGCATTAACGGCTCGACTTTGCGCAGCTGACAGCAGCGCGTGGGATCGCTGCGATACAGAATGCCGAAAGCGGATTCTTGTTCTGGAACGGTCTGTCGTGGCAGCACATTCACCAAATTGAGCGACCACTCCTTGCTCATGCGATCGCGATAGGCATAGGTCTCCGCAAAATGATAGCCCGTCTCGAGGAACAGCACAGGAACGTCGGGAATGCGCTGGCGGAGTAAGTGAGCGACGGCCATGTCTTCGGCCTGAAAGCTACTCGTCAAGCAAGCGCGCGCGCTGGGATTCGCGGAAAGGATTGCATCCAAGGCTTGTTCCGCGGGAAGCGTTTCGACGACGTCAGTGATGTCGGCTAGTTCCATTTCAATTCACCTTTTTCCGTGTTTGTTCTTCAGGTGAAAGCCGCAAGGACTGCGCGAAAGTGAGCGCATAGCGGAGAGCGTCATCGTCGTCACCGAGAAGATTCGCTGCCGCAGCATCGAAGAAGTGCTCGCCGGCTTCAGACTTGAGACGCCGTCTTGTAGACGCGTCAAGGGCGTCGCCCGAGTAGATCAAGACAATGCCAGCGGCGTGCGCCAAGCGGAGAGCATCAGGGATTGCCGCGGCGGCGATCTCGCTCGCCGTCAAATACGCGACCTCAAAGCCTTGCTCGAAAAGGAGGCGCTCGATTCGTGCGGCTAATGCGGCGCGAGTCTCGAGCAGGAACAACGCGGGATAGTGTCCATGTCGCTCGTATCGTTCTTGGCGCGTCACGCCGCTCTTAGTCGCGGAGCTTAGTGAAAGAAGCTCGCGTTCGCTCACTTCCTCTGTGGCCTGCACAGTGTCCTGCTGAATCATTCCGGCGCCGACGGTGGCGTTGGATAGCGGCTCGATGAGAATGAAACTCCCCGTCGTGCGATTGCTCGCGTAGGAATCGAAGAAAAGAGGAACATTAGCCTCGAACTCGACTTCGGCGATTTCGTTCATTTGCAGCTGGGTGGCATTCTCGTGCGCCAACGTGTTGACATTGACGCGATGCCAGATTCTTGTGGCGCGAATTTTCGTCTGGCGGGCGGTGTGCTTCACCAGGTAGTTCTTGTCCGTTTCGAGGGGATCGGTGTGGAGCCAGACCAACTTGGCGCGGAACTTTCTCGACACGCGCGGCGGATTCTCCGCCGACACCAACATGTCGCCGCGGCTGAGGTCGATCTCATCTTGCAGGCGCAGCGTGACCGACATGGGCGCGAATGCCTCCGGCAAATTTCCGTCGTAGGTGACGATCGACTCCACGCGTGTTTGCTGGCCGGACGGAAGGGCCAGCACGGAGTCGCCAGGACGAACCACACCACTTGCGACGCGGCCTGCGAATCCGCGAAAACTGGCGTCCGGGCGAATCACCAACTGCACCGGAAACCGCAACTTCTCGGACGAATCACTGACCGGCAGCGAGACCGTTTCCAGATGTTCCAGCAGCGTCGGGCCGTCGTACCAAGGAAGCCGTCTGCTTCGCTGGACGACGTTGTCGCCCTCGAGGGCGCTGATCGGGATGCATTGCACATTGGCGATGCCGAGTTGGTTGGCAAGGCGTAGAAAACTTTGCTCCACATCCAGGAACAGATCTGCGCGGTAGTCGACCAGATCCATCTTGTTCACGGCGGCGAGCACGTTCTTTATGCCGAGCAGGGAAGCGATGAAGGCATGGCGCCGCGTTTGCGGCAGAATTCCTTTGGTCGCATCGATCAGGACGATCGCGAGATTCGCGGTCGACGCCCCGGTGACCATGTTCCGTGTGTACTGTTCATGCCCAGGTGTGTCCGCGATGATGAATTTTCGCCGAGAGGTCGCGAAGTACCGGTAGGCGACGTCGATGGTGATGCCTTGCTCCCGTTCGGCGCGGAGGCCGTCGGTCAAAAGGGAGAAGTCGATCGGGCCGGAGGAGCGGTTGACGCGGCTCCTTTTCACCGATGCGAGCTGATCTTCATACACAGCTTTTGAGTCGTGAAGGAGTCGGCCAATCAGCGTGGATTTACCGTCATCGACGCTTCCGGCGGTCGTGAAGCGCAGGAGTTCGGTGTTCAAGTCTTGCTCGAGGAACTCCGGGAAGCTTTGGCGCGTCGTGTTGTGCGTCAGTGCGAGCACTAGAAATAGCCCTCCCTTTTCTTCAGTTCCATCGATCCTTCTTCATCGTGGTCGATCGCGCGATTTTCGCGTTCCGAGCGGCGGAACGAGAGCATTTCCTCGATGATCTTTGGCAGGGAATCTGCCTCGGAGCGAATCGCGCCGGTGCACGGGACGCAACCCAGCGAGCGCATTCGGCACTTCACGATTTGCGTTTTTTCGCCCGGCAAGAGTTGCTGCCGGCTGTGGACCACAACAATCGAGCCGTTTCGCAGCACAACTTCGCGATCGCGCGCAAAATAAAGCGGCACGATCGGGATACTCTCAACGTGGATGTACAGCCAGATATCCAGCTCGGTCCAGTTGGAGAGCGGAAAGACGCGGATGCTCTCGCTCTTGTCGATTCGCGAATTGAATATGCTCCAGAGCTCCGGCCGCTGGTTTTTGGGATCCCACTGCCCTAAGGAATCGCGGAACGAGTAGATTCTTTCCTTGGCGCGTGATTTTTCTTCATCGCGGCGGGCCCCGCCAAAGGCAGCGTCAAATCCTCCCTCGGTCAGGGCATCGAGAAGCGATTTCGTCTTCAGCAATCCACAACACCTTTGCGTTCCCAACGCGAACGGGTTGGCGCCTGCATCCAGCGCCTCCTGATTCTTGTGTACGATCAACTCCGCGCCGACCTCACGGGAGTAGGAATCGCGGAAGGCGATCATCTCGGGGAATTTGTAACTGGTGTCGATGTGCAGGAGCGGGAAGGGAATCTGGCCGGGGAAGAACGCCTTCTGCGCCAGGCGCAACATCACCGAGGAATCTTTGCCGATGGAATAGAGCATGACCGGGCGTGCAAACTCTGCAACGGCTTCGCGGAGAATGTGGATGCTCTCCGCCTCCAGCGCCTGTAAATGATTGAGTCGCCGTGGCGCGAGTTCCTCCGCGCTCTCGAGCAGCCTAGAAGGCACTACCGATTCATCGAGCGAAACTCCCGATCCGTATGTCATAACCCTCGGTTTTTCGTGGCCATAAAAACAAAAAAACCCACCTGCCGGGCTTC
>Ga0307477_10003510_pt1 | contig 11655 bp, 12 predicted proteins | sample atmos_gasesECM2C_FD_203316 | JGI IMG/M metagenome (GOLD analysis project Ga0307477, IMG submission 203316) | Hardwood forest soil microbial communities from Morgan-Monroe State Forest, Indiana, United States - atmos_gasesECM2C_515 | ecosystem: Environmental > Terrestrial > Soil > Temperate...
CAACGTCAATGCCGCGGTAGGCAATACGGTCGCGGCCACTGCAACGGTGCTCAACGTCCCCGGAACTGTTTCATACACCAAACCGGCAAACGTTCCTTATCTAAACCTGTTTTGCGATTCCTCCGCTTTCCAATGCAACTCCTCAGCAACCCTCAGCTATATCGCAGGTTATCGGACCCGTAACTTCCAAAATTATTCGAATGAGTTTGATGCGACTGTCGACGGACCTTTGTTCCAGCTTCCCGCCGGCGAAGTGCGCGCAGCACTCGGTTTTACCTATCTCAACCCTTACGCCAGTTTGTCTCAAATCAATGCCCAAACGGCAGCATCAGTTGCTTCAGCCACGTCCTCAACAGTTGGTGGCAATTACCAAATTTATGCATTTTACGGGGAACTCCGCGTGCCGATTTTTGATGAAGCAAATGCCATACCTCTGTTCCAGAGATTGGACCTCCAGGCTAGTTACCGGCATGACAATTACAATCTCTACGGATCCACAAACAATCCGAGAGTCGCCGTAAATTGGGTTCCCCTCGACGGTTTCACGGTGCGTGGTGAGTGGGACACTTCCTTCCGTGTACCAACATTCATCGATATTTTAGGAGCCGACCAAATTAAACCCGCGAACGCCGTTGTCGGCGGTACAAATAACTTCCAGACATGTCCCATAGTTGGCGGTACACCTGTGCCGGGATCGTTCGGCGCGATCATCAATCCAACATGTAGCGCAGCGCTAATGTTTCCCGGTGGACTTATAGCAGACGGCGGGTTGAGTGGCATCGCGCCTTCGGGTTTGCGCACCACCCCACTCTCTCCTGAAAGATCACAGAATTTCTCGGTCGGTATCGAGTACGCGCCAAAAAGTAATTTACTCGCCGGCCTGGACATAAATTTCACTTATTGGAACATCCATATCAACAATGTAATAACCCAGATCAGTGAACAGTCACCGGGCGTTTCACTTTTGAATCCTACGTTCACGTTCCTCTTCGACAGTCCGACCAAAGCTAATTTCCAAAACATAGTAAGTGCACTTCTAAACAATCCGGCCGCTTCTGGCTTTTCAACAGGAGCGGCGTCGAACGTTCAATTTATACTTGATGGTGCTACGCGGAATGCGGGCACTCTGTTCACCGATGGCTTTGATTTTTCCGGAAACTATGATTGGAACATCGGCGATTTTGGACACTGGAATGCGGGTATTGCCGGAACTTATTACCTTCACCGAACCTCGGTCTTCGTGGCCGGCGCAACTCCTTCGGATGTATTTGACGCTCCAGGGGCGCAAGCAGTTGTGAATGATGCTGTGACGACTGTGAATGGTCAATCTGAGGCGATAAGAATGAAATATCGGGCGCATCTCGGCTGGAGCATGGACCACTGGGACGTGATCGGTTTTATGAATTACCGCTCCCATCTCTTCACAACTGGTCCATTGCCACCTGTCGCTACTCTGAGCGCATCGAGCATCAGCAATTATTCCAATCTGCTGCCGTCGTATTACACCTTTGATCTAAGCGTAGGATACGACCTTAGCGATAACCCCGCGAATGAATATCTGAAAAATATCAAACTCAATTTCGTTGTGAATAATGTTTTGGATAGGGCGCCCCCGTTCAATTACGAAGCGTTGGCGTCAAATACCGGCGTCGCGGCATTCGATGGTGCCGTCGACAGTCCCCTGGGACGCATGTACTCACTCACCATTACGAAGAAATGGTAATGTGAAGAGTCGGACGCTCGCCTAACCAAAAGGAGAACGCCAAATGCTGACGAAGCTAGTGACGTTTGGTTTGGTGCTGGCTGCCGGTGGCGTAGTCGAGCCTGCTGCAGCAGCTAATGATTCGTCGGCCGCCGGCGGCCTTTCGTGTGCGGGGGTCTGGCAATTGAACGAAAAGCTGACCCGTCGAGCACGACCGACCGTTGGACCGATCATGCAGTTCTTCGAGCCGTGGGGGAAAAACGGATGGATGCGGATGAACACCGGCGATCTGCGAGAGGAGATCACTCCAAAGACTAATGTGGATCCCAATACTGACGAATTACCTGAGTGGCATTTCGAGCAGTTCAATGACAAGCCGTATCAAGTATTCGGTGGTGATCCGAGTTTGGCAAAAACGCGTAAAATTACTGACCGCATTTTTATGACCACAAGATTTATTTTGGGCAAGGAATCGGACCCATCGTTTTGGGTGTTTTCCAAGGACTGCAAGCGCCTTACTTACTACTACCCGGAAGGTGTGAACCGGCATGGGATCCCGGGCCAGAATCAATATTACAACGACCTCCGAGTCTTCGACATGATCGAGCCGCCGACCGGAAGCGTAGCAACTGCTGCCGATGTATTTGGCGGCTGGGAGCTCGACCGAGCAGCCTCAAAGCTGACTATTCCGCCGAAAGAAGCCGAGACGGTTATAATCATCCCCTGGGGAAAATCCGGGTGGTTATGGAACCAGCTCTCTGGAGGGGTTTACCAGGCGGAGGACCTGCATAAGGGCAAAAAACGAGTTGAATGCGGGGCAGCTGTCGGCCCGGCCGCCATCCCATGTCAGGGAGCGCCCGTTGGGATGATGCTGTATTGGGCAACCTGGGATTCGAAGACCTTTCCGACGTACGGCACGCGTCGCGTCCAGCTTCAGCTGAAGCGCGTAAACGATCGAACCTTTGACGTGACGCTATTCAAAACACCTCAGACACCTGCGCGAGGGGACAAAGCGACCGCGGTATTTTCGCAAGACGGCCGGCATTTAACCGTAACTACTAAGGCCGGCGCGACAAGTGGTGTGAATCATTTTGATGATGATGTGCGCGTTTATAACCGCATCGATCCCGATAAATGGCCAACGGTAACGCCGTGAGTTGGCCCATTGCTTATGTTAAAGGCAATTCGTCGTGATGAGGCGTCTGGCAATCTCGATAGAGTGGCTGCTTTTCGCCGATAGCCAGGCGCATCACGGGTGCAGTTGCCAACAGTTCATGCAAGTGCCATTTGGACCAGAGGAAATGCCCAAGATGGCGCCGCTTCACGAAACGCCACGGCCGTAATACTGACAGTTTGCTGCGCGTGGGCGGTAATGACGCAGCCGGCGCAATCGCAAGAGGAGATAAGCGCTCCATCAGCGAAGTTGTGCTGCTTGCGACATTGGGTTGGAAGGGATAGTGCGATGGCTACAATTGCAATGACCGTGAACGGAAAAGCGGTTCGGGCGGATGTCGAACCCCGAACCTTACTGGCTCAATTCATCCGCGACCAATTGAGGCTTACCGGAACGCATGTGGGCTGCGACACTAGTCAGTGCGGCGCTTGCGTCGTTCATCTGGACGGCAAGGCGGTCAAGTCCTGCACGGTGCTGGCGCTGTCTTGCGAGGGCAAGCGTGTAACCACCATTGAAGGGCTCGGCGAACCGGAACGGCTACATCCCATGCAGGAAGCGTTCCGCGAGCACCACGCGCTGCAGTGCGGATATTGCACGCCCGGCATGATCATGTCGGCGGTCGATCTGGTTCAGCGCAAAGGCAGCAGGCTCGACGAAAAGACCATTCGCGAGGAGCTGGACGGCAATCTTTGCCGCTGCACCGGCTACCACAACATCGTCAGAGCGGTCGCGGCCGGCGCGCAGGCGATGGCTGCGCAAGCGATGCGTCAGGCTTCGTAAAGAGGAGCGTGCGATGAGCGAAAATGGAATCGGCCAATCCGTACGGCGGCGCGAAGACATCCGCTTCATCACCGGCGCAGGCCAGTATACGGCGGACATCAGCCGCCCGGGACAGGTTTATGCCGTCTTCGTGCGTTCGCCGCACGCGCACGCAAAGATCAAACGCATCGATATTGCCGCAGCGGAAAAGGCGCCCGGCGTCGTGGGAATCTTCACCGGAAAAGATCTCGCGGCCGATAAGATCGGCGGCTTGATTTGCGGCTGGATGATCCATTCCAAGGACGGTTCGCCGATGAAGGCGGGCGCTCATCCCGCACTTGCGACGGATAAAGTGCGCTATGCCGGCGATCATGTCGCTGTGGTGATTGCCGAAAGTTTGGATCAGGCCCGCGATGCCGCGGAGCTGGTTTCGGTCGATTACCAGATTTTGCCTCCTGCCGTTCGCCTGGCAGATGCACAAAAACCCGGCCAGCCGCAGCTTCATGACGAGGCGCCCAACAACACGGTCTACGAGTGGCATCTCGGCGACAAAGCGGCGGTCGAGGCTGCCTTTGCCAAAGCGACGCACCGGACAAAGCTGGAATTGACCAATAACCGCCTGGTTCCCAACGCGATCGAACCCCGCGCGGCAATCGGCGAATATGATCGCGGTTCCGGCGGCTACACGCTTTACACGACCAGCCAGAACCCGCATGTCGCGCGCCTGGTTCTCTCGGCATTCATCGGCATTGCGCCGGAAAACCGGCTGCGCGTGATCGCACCCGATGTCGGCGGCGGCTTCGGTTCCAAAATCTTCATCTACGCCGAGGAAGTGGTTTGCACCTGGGCGGCAAAAAAAGTCGGGCGACCGGTGAAATGGGTGGCCGACCGCAGCGAGTCCTTCCTTGCCGATGCTCACGGGCGCGATCACATCACCACCGCCGAAGCGGCCATGGACGCGAGCGGCAAGATCCTTGCGCTTCGGGTCAAGACCAAAGCCAATCTTGGCGCCTATCTCTCGACCTTCTCATCCTCGGTGCCGACCTACCTCTATGCGCCGCTGCTCTCCGGCCAGTACGACATTCCCGCGATTTATTGCGAGGTCGACGGCGTTTACACCAACACCGCACCGGTCGACGCCTATCGCGGCGCGGGCCGGCCTGAGGCGACATTCGTCGTCGAGCGGCTGGTCGAAGTGGCGGCGCGCGAGCTGGGCAAAGACCCCGCCGAATTTCGCATGCACAATTTCATCCGCAAATTCCCGCATCAGACCCCGGTGCTATCCAATTACGACGCGGGCAATTATGCCGCCTGCATGAAAATGGCAGCCGAAGCGGCGGATTATGCCGGCTTTTCCGCGCGCAAAGCGAAAAGCGCGAAGCAAGGCAAGCTGCGCGGCATCGGCTTCTCCGCCTATATCGAAGCCTGCGGCATCGCGCCGTCGAAAGCTGTCGGTTCGCTAGGCGCGGGCGTCGGGTTGTGGGAATCGGCCGAAATTCGGGTGAACGCGACCGGCACGGTCGAAGTGTTGAGCGGCTCTCATTCGCATGGTCAGGGGCACGAGACCACCTTCGCGCAACTGGTCTCGCAACGCCTGGGCATTCCTATCGAGCAGGTTTCCATCATCCACGGCGACACCGACAAAGTGCAGATGGGTATGGGCACCTATGGCTCGCGTTCCGCGGCCGTCGGCATGTCGGCGATCTTCAAGGCACTCGATAAGGTGATCGCCAAAGCGACGAAGATCGCGGCGCGCTGCATGGAGGTGCCCGAAACGAACGTCGATTTCACGGACGGCGTGTTCTCGGCGCGCGGCAGCAATAAGACCATGAAATTCGGCGAGGTCGCGCTCCAGGCCTATGTCGCGCACAAATTCGATACTGCGGAAATCGAGCCCGGCCTCAAGGAAGCCGCGTTCTACGATCCGACGAATTTCACCTTCCCGTCCGGCGTTCACATTGCCGAGGTCGAAATCGATCCGGATACGGGACGAACTACAATCGAGCGCTGGACGGCGGTGGACGATTTCGGAAATCTGATCAATCCGATGATCGTCGAAGGCCAGGTGCATGGCGGCGTTGCGCAGGGGATCGGTCAGGCGCTGCTGGAGCAGGCGGTTTACGACGCTTCCGGACAGTTGGTGACGGCGAGCTATATGGATTATTGCATGCCGCGGGCGAGCGATCTGTCCTCCTTCGATGTGGCAATGACCAACACGCCTTGCCCATCCAATCCGCTGGGAGTGAAAGGCTGCGGCGAAGCGGGCGCCATAGCGGCGCCGGCCGCTCTAATCAACGCGATCACCAGCGCGCTTGGACATGAGGACATTGCCATGCCGGCGACACCCCAGGCGGTCTGGCGCGCAAGCCGGCCGCGTAGAGAAATCGCCGCGGAATAAGGAAGGACGAACATGTACGACTTCAACTACATCCGTCCGAAAACGCTGGATGAGGCAAGCCGGGCCTTACAAAGTGAAGGCGCGAAGGTGCTCGCCGGCGGACAAACGTTGATTCCCAGCCTCAAGCTGCGGCTCAATCGCGTACCCATGGTCATCGATCTCGGCGGCATTGGCGGCCTGAAACGTATCGAGAAGCAGGGCAACGCGCTGATCATTGGCGCGATGGCGACGCATGCCGAGGTTGCAACTTCGACTGTTGTCGCCTCGGCAATACCCGGAATGGCGCGGCTCGCCGAAACCATTGGCGATCCGCAGGTGCGCAATCTGGGGACCATCGGCGGTTCGATCGCCAATAACGATCCGGCAGCCGATTATCCGGCGGCGGCGCTCGCGCTCGGCGCACGCTTCAAGACGACCAAACGCAGCGTGACGGCCGACGCGCATTTCCGCGGGCTATTCGCCACTTTTGACGATGATGAGATTCTGACCGAGATTGCATTCCCCATCCCAAAGCGCTTCGCTTATGCGAAATTTCCCAACCCGGCATCCCGCTTTGCGCTGGTGGGCGTGGCGGTGGCGGAGACAGCAGCCGGCATTCGCGTTGCGGTAACGGGTGCTGGCGCAACCGGCGTATTTCGCGCGAGCGCGATGGAGGCCGCGCTGGCCAAGTCGTTCGCGCCGACGGGGCTCAAGGATGTTCGAATCGATGCGTCGAATCTGACCGGCGATCTTCATGCCGATGCTGAGTACCGGGCCCATTTGATCAAGGTGATGGCGCGGCGAGCAGTCGAAGCCTGTATCGGTTGAAGACCGCATCGGCGGGATTGGGAGCGTGGATGATGAGCGGGCTAATTCCTCGATTGCTATTGGCGGCAACCGCGATTTTTGCCGCCTTGGCTGCAACGACGGCACAGCCCAGGAAAGCTTCGCCGCCGGAGTCGGTGCGGCTCTATGTCTTTGACTGCGGGAAGCTGGATATTCCCGACATTACGCCTTACCAGCTCAAGCGTGACGAGATCGCGACGAATGTCATGTCGGTTCCGTGCTTTCTGGTCGCGCATCCCAAAGGCACGCTGATGTGGGACGTGGGGGCCGTTCCGGATAGCGCAATTCCCGCTGGAGGCACAGGAACGCTTCGCCAATACGGGACGTCTAGCAAGAAGCTTGGAACGCAATTGGCAGAGATCGGTTATGCGCCTGCGGACATCAGCTACCTCGCGCTTTCGCATTTTCATTGGGATCACGTCGGCAATGCCAATCTCTTCGCGACGGCCACGTGGCTGGTGCGGCCGCTGGAGCGCGAAATCATGTTTGCCGAGCCGCCCTCGCCGCGCACGGAACCTGCCAATTATCGCGCGCTGAAGAACAGCAAAACGGTCATCATAAGCAAAAGCGACTACGATCTGTTCGGCGACGGCTCCGTGGTGATCAAGGCGGCGCCCGGCCATTCCCCGGATCACCAAGTCCTGTTTGTCAAATTGGCAAATACCGGGCCCGTTCTACTGAGTGGCGATCTCTATCATTATCCGGAAGAACGAAAGCTCAATCGCGTTCCCATCACGGATTTCAACGTTGCGCAAACCATGACCTCGCGCGCCGCGATCGAAGCCTTCCTGAAGCAGTCCGGCGCGCAACTTTGGATCCAGCACGATTTCATCGGAAATGCGAAGCTGAAAAAAGCGCCGGCCTATTACGACTGAAACACATTCAACGAACCGGAAACGCTTTCGCTGCCGTCCAGACGGGTGCTGCTTCGGGTGACTTGAAATAGGCCAAGAGCGCCCTGGCGGCTTTCGGGTCTTTTACCGTGGTGGATAAGAAGCCAGTGATGTCGGTCGGCGTCGCGGCCTGCGGCGGCAAGGCGCCTACGACATCGAGTCCCGGATTGCGCATATCGCTGAGATAAGGGCCCAAAGCGATCTGGATCTCGCCTTTGGCAACGGCATTCTGCACGTCACCACCGCCTGGAACCCATTTGATCCTTGGCTCAACTTGGGCACGGATGCCCATTTTGTCGAGCGCCAAGAGGGCGGCGCCGCCGACGCTTCCCTGGGCGGGATCGACCGAGATGATGGATTTTGCATTCAGCAGCGTCCGTTTGACCGCCGCGGCTGTCGAGATGTCGGGCTTAGGCGCGCCCTTTTGCACAGCGATGGCCAGCCGAAGCCGCGCGACGACCGTTGCGCTCTTCGCGACGACATTGCCCGTTTTGAGTGCTTCATCATAAGGCGCAAACAGCAGCGTCACATCCAAGGCGCCGCCGCTCGCAACGGTCTTTCGCGTACCCACGCCGGTACCATAGGTGACACGAACCCTGGTCCCCGTCTTGGCTTGGAAATCGGCAACCAGCTTATCGACCGTTTCTTTGATCGGATTGGGCGAGAGCAGAGTGATTTCGCTTTGCGCGCGTGCGCCGGAAGACACGGCAAGCGCCATGACGATGGCAACCACCGAAAAGATCGATTTCATGATGTCTCCTCCAATTGGGCTTAGTGAGCCTACAGCTTCAGAAGTTGTTTGGCGTTCCGGGAATAGACCTTCTCTTTTTCATCGTTGTTGAGACCGAGTTTATCAATAAGTTCGGTCGCCGCCATGGGTCTCGATTCGCAAGCTGTGGCCGCCATGGCCTTGTCGGCGATTTCCGGCGTCCTCGTTCTCGGCAGCGCACCGGGATTAAACGCGATCGCCGGCATGGTTTATCCCGCTTTCATGCGATGCACAGGCGCGGGAGCAGCTTTTGCCGCGGCGCGAATCGGCGCGATCATCGGGCCCGTGATCGCAGGCGCGCTGATTTCCCTGCAAATGCCGGTCGATCTGATCTTCGTTGTCGGAGCGTTGCCGATGCTCGCTGCCGCGGTCGCGACGTTCATGCTCGATCGATCGATAGCTGCGGCGAGCGCCCGCGAAATCATCTAAGGCCGATAACAACGCGCTCGCTAATGGCTCTTCGTGCGCGTTTTGACGTGCCTGTCGTGCTCGGCGGCAAGCTTGCTCCATGACTCGGCGATTGCGAATAGTTGACTGCGCTCTTGCTCAGTGGGCGCGCCACGAGCGAGCGAGAGTACATTGACCATGCGCCTGTGATATTCCGTCACTTTGTCCATGCCTGCCTACGAAAAGCGCAAACGCGCTTACCGGGCCAGACATAGCGGGAAACGTTAAACACTTTCTAAAGCAAGTTCCTAAAGAGCTGGCGCGAAACCGCGATCTACCGTCAATTCTCCCCCGTGGTTTAGGAATGATTCAGCGTTCGAGATCATATTGAGAAAAATGCGCGGCGAACCGGAAAGAGGCCGAAATGCATTTGCTGCGGGGCCATTTATTCAACGTTCTTTCGATTATCGGCGCTCTCATTCCGTGGTTGATGATCACATTTTTCGGCCATTGACCGGATCTATTCCCGGGCTGTACTCGACCCGGCGATAGAGGTTAGCCTAGCTCGGTCCTTGATACCGGCCACGGATAGGATGGAGCGCATGAAAACGCCTTGCGCCATGAAGGCGTCTCTCCGGCTCTTCAGTTCGATCGCAGCGGTGTTGGCGTCGGGCTCCTCCGCGCCCGCGGCCCAACAACAGCAGGTCGATCTGAAGCTGGTGATTGCGGTTGACGTCTCCCAAAGCATCGACGACGAAGAGTTTCGCGTCGAGCGAGCGGGCACCGCCGACGCCTTTGCCGATCCCAATGTGGTCAAGGCCGTTCAGAGTGGGTCGCTCGGCCGCATCGCGGTTGCGATGGTGGATTTTTCGAGCGCACCGTTCAATCGAGTGGTCATCAACTGGACAATCATCAAGGATCGCGCCAGCGCTTTGGCTTTTGCGGCAACGATACGCAGTACGCGCCGGACGCCGGGCCAGCACACCTCCATCAGCAGTGCGCTCGAATTGGGTTCACTGTTGCTGGAGGCCAGCGAGAAAGACATCACGGCGACAAGAAAAGTCATCGATGTTACGGGCGATGGGCCGAATAATTTCGGCAACGCCATGACCGAGGTGCACGACAAAACCATTGCGCAAGGCATTGTCGTGAATGGTCTTCCTGTCATGGACGATATGGCCAATGGCTATTATCCCGGCCTCGACAAATATTATGCGGGTTGCGTGACGGGAGGCAGAGGCGCCTTTGTCGTGGTGGTCAAAAGCTACAAGGATTACGCCGCTGCCATGCGGCACAAGCTCATCCTGGAAATTTCCGAGAACGAGAGCCTCATCAAGCAGGCCCTGAACCAGTCGCTGTTGCGCAACGTAGCCGCAGCGCCCGTTCAGGTCGCACCCGCTCCGGTCCTGCGCTCCGCTCCGAATGAATTCTCGAAAAATTGCGACATTGGCGGCGGGTTCGGACGATTCGGCGGTTTCCGCAGGTTCTGACAATCGCGTTTAGGCCGCCGGCCCACAAATGTGGCAGGGCGCCTTATTGTCCACCCAACGCGCGCGAAAGCGCCCGGTTTCAGCGAAGTTGTAAATCAAATGCGCGCCCGAGCCGGAACACAGCTGTTCAGCCGGAGTTATCAGGGCGTTGCTAACGGGAAAAGCAAATGAGTGCAAAAGCCGGCGAGATTGCGCGAGAAAACGGGGTCTTCCGCTGCTGCGACTGCGGCCGGCAAGTGGGCGTCAATGACGGGCGTCCGATTCCTCAATGTCCGCACTGCGGAAGCGCCAATTTTCAGACGGGATGGGGCACTCTTCAAAATCAGCCGGCAAGCGCGAAGCCTTACGTGCCGCCGGCAAAAGAAATGGATAGAGGGCCCGAACTATGAGCGCGCCGCAGATGAGAGATGTTCAATTGCTCAAAAGGCAATCACTTTGGTTCCGTGAGTTCGCCCGGCTTGGCAGCGCTGCGGAACGGAGCAAGTTGGAAGAATTGGCCGATATGGCGGAAAAGCAGGCGCAGGAAGCTTGGAAGAAGCTGGCAGACACCTTGCACTGAAGCGATCCGCATTCGTACGGAATCATCCCTTGTGCGTAAGCTCGACTTAGGGCTGCGCGTATAAATTCTCGACAATGATCGCGGCCAGGATCGTTGGCCGTCGCGCGAGCATTGGAATTTACGCCGTATCTGCTGATGGTGATCGGCCCTCACTGGGACCGCGCCTGCATTCTTTTGGGCCGATTAATTTCCCAATCGCCGGAATATCCAGACCGCTGCAACGTCTTCGACGTGATGCCACATGAACTCATGTGGATCATCACCAACGAGGGAGGAAATGATTCATGCGCCTGGTTATAACAGCCGTCGCGTTGGTCACATCGCTGAGTTTGGCAGCGTGCCAGACCGCACCAATCGTCAACGGCGTCAACCTTCACCCGGCTCAGGGCGGTGGAGATACGTTCTGCGAACGCAATTTGCTCCTTTGTCTTGCCGGCGGGGGATTGGTTGCGGGCGGCGCGGCGCTGGCCGCATCGAGCGGCTATCACCATAGCAGCGGCAGCGGCAGCGGCGGGAGCAGCGGCATGGCAGGTGGCGGCGGATATTGACCTGTACATACGCGCTCGTACGTAGTTCGAAAAACTCTTGCTCCGTGCTCCCAAATGACATGGAGCGGGTTGAGAGATGAGATTCCGTACCTTATCGAGGCTTCCGGCGCAAAGGAGAGAAGCTGATGGCCAATACGTCCATCGCAAAATC
>Ga0307477_10003511_pt1 | contig 11650 bp, 10 predicted proteins | sample atmos_gasesECM2C_FD_203316 | JGI IMG/M metagenome (GOLD analysis project Ga0307477, IMG submission 203316) | Hardwood forest soil microbial communities from Morgan-Monroe State Forest, Indiana, United States - atmos_gasesECM2C_515 | ecosystem: Environmental > Terrestrial > Soil > Temperate...
AGCCGGCGATGGCCAGGGTGGTTCCGGGCGTGGTCAGCCCCTCGTCGCCGGAGAGGGCCAGCGCCACCGGTGACGCTAGCGTTTGCTGGGCCAGCTCGAGCACCGCGGCGTCGTGCTGGTCGGTGTCGGGGTTGTACTGAGGGTCGATTTGGATGGCCTGCACCGCGATGCGCTGGCCGGTGCCCGAGGAGAGGGCGGTTCGGCCCACGATCGCGTCAAGGTCTCCCGGGGCGGCGCCGGCCACGCAATGAGCGGCCGTGAGGACGGCCTGGGGGGTGATGACCGCGCCGCCGCAGAACAGGCTGTCGTCGGGGCCCGCGTGCTCGACCAGGCCGGCGGCATAGGGGAGCTGGCCCTGGGCGGCGGGGGCGCCGCCGATGATCCGGGGCTGGGCGGCGGGGCCGGAGGCGGCAGCGGACGCGCGGGGGGCCGCGGACGCGCGGGCAGCGACGGGGCCGGCGCTGAGGAGGACGGCTACCGCGATGGTGAGCCACGAGCCTGGGCGGGAAGATCTCAGCGGGCCCTCCGTAAATGCCCGGCGTCTCCCGGCCCTGCCCTGACGAGCGTAACCGACCTGGAGACGCAGGTACAGTTCTCGGGGTCGGCCCGAGGCGTGGCTCTGGGGGTTCGCCCCGGGCACCTCGATCAAACCGTGCGCGAGGGAGGGACTCCATGATCACCCAGCTCAGCGAGGGCCAGAGGGCGACCCTGCGCGCGTTCTGCGACACGATCGTCCCGCCCATCGACCGAGCCGAGGATCAGGACGGCTTCTGGGCCCGCACGGCCAGCGATCTGGGGGTGCCGGCCGGCGTCGAGCAGATCCTCGTGACCTCGATCCCCGACGAGATGCTGCAGGCCGGCCTCGTCTCGCTGCTCGACGTGATGGCCGATCAGGGCTTCGAGCGGGCGCCCTCGCAGGCCTCGCGCGAACAGCTCGTCCGCAACATGGCGCTGGGCTCCCCGGACGCCGCGGCGGGAATCGGTGCCCTCACCGGCATGACCCTGTTCCTGGCCTACGGCGCGCCGGACCCGGACACCCTGCACAACCCGAACTGGGACACGTTTGGCTATCCCGGTCCGATCTCGCCGCCCCCCGATCGGCCCAAGGAGATCTCTCCCGTGCACCCGGAGGGCGAGACCGCGGAGCTCGAGGCGGACGTGTGCGTGGTCGGCTCCGGAGCGGGCGGGGGCGTCATCGCCGGCACCCTGGCGCGCAACGGGCGCCGAGTCGTCGTGCTCGAAGCGGGCGATTACCACAACGAGTCGGACTTCGCCGAGCTCGAGCTCAAGGCCTACCAGGAGCTGTTCTGGCGGGGCGGACCCACGCCGACCGCGGACGGGAACGTGAGCCTGCAGGCGGGGGCCACCCTGGGCGGCGGGACCACCATCAACTGGACCAACTGCCTGCGCACCACCCCCTGGGTGCGCGAGCAGTGGGCCCGCGAGCACGGCCTCGAGGGGGTCGACGGCCCCGACTACGACCGCCACCTCGACACGGTGCTGGCCCGCATCGGGGCCAACGACCGTTGCAGCGACCTCAACGGTCCCCAGCAGCGCATGCGCGAGGCGTGCCAACGGCTGGGCTGGAGCTTCGAGACCGTCATCCGCAACGCCGACCCCGAGTGCTACACGCCGGAGTCAGCCGGTTATCTGGGGTTCGGCGACCAGTCCGGGAGCAAGCAGAGCACGGTCAAGACATTCCTGCGCGACGCGGTCGATCACGGGGCCCAGATCGTGGTCCGCTGCCGGGCCGAGCGGATCCTGACCGATGGCGACCGCGCCACCGGGGTGCAGGCGGTGTACACCCACCCCGATGGGGACCAGACGCGGGTGCGGGTGCAGGCACCCCAGGTGGTGGTGGCCTGCGGAGCCCTCGAGTCGCCTGCCCTCCTGCTCCGATCCGGCATCGGCGGTCCGGCCACCGGGCACTACCTGCGGCTGCACCCGTGCGTGGCCGTGTTCGGGATCTACGGCGAGGACCAGCGGGCCTGGTGGGGGGCGCCGCACGCCGGGCTGTGCGACCAGTTCGCCGACACCGGCGACGGCTACGGGTTCCTGATCGAGAGCGCTCAGTACGCCCCCGCCCTGACCGGCTCGGCCGTGCCCTGGACCTCGGGAGCCGAGCACAAGGAGCTGATGACCGAGGTGCGCTACGGCGCGAGCTTCATCGCCCTCCCCCGCGATCACGGCCACGGGCACGTGCTGCTCGACCCCCGGGGTGAGGGGATGCCCGTGTACGCGGTGACCGACGAGCTCGACCAGCGCAACCTGCGGCGCGGGCTCGACGCGCTCGCTCGGATGCACCAGGCCGCGGGCGCCCGGCGCATCGCCTCGCTGGCCGCGGGCCTACCGCAGTGGCGGGCCGGCGACGACATCGAGGCGTTCATCGCGCGCATCCAGCGCATCCCGCTCCGGGCCGGCGGACACCGCCTGTTCAGTGCTCATCAGATGGGGACGTGCCGCATGGGGACCGATCCGCTCACCTCGGTCGCCGGCCCGTGGGGCGAGCTGCACGACACCCGCGGGGTGTGGATCGGCGACGGCAGCGCGTTCCCAACCGCCTCGGGCACCAACCCGATGATCAGCATCATGGCCCTGGCGCACAGGACGGCGGAGGCTATGCTCGGAACCATCGAGCGGCCCCCCGCCGAGACCGCGCCGGTGACCGCGGTGGGCGGGTGATTCGCGACCGACCGGGAGTCGCGACCGACCGGGAGTCGAGAACGACCCTGGATTGCGGACCGCCGGCCTAGAGATTCGAGACCTCTTCCAATCCCGACCAAGGAGACCACAGTGGCAACCGAGACCTCCAGTGCACCGGCCGCAGCGGGTCACCCCAGCGCGGCGCCCATCATCCGCGACCGGCTCTACATCGGTGGGGAGTGGGTCGAGCCCGACGGCAGCGGCACGATCGAGGTCATCGACGCCACCACCGAGGAGGTGATTGGGCGGGTCCCCGAGAGCACTGCGGCCGACGTCGAGCGCGCGGTCCAGGCCGCCCGGGCCGCCTTCGCCGGCTGGTCGGGGACCACGACCGCCGAGCGGGCCGAGCTGTGTCAGGGCGTGGCCGCGGTTCTGGCCGCCCGCGGCGATGAGATCGCCGAGCTGATCGCGCGCGAGCTGGGCATGCCGGTGGGGCAGTCGCGCATGATCCAGGCCGGCCTGCCCACCATGTCGTTCGGATCCATGCCGCAGGTGATGGAGGAGATCGCCTGGGAGGAGCAGGTCGGAAACTCCCTGATCGTGCGCGAGCCGGTGGGGGTGGTGGGAGCCATCACCCCGTGGAACTACCCGCTGCATCAGGTATGCGCCAAGGTGGCGCCGGCCCTGGCCGCCGGGTGCACGATCGTGGTCAAGCCCAGCGAGGTGACGCCGCTGAGTGCCTTCGTGCTGGCCGAGATCCTCGAGCAGGCCGGCGTGCCGGCCGGGGTGTTCAACCTGATCACCGGCTTCGGCCCGGTGGTGGGCGAGGCCCTGGCCTCCAGCCCCGAGGTGGACATGATCTCGTTCACGGGATCGACGCGGGCGGGCAAGCGGGTGGCCGAGCTCGCGGCCCAGACGGTCAAGCGCGTGGCGCTCGAGCTGGGTGGCAAGTCGGCCAACATCGTGCTCGAGGACGCCGACCTGCAGCAGGCGGTGGCGGACGGGATCGGAAAGTGCTTTTTGAACTCGGGCCAGACCTGCAGCGCGCTCACCCGCATGCTGGTGCCCCGCGACCGGCTGGGCGAGGCCGAGGCCATCGCCGCGGCCGTGGTGTCCCAGGTGAGCGTGGGCGATCCGTTCGATGCGGGCACGAGGCTGGGCCCGCTGGTGTCGGACGTCCAGCGCGAGCGGGTGCGCACCTACATCCGCCGGGGCCAGGAGGAGGGGGCAAAGCTGGTGGCCGGCGGACCCGAGCCGCCCGAGGGCTTGGAGCGGGGCTACTTCGTGAGTCCGACCGTGTTCTCCGAGGTCACCCCGGAGATGACGATCGCGCAGGAGGAGATCTTCGGCCCGGTCCTCGTGCTCATGCCCTACTCCGGCGAGGAGGAGGCGGTGAAGATCGCCAACTCGACCATCTATGGGCTGGCCGGCGGGGTGTGGTCCTCAGATCCCGAGCATGCCCGGCGGGTCGCCCGCCAGATGCGGACCGGACAGGTCGAGATCAACGGCGCCACCTTCAACCCGCTGGCTCCCTTTGGGGGCTACAAGCAGTCCGGTCACGGACGCGAGCTGGGCCGGTTCGGGGTGGAGGAGTTCCTGGAGGTCAAGGCCATCCAGGTGTAGCGCTCCGGGCCGCCTCCTACGATCCGGGCATGCCGCGCGTGGGCATCCTCACGGGCGGGGGCGACTGCCCGGGGCTGAACGCGGTCATCCGCGCCGTGGTCCGGGCCGGCATCCGCCGCCACCGGATGGAGCTGGTCGGATTTCGCAACGGCTGGGCCGGGGTGCTGGAAGGCGACTCGGTGGAGCTCACGGTGCAGAACACGGCGGGCATCCTCCACCGGGGCGGCACCATCCTGGGCACCTCGCGGACCAATCCGTTCTCCGGGGACCGGGGCGGCGAGGACGGCGGACAGCGCATCCGCCGCGCCCTGGAGGAGCGGGGGGTCGACACCCTGATTGCGGTGGGCGGGGAGGACACCCTGGGGGTGGCCCAGAGGCTGACCGAGGGGGGGACGAGGATCGTGGGCGTCCCCAAGACGATCGACAACGACCTCGGGGGCACGGACTTCACGTTCGGCTTTCAGACCGCCGTGCAGATCGCCGCCGACGCCATCGACCGGCTGCACACCACGGCCGAGTCCCATCACCGGGTGATCGTGGTCGAGGTCATGGGCCGCCACGCGGGCTGGATCGCCACCTACAGCGGAATGGCCGGGGGCGCGGACGTGATCCTGGTGCCGGAGCGGCCGTTCGACATCGATGAGGTGTGCGACCGCATCCGCCGGCGCCACGCGACCGGCCGGACCTTTTCCATCGTGGTGGTGGCCGAGGGGGCGACGCCGGTCGGCGGGGCGGTGACCAGCCCCTCGACCCAGACCGACGCGTTCGGACACGCCCGGTTGGGTGGGATCGCGGTCACCCTGGAGGAGGAGATCGAGAAACGCACCGGGTTCGAGACCCGGATGACCATCCTGGGCCACGTTCAGCGCGGCGGCACCCCCACCGCCTACGACCGGGTGCTGGCCACTCGCTTTGGGGTGGCGGCCGTGGCCGCCGTGGCCGAGGAGCGCTTCGGCCACATGGTGGCCCTGCGCGGGACCGAGATCGTGTGTGTGCCCCTCAAGGAGGCCCTGCGCGAGGCCAAGCTGCTCGATCCCGAGCTCTACGACACGGCCGAGGTGTTCTTCGGGTAGGCCACGCCGGCGGGTCGGGGCTCGGTCCCGACCGACCTGGACCTCGGCCCCCGACCGGCCGCCCCCGCCCGGTTGCGGGCCCGGAGAGAATGGTCCCGTGCGCTGGCGGCGCAGACCATCCTCGGCCGGCCCGGACCGGGACCCCAACCCGATGCGCTCGTTCGACCCGCGCCGGGTGGGAGCGCTCGAGTGCTCGGCCTGGGTGGCGTACTACCGGCGCGAGTGGCTGGCGTTCCTGCGCGCGGCGGTGTCGCTCACGCGCCACACGTTCGCCCTGGGGTGGCCGGCCACCGTCCGCGGGGCCTGGCTGGTCCTGCGCGCCAATCAGCTGTGGGCCCCGTTCCCGGACAACGACCCCGACGGAGCTCGGCGGTGCATGCGCGGGTTCTACGGGCTGGTGGCCCGCCACCACGGCGAGCGGTTCGACGTGGAGCAAGCCGCCCGGCTCGAGGTCGAGTGGTGGCGGGTGCACCGCGATGTTCAGCGCGGTGACGGCGCCGGTGACCCCGACGGCGGTCCGCTCGTGGATGCCCTGGCGGCCCTCTATGCCCACGTGTACGGCGTGCCGCTCGAGTCGGTGCGCCCCGCGGCGGCCGAGCGGGCGCTGGCCATGCGCCACTCCGACCGGTGGGTGCGCGAGGGGTGCGCGCCCGAGAGCGCGCTGATCCCCGAGGAGCGTGCTGCCCTGGTTCGCTCGTACGCGGCCCTGCTGGCCGCCGTGCACCGGTCCGGGCGCTAACCGACGACCAGCGTGCCCTGCATCCCCGCCTGCCGGTGCGAGTCCACCGAGCAGTAGTAGGTGTACGTGCCGGGGGAGAGGTTGGCGGTCACCGAGGTGCTCGACCCCGAGATGGTGGCGGTTCCGGCCACGAACTGTCCCGACTGGGTCTGGATGGTGACGTTGTGCGCCACGGCCGACTGGTTGGTGAAGTGGACCGTCACCCTCCCCGCCTTGGCCCGGAGCGAGCTCGTGGTGAAGTGCAGCTGGCCGGTGGGGTCCGCGGCCAGCGCCACCGTGCTGGTGGCGGTGGAGGCGCCGCCGCGCCCCGGGCGGGGAGCGGAGCCGGCCCCGGTCGGGGGAGCCGGTCCCCGTCCCGCGGTACCGGAGGTCGCGCCCCCGGCCTTGGGGGGATGCGACGAGGTGGCCACCGCGGTGGACACGGCCGCCAGCACCAGCACGACGCTGGTGGCCATCACGGCCCGGGCCCGGCCCGGGGTGCCCGGGAAGTCGGATCGGCGGAGACCGAGGAAGGAGACGGTCACCGCCCAGGCCGCGAGCACACCCCCCACGATGTAGAAGGGAACCTTGCTCTTCTCCCCGGCAGCGGCCAGCACGACCAGGTGGGGCAGCGCGGCGGCGGTCATGGGGGCGCGAGCCTAACGGATGCCCGGCGGGCGGGCCGCGGTGCCGCGCCGGGGCGCGGTGGCGGGGTGGTGCGCGGCCGGACCGGCGCCATCCGGGGACTAGCATGGTCATCACTCAACCCGCTGGGAGGCGAGATGGCAGTCAGAGCCCAATGGTCGGCATTGGCCCGGAGGCCCAAGGTGGGCGACCCGGCGCCGGACTTCGAGCTGGAGGGGACCGGGGGCCGGTTCCGCCTCTCGGAGCACCGCGGCGAGCGGGTGGTGCTGCTGTTCTACCCCGGGGACGAGACGCCGGTGTGCACGCGACAGTTCTGCTCCTACCGCGACAACGGCGACGCCATGGCGGCCCTGGACGCGACGGTGGTCGGGGTCTCGGCCCAGGACGTGGCCTCGCACGAGCGCTTCTCCGCTCACCACGGCCTCAATGTCCCCCTCCTGGCCGACCCCGACGGCGCCGTGGCCCGGGCCTACGGGGCCTGGGCCCCCATCATCGGTACGCGCCGGTCGGTGGTCATCGTGGACGAGCGCGGCCTGGTGGCCTACCGCCACGACCACACGCTGGGGCTGGACTTCCAGACCGTGGACGAGCTGCGCGGGGCCCTCGAGGGGCTGGACGCCAAGGTCTGAGCTAACCCGAGGCTGACGTCCCGCCCGCCGAGGAGGGCGGCGCGCCGGTGGCCGGGCCCGAGTCCGCCCCCGGGCTCTGACCGGTGGGGGTGGTGGACCCGCCCCCGGCCGACCCCCCGCCGCCCGCGGGCCCCGGTGGCCCTCCGGCCCCGGGCGGGGCGTGCAGGCCGGACCGGGCCCCGGGGGGGACCACGTACACGCGCTGGTCCTGGAGCGAGCGCCCCGGATCGGTGGGGGAGGGGGGAGGGGGACGGTAGACGTCGACGTGGCGGCCGCCGACCGCGCCGCCGGTGTCCTGGGCTACGAACCACCCCCTCGACGGTCCGAAGCTCCGGTAGGCGGGGATGTAGACCCGGCTGCCGAGCGGGATCACGTGCGGGTCGACCGCGATCGAGCGGTAGTAGGCCAGCGGCCCGGAGGGGCCCGGGGCAAAGGTCATGCCGGGGGGCGCGACGTAGCGCTGGCCGGTCCCGCTCGACCACCCTCCGACCTCGAGCGGGAAGGTGACCTGCCCTGACCCCGAGAGCCAGTAGGCGCCCGCCCTCCAGAACGGATCGCCGTGGCTCCAGCCCGGGGAGGCCGGGTCGGTCCTCTGGCCGCTGGCGTTGACCCACCCCCCGGACCCCAGCGATTCGATGTGAGCCGGGTTGCCGTCCGTGTCCAGTCCGTCGCCCTCCATGGCCAGGCCGCGGGCCGAGTACAGCCAGTCGATCCGGTGGCGGCCGGGCAGGCCGGGGGCCGGCACCCGTTGGCCGATGAACCAGGCCTCGGGCACGGGGAAGTACTCGGTGACGGCGACGCCGGTCAGCCACCTCGCGCGCGCGGGCGAACGGGCCGGACTGCGGCGGGGCGGACGGCGATGGTGGCCGGTGGGTGCCGCCACCACGCTGGCCGCGGTGGCCAGGAGCAGCCACGCGGAGCCGATGCCCACGCCGGCCCGGGCCAGCCGGGGACCTCGGGGGCTCATGTGGGCAGGAACCTTAGCCGCCGTGGCGGTGCTTCCCTATCGTGCCCGCGTGCGCCTATCCCTGCCGGAGCACTCCCGGGCCCGAACCGTGGCCATCGCCGGCGCGGGCCTGGCGGCCACCCTGGCCCCCGTCCTCCCGGGGGGGCCGGGGATCGGAGCGGCCCACTCTGGACCGGCGGTCCGGGCCCAGGGAAGGTCAGCGTCCGCCGGGCGGACACCCACCCGGCGGAGGGCCCGCCGAGCGGCGGGCGCACTGCCCACGGGGTGTCGGGATCGGGGCGGGGGAGTCCACCGCTCGGGCCGGGGCCACGGCAAGGTGGTCGCGCTCACCTTCGACGACGGCCCGGCACCCGATACCCCGACCTTCCTGGGCGTGCTCGAGCACCAGCACGTCCCGGCCACCTTCTTTGAGATCGGGCGCCAGGTGGCCGGGCACCGCCCGGTGCTTCAGCGCATGCTGCGGGACGGGGACGCGATCGGCAACCACACCTACACCCACCCCAACCTGCTCGGCCTTCCGCCCGCCCGGGTCCGGCAGGAGCTGGCCGGCACGAGCGCGGCCATTCACAGCACCGGCAGCTACCGGCCCTGCCTGTTCCGGCCTCCGTACGGGGCCTTCAACCAGACCGTGGTGCGCATCGCCCGCGGTGACGGCATGGCCACCATCCTGTGGAACGTCGACCCGCGCGACTGGAGCCGGCCCGGGACCCGGGCCATCGAGCAGCGGGTCCTGAGCGCAGTGCGGCCGGGCTCGATCGTGATCATGCACGACGGCGGCGGTCCCCGGCAGGAGACCCTGGCCGCCCTGCCTCACATCATCGGGGTGCTGCGAAAGCGCGGCTACCGGTTCCGGACGGTGGCCGGCCTGCTCGGGTTCAAGCCGACCGGCGCTCAGCCGCCGGCCACGTCCCGGCGCAGGAAGACCAGGTAGGCCGCCACCAGGCTGGGCACCGCGTACAGGGCGCACACCCACGCCGCGTGCCCGATCGGCCCCCAGTCGATGGGGATTCGCAGGAGCCCCTGCCAGGCGTTGAACTGTTCGGGCAGGAGATAGGGCCGGGCCCCGCCCAGCCCGGGGAGGATGGTGATGAGCTGGAGCACGAGCGAGATCATCAGGGTCCCCACGATCGAGGCCGCGCTGTTGCGGGTCACGGTCGAGAGCATGAGCGCGATGCTGGTCACCGCCAGCATGGGGATCATGTACACCAGCGCGGCCGCTCCCATGAGCACGAACCCGCGTCCCACGCTGACCCGGCTGCCCGACAGGGTGGTCAGGGGGTGAAGCCCGGACTTCAGCCCCCCCGCCGCCACCCCCACCAGGCCCATGACCAGCAGGGCGAGGAAGGTGTAGGAGGCGGCCACCAGCGCCTTGGCCCCGAAGATCCGGCCCCGGTCCACCGAGCGGGTGAGGATCGTCTTGAGGGTGCCGTTGTGATCCTCGGACGCCACGATGTCTCCCGCCACCAGCGCGGAGATCAGGGGGAACAGCCACACGGATCCAAAGATCAGCAGCACGAGCGGGATGGCCAGCCCCGACTGGCGCACGTAGTGCCCGAAGGCCACGTCCGGTCCCGGTCCGTGGCGCAGGGTGAGGGCGAGCACGAACAGGAGCGGGATGAGGATGGCGATGCCGAGGCCCAGGTAGGCACGCTTCTGCGAGCGCAGCTTGCGCACCTCCCACCGGTACACGGTCCACGTGCCCGGCAGGCGCCGGGGCGGGGCCGGGACCTGGGCCGGACGGGGGAGGGCGGCGGGTCCCGCCGCGGCGCTCATACGGGCTGCTCCTGGCGGGGCGGACCGCCCACCGGCACCTCGCCCCGGTCCTGATCGCCCGCCCCCGGCCCGCCGCCGGGCTCCCCCGTGAGGGTCGGCCCGGCCCCGTCGCCCTCGGTCAGGCGGAAGAACAGGTCCTCGAGCGTGGCGGTCTCGGGGATCAGCGCGGTGATGCCGATGTCGGCCTGGGCCAGCGCGATCGACAGGGCCGCGGCGGCCTGGGTGCCGGCCCGGAGCCGAAGCCCGTCGCCGGCCGCGTGGGCCTCCTCGACGTCGGGGCGCGACTGGCAGATGGCCAGGGCGCGGGCGTCGTCGGTGGTCCGCAGCCGGTAGCCGGTCCCCGAGCCGGCCCGCAGGTCCTGGAGGGAGCCCTCGAACACGATCCGGCCCGAGCGGATGATGCCGACCCGGTTGCAGAGCTCCTCCACCTCGGCCAGCTGGTGGCTGGAGAGCAGGACGGTCATGCCGGCCTCGGCCAGCCGGCGGATGAGCTGGCGCATGTCACGCATCCCCGCGGGGTCGAGCCCGGTGGCGGGCTCGTCGAGCAGCATGAGGCGAGGATTCCGGAGCAGGGCCCCGGCGATCCCCAGCCGCTGCTTCATCCCGTGCGAATAGCCACCCACCTTGTGCCGGGCCCGATCGCGCAGCTCGACCACGTCGAGGGCGGAGTCGATGCGCTCGGCGGAGCCACCGCCGTCCAGGGCCGCCACCAGCTCGAGGTTCTTGCGGCCCGTGAGGTAGGGGTAGAAACGGGGGGCCTCGACGAACCCGGCCACCCCCTCCAGCGCGCGGGCTCCGTGGATCAGCGGATCGCGTCCGAACAGGGTCGCGCTCCCGGCCGTGGGCCGGATCAGCCCGAGCAGCATGCGCAGGGCGGTCGTCTTGCCCGCGCCGTTCGGGCCCAGGAAGCCGTACACGTCGCTGGGCTCGACCCGCAGGTCGATGCTGTCCACGGCCTGGACGTCGCCGTAGCGCTTGCTCAGTTCCTGCGCCCGGACGGGGGCGTCCGGGTCCTGAGGCGGGAGCCTCACCGGGCCGGATCCAGCTCCATCACAGGGCCCGGGCGGCGGCCTCGGCCACGTGGGTGCCCACCGAGCCGGCCACCGTGTAGTCCACCTGTCCGCCGCCGGAGCCGGCCCGCTGGAACGTGATCACCGTGCCCAGAGCCGTGGCCAGCTCGTGGCCGGTGGCGCCGTTGATCTGGATGGTGGGCAGGCTGGCCAGGGCGTTGCCCTGCTTGGCGCCCCCGCTGGGCTTGGTGGCGTCGGCGGGTACGGTGCGCTCGAGCACGGCGATCGTGCCCAGGCCCTGGCCGTAGGTGACCAGGGCGCCCGGGGAGCCGTTGAACTGGACCAGCCTGACCTCCTGGCGGTTGAGCCCGTTGAGGTTGTCAGGAGCGCTGATCTGGAACGGGACCTTGGCCTGTACGGCCTGGAGGCCGGTGACGGGCGGGGAGGAGTGGTCCCCGGACTGATCGGGCCCGGACCGATCGGGCGCATGGGCGGAGGATGACTGGGCCCCCTGGCCCAGGTTGACGTTGACCGTCTTGGCGTCCGAGGGCGGGGCGGCCTCGAAGGCA
>Ga0307477_10003512_pt1 | contig 11650 bp, 16 predicted proteins | sample atmos_gasesECM2C_FD_203316 | JGI IMG/M metagenome (GOLD analysis project Ga0307477, IMG submission 203316) | Hardwood forest soil microbial communities from Morgan-Monroe State Forest, Indiana, United States - atmos_gasesECM2C_515 | ecosystem: Environmental > Terrestrial > Soil > Temperate...
CGGCGTGGGCGGCGAGGTCGTGGCCCAGGTCTGGTAAGGGCTCGTGTCGCGCATCGGCAGACAGCCCATCCCGCTGCCCTCGGGCGTGACGGTCGCGATCGAGCCGGAGCTGGTTCGGGTCAACGGGCCCCGCGGCGAGCTGGCCGAGCGGGTGCCCCGGGACATAAGCGTGGCCCAGGAGGAGGACCGGCTCACGGTCACCCGCCCCAGCGACCGCAGCGAGCACCGGGCCCTGCACGGGCTCACCCGCTCCCTGGTGGCCAACATGGTCGAGGGGGTGACCAACGGGTACGAGAAGCGCCTGGAGATCCAGGGCGTCGGCTACCGGGCGGCCCTGCGGGGGCGCGACCTCGAGCTCGCGTTGGGCTACTCCCACCCGGTCCCGGTCAAGGCACCCGACGGAATCGAGTTCGAGGTGCCCACCCCCACCCGCATCGTGGTGCGGGGGATCTCCAAGCAGCTGGTGGGCGAGACCGCGGCCAACATCCGCAAGCAGCGGCCGCCCGAGCCCTACAAGGGCAAGGGCATCCGCTACGAGGGCGAGCACGTGAGCCGCAAGGTGGGCAAGCGGGCATGAGCACCCCGACCAAGGAAGCCGGGCGGCTGCGGCGCCGCCGGCGAGTGCGGGCCAGGATCACCGGGAGCGCCGATCGCCCCCGCATCTCGGTGTTTCGCTCCAATCGCGGGATCGCGGCCCAGCTCATCGACGACGAGGCGGGGCGCACGCTGGCCTCGGTGTGGTGGACCGAGCCGGAGCTGCGCGGCCTGCCCCGGCCCGAGCAGGCCCGGCGGGCCGGGGCGCTCCTGGCCGAGCGGGCCCGGGCCGCGGGGGTGGAGCGCGCCCTGTTCGACCGGGGCGGCTATCGCTACCACGGCAACGTCCGCCTCCTGGCCGAGGCCATCCGCGAGGGCGGGGTCGCGGTCTAGCCGGTGGACCACCCCCGATAGCTACCCTCTAATCATCGGAGCCTCGCCTGTGCACCCAGACCGCTCTGTGAGCGCGACCGGCCTCGATCTCCAGGAGCGCGTGGTTGAGATCAACCGCGTGGCCAAGGTGGTCAAGGGCGGCCGGCGCTTCTCGTTCACGGCCCTGGTCGTGGTCGGCGACGAGCGCGACATCGTCGGGGTCGGCTACGGCAAGGCCAACGAGGTCCCCCTGGCCATCCAGAAGGGGGTCGAGCAGGCCCGCAAGAACCTGTTCCGGGTGCCCAAGCACGGCGCCACCATCACCCATCAGGTGACCGGCATCTACGGGTCGGGGCGAGTGCTGCTCAAGCCGGCCGCCCCGGGGACCGGGGTGATCGCCGGCGGAGGGGTGCGGGCCGTGCTCGAGCTGGCCGGCATCCACGACATCCTGTCCAAGAGCCTGGGCTCCCAGAACCCGATCAACCTGGTCAAGGCCACGGTGGGAGCCCTGCAGAGCCTGCGCACCCCGTCCGAGGTGGCCGAGCTGCGCGGGCTGTCGATCAACCGGGTGCTGGGCCTGGAGGGACAGGCGGGCGACGGGTCGGCCGAGGGGCCCGGGGCCGACGGGGCCGACGGGGCCGCTGCCGCTGAGCCGGCCGAGCCCGCGGCGACGGCCGAGCCGGCCGGGTCATGAGCACGGTGCGCGTCACCCAGCGACGTTCGCGCAACGGGACCACCCCGCGCCAGGCAGACACCCTGCGCTCCCTGGGGCTGCGGCGGATCGGTCACACCGTGGAGGTCAAGGACACTCCGGCCGCCCGCGGCATGCTCCACGCCGTGCGCCACCTGGTCTCGGTCGAGGAGTCCGCGTGAGCCCGCCCCGGGCAGCGAGCTCCTCCCGGGCCGCCCGCACGGCCCGCGGGGGCGAGGCGGCCCCCGAGGGGCCGGCCCGCATCGGGCTTCACTCGCTGGCCCCGGCCCCCGGGAGCCGCCGTCCGCGCAAGCGCGTGGGGCGCGGGGAGGGTTCCGGGACCGGAAAGACGGCCGGACGGGGCCAAAAGGGGGCGGGGTCCCGGTCGGGAGCCCGCAAGCGGCCCTCGTTCGAGGGCGGCCAGAACCCCATTCACATGCGCATGCGCAAGCTCCGCGGCCCGCACATGAAGAAGTCGATGCCGTTCGAGCCGTTTCGGACCCACACCCAGCCGGTCAACCTCGACGACCTCGAGCGGCGCTTCGACGCCGGCGCGGCCGTGACCCTGGACGCCCTCCGCGAGCGCGGGCTGGCCGGGCGCAAGGGCGTGGCGGTCAAGATCCTGGCCCGGGGCCAGCTGGAGAAGGCGCTCACCGTCCACGCCCATGCCTTCAGCGCCGCCGCCCGGGGGCGCATCGAGGCGGCCGGGGGGACCTGCGTGGAGGAGCAGCTCTAGCGCGGCCCCACCGGGCCCGGCGCCTTCCGCCCCATGCTCTCGACCATCCTCAGCGCGTTCACGGTAGGCGAGATCCGGCGCAAGCTGGCGTTCACCGCCGCCCTGCTGGCCCTCTACCGGCTCGGCTCGCACGTGCCGGTCCCGGGGGTCAACGTCAAGGCGGTCAACGACATCCAGCACCAGTTCGGGGGCTCGAACATCCTCGGCTTCCTGAACCTGTTCTCCGGCGGGGGCCTGTCGAGGATCGCCCTGTTCGCGCTGGGAATCATGCCCTACATCACCGCCTCGATCATCCTCCAGCTCCTGACCGTGGTGGTGCCCTCGCTGGAGAAGCTCCAGAAGGAGGGCGAGGTGGGGCAGGCCCGCATCACCCAGTACACGCGGTACCTGACCGTGGGCCTGGCCTTCGCCCAGTCGATCGGCTACGTGTTCCTGTTCCGCAGCTTCCAGACCGGGGTGGGGGAGAACGTGATCGCCAAGTTCGACGCCCCCACGTGTTCCTGATCGTGATCTCGCTCACCGCGGGCACCATCCTGCTCATGTGGATGGGCGAGCTGATCACCCAGCGCGGGATCGGCAACGGGATCTCGCTCATGATCTTCGCCTCGATCGTCTCGCGGCTGCCCTCGGGCCTTCAGGCCTGGTGGACCTCCAACAACCAGGTGTTCAAGGTGATGATGCCGTTCATCGTGCTCGGGGTGGTGGCGTCGATCGTGTTCGTGCAGGAGGGCCAGCGCCGCATCCCGGTCCAGTACGCCAAGCGGGTGATCGGGCGCCGGATGACCTCAGGGGGCCAGACCTATCTCCCCCTGCGGGTGAACATGGCCGGGGTCATCCCGGTCATCTTCGCCGCCAGCATCATGGCCTTCCCGCCCACCGTGGGCCAGCTCATCCACGCCCACTGGGCCCAGAAGGTGTCCGACTTCTTCACCCCCAACGGCTGGCACTACGTGGTCGGGGAGTCGATCTTCATCATCCTGTTCACCTACTTCTACACCGCGGTCACCTTCAACCCGGTCGACCAGGCGGACAACCTCAAGAAGTACGGGGGCTTCATCCCAGGGGTCAGGCCCGGGCGGCCCACGGCCGAGTTCCTGGACCGCATCCTGGCCCGCCTGACCTTCCCCGGGGCGCTGTTCCTGGCCGCGGTGGCCGCCCTGCCCACGCTCCTCATCAGCCGCGCCCATGCCAACTTCTACTTCGGGGGCACCTCGATCCTGATCGTCATCGGGGTGGCCCTGGACACCATGAAACAGCTGGAGGCGCAGCTGATGATGCGCAACTACGAGGGCTTCCTCAAGTAGCGCCGGGCGCGCGGCCCGGGCCCGAGCCGCATTCCATCTTGGGCTAACGTGCCCGGTCGGCCGTGTCGGAACTGAACCTCATCCTGCTCGGACCGCCCGGGGCGGGCAAGGGTACGCAGGGGGCTCGCCTGAGCGAGGAGTTCGGGCTGCCCTACATCGCCACTGGGGACCTGCTGCGGGCCGCGGTGGAGGAGGGCACCGACCTGGGCCGCCAGGCCAAGGAGTACATGGACCGGGGAGACCTGGTCCCCGACGAGGTGATCATCGGGGTCATCCTCGAGCGGGTGGAGTCCGAGGAGGCCCGCGACGGCTTCCTCCTGGACGGCTTCCCCCGCACTCTGCCCCAGGCCGAGGCCCTGGACCAGGAGCTGGCCAACCTCGACCGCCGGCTCACCGCCGTGCTGCTGATCGAGGTTTCCGACCAGGAGGTGGTGCGCCGGCTGGCCGGCCGGCGCATCAGCGCCAGCACCGGGCGGGTCTACCACGTGGAGTTCGACCCCCCCAAGACCCCGGGCCGGTGCGACGTCGACGGGTCGCCCCTGATCCAGCGCGACGACGACAAGGAAGAGACCATTCGCAAGCGCCTGGAGGTCTACCATCGACAGACCGCCCCGCTCATCGAGTACTACGAGGAGCGGGGGCTGTTGCGCCGCTTCGATGGCACGCGCAGTCCGGACGAGGTCCACGACCACATCCGCGCCACGCTGGCCACTCTGCGGCTCGAAGAGCAGCTCTAGCTTGATCATCAAGAAGACCCCCGAGCAGATAGACGCCATGGCGGACGCGGGCGAGATCCTGGTCCGCACCATGCGCATGCTCGAGGGCAAGATCCGCCAGGGGGTGACCACGGCCGAGCTCGACGAGGCGGCCGAGCGCTACATCCGGTCCCAGGGCGCGGTGCCCGCGTTCAAGGGCTACCGGGGATTCCCGGGCTCGATCTGCACCTCGCCCAACTCGATGGTGGTGCACGGCATCCCCGGCCCCTACCAGCTCTCCCGGGGCGACATCGTCTCCGTCGACGTGGGCGTGATTCGCGGCGGGTGGGTGGCCGACGCCGCCCGCACCTTCCCCGTGGGCCCCGTCTCCCCGGTGGCCTCCAAGCTGCTCGACGCCACCCAGCAGGCCCTGTTCCAGGCGGTCGAGCAGTGCCGGCCGGGACGCCACCTGGGCGATGTCTCCCACGCCGTCCAGGAGCACGTGGAGGGAGCGGGCCTGTCGGTGGTGCGCTCGCTGGTGGGACACGGGATCGGGCGGGACATGCACGAGGAGCCCCAGGTCCCCAACTACGGCGAGCCGGGGCGGGGACCGACGCTCGAGGAGGGCATGGTCCTGGCCATCGAGCCCATGACCACCGCCGGGCTCCACGCCGTCCGGGCCGGGAGCGACGGGTGGGCCATCTTCTCGCAGGACGGGTCGCTGGCCGCCCACTTCGAGTTCACCGTGGCCGTCACCGGCAACGGGCCCCGGATCCTCACTCCCTGGCACGAGAACGGCCGCCCCGCGGACTGACGGACGCCCGCGCTTGGTTGGTAGTATGTGGGGTCGCGCTCAGCGCGACCCATGCGTGCTGCGTGCGCATCCTCGACCTGCTCCCCCCGTCGTCCTGGCCGGGTGGCGGGAGGCTCCAGACCAGCCGAAAGGGCCCATGAAGGTACGACCGTCGGTCAAGCCCATGTGCGAGAAGTGCAAGATCATCCGCCGACACGGCGCGGTCCTGGTGATCTGCCAGAACAAGCGCCACAAGCAGCGCCAGGGCTAGCCATGGCTCGGATCGCCGGCATCAACCTGCCCCTGAACAAGCGCGTGGAGATCGGGCTCACCTACATCTACGGGATCGGGCGGTCGACCTCCAACCAGGTGCTGGCCGAGGTCGGGGTGGTCCCCGACACCTACGTGCGCGACCTGACCGACGACGAGGTGGTCAAGCTCCGGGACGCCATCGACCGCTCGCTCACGGTCGAGGGTGACCTGCGACGCGAGCGCTCCCAGGACGTCAAGCGCCTGATGGAGATCGGCTCCTACCGCGGCCTGCGTCACCGCCGGGGGCTGCCGGTCAGGGGCCAGAACACCAAGACCAACGCCCGGACTCGGAAGGGCCCCAAGCGCATGCAGGTGGCGGGCAAGAAGAAGGCGACCAAGAAGTAGATGCCCGCACCCAAGCGCCCGGCGCGCGGCCGGCGGAAGCCCCGCAAGAACGTCCCTGTCGGCCAGGCTCACATCAAGACCTCGTTCAACAACACCATCGTCTCCCTGACCGACCCGCAGGGCAACGTGGTGGCGTGGGAGTCGGCCGGCGGCGCCGGCTTCAAGGGCTCGCGCAAGTCGACCCCCTTCGCGGCCCAGGTGACCGCCGACGCGGCCGCCCGCAAGGGCCTGGACCAGGGCATGCAGAAGGTGGAGGTGTTCGTCAAGGGCCCGGGGTCGGGCCGGGAGACCGCCATCCGCTCGCTCCAGGCGGCCGGGCTGGAGGTGACCGGCGTGCGAGACGTCACCCCCCAGGCTCACAACGGCTGCCGGCCCCGGAAGCGCAGGCGGGTCTAACCATGGCTCGTGACACCGGCCCCCAGTGCAAGCAGTGCCGCCGCGAGGGGCAGAAGCTGTTCCTCAAGGGCGAGCGGTGCCTGACCGACAAGTGCGGGGTCGAGCGGCGCTCCTACCCCCCGGGCGAGCACGGGCGCGGGCGCCAGCGCCAGAGCGAGTACCGGGTCCAGCTGCGCGAGAAGCAGAAGGCCCGCCGCTATTACGGGCTGCTGGAGAACCAGTTCCGCGGCTACTACGAACGGGCCACGCGTCAGCCCGGGATCACCGGCGAGAACCTCCTGACCCTGCTGGAGTGCCGGTTCGACAACGTGCTCGTGCGGCTGGGATTCGCGGCCTCCCGCCGCCAGGGCCGGCAGATGATCCGCCACGGCCACTGGACGATCAATGGCCGCCGGGTCGACATTCCCTCCTACCAGGTGCGGCCCGGGGACGTGATCGCGGTCAAGGCCGGGACCGGGGCCGAGCGCACCATCCGCGACGCCACCGAGCTCACCGGCCAGATCCCGGCCTGGCTCCAGGCCGATCACGACTCCCTGACCGCGAAGGTGCTGCGCAAGCCCGAACGACGGGAGGTGGCCGCCCCGGTTCAAGAGCAGCTCATCGTCGAGCTGTACTCGAAGTAAGGCTTGACTCCGCCCCGCCATCGCTCGCAGGAGAGGTGGCCACCAGCAGGCTTCGGCGCCTGGCGCCGGACCCCACCACAACGAAGTTAGGACCCTGATGCTCGACTTCCAAATTCCCCGGATCACCAGCGAATCGGTCGAGGAGCACCGTGGCTCGTTCACCATCGAGCCACTGGATCGCGGCTTCGGCTACACCTTCGGCAACTCCCTGCGGCGCGTGCTGCTCTCCTCTCTGGCCGGCGCGGCGGTGACCAGCGTGCGGATCGAAGGCGTCGCCCACGAGTTCTCCACCATCAAGGGTGTCACCGAGGACGTGACCGACATCGTGCTCAACCTCAAGGGGATCGTGTGCCGGATGCACTCCGACGCCTCCGAGGTGGAGGCCCCCCTGGTGGTCACCGGTCCCGCCGACGTCACCGCGGCCGACATCGACCTTCCGGCCGGGGTCGAGGTGCTCAACCCCGAGGTGCACATCGCCACCCTGGAGAAGAAGACCAAGCTCGAGCTCTACCTGACCATCGGCCGGGGCCGGGGGTACCGGCCGGCCGAGGAGAACAAGTCTCCGGACCAGCCCATCGGGGTGATCCCGATCGACTCGATCTTCTCGCCCGTGCGCCGCGTGGCCTACGCGGTCGAGCAGGCGCGCGTGGGCCAGAAGACCGACTTCGACAAGCTCACCCTCGACATCGAAACCGACGGATCGGTCGAGCCCCAGGCCGCCCTGCGCGAGGCGGCCGAGCTGCTGATCTCCCAGCTGGCCATCTTCACCGACGCCGATCGGATCGAGGAGCTGCGGGCCGGTCCGGCCGGCCAGCTGGACGGCCACGGGGCCCGGGCCGGGGCGGCCGGGCTGGGGGCCACCCTGCCGGCGGCCCGGGGCGAGGAGCACGACATCCTGATCGAGGAGCTCGAGCTGGGCGTGCGGTCGTACAACTGCCTCAAGCGGGCCGGGATCCAGACCGTGGGCGACCTGGTCTCCAAGTCCGAGTCCGAGCTCAACGCGATCCCGAACTTCGGCAAGAAGTCGATCGACGAGGTCATCGAGACCCTGCACGCCCGCGGCCTGGACCTGCGCCAGGACTAGCCGTCCCGCCCCCCGCCGCCGCGCTCGCCATGCGCCATCGCAATAACCGCAACAAGCTCAGCCGGAGCTCGGCCCACCGCAAGGCGCTCATGGCCAACCTGGTCAAGGAGGTCCTCGACCACGAGCGAATCCAGACCACCGAGGCCAAGGCCAAGGCGGTCCGGCCCGAGCTCGAGCGCCTGATCACGCTGGCCAAGCGCGGGGACCTGCATGCCCGGCGCCAGGCCCTGTCCGCTCTCGGCCACGACAAGTTCGCCGTCTACAAGCTGTTCGAGGAGGTCGCCCCGCGCTACGCCGAGCGCCCGGGCGGGTACACGCGCATCCTCAAGCTCGGTCCCCGGCGCTCGGACGCGACCGAGATGGTGTACGTAGAGCTGGTCTGACGCCGCGGGGCCGGCCTCGCCCCGATGGTCACCAAGCTCACGCTCGCCTACGACGGGTCAGGGTTCTCCGGCTGGGCCCGCCAGCCGGGCCTGCGCACGGTGCAGGAGGAGGTAGAGAGGGCCCTGGCCACCATCCTGGGCGAGCCGCTGGCCCTCACGGTGGCCGGGCGCACCGACCGGGGGGTGCACGCGTGGGGCCAGGTGGCCTCCTACGCCCACGAGGCGGTGGACCCGCGGTCGCTGAACGCGGTCCTGCCCGAGGACGTGGCCGTGCTCTCGGCCCAGCCCGCGGGGGCCGGGTTCGACGCCCGCCGGGACGCCCTGAGCCGCTCGTACTGCTACCGGATCTACACCCGCCGCGAGCGGGACCCGTTCCAGCGGGGGCGGTCGCTGTGGTGGACCCGGCCCGTGGACCGCGAGCGTCTGCGCGAGTGCGCGGAGGCGCTGCCCGGGTGCCACGACTTCACCGCGTTCACCCCGAGCGAGAGCGACCACGTGCGCTTCACCCGCCGGATCGTGCGGGCCGAGTGGGTGCAGTGCGGCGATCGGCTGGACTTCTGGATCGAGGCCGACGCGTTCATGCGCCAGATGAACCGGGTGCTGGTGGGGACCATGCTCGAGGTGGCCGGGGGCCGGCGCAGCCCCGATTCCTTCCGGGCCCTGCTCGAGGGTCGCCCCCGCGCGGAGGCCGGGCCCACGGCCCCGGCGCACGCCCTTTACCTTGCGGGCGTCTCCTATCCTCAGCAGTAGTGAAGGTGCTGCTGACCAACGACGACGGCATCGACGCCGACGGTCTGCAGGCCATGCGCCGGACGCTGATGGGGACCGAGGGGGTCGAGCTGGCGGTGATCGCCCCCGACGGCAACCGCTCGGCCACCGCCCGGTCCATCACCACCCGCCGGCCCCTGTGGGTGCACGAGGTCGACTTCGGCGACGGCGGGGTGGGATACGCCACCGACGGCACCCCGGTGGACTGCGTGCGCTTCGCCCGGCTGGGGCTGATCGAGGGGTTCGAGGCCGAGCTGGTGGTGTCGGGCATCAACCACGGCTCGAACCTGGGCGATGACATCACCTACTCGGGCACCGTGGCGGCCGCGCTCGAGGCCCTGGTCCTCGGGCTGCCGGCCATCGCGGTGTCCCAGCAGTCCGCCGCGCGCGAGCTCGACTTCCGCCTGGGGAGCCAGTTCGAGTTCGACGTGGCGGCCGCCTTCGCCGCGCGGGTGGTCGCCGAGCTGGCCCGAGCCCCGCTGCCCGAGGGCACGCTGCTGAACGTCAACGTGCCCGCGGGCGAGCCGCACGGGGTGTCCGTGTGCCGGCTGGGCAAGCGCATCTACCGCGACGAGCTCAAGCTCCAGGACCAAAACGAGGACGGGCGGCGGCGGTACTGGATCTACGGCGCCGATCCGGGCTTCGAGGACGACCCGGACACCGACCTGGCCGCCATCGCGGCCGGGCAGATCGCGGTCACGCCCGTGCACTTCGACCTGACCGACGTGGCCGGGATGGACGCCCTGGCCCGGCGGGACCTGGCCCGCCTGCTGGCTCCCGCCACCCGCGGGGTGTCGTGAGCGGCGGCCCCGAGGCCCGGGCCCGGGAGCTGCGCTCCCAGCTGGCCCACCACGACCACCGCTACTACGTCCTCGACGATCCCGAGATCTCGGACGCGCGCTATGACGCGCTGCTGGACGAGCTGCGCGCCCTGGAGGCCGAGCACCCGGAGCTGGTCACCCCCGACTCGCCCACCCAGCGGGTGGGTGGCCAGGCCCTCGACCGCCTGGACAAGGTCCGCCACCTCCAGCCCATGCTCTCCCTGGGCAACGCCCGCTCCGAGGAGGACATGCGCGCCTGGCTGGCCCGCATGCGCGGCCACCTGGCCCGCGAGGGGATCGAGGACCCCCACTTCGAGTTCGTGGCCGAGCCCAAGATCGACGGGCTGGCCATCTCGCTCCTGTACCGCGACGGGGTGTTCGAACGGGGGGCCACCCGGGGGGACGGCGAGGTGGGCGAGGACGTCACCCACAACCTGCGCACCATCCGCGCCATCCCGCTGCGGATCGACAACGCCCCCGCCCTGATCGAGGTCCGGGGCGAGATCTACATGTCCCTGCCCGACTTCGCGGCCCTGAACGAGCGCCGGGCCGAGGCCGGCCTGTCGACCTTCATGAATCCCCGCAACTCGGCGGCGGGGACCATTCGCCAGCTCGATCCCGCCCTGGCCGCCGAGCGACCGCTGTCCATGTGGTGCTACGGGGTGGGAGCGGCCGAGGGCCTGACCCTGCGCACCCATTGGGAGGCCCTGACCTGGCTGCGCGAGCACGGCTTCCGGGTCAACGCCGACGTTCGCCTGCTGGACAACGAGCAGGAGGTCATCGCCCAGTGCCGGGAGTGGGAGCGGCGCCGGGGGGAGCTCGACTTCGAGATCGACGGGGTGGTGGTGAAGGTCAACGACTACGAGCTCCAGCGCCGCCTGGGCGTGGTGGGCCGGGAGCCCCGCTGGGCGGTGGCCTGGAAGTTCGCCCCCACCACCGAGGTGACCGGCCTGAAGGGGGTGTCCTGGAACGTGGGCAAGTTCGGCGACCTGCATCCGTTCGCCCTGCTCGAGCCGGTGCACGTGGGCGGGGTGACGGTCAAGCTGGCCACCCTCCACAACGAGGAGGACCTGGCCCGCAAGGACATCAGGCCCGGCGACCAGGTCATCGTCATGCGCGCGGGCGACGTGATTCCCCAGGTCCTGTCGCCCGCCCCCCACGAGGTCGAGCGCAAGGACCGCCAGCCCACCCCCCGGCCGCCCGAGCGCTGCCCGGTGTGCGACACCCCCACGGTCAAGGACCCCGACGCGGTGTTCACCCGCTGTCCCAACCTGGCCTGCCCGGGTCGCCAGTGGCAGCTGCTCAAGCACTTCGCCTCCGGCGGGGCCATGGACATCGAGGGCCTGGGGGAGAAGCAGGTCGATGCCCTCATGCGAGCCGGGCTGGTGCGCACGGCCGCCGACTTCTACCGGCTCGACCCCGAGCGCCTGCTCGAGCTGGAGGGGTACGGCGAGGTGTCGGTCCGCAACCTGCTGGGCGCCATCGAGGTCTCCAAGCAGCGCCCCTTCGCGCGCGTGCTGTTCGCCCTGGGCCTGGAGGAGGTGGGAGCGGTCACCGGGCGCAACCTGGCCTCGCACTTTCGCTCGATCGACGCCCTGCTGGCGGCCACCCCGGAGGACATCATGCAGACCCCGGGGGTGGGGCCGAAGATGGCCGCGGTCATCCACGCCCAGCTGGCCGACCCCACCATGCGCACCCTGATCGAGGAACTGCGCGCCTTCGGCTTGCGTTTCGAGCTCGAGGGGCCGGCCACGGGGGATGGGCGCCTGGCGGGCCAGACCCTGGTCCTCACC
>Ga0307477_10003514_pt1 | contig 11647 bp, 14 predicted proteins | sample atmos_gasesECM2C_FD_203316 | JGI IMG/M metagenome (GOLD analysis project Ga0307477, IMG submission 203316) | Hardwood forest soil microbial communities from Morgan-Monroe State Forest, Indiana, United States - atmos_gasesECM2C_515 | ecosystem: Environmental > Terrestrial > Soil > Temperate...
GGCCGCGAATGCCCTTCACAACGTCGATCGTCGAACCGTTGCCCGCCTTGAGTACGGTCACGAGAACGCCGCGATGGCCATCCTGGCGCACGATGTTGGTCTGCGGTGCGAAGGCGTCACGCACATTCGCTACATCACGAAGATAAATCGTGGAATTCCCAACCACCTTAACCGGGAGGTCGTTTAGTTCCGGGACGGTCCTCGTGCTGGCGTTTAGTCGAACGTCATATTCGAATGGACCCATCTTTGCCGTCCCGGAAGGAAAGATGAGATTTTGCTGCTGCACGGCATTAAGAACGTCTTGTGGCGACAGACCCTTCGACTGCATCAAGCCGGGATTCAAATCAATCATGACCTGGCGTTGCTTCCCGCCATAAAGGAATGGAATGACGGCCCCAGGCACTGTCACGAGTTGGGGCCTCAGGAAATTCTGTCCGAGATCGTTCAACTGCTGCTCGGAGAGTCCATCTCCAGACAGGCCAAGCTGCAGAATCGGCACGGTCGAAGCGCTGTAGTTGATGATCAACGGAGGCAAAGTTCCGGGCGGCAGAAATCGCAGGATGGTTTGGGATCCCGACGTTACTTGTGCATTCGCCGTGTCCAGACTCGCCCCGTGTTGCAGGTAAATCTTGACGATGGCTTGACCATTCACCGTAGTCGATTCCATGTGTTCGATGTTGTCGACGACGATTGTTGTCAGCCGTTCAAATGTGTTCGTGAGCCGCCCTTCTAATTCCTCGGGGTTCATGCCGGTGTACTGCCAAGCCACCGCGATAACAGGATGTCAATATTCGGGAAAATATCGGTCGGAGTGCGAAGGATCATGACCGGGCTCAGAACCAAAGTGAGGATGGCCAGAACGATAAAGGTATACGGCCGGTTCAAAGCTACTCGAACGATCCACATTAGTAAAACTCCTCACCTTCAACTCGCGAAGCAGTCGCGCGAGTTACGAATATCGGATGAGACCGAACGGTCTCAAGATACAAGAATATTTGTCTCACGACGTGTCAACGGCCCGATAAGATGGTGTCCGAAGACTTGAAGGCGATCGCACAAGTTGGCCATGCAATGCTGTCTTGCGGCTGGTCCTTGCAGCACCCTCGCGAAACATCGCATTCAGCGGATCCACCCTCGACCCGGCTCAATAGCGCGGACACTGGGCCAAGGTCTTGTCACAAGTCGCCGCACAATTCGATTCTTGATGCGCCGGGGGGATATTCCTTGTTCATTTGTCGGGTGCTTCCAAATGTGGACTTCAGTTCCTCCGCCTTGGAAGGAAACTTCGTCCATCGCCATTTTCATTAGGTAGATGCCGCGCCCGTGCTCAGCAGTCAGATTCTCGACCGCCAGAGGACCAGGGACCTTATAGGGGTCAAATCCATGCCCTTGATCTTTGACGACGATGAACGGTCCCTCGGTGCCGTCGCAGCAACAACGGACATGGACCAGCTTGCGAACATTCATGCGATTGCCGTGCAGCATCGCGTTACTTACGGCTTCCCGAAGAGCGAGTTCAACGAGATCTTCCTTCCGCGAACGCAGCGGGAACCAGCGATCAGGTTCATGAGCCAGTCCACAAACGGGGAGATCAGACGGATCTCGCTGCGCAGCCAGGTGTGCACCCCAAGGGGAGCACGAATGAAACCACGTTTGGGTAGCACCGCCTGTAGAGACTTGAAACTGCCTACCCAAATCATTTCTGCAAACTCCTCCAGGTTTTTCTGTTCGCCCTTAGTGGGTGGCGCGCCGCGATCAGCGCACGTTAATCAAAAACGACTCTCCGGCTCTTTCGGCTAGATCTGGGCTCTGCCGCTGTCAACGAACAGAAGCTTAGCGGCCAAGTGCGCCGGAGAATTTCCACCGTGGGCAATTGTCTGTTAACGTGCTGCTGCAAGCACCGCGCCTTTGGCGGCTTTTTCGATCAGAGTCGCCACCGATTGCGGATGCGATACAAAGACCGAGTGGCTGCTCTTGACCTCGACGATCATCGCACCCGCGCGCTTCGCCATCTGCCGCTGGGCGTCGGGTGGAATCATCTTGTCCTCGGTCGTAACCAGGTACCAGCTAGGTTTCGCTTTCCATGCCGGCTCACCGACCGTGGCGTTCAGCGCGTTCAGACCCCACGGCACTTGCGAGTCGGCCATGAATGCGGCCTTCTGGGGGCTCACGTCGCCGGCGAAAGACGCGGGGAACTTGGCCTTGTCGAGTAGTAAGTAGCCGTCCACGGGCGGCAAAATCGGTGGCACCGGCGCGCCAGGCGGCGGATTTTTGATCAGTGTGGATACGGACTCACCCTTGTCAGGCGCAAAGGCGGCGATATACACCAGTCCAGCAACCTTCGGATCATTGCCGGCTTCTGTGATGACAACGCCACCGTACGAATGGCCGACTAGAATGACCGGACCGTTCTGCTCAGCAATCGCGCGCTTAGTTGTGGCGAGGTCGTCGGCGAGCGATGTCGTCGCAATCTGAACGACTGCCACCGCGTATCCGCTCTCCTTCAAGGCGTTGTAGACGCCTTCCCATCCGGATCCGTCCACGAAGCCGCCGTGGACCAGCACGACATTCCGCGCCTTTTGTTCCTGATTCGTTTGTGACATAAGCCCCTCCGTTGAGGCGAAAAATAGCATCGCAACTAAAAAGACTCTTACGAGTGCCGAGGCGGTGTATTCGAGCATGAGTTTCTTCGCGTTTTTCATGGACGTTCTCCTTTTTCTGAGCCATCTGCGAATAGACAACGGACCAGTTCAAAGCTAAATGTGCTCGCCCGCAAGTACCGGGCAATCCCGCGTGCAACTGTGTCGAGCGCCCAATCCGGCGTGACGCCCCGGTCAGCAGTGCTGTCTTGAAGCGCGGCCATTGGGACCGTAACTGCTGCATAGGTGCTCATGGTGCGACCCTCTTTTCTCCATGGCTGACATTGGTAATTTTTAGAAGCAACTCGCGGAATTCTCGTCGCCAGACGCGCAACCGGTCTCACCCTGGCGCTGAGCCTAAGCGGTGGTAGCCTTCCCGTGATATGCAGGCGCAAAAACGTCGTGCACAAATTGTTCAAACGAAGTCGGTGTGGTGTTCTCCGGCGAACGCGGCTCCTGCGGAATGAGGATTCCTGCGTTGATCGCCTTGTACATCTCGATGTACAACGCAGCTCCCTTCGGCGGAACACCCATTTGCGTCAACGCCTGCTGCACCTGGTCATAGGGAAACTGCTCGTAACGCAGATCCGGTTTGCCAATGCCGCGCGCAATCATGGCAGTAGCTTCCGTCATGGACAGGTCGCGCTCGCCAAGCAGCTCGCACGTTTGTTTACCGGAAAAATCCAGGTGCAGGAGGCGCTGCGCGGCGTAGTCGCCAACGTCGCGCGTCGCGGCCATGGGCAGCTTCAGCTCGGGTAGCACCGCATTTCCGAAGACTCCCATCCCATGAATCATGCCGATCGCCGCCAGATTGTTCTCCATGAAATACGCGGCGCGCAGGTGTAGAACGTTCAAACCGCTGATCCCGTTTAGCTTTTGCTCCGAAGAATGCAGCCCAGCGACTGGCCCGGTGCCTTCCGGAACCTGCGCGCCGTAGCTGCTCAAGTGCACCGCATAGCGGAGGCCGGACTCCTTCACGGCCTTCGCGATTCCATCGCTATCTCGCTCCTGGTCCTCCCGGGATTTTGCCGGCGGCAACATCAAGTAAGCCGCGCGCGCGCCGCTGAAGGCTTTGGTGAGCGCAGCCGCGTCGCTCATGGTGGCCGTGAACGCTTCCGCGCCTTGACGCGCAAAGCGCTGCAGTCGCCCCCCGTCGCGCCCCACGACGCGCACCTTCTTGCCCTCCGATAGCAGAGAATTGGCGATGATCGAGCCGGTGTTCCCGCTCGCCCCCAGAATCACATGCATGCCATCCGTTGCGACGGCGACCGCGTTTTTAAGGTTGTTCATATTCGTTTCTCCTTTTTTTTAGGTTCGCCGATCCGCTCCGTTTGCAACCGGGACGCCGGGTCTCCTCAGAGGCTTTCAGATTGTGAGAACGACCCTGCCGAAAGGGCGGCCCTCGACGAGGTAACGCAGAGCGTCCGCCGCTTCGCGTAGCGGGAACGTTTTCGCCACGATAGGCTTTACCGCACCGGATCGAAGCAATGGAAAAATGACGCTCCATGCGGCGGTCCATACCTCCGCGGGTTGTGAGAAGAGCGAGAAGCTCTTCATGCTTGCGCGCTTCCAGATCAGATCCGTGACGTCGATGGTTGCCTTGCGGCCCGCGGAGTAGCCCAATGTTGTCAGACTTCCCCCCATCGCCAGCGTGCCGAGGGCCTCGCCCAAGATTTCTCCGCCGATTGCGTCGATCACGATGTCGGCGCCATAACCTTCCGTGATCCGACGAACTCCGTCGCTAAGCTTCTCCACAGAAAGATCGATCACTTCATCGAAGCCCAAAGAGCGTGCTTGTTGCGCCTTTGCATGATTGGTTGTCGTTGATATGGCATGCTTCGCCCCCTGCGCTCTAGCCAACTGAGTGACTGCATTTCCGACCGACCCTCCAATCGCGGGCGAAAGCACCGTCTTACCCTTCGCAAATCCGGCGAGGCTCAGCGTCATTTGAGCGGTGAGATAAGCGACGGGAACACCGGCGGCCAAAACATCGCCGACGTTGTCGGGAATCAAGCAAAGGTTTTCTTTTCGGACTGCAAGCCACTCACTGTAGGTTCCGTTCTCTGAGACGCCGTACGGACCTGTAAACGTGACACGCGAGCCGACAGGAAAGTCCGTTCCCCCTCCCTCCTCCACTACGCCTGCTCCCTCTCCTCCCAATACCAGCGGCGCTTTCGCTCGTGGGTATCCCCCCGACAGAATGGTGTGCTCTAATGGCGTGACCCCCGCCGCTGTGATCCTTACGAGTACTCGTCCATCCGAGACCGCCGGTTTTGGAATGTCCACTAGCTTCAAATCCTTGTAACCCGTAAATCCTTCTGCTCTCATTGCGCGCATAATATTTGGCCCATCCTTCGCCGACCGTTGTGCCATTGTTCACTCTGGCCGAATCGAGGTTTGTTTGCGCGGACCCGACCACACAACGAGCCCGGATTGGAACCGGGCATCATGAGGCTCGTTGATCCGCCGTAGTGGATGTAGCAGGATAAAGACTCAAATCATTGGACGTTAGGGGCCCGCCGCTCTGCTGATGGTCGTAGTGATATTCGTATACGATCCGCGATCGATCCCATTTCCGGAGGGCGCGCCAACTCACCATGCAAGACCTTCCGGACACAGCCACCAGTTCGAGCGTCCACGCGGAATGCGTCTCGCCTGCAGCGTCTCCGGGAATCGCTGTCTGCCGGATGGATATCAACAAACCACCGATTTCGGCCATGATGTGAAGCGGAACCAGGAAGTTGGCGAGAAGTGACCGCACTCGCGCTTTTCCGTGAATCGGTTCTTCCTCGGTTTCGCTGCTGACCTCGACTTCATCGGCGTAAAACTCATCGAAGATTTCAAGATATTCTTCGAAGCTTTTACTGATTTTGGCATCGATGATAGCCGTGTTCAGGGCGCGTTCCCGGGCCTGGGAACTCGCATAGAGATCGTGATCTAGGTTGTGTGCGGGGACGCTGCTAAGTTCGTAGGCCATTGCTACTCCTGTAAGGTTCGGCGGCGCCGCGATCCTCATACGTTCCGCGTTGCAGTTCACTGGCATTTCCTGGTTTCTAGCCAGCATACTAACCCTTTCGATGTTGATGAGACCGTTCGGTCGCATTATTTTACGAAATAACTGCGGCAAGCCTTTCTTTCTGCTCGTGCTTCTTTGTCGTGCCCGACAAGCTTAGCTGCCGCTGCGATGGTTACACCGCGCCAATCGATAGGCTGTGCTTCGCTTATCCAATCGGTTTGCTCTAACTCCTCCATCCAGTTGTCCGCCGCATGCCACGCTTGCTCAGGACCGAACAACTGACGGACCGCGGTGACAAATGCGGACAAGTCCCTTTCGGCCGAAGCCAGATGTTGTGCGATCGATTGCCCTTCTTGAACAGTCACGGTGACGTTCTCCTTGCTCATGAGGGCCCCCAGGTCAGGTTAAGCTCTTTGGCACCGCGGACTTAAGCCCCCGTAGTGAGCGCAATATTTCCATCCAGGTTCTTGGGCACCATTTTTCTCCTATTGCCTTAATCTCGCTCTTTGCCGATCCAGTCGCGTATGTAAGGCGAGCAGTTGAGCAGTGTGACCCCTTGTGTTTCACACATCCCCAGGAAGCGAACTGCTTCAACGTCGACTAAATTCAGCTCCTCTAGATCCAGCCCGATCTTCGATTCGCTCTCCCGTATCTGCTTCTCCAACTCGGATAAATGCTCCGCCCGCATCCGGCCTATGAGTCGAATAGTCGTGCTGTGCCCATCGCGGTACTTCTCAATCTTAAAGGTCACGTTCGACCTGTCGGATGATTCACGAATCACGGAATGGCAATATCAGCGCCACTCGCAATCAGTTGAGATATCTGTCTTTAGCTTTTGCAGTCAGGCCGCAATTTCAGCGTTTGCTGAAAATTCAGCATCGTCTTTCGGGGCTGGGTCGCGCCGAATCCCGCCAGCGCGGCGTATCGAAGAGGCGCACTACGCGGGATCGACAGAGAAGTCTGGAAACGAGCCTCTAGTCGGGATAGGGCCTGAAGGCCAGACGGGGACTACGAGGTTCTGAAGCTATGCCGGTTAATTCCGAGTTTCCTGATCTTGGATTCGAGCGTCTGTCTGGGTATGCCTAGTTTCGCCGCAGCGCCGGAGGGACCCGAGATCAGGCCCTGAGCCTCGCGCAGTGCATTTTCGATTACCGTCCTCTCCCGTTCCGCAAGGTCTGCGACCAAGGGAATGGTCTGCGTAGTCGGATTGGGGGACGTCGGACTTGAGGACGCTGGCACGAGCCAGCTTGGATCAACACCAAATGTCTCTGCTTCGCAAAGTACTACGGCGCGTTCGACAACGTTCTGCAATTCCCGAATGTTACCTGGCCAGTGATAGCCTTGGAACAAATCCAGCGTGTTCTTGCTAACGCTTCGAATTCGCTTACCGGCCTTCTTGGCGTAGCGGTCCACCAGGTATTCCACTAACAACGGGATGTCATCAACTCGATCACGAAGTGCCGGCACTTGAATCGGGAAAACGTTTAGGCGATAGAACAAATCCTGACGGAACGAGCCATCAGCTACGGCCGCACGCAGATCCTTATTTGTAGCCGCGAGCACTCGCACATCAACCGGAACCGTTTGGTTTCCACCTACGCGCTCGAATTCGTGCTCCTGAAGAACTCGTAACAAAGCAACTTGCGTCTCTGACGGTATTTCACCAACCTCATCCAGAAAAATTGTTCCGCCATCGGCCGATTCAAAGCGTCCGAGACGCCGCTGATGTGCCCCTGTGAAGGAACCCCTTTCATGTCCGAACAGTTCCGAGGCAATGAGGGAAGGCGAAATGGCCGCGCAATTTACTCGAATGAAGGCTCGCGTCGACCGATTAGACCGGCTATGTATGGCGCGAGCGATCAGCTCTTTTCCCGTTCCAGTTTCTCCCGAGATCAGGACTGTCGAATCCGTAGGCGCAACTTTCGATACTTGCGCCAGCACTTGCCGCAAGGCTTCGGAAGAGCCAACGATCTCCTCAAACATCGAAATGTGTTCGATTTCCTCTCGCAACGCGACGTTTTCGTTTCGTACGCGATTTTCAGCATGCTTGCGATCTTCGATGTCGGTCGCGGTTCCGAACCACCGGACGATGTCTCCGGCTTCATTGAGCAGCGGGTTGTAGCGACAAAGGAACCAGCGATACCGCCCATCCTTCCCGAGCAGCCGCTTCTCCATCTGGAAAGGCCTTCCCCTTAAAAGGCCAGCGCTTTGTTCCTTTTCGAATCTCTCCAGATCCTCTCGAGGAACGTGTCTACTCATCTGCTCTCGCGTTCCCGCGGCTTTCATTTCTTCCAAGGCGAAGCCCGTGTAGTCAAGCAACGTTTTGTTGGCCTGAAGCAACGTGCCGTCTTTGTTCAAGACGACAACATGCTGAGGAAGGAGATCTATCAGTTGCCGAAGCTCTTCTTCGTCTTGACGGAGCTTTGCCTCCGCGCGCTTCAGGTCCTCAATGTCAGTATCCGTTCCATACCAGTTGACAATGTTGCCCGATTCGTCGCGCAGTGGCTCAGCCCGAAACAAGAACCATCGATACACTCCGTCGAATCGACGCAGCCTTCCCTCGACTTCGCCCGGCTGGCCAGAAGCCAGAAATCCGAGCCACTTATCTGTTATTTCCTTCAAGTCCTCGGGGTGAATAGCATCCTGCCATCCCCAGCCGCGAGCCACTTCAAGAGATAAGCCCGTATATTCGTGCCATCGACGGTTCCAAAATATTCCCGTACCATCCGGCAAGCTGCACCAAGCGAGTGTCGGTATCGTGTCGATGATCTTCCGAAGTTTCGCTTCCGAGTTCCGTATCTCTTCAAAGGCGCTTCTCAATGCTTCCTGTGATCGCTCTCCCTCAATGGCGATTACGGCGATGTGACCCGCGCCTTCGATTAGTCGCAGGTCGGTGTCGTTAGGGGTACGAGGCTCCGCATAGGAGATGCAGAAGGTGCCAAGAATTTCCTGATTTTTGGAGAGTAGCGGCTGAGACCACGCGGCGCGCAACCCGTGACTCAAAGCAAGGTCTCGGTAGTCAGCCCATAAGGAGTCTGTTGCAATGTCGGAAGCGATCACCCGCTGCTTCAGAGACGCGGCAGTGCCGCATGAACCAACACGAGGGCCAATCTTTAGGGGAGTGATGGCCTCAACCCAGCCCTTGGAAAGTCGAGGACCGGCTGCCGGCCGAAGGTGCATGCCGTCCGCGTCCATCAGCATTACCGCTGACTTGATGTTATCGGCCTGAGCATCGATCGTTTCGCACAACCTTTCCAGGATATTTGTTAGGCGAGCCCCGTTGGCGATCATTTCCAAGGTCCGTTTTTCGGCGGCCAGTAGTGCCTCAGCGCGTTTACGATCGTCGATATCGGTATTCGTGCCATACCATTTGAAGACGTCACCGTGATTGTCGCTTAGGGGCTCCGCCTGGATCAGGAACCATCGATATTCTCCGTCGTACCGGCGCAGGCGTGCCTCAATCTCAACGGCCTCCCCAGCAGCCAGTAAGCGGCTCCAAAAATCCTTAAGACTTTCCCGGTCTTCTGGGTGAAACGCCACGGTCCAGCCGAAATCCGATGCTTCTTCGGCCGAAAGGCCGGTGTAATCCAGCCAGCGCCGACTGAAGAATTCGGCGGAGCCGTCGGGACGAGCGGACCACGCCAGCGTAGGGATTGTGTGAAGCAGAAGGCGAATGTCTTGCGCCTGTCGATCCTTCTCGGGACTTTGCCCTGCGGATGCCATTCCCGAATTATAGTCCCATCGCGCACCTCAAAACCCTTCAAAATCTATGGCGGGCTCGACTGAATTGGTGCATCACTTCCGGACGATTGCGGGAAGTCAGACTGCAAGGTCGTGCTCATGACTTTCCGGCCCCGACCTTCGATTGCCGCGCACGAACCTTTGTTTCGAGGTGCTCCTCAAGATGATGGCAGGCGAGATCGAGAGGGCTGTCCTTCTTCTGCAGACGACGGATCATGCTGCTTCCTTCTAGCGTGCTTACAATCAACATGGCCAATTTAGCGGAATCGACGGCGGAGCGGACCTCGCCTCGCCGTTTCCCCTCCTCAACGATCGCCTCGAGACGGTGCAGCCACGAAGTAAGGGCCTGCCGCGCTTTTGCTCTTAACTGAGGATTGCCATCGTCGCAATCAACAGCCGTATTCAGCAGCGGGCATCCTCCCGGTACCACGCCGGTACGCCTGTCCCGAAAATTCCGGACGATTTGCTTCAACCGATCCACGGTATTCGGAGTCTCGTGGGTTCCTTCGAAGCGCACGTCCATCGCTATCGTCCAAGCGTGGTCGAAGGCTTCCGCCGCAAGCTCCTGCTTGCTGTTAAAGTGCCGGTAAATTCCACCTTTCTCAAGCCCCGTCGCGCGCATGAGGTCAGACAGGGCGGCGCCGTCGTATCCCTTTTGGTTGAAGATGGGAGCCGCCTTACGAATGATTTCCAGCCGGGTCTGTTCGCCTTTACGCATGTAGGTACTCCAAGGGAAGCGATCCAGCAACCATAGGGTCGTTCACTGTACGAGACTAGTCATTCGATGAGACCGACTGGTCTCACGTTACATCAAAGTGACTAACAACGCCGATCAAACTGCAGCTACGGTCCCGGCTTCAATAGCGTGCCCCGTCCCGGTGATGGAAACAGACAACTGCTCACGGGGCAGGCGCGCCCTTCTCAACTGTCTGCGCCCACAGACGTGAAGACCCTGGGGAGTCGCGGACTACCTGCTTAATGGAGCCGATTGGAGCCTGATCGAGAAAGGTTGTGGACGCTAAGTCACTGAAAAATATGGTAGGCCCGTGCGGACTCGAACCGCAGACCTCTACCGTGTCAACTGCCAAAGTACGCGGAAGTCGTGCAAGACATCATACGCTGTGGATTGGAGTGTGGGTTGGAAATAAACACGGAGGCCTCTGCTTTCTGTATCTTCATATAGCACAAATAAACTGTTCACGCTCTGGATTTGTGCGACCAAGTCAAAGTTCTTAGACATCAGTGGGCTCGTCAGCCCAACAGCACACAGTCATAAGCTCTTCTCCAATGCAACAGTGGCTGGAGGAGGGACCATGCGAGTTCGTTATCAACGGGAATATCTGCGGCTTGGCCAAAGGAAGACGGGACCTAATCGTTGGGAGTTCCTTTGGTGGGACAGCAAACCTTCCGGAGTGCGCGTCCGGCGCAAAGTTGTCATTGGCACTGTGCAGGAATATCCGAATTTGGAAAACGCTTGGCAGGCCGGAAACTAATGGCGGCGGGCTCCGATGATGAAAGAAGCCAGGGTGGCCGGCACGTCCCCAACCACGCGCCAACGATGCCGAGTTCCGTTCTCGATCAGGACATCGCCGGGAGACAGCAGCACCTCCGCACCATCGTCGAGCTCGAGTGCCATGTTGCCGGAAAGAAGGACCCCGAAATCCGTCGTGTCGGTCCTGTGAAAGCCGTCGTTAGCTCCACCGGGTTCGTCGCCATCCTCGAGATGCATCTCGGGAGTGGGTTCTGGTGCAATCACGCCGGGCAAGTACGTCCCTATGATGTAGCGGATGCCACCTACGGGCGGGAATATACCGAGCGCCGCCGGATTGTTCCCCGCGTTCGGGTAGGTTGCGGGCTCATCGGCATTCCAGAGGAAGGCGAGCTCTCCTAAGCCAGGGATGGGCGTCCCATCGACTTGCTCGTCTCGCACAAAAACAGCCCGGCCCTTGACGTCATGGCCGGTGACAACCGTGCGTACCTTCATTCCCTGTCTCTTCTCGTCCGGCTTGTTTATGGTCACGTTCTTGGATACTTGTAATTTCGTTTTCATTTTTAATTTCCTTTCGTGTTGTTGATGTCTCCACTCTCTACAACGAGATTCAGGCGCCCACGCCCGAAATGGCCGTGACCCCGCCGTCGATCAAGAAGTCTGCCCCGACGACGTACGCAGAATCGTCCGACGCGAGGTAAACTGCCAGCTTCGCGATTTCCAACGGATCGGCCATCCGCTTGCTTGGATTGTTGGTTCGGA
>Ga0307477_10003515_pt1 | contig 11644 bp, 8 predicted proteins | sample atmos_gasesECM2C_FD_203316 | JGI IMG/M metagenome (GOLD analysis project Ga0307477, IMG submission 203316) | Hardwood forest soil microbial communities from Morgan-Monroe State Forest, Indiana, United States - atmos_gasesECM2C_515 | ecosystem: Environmental > Terrestrial > Soil > Temperate...
CCGCCCTGCTCGGTTGGTCCGTCACGGACACGGCCCGGCAGGTGTTGCCGTTTCCTTCGCCGGAAGTCGATCCGTACCGGGGCCTTGCGCCTCATTTTCAAGTGGCCTCGGCGCGCGCTCGCGCCCTGTTCGCGCTCGCGACGGGCACGGCGCGTCTCGTCGTGACCTCGGCCAGGGCCTTGCTGCCCAGGCTCGCGGACCCGGTTCGATTCGCCGCCGCCGGCCTCACGGTGGCACCCGGCACCGAGATCGCCCCGCACGACCTGGGCGATCGGCTGGCCGCCGCCGGCTTCACGCGCGAGGACCCAGTCGACGAGCACGGCGAGTTCTGCGTTCGCGGCGGTGTCGTCGATGTCTTCCCGTCGTCCGAGTCGCATCCGATTCGACTCGAGTTCATCGGCGACCTCGTCGAGTCCGTGCGCCAGTTCGACGCGGCGACGCAGCGGTCGCTGTCGCAGATTGATCAGCTCGCGATCGTGCCGCAGCGGGAGGACATCCTGGAAGAGACCGGCGCCCCCAGCCGGACCTCCGGTCTCATCGACTACGTGCGGCGCGCCGGCGCGTCGCTCATCGTCCTCGAGTCGGACGACGTCGACGCGCGAGGGCGGGCGCTCGAGGTCCAGTGGCGCGCGAGCGGAGCCGACATGGCGGCGCGCGGCCGAGACGTGCCGCCGTTCGAAGCGATCGCGTGGTCGTGGGACGTGCTGGCCGCGTGGCTCTCGTCGGGCCGCCAGGTGTCACAGCTCGCCATCGAAGGAGCGGGGCCCGCGGACCACGTCGCGTGTCAGCCCGCGATGGCGTTTCACGGGCGCATCGGTGATTGGGTCGACGAGCTGCGCCAGGCCAGGGACAGGGGCGATCGCACGCTCTTCATCGCCGCCACGGCGGGCCGCGCCGATCGAGCCATTGAGCTCCTCGGCGAGTACGAGATTCGCGCCCGGCGCCTGGATGACGACGAGGGTGCCGTTCATGCGACGGTGTTCGTAACGACCGGCGAGCTGTCGCGCGGCTTCGCGCTGCCCGCGGCGCAACTGCGCGTGTACGCGGAGACCGACGTCTTCAAGGAGGAACGGCACCCGCACGAGCGGCAGCGATCGGTCGTGCGGACGTTCATGTCGGACTTCCGCGATCTCAAGGTGGGCGATTTGGTCGTCCACGTCGACAGCGGCATAGGCCGGTTCGTCGGACTGAAGCGTCTGGCCATCAGTCCGCTCGAGAGCGGTCGAAGCGGCGCGGGCGACGCGCGCGAACACGAATTCATGGAGCTGCGTTATGCGGGCGACGACAAGCTCTTCGTCCCGCTCGACCGGCTGGATCTGGTCCAGAAGTACACGGGGGGCGCCGCGCCGGCCCTGGACAAGCTCGGCGGCACGACCTGGGAGAAGGCGAAGACCCGCGTCAAGAAGGCGATGCGCGACATGGCCGAAGAGCTCCTGAAGCTCTACGCCGCGCGGAAAGCGGTTCCCGGCCACGCCTTCGGCGTCGACACCCACTGGCAGCAGGAGTTCGACGACGCCTTCGAATACGAGCCGACGCCGGATCAACGGACGGCGATCGCGGACATCGTCCGTGACATGGAAACGCCCACGCCCATGGATCGCCTGCTCTGCGGCGACGTCGGCTATGGCAAGACCGAAGTCGCCATGCGCGCGGCCTTCAAGGCCGTGATGGACGGCAAACAGGTGGCGTTTCTCGCGCCCACGACCGTACTCGCGTTTCAGCACGCCCGCACGCTGCAGCAGCGCTTCGCAGGTTTCCCGGTGCGGATCGAGCTCATCAGCCGGTTCCGGTCGCCGAGCGAGCAGAAGCAGCTGGTGGCCGCGCTCGAGGCCGGCCAAATCGACATCATCGTCGGCACGCACCGGCTGCTGTCGAAGGACATCGGTTTCCGAGACCTCGGATTGCTCCTCGTCGACGAAGAGCAGCGGTTCGGCGTCACCCATAAAGAGCGCCTGAAGCAGCTGCGCAAGAAGGTGGACGTCCTCACGATGACGGCGACGCCGATTCCGAGGACCCTCAACATGTCGCTCGTGGGGATTCGCGACATGTCGGTCATCGAGACGCCGCCCCGCGACCGCCTGTCGATTCAAACGCACGTGGTCAAGTTCGATCAGGACGTGATCCGCCGCGCGGTCGGCACCGAGATCGAGCGCGGGGGGCAGGTCTACTTCGTGCACAACCGCATCGAGTCGATCTTTTCCATGGCCAATCTCGTCCGGCGTCTGGTGCCCGACGCCCGGATCGCGGTGGCGCACGGTCAGATGGGGGAGGAGGCGCTGGAGCGGGCGATGGTGGACTTCGTCGCCCGCAAGTTCGACGTCCTCGTGTCGACGACCATCGTCGAGAACGGCCTCGACATTCCGAACGCGAACACGATCATCATCAATCGCGCGGATCGCTACGGCCTGGCGCAGCTCTATCAACTGCGCGGGCGGGTGGGCCGATCCGACCGGCGGGCGTATGCGTATCTCCTCATTCCCGCCGAGCAGGCGCTCTCGCCGGTCGCGCGGAAGCGCCTGGCGGCGATTCGCGAGTTCAGCGACCTAGGCAGCGGTTTTCGGATTGCGGCGCTCGATCTGGAGATCCGGGGCGCGGGCAATCTGCTCGGCGGCGAGCAGAGCGGGCACATCGAGGCTGTCGGGTTCGACACCTACATGAAGCTGCTCGGCGACACGATTCGTGAACTCAAAGGCGAGGACCTGGCGGACGATCGCCGGGCGACGGTGAATCTGGGGCTCGACCTGCGGATCGACGGGTCGTACATCCCCGACATGAACCAGCGGTTGGCCGCGTATCGGCGGCTGGCGAGCGCGCGGACGCTCGACGAAGTCGACGGGTTCGTGGACGAGCTCCGGGACCGGTATGGGGCCCCGCCGGTTTCGGTGGCCAACCTGGCTGAGTACGCTCGGATTCGAGTCACGGCGGATCGCTTGGGATTGGACAGCGTCGACCGCGAAGGCACGACCGCAGTCTTAAAGTTCCGGGGGGACGCGAAGATCGACCCGGCCTGGCTGCTGCGCTTTGTGCAGAGCAGCGGGGGCCTGACGTTGGTGCCGCCTGCTGTCCTCAGGGGGACGGGTATATTTGAGATTCCCGCAGAACAGCGTCGGGTCTCGCTTGGCGCGAGCCAGACCCGACCTCATTCTGTGGAAATCTCACCCGTCCCCCTCGAGCCACTCCGGGACCTCCTCGCGCGGTTGAGCCGCGGCCTTGGTCCCGGCTAAGATATTGATTACACGAAGGTTGTTGCCATGAGGATTCCCGTTCTTCCCGGCCTGTTGGCCGCCGCGGTCGTCTTGATTCCGGGTTCGTCGGCTGCTCAGACACCTCCGCCGACGCCGCCGGTGCAGGGAGCCCAGGGTCAGGCGAGCCCGACGTCACCGGCCAGTCCGGCGTCGCCCGCTCCGGCTCCCGCGTCGCAAGCTCCGCCCGTGTACGGGCACAGCGCGATCATCCAGCGCGTGCTCGTGAAGGTCAACGGCGAGGCCTTCACCCAAACGGACTTGGAGCAGAAGCAGACCGAAGCGCTCGTCGCGAAGAACCAGCAAGCGGATGTCAAGGCGGCGGAGACCGACGCCGTGATCCAGCGAGAGCTCCAGCAGATCACGCCCCCCCTCATCGTCGAGGCCGTCGACAACATGATCCTCGTCCAGCGCGCACGCGAGCTGGGCTACAAGATGACCGACGACCAATATCAGAAGTTCGTCGAGAACCTCAAGGCCGACAACCACCTCCAGGACGACGCCGCGTTCAACAAGGCGCTGGCCGAGCAGGGCTTGACCAAGGAGCAACTGAGAAAGAATCTCGAAGAGGGGTATCTCAGGCAGGCGGTCCAACAGTCCGAGATCATGAGCCACGCGCAGATGACCGACCAGGAGGCGCGCCAGTACTACGCGGCGCACCAAGCCGAGTTCATGACGCCCGCGAAAGTCGTTCTGCGCGAGATCCTCGTCGCGGTGCCCACCGAATCCTCGAACGGTCAGGCGTCGTTCAACGCCGGTCTGGACGAGGCGGCCCGCGCCAAGGCCACGGTCATTCACGATCGCCTGGCGAAGGGCGAGGACTTCGCGACGGTCGCGGCCGAGGTGTCCGACTCCCCCTCAAAGGCCACAGGCGGCGTCATCGGTGAGGTGAACGTGAAAGACATGAGCGACGCGCTGCGCCCGCTCGTCGACGTCCTCAAGCCCGGCGACACGACTCCACCCATCCGCACGCAGCGCGGCTATCAGATTCTGAAACTGGATTCGCGATCGCCCGAGCAGCCGAAGCCGTTCGACGACGTGCGAGAAGCCATTGCGCAGAAGATCTACGAGCAGCGCGTCGACGGCGAGACGCAGAAATATCTCGACAAGGTTCGCGCCCAGGCGCTCATCGAGTGGAAGGACGAAGCCCTGAAAGAGATGTACGACAAGCAGCTGAGCGACATGAAGAAAGCCAGCGGGGGCTAGGTGACCCATTCAACTGGGGCCATGGGTGAGTCATCGTGAGAATCGGTGGTATCACCCTCGCGCATCCGGTGGCGCTCGCGCCGATGGCCGGCATGACGGACACGGCGTTCCGCCGGCTCGTGAAGCGGAAGGGCGGCTGCGGGCTCGTCGTCACCGAGATGGTGAGCGCTGAGGGGCTGGTCCGCGGCATCGATCGCACCCTGGAGTACGCCGAGTACACCGAGGAAGAACGACCCGTCTCGATCCAGATCTTTGGCGGCGATCCGGTGAAGATGGCGGATGCGGCGCAGATCGTCGAGGGCATGGGTGCGGATGTCGTCGACGTCAACATGGGTTGCCCGGTGCCGAAGATTGCCAAGCACCACGCCGGGTGCAGCCTCATGCGCGAGCCCGCGCACGCCGCGACCATCATCCGAGCGATGGCCAGTGCGGTCCGGATTCCCGTCACGGTGAAAATGCGTGCCGGCTGGGACGAGCGCGACATCAGCGCGCCGGACCTGGCGCGGCGGGTCGAGGACGCCGGTGCGGCGGCCATCGCCGTGCACGGCCGGACCGCGGCGCAGTCCTACTCCGGCGAATCGGACTGGGCTCTCATCGCGCGAGTCGCGCAGGGAGTGGCCATTCCCGTCTTTGGGTCGGGCGACTGCGTGGAGCCGGGCGACATCACGCGTCGTCTCCAGCACGAGGGCATCGGCGGCGTGCTCGTGGGGCGAGGCGCGCTTCGTAATCCGTGGATCTTCGCGCAGGCGGCGCAGGAAGCCGTCGGACAGCGCGTCGATCCGCCGGCGCTCGAGGCGCGCGGCCGCTTCCTCCTCGATTACATCGACCTGCTGCTCTCGGAGCGCGTCGACGAGGCCGACGGATTCCGCCACGCCGCGCCCGGTCAGAGCGAGGCGTCGTTCGCGCCGGCGCGGGGCCGCGAGCGGTGGGTCATCAACAAGCTGCGCGCGTTGGGATCCTGGTATACCAAGGGTCTCGACAACGGATCGCACCTGCGTGTCGCGATCAACGCCGCCCTGTCGATCCCGGAACTACGTCAGCTCATCCAGGACTTCTTCTTCGCCCACCCGGACCACACGGCGATCGCCTCGTCAGCCCTCGGCGCCTGACGTCCCCAACAGGAACGTCGTCAGCGGCTGTCCCGCGTCGGTGGCCTCGGCGTTCACGACCACGGTCGCCGCGCACGTTTGCCTGAAGAGCGCCGCCAATGGGATGTGCAAGGGATGCGCGAGGTAGGTCGTCAAGCCCGCCTCGTCGTCGAATTCAAGCACCGCGGTGTACGGAAAGTCGCGCCCGTTGTCGTCCGGCAAGGATCGGCCAAGGGTCGCGCGGCGGATCGTTGGCACGTGCCGACAGGCGTTCTCGAGGGCGGCGACAAACGCGAGCTGTTCGCCGGGCGTCACGTCGGCGCGCGGGCGAAACAGCACGATATGGGAAATCATCGCTGACGGTTTCCGCCTCCACCGCGCGGGGGTCCGCCGCGGCCGCCGGGCGGCCGACCGGGTCCGCGACGATCGCCGGGTCGGCGGCCGGGTCCACGGCCTTCAGGTCGATCGCGACCGGGCGTGAAGGGGCGGGACGGCTTAGACCCTGGGCCGTGCGGCGCCCAGGGCCGCTGAGGTTTCTGGGGCGGGGACTGGGGCTTGGGGCCCGGCGCCTGGGGCGTGGATGATCCTTGCGGCGCGGGGCGCGGGCCCCGAGGACCCTGTGACCGGTTGTCGCGCGGCCCACGGAATCGCCCGCCCGGGCCTCTACCGTCCCCGGGGCGGTCGTTCTTCGAGCGCTGCCACGGTCGGCGCGGTGGCCGGTTCGACGACCACGGTTTCTTCGGCTGATCCGGCGGCTGCGGTGCGTCGCGCGGCGGCGCCGATCCGGAGTCCCCGGGCGGCCGCTCTTCTCGCGACCAGCGCTCGCGATCCTTGAAGCGCGCCCGTTTCTGGTCGCGCGTCAGTTCGAAGCGCGCACGCGGATCGCGATGGTCGCCCCCAGGCCGCCAGTCGGCGCGGCGCTTCTCGGCAGCGAGTGGCTTGGCGCCGAGACCGAATCGTGCGGCCTCGGGTGATTCCCACAGGCGACCACGTTCGAACCAGCGGAGCGTCACGTCCGGCTGCGTGCGTTGTAATTGCCGCCAGGTCGGCACGAGCGCGTCACGCGTCGACGACCGAAAGGCCGTCGGCGTCGCGCCGACGAGGATTACCCAGTACGCATGACGGGCCATCGTCAGGAGCGCTCCAGTCGCTTCAGCTTCTCGATCAGCGTCGTCCGTTTCACGTGCAGCAACTCGGCGGCCTGGCGCTTGTTGCCCGACGTCCGCTCGAGCGCACGCGTGATCAGCGCCAGTTCGTAGGCGGACACGGCTCGGTCGAGCTCGAGCCCTTCTTCCGGCACGAGCGGCGTCTCCCGGATCGCGGCGGGCCGTCCGACGAGGACTTCCTCCGGCAGCTCTGCCGCGCCGATCTGGGTTCGGCCGGGTGACAGCGCGATCACGCGCTCCATGACGTTCTGCAGTTGGCGCACGTTGCCGGGCCAGTCAAAGGCCATCAGGGCCTGCTGCGCGTCCTGGGCGATCGTCACCCGCCCGCGCGGCGGCGACGCGTCCTTGACGAACTGGTCGAGAAAATGCTGCGCGAGGAGCGGCACATCGGAGCGGCGCTCACGGAGGGACGGCACGCGCACCGGAATCACGTTGAGCCGGTAGAACAGGTCCTCCCGGAACTGGCCGTCGGCGACGAGCTTGGGCAGATCGGAGTTGGTCGCCGCGATGATCCGCACATCGACGCGAATCGTCTGCGAGTCGCCGACGCGCTCGAACTCGCGAGACTGCAGGACCCGCAGGAGCTTCGCCTGGATCGCGCCGCTCATCGTGCCGACTTCGTCGAGGAACAGGCTCCCGCGATGCGCCTGTTCGACGCGTCCCTGGCGATTCGCGACGGCGCCCGTGAAGGCGCCTCGGACGTGGCCGAAGAGTTCGGCCTCGAGCAGCGTCTCCGGGATCGCGCTGCAGTTGATCGCGACGAACCGCTGACTGCGCCGCGCGCTGGCATCGTGAATCGCCCGCGCGGCGAGTTCCTTGCCGGTGCCGGTCTCACCGGTGACGAGCACGGTGCTCGACGTCGCGGCGACGGTTCGAAGCAACTCGAGGAGTTTCACCATCGGCGGCGTCTGGCCGATGATGCCGTCGATGCGGAATCGGTCGTGGAGTTGCGCCCTCAGGTAGGCGTTCTCGGATCGCAGCCGCCGCCGCTCGAGCGCGACGGTCAACTCGTGGAGCAGCTCCTCGAACTGAAAGGGCTTCGTGATGAAGCCCTCGGCACCGAGCCGTGTCACCTCGACGGCTTCACGCACGGTGCCGTACCCGGTGATCACGATCGCGATGATCTCCGGGTATCGCGCGAACGCCTCATCGAGCACCTGTCGACCGTCCACGCCCGGGAGCCGGAGGTCGGCGATCAGGATGTCGAAGGCGAACTCATTCAGGCGCTCCAGGGCCTCCTCGCCGGACCCGGCCTGCTCCACACGAAATCCGTGCTCGGCGAGGCGCTCCGCGATGACCTCGCGAAACGCCACTTCATCGTCGACGAGCAGGAGGTGCTGGACGGCGTCCATGTCGGGGTGACGACATTTTGACACAGAGAGCCAGGCCTTATGTTTCCGGACGGGGCCGCCGATAGTTTTGGAGTCAAGTCATGAGGCTCGTGCAGACGCGCTACCCCGGCGCGCCTTTGCCGGGAGAAGACTTAGCATGGTAATGCTGGACCGTAAGACCGTTTCGATCCCGAGGGCGTGCGAACTGGTCGGAGTCAGCCGCCGGACGATCTACAACTGGATCGCGGGCGGTAAGGTTGAGTACGTGCGGACGGCCGGCGGCTCGGTCCGAATCTTTGCGGACACCCTGTGGAGGGAGCCCGAACCGGCCAAGTCCGGCGAGGCCTGGTCGGAAGGTCTCCGGCGTGGCGCCTGAGGACCTGCCGAGCCTCTTTCACCAGCTCAACAACCAGTTGGGCGTCATTCTGGCGAACGCCGAGCTGCTCGAGCGGCGGCTGGCGGACGACCATCGCGCGCGAGCTGCCCAGCTCGTGTCGAGCGCGGTTGACGCGATCGCGACGGCCCAGCGGATCCGCCGACTCGCGGAGGCGGCGCGATCGAGCGTTGAACGGACCCTCCCCAATACCGCAACTGCAAGCGGAGTGTCGGACCACTGACAGATTCGCGATCGACCGTCAAAACCCCGACACCTTTTGCCAGCTGCGTCCCGTACCTTCCCACTCCTGCACTCGTCGATCCGTCGCTGCTAAGTGACTCTCGAATCAACTGTTTAGACCGCGGTCGCTGTCTCGGCGGCCTGCGGCTTGCCACCGGCGACGAAACTGGCATCGCAGTTGCCACTGATTCCCGCGCCTGGCGTTTTGCCAAGCCTTTGAGGAGGAATCATGCACCGCGCGCCACTCGCCACCCACCAGCAGGATCGCGTCGCCGCGAGCCTGCCGTTTGTGGAGTCTCTCGCCCGCCGCATGGCATCGACCATGCCGCATTCGATCGACCTGGGCGACCTGGTGCAGGACGGCGTGCTGGGCCTCATCGACGCCGCGCATCGCTTCGACGAGGCGAGGGGGATCAAGTTCGAGACCTTCGCGGAGCGTCGGGTCCGCGGGGCCATGATTGACGCCCTCCGGCGGGATGCCTGGCCGCGCGGGGTTCGTCGCGTTCGCCGCGAACTCGAAGCGGCACGTGAACAGCTGCGCCGGGAGCTTGGCGCCGAGCCCACGCTGTCGGATCTGGCGCGGCGAGTCGGGTCGGACGAAGCCCGGCTCGAACGCACCATCCTCCGCATCAGCACGATCGAGTCGACGTCGCCGATTGCCAACCTCGAGGGTCTGGACAACGCGTCCCTGCCGGCCGTGCTCGTGCCGAGCGAACCGCCGTCGCCGGATCGCGTGTATGAAGAGACCGAGGTCCGCGATCGCATGCGGGCGGCGATTGGCCAGTTGCCGCCGCGTGAGCGCCGCATCGTGAGCCTGTACTACTTCCACGACGCGACCATGAAGCAAATCGGCGATGCGATTGGCGTCAACGAATCGCGCGTCTCGCAGCTCCACGCCCGAGCGATCGATCGGCTTCGGCGCATTCTTGCCGGTGCGAGTGCTCCGGTCCAGCCGCCCCGGCCGCGCCTCGCGACCAGCTCGACGCGCCAGCGCCGTGTCGCGCCGATCCGGCCTGTCAGGATTCCCGACGACCGGGCGGTGGCCTAAGAGCGGCTACCGCAGCGTCTCTTTCGCGATCCGCACGAGGTCCCGAAGCCTGAACGGCTTCGGCAGCCAGCGGCATCCCGATTCCTCGAGAAAGCGCTCGGTCTCCGTGCCGGCCACGTCGCCGGTCACGAAGACGATGCGTCCGACGAGCGCAGGGTAGTCGGCGGAGACCTGGCGGAAAAAGGTCATGCCGTCGACCGTCGGCATCTTGAGGTCGCAAATCACCACGTCGAACACCCGATCAGCCAGGCAGGCCAGGGCCTGCTGGCCGTCTGATGCGCGGTCGACGAGGAACCCCTCGTCCTTGAGGGCGTCGGCGACCGCTTCACCGAGGGCTTGTTCGTCTTCGATCACGAGCGCCCGTGTCCCTCGCGGCACCGCGCGGGCCGCCTCGGCCGGTCGCGCGTCCGGCAGCCGCACATTCGAGCCGCCGACGGGCAACTCGAACACGAACGACGCTCCGCGTTCCGGCGCCGACGTCACGCTGATGCGGCCGCCGTGCTCGTGGGCAATGGCGTAGGCGACCGAGAGGCCGAGGCCCGTGCCCTTGCCCACGGGCTTGGTCGTAAAAAACGGATCGAAGATCCGCGGCTGCAACTCGTCGGGCACGCCGGGCCCATCGTCCAGCACTTCGAGCAGCACGGCCTCGCGATCGGCGTCGTGCCACGAGCGCAGGATCAATGTGCCGCGACCGTGCGCGCTGAGCATGGCCTGTTCGGCGTTCACGACCAGGTTCAACAGCACCTGTTGAATCTGGTGAGGGTCGGCAAAGACCGGGGGCAACCCGCCCGCCAGGGCCTGCAGGATGGCGATGTTCCCGGCGCGCTGCTCGTAGGCCCGAAGGGCGAGCGTCTCGCGGACGACCTGATTGAGGTCGACCATCGTCCGCGTCGTGTGGCGCTTTCGCGCGAAGGTCTGCAGGTTGCGGACGATCCGCGCGGCGCGGTCGGCGGCGTTGTGGATTGCATCGAGATCGCGTTTGGTCTGGTCGTCGCGGGGGTGGGTGGTCAGCCGTTCGGCGCAGGCGAGGATCGTCGCGAGCGGGTTGTTCAACTCGTGCGCGACGCCCGACATCGTCTGGCCGAGCGCGGCGAGCTTTTCCGCCTGCGACAGTTCGTGGTACAGGTCGCGCGCGCGGTCCTGCAGCTTCTGCCGCTCGTTGACGTCGCGCACGATCGCCTCGAGCCGCAGCGTCCCGGTGGTCGTGATCGACTCCGCGCGGGCCGTGACCTCCACCCAGGTCGCTGAATCGTCGGCCCGTCGGAGCCGCAGCAGATATGCATCGGCGGAGCCGTCCCTCGCGAGCTGCCGCAGGAAGCCGGCGCGCGCCTGGTCGTCGACGAAGCGCGCGCGATCGAACGGCCTCACCTCGGCGTCGGGCAGGTCGTCAGCCCATCCGAAGATCAGGCGTAGGTGCCGATTGGCGGCGATGGTCACCGTGCTGTCGGCGGCGACGAGGCCGATGTAGACACCTTCGTGGAGCCCCTCGAAGAACCGCGCGTAGGCGTCGGGCGCGAGGTCCGCGTTCGAAGGGCCCGCAGGGAGCCGCGTCCGGTGGGACAGGGCCGTGCCTCAGTCGCCGCCGCCACGGGCTGGCGGCATCGGCGTGTTCGTATGCGAGGCGCCCCGGATCGTCCACTTTCGATCGATTTCTGCGCGAATCTGATCGACCGACGCGCCCGTGTTGTGCAGCTGCATCGCCTCGTGCGCGACGTCGAGGCAAATCTCACAGATGACGCCGTGCGGCTCCCAGTCCAGGACCTGGCCCGACCCGCTTCGGCGAGCGACGAAGCAGGTGTCGTTCGACCGATGGCCCATTCGCTCGCAGCCGCAGAAGCAGGGCACGTACCGGAGCACGTCGGCATGATGCGCGGCAAACGCGTAGACCGTGCGCACGTAGGCGGCGGGCCGAGGCGAGTAGCCGAGGTTGTCCGGCAGCACCGGCAG
>Ga0307477_10003516_pt1 | contig 11638 bp, 14 predicted proteins | sample atmos_gasesECM2C_FD_203316 | JGI IMG/M metagenome (GOLD analysis project Ga0307477, IMG submission 203316) | Hardwood forest soil microbial communities from Morgan-Monroe State Forest, Indiana, United States - atmos_gasesECM2C_515 | ecosystem: Environmental > Terrestrial > Soil > Temperate...
TTCCGCCCCGAGAAAATGACGACCCCACAGGGAGGATTCGACCCCACCAAAGAATTCGGGCCGCCCTTTCCGCAGGGGAGCTATGGCATCCCTCTCACCAAACAGATCGTAGGGAACATCGGGAAGGATGTGATGGGGGCGGACCTCGAATGGCTGCTCTCCAAGGCTACTCCCTGGCCGGTGAAGCTCGCGGCCGACCCGATCACACTATCGGCGAGACTCGACTCTGTGAAGAGCGCCTACATCTTTTGCACCCTGTCCGGCGATCCTGTCGACGAAATCGTTGCGGGAAAGTGGGGAAAGCTCGAGGGGCCGCACAAACTCATCGAATCCGGGCACTGGCCGATGGTGACGAAGCCCGCCGAGCTGGCTCACGCGATTATAGAGCTCGCATAAGCGAGGCCCTACTTGTAGGCCTCGAACTCCCTTCCCAGGACAGTCGAGGCGATCTTGAGCTCCATTATCTCATCGGTGCCCTCGTAGATCCTGGCGACCCGCGTGTCCAGGAGGTGCTTGGTCACGGGTGCGAGTATGGAGTACCCGAACCCCCCGAAGCACTGGACTGCGGCGTCCGCCGTGTTGTAGGCGGCCCGCGACGAGACGTACTTGGCGACCGCGCTCGCCCTGTCGACCTCCGTCCTCATCTCGAGATTCCCCCGGTTGTTGTCGTACTCCTCCTTCTTGAGCGCGACCTGGTAGACGAGCCAGCGCGACGACTCGAGGTTGGCGACCATCGTCGCGAGGTGCCTCTGGATGAGCTGGTGCTTCCCGATGGGCTTGCCGAACTGCGTCCTGGAGGTCACCCTCTCCCTGACCTGGTTGATGCAGTCCTCCATCACCCCCAGGCACCCAGACGCTATCCCTACCCGCCCGTTGAGCAGCGCCGCGTACGCGACCGATAGCCCCTTCCCCTCTTCCCCGAGGACGTCCTCCTTGGGGACCTTCACGTTGTCGAGCGTGAGCAGCGAGGTGTCCGAAGTGAACAGCCCCATCTTCTCCTCCATCCTCATCTCGACGGAGAAGCCGGGCTCGTCCTTGTCGACGAGGAAGGCCGTCACCCCCTTCTGCTGACCCTCCGGGAGCGCGAACACTATCAGCTTGTTGGCCACCGACCCGTTCGAGATCAGGTACTTCGAGCCGGTTACGTAGTAGTTCGAGCCGTCCTTCTTGTAGGTGGACTTCAGCGCGGAGGGGTCGCTCCCCGCCTCAGGCTCAGTGAGCGCGTAGGCGAAGACCACATCTCCCGTCGCGGCCTTAGTCAGGTATCTCTGCTTCTGCTCCTCGTTCCCCCACTCCTGGACGGTGAGGCTCCCCAACGCCTGATGGACGTCGACGTAGGTGATGACCCCGAGGCCGAGCTGCCCGAACCTCTCGAACGCGAGCGCGTGGACGAGGGGCCTCGAGCCCTCTCCCCCGTACTTCTTCGCTATCGGGATCCCCATGAGGCGGTGCTTCTTGACCACCTCGGGGATCTTCTCGTTGAACTTCCTCTCGACGTATCTCTCGAACTCGGGAAGGACCAGCTCGTCGCACGCCGCCTCCACCCTCGCGAAGAGCTTGTGGTCGTCCTCCGTCAGGTCGACGAGCTTCTTCGCATCCTCCACCGACCGCGCGAACAGTTTCTCCATGTCGTCTGGCGGTCGGCCGAAGCGAAGTGGGGTTTAAACTCTAGCGCTCCCTCTCGGCGTCCCGTTCGACCCGTGATGGACACCGATATCTCGCCGCTTTTCCTTACTTACTTTATGATGGATTGGGGGAAGGTCTCGCAGGAGCCCTCCTCGGTCAAGTGTTTCACCTGCGGTGGGGCAATGATGAGCGTCGAGCCGGTCCGTGACAAGAAGGGCGTCGTCTTCGACGGGATAGTCTGCCACAAGTGCAGGACCCTGCTCTGGGCGAGGAAGAGCTGACGCGTCGGAGATTGGCTTTTAACCGCGGCAAGAACCCTCATCGAAGCTGTGTCAGTCCTGAGCGGCGCGGAGGTCGCGAAGTCCTGCTCGTCCTACAAGAAGGTGAACCCGAACGGCGTCGACCTCTCCCCCAAGGAGGTGAAACTCGTCCCACGCGGCTTCAAGATCTACCTCCACGGTGAAGAGAGGGGCTACATCGCCCCGTCCACCCGGGGGAGGGGCGCTCGGAAGCCTGAGGTGAGGGACGTCAAGGAGCTCGTCTCGCCCGACAGGGAAGGCTTCTACGACTTCCTCAAGGGGAACCTCTACGAGCTCCGGTTCCCAAAGGTCTCCGTCCCGGCAGACTGCACCGGCTTCGCTTTCCCACGCTCGACCGTCAATAGGCTAGGCATAATCAAGCTGGAGACCGCGGTATTCGACAGCGGCTACACCGGCGAGCCCACGCAGACCATATACACGCCGCTCGACGCCAGGGTCCACAAGGACGAGGCCCTCGTCCAGCTCGTCTTCATCAGGAACGAGGCTCCCGCCAAGGAGCTCTACAGCGGCAGATACCAGAACGAGGCCTCCGAGGTCTAGCGCGCCCGAGCGAGCTCGAGCTGTTTCGGCCTGACGACCTCCTTGTAATACCTACAACGCGAAGTGAGCGTGCACTCCCCGCACCTCGGCCCGATGGGCTTGCACGTGGTCTGCCCGAACCTGACGAAGAGGTCGTTGAGCTCCAGCCAGTATCTCTTGGGAATCGTCTCGACCAGCGCTGCCTCGGTCTGCTCGGGGGTCTTTGTCTCCACCAGGCCGAGCCTATTGGATATCCTGTGGACGTGCGTGTCCACGGGGATGGCGGGCTCGTCGAAGCCGTAGACGAGGACGCAGTTCGCCGTCTTCCGGCCCACCGACGGGATCGAGAGGAGGTCCTCCATCTTGGAGGGGACCCTGCCGCCGAAGTCCTTGACGATCTTCTTCGAGGCCCGGATTATCCCCTTCGTCTTCATGTTGTAAAATCCGACCGACTTGATCAGCTTCTTGACGTCCGCGGGGCGCGCCTTCGCGAGCTCCTCGGGCCGCTTGTATCTCTTGAAGAGCCTCTCGGTGGCGATGGTCGTCATCTCGTCTCGGGTGCGCTGGGAGAGTATCGTCCCGATGAGTATCCTGAAGGGGTCGCCCTCCTCAGCGTCCTTCAGCTCCGCGAGCGCCGTCGCCCTCGGGTCCTTGGTCTCGCGAACCATCTTCGCGATCTGGTGCAGGATCGGGCCTACGTCCGCTCGCTTTCGGTGAGCCAAGGCTCCTTCCCGTGCCACTCGGCGATCTCCGCGGTCGTCCTCTGGAGGTCGTAGTCGGGGGAGTAAGAGATGGCGCTCCAAGAGTCCTGCTTCTCCAAGAGGATCCCCGCCCTGACCTGGCTCGCCGTGTAAGGGGGCAGGGCAGTCTTGGCGAAGAGACCTTCGCGCTTGACCTGGGCCTTTTTCCCGCACGCGCCCACCACGCCCCTGGCGAGCTCCTGTGGAGCCGCGTCGAAGGACTTTACCTGATAGATCGTGCCGGACTGGCCCGACGTCGCCACCATGAAGAGGCCCTTCGCCACGTCTTTGGGGTGCGTGAAGGACATAGGCATGTCGCTCCCCGACGGGAGGACGAGGCTTCCGCCCTCCATCATCCTCAGCAGCGGCAGTGCGAGGGTGGTGTCCCGCGGGCCTGTCGCCCTCGCCGCCCTGACCACCTTGACGCGCATCTCGCCTCCCTTCTTCCAGAACTCTCGGATCTCCAGCTCGGCCATGAGCTTCGCCTTCTGGTAGGGGTGCGTCGGCGACCCCTCCTCTTCCTCGCTCGCGCCGATCCTCTTCTTCTTGAACCCGAAGACATCGAGCGTGCTCAGGTGGACAAAGTCCTGCACCCCGTGCTCCTCTGCCTCCTCGAGGAGGTTGCGGAGTCCCTTCGTGTTCGGAGCGAGGTAGTCGCCCTGCCCCTCGTGGTCCGGGGTCGGGGACGCCAGGTTGTAGATCACGTTCACGCCGTCCACGGCCTCGTGCAGGGAATCCCTCTCGAGCAGGTCTGCCTCGAGGATCTGGATCCCGCACTGGTCTAATATCTTGAGGTGGGAGCCCTTGCGGAAGATGCCCTTCGAGATCTCTCCCTCCTTGAAGAAGTACTCCGCTAGGTGCCCCCCGATGAATCCCGTCCCGCCGACAATGAGGTTCAAGCTCTCAATCCCTCCCCGCTGCAAACGGCTTCGTCGATGACATGAAAATCAAGGGTTTCACGGGTGCGTGTGCTGATGCTCTTTCTCTTCACGCCTCTTGGAAGCCTCAGCCGCGACAGGGTCGATGTCGAAGTCGCCCCTCACCAGCTTTTGCTGCAGGTCCTCCTCGAACTTCGAGACGTCCCCGAAGACCGACTTCACCTTCTTCTTTGAGATGGGCGAGAGCCGAGGCGCGACGTTCTGGCCCCCATATCTGCCGTAGGCTATCCCCTTGAAGCGTATCTTCTCCCCGTTGACCGCGATGTAGCCCCTGATAATATTGGCGATCTCTCCCCCGGTCACGTCGTCAACGACGATCTTGTATTCCGGAAGGTTGGGCTTCTCTCTCTGCAAATCACCCGTTTGTGACGGGCCGGGTATATGAATTGTGGGGGATCGGCTCTGAACCACTATGGGGCGATTACCATGAAGCCACGGGCAGGGACTCGCTGACAGGGCAAGTGGCATGATTGTCATACGACGGGCTGATGCAGAATACTGTTGAGTTTGTGAACCAGACTTGGAGGTAAGTAACACTGGGTGCCGAGAATGGACCGACGCTGAAGTTGCCCGCGTAGTAATCGGTGCGTTGATACGAAACGAGTTCCACCTCCCTCAGCGACGAGGCGTTGGTGTCGGTGGCCTTGGTCGGACAACTGTGTCCGATGTCTCCAAGCACGGCGCACTCCGCGTCATATGGCACTACTTCGTCTATCTTCAGCAGCCGGAAGGACGAGGCATCGGAGGACAGGGAAGACGACTCGTTCGAAGGTTGGAGAGACAGCACAGTCAGAGCCATGACTGCGACGACGAATGCGACCAACCCTATCCCGTAGAGCGCCTTCCTTTGAACCAAGCCGTCCTTTCTGACGACTCACTCCTATAGTCTTTTGTCCGAGCGCCGCTGACCACGGACGGTCGCGACCTTGGACCCGCTGGAGTTCTTCCTCCTCGTGCTGGCCACGGCTTTCATGGCCGGGATGCTTGGCTCCCTCCTGGGGCTCGGCGGAGGCGTGATCATGGTGCCCTTCCTGACGATATTCTTGGGCGTCCCGCCCCTGCTCGCCATCGGCGCGAGCATCGTCTCGGTCATCGCGACCTCCAGCGGCTCCGCGTCCGCCTACGTCAGAGAAGGGATCGCCAACCTACGGATAGGGATGTTCTTGGAGATAGCGACCACCACAGGAGCGGTGATCGGCGCCGTGCTCACAATCGCCCTCGCTCGAGCCGGCCTCGAGGGCGTGGTCTACGTCACCTTCGGGGTCGTCCTCCTGCTCTCCGTCATCCCACTCTTGGGGAGGCTAGGCGAGGAGCTGCCCTCCTTCGTGACCCCCGACGCGATCAGCAGGAGGCTGGAGCTGAGCGGAGAGTATTACGACAGCGCGCTGAAGGAGCGGGTCGACTATCAGGCGACGCGCTCGCCCCTCGGGCTCGCGATCATGTGCGCGGCAGGCCTCATCTCAGGCCTCCTGGGAATCGGGAGCGGGGCGCTGAAGGTCTTGGCCCTTGACGCCGGGATGAGGCTCCCGATGAAGGTCTCCTCGACCACGAGCAACTTCATGATCGGGGTCACCGCCGCGGCGAGCACCGGGATCTTCTACCTCGGCGGGTACATCAATCCCTTCCTCGCCGCGCCCGTGATGATGGGCGTCCTGCTGGGGTCTGTGCCCGGAACCAGGATCCTCGTCAGGACTAGGAACTCCTCGATAAGGAAGGCGTTCATCCCGATCATCGTGCTCCTCGCCGTCGAGATGCTCGTCCACGGGGTGTAGTGGGGAGTGACCGAGGTCGAGGCGGGCTTCAAGGCGGCGATAAGCCTCGTCCTCCGCTACGGCGTCATCGCCTCGTTCGCGCTCGTCGCTCTGGGCTCCCTCCTCCTGTTCTTGAAGGGCCAGACGGGATACTACCCCGTGGGGACGGCGGAGCAGTTGATCGACGCGCCGAACAGGGTCCTGACAGGGCTCGCCCCCATGGCTCGGGGCCTCGAATCCGCCAAGCCCTACGCCGTCATCGACCTGGGGCTCGTCGTGCTCCTCGCGACCCCCGTGGCGAGGGTCGTCATCTCGATGTTCCTCTTCCTAGGCGAGAAGAGATACGCCTTCGTGGCGATAACCGCGACCGTCCTGGCGATCCTCCTTCTTAGCATCTTCGTGGTGGGGCCTCTCGTCAGCCCGTGAGTCAGACGGCTGCCCCACCCCCGAGGGCGCTCACTCGAGGATGAACGGGCTGCGGAAGTCTTCCTTGGTGGTGTTGAGCACGACGTGGGTGTTGGTCCTCTCGACGTGCGGGAGCGCGAGCACCTCCTTCGCAAAGTTGCTGAGCTCCTCCCTGTTCTTGAACTTGGAGATCACTATGCTGTCCTCCTCCCCCGTCACGTCGTAGACCGCGCAGACGTGAGAGAGCTTCGCGATGTCCTTCTCCACCTCCAGCACCTTCCCCTTGGAGACGGTCACCTCGGTCACGGTGGTGATCTCGTAGCCGAGCATCTCCGAGCTCACCTGGGCGGAGTATCCCTTTATGATGCCCGCCTTCTCCATCTTCCTGACCCGCTGCGCGACGGTGACCACTGAGGCGTGCGCCTTCTTCGAGAGGTCCCGGAAGGATTGCCTCGCATCCGTCATGAGTTCCTTCAGGATGATTCTATCGAGGTTGTCCAATGCATTTGCTACCACGGCCGCTCGTATATTAGCCATTTGGTAATTTTTATCACAGATATGTAAACAAGCGCAAACATGACGAGGCAAGATTTATATCCGCTTCGAGGCCGACCCGCCACCAATGCCGTTCGACCGCACTCCAAAGGGCCTCGTCCCAAAGAAGAGGACGCCAAAACAAGTTCTTTCCGAGATCAAGGAGAAGAACGTAAAGTTCGTCGACCTTCAGTTCATGGACGTCCCAGGGCGCATCCAGCACGTCTCGATCACCGCGAGCATGCTCGAGGAGGACACGTTCGCCGAGGGAGTAGCGAAGCTCGACGGCTCCTCGATCAAGGGCTTCGCCGAGATCTACGAGTCCGACATGTTGCTCACCCCTGACCCCTCGACCTATGCATTCATCCCATGGGGGGACGAGAGGTTCCCGACGGGCAGGCTCATCTGCGACATCCAGTGGGGCTTCGGCAAGGGCAGGTTTTCCAGGGACCCCAGATACATAGCGCAAAAGGCCGAGGAGCGGTTGAAGGCGGCGGGCTTCACTGACTCCTACTGGGGACCCGAGCTGGAGTTCTTCGTCTTCGACAGCGCCAGCTGGTGGGTGAGCAACCCGTTCGAGTCAGGATTCAAGATCACCTCCGTCGAAAGCGCAGTCGAGGCAAGGGGCACCAACTTCCCGATCAGGTGGAAGGAGGGCTACTACCCGGTGCCTCCGCAGGACACTCTCCAGGACTACCGCAGCGAGGTGGCGTACCTCCTCGAACAGAACTTCGGCGTGGTCAACGACGCCCATCACCACGAGGTCGCGACGGCCGGCCAGTGTGAGATCGACATGTTCCGCGACTCGCTGGTCCCGATGGCAGACAGCGTCGTGAGCTACAAGTACGTGATAAAGAACATCGCGGCCAAGAGAGGACTCGTCGCCTCGATAATGCCAAAGCCGATCTTCGGCGACAACGCGTCGGGCATGCACGTCTCGTCGAGCCTCTGGAAGGGAGCGAAGAACGCCTTCTACGACTCGGCGGACAGGTATGCCGAGCTCTCGCAGACGGGGCGCTACTACGTCGGCGGCCTCCTCTCCCACAGCAGGGCGCTCACCGCTATCACCAATCCGACGACGAACTCCTACCGAAGGCTCGTGCCCGGCTACGAGGCCCCCATCTACATCGCCTGGAGCAAGGCCAACCGCTCCGCGAACGTCAGGATCCCCGTCTATCACAAGGGGGCCTCCGAGGAGAAGAGGAAGCGCGCCGAGTTCCGGACCCCCGACCCCTCGGCCAACCCGTATCTCGCATTCTCGGCAATACTCGCCGCGGGCCTCGACGGGATCAAGAGGAAGATCGACCCGGGCAGCCCGGTCAACGAGGACATCTATCACCTCACGCCCGAGAAGAAGAAGGAGTACGGCGTAAAGAGCCTCCCGACGAGCCTCTTCGAGTCACTCGAGGCGCTCGAGAGCGACTCGAGCTTCTTGGACGGGATCTTCAGCAAGGACATGGTGGACATGGTCATCGAGCTGGGCTCGGCCAGCGCAAAAGCGGTCGCCGCCAGGCCGGTCCCATACGAGTTCTACCTCTACTTCGACATATGAAATGGAGTTAGAACTCAACCTCCTCGTAGGACGCGATTCTGTAGCAACGGCGACAGGGCGCGCCGTGGCCAGGGCCCTACCGTGCGTGATCGTCAACGAGGTCGGAAGATTCAAGTCTCGAATTTATATGGACGTCTAACTAACTTTACACAGATGAAGGATAGACCCATCGAAGAGTCGCCCAGCTTCGTCTTGGTGCAACTCGTAAGAGCACACCACCACAGAATCGCAGACACGCTCAGAGAGTTGGGTGTCTATGTAGGCCAGGAAATGATCATGTCGCAGCTCTGGGAGAATGAGGGCGTGGCCCAATCCGAACTGGCTGACGCCTGCGGGCTGGAGAAGTCGACCATCACCAAGGTCATGGAAAGAATGTCGGAAGCGGGTCTGATCAGGGTGGAAAAAGACCAGAAGGACCGCAGGGTCAGGCGCGTCTACCTCACCGAGAGGGGAAAGTCCCTGAAAGGAGAGGTGCGCAGGCGTTGGTATCTCGTCGAAGAGCAACTCTTCAAGGGCTTCAGCGAAAGTGACAAGAGTGCCCTTCGCCATTTCATCGAGAGGATGGGGGCCAACATGTCTCCAGGTTGGGAGCCAATCCGCCAGGCCACGAAGACTACCATATAGTTAGACGGCGAAGTATTTATTTAGTTAGCCATCTAACCATCCGCCGCACAATATTGACTTCGCAAGCAAGCGGACGAAAGGCGGAGCTAGAAGAAGAAGCATACCTTGGCGACGTGAAGCAGACGAAATACGGTGTGCCCATCGACGAGAGATACTCGGAGGCTTCACCGGAGGAAAGAATTCAGAAGAGTGCCCAGTCTCTGAGACAAAATGGCTTCGAGGTCCATGTGGTTGATACGACCAAGGATGCGAAGAGATTGGTCGAGAGCTTGCTTCCTCTTGATAAGACGATCTTCACCGCCTCGAGCAAGACAGTGAAGCTATCGGGTCTGGAGGAGTCGATCGATGGACCAGGCAGCAAGTACAAATCGCTGCGCAAGGAGATCGGGAAACTAGACCGCGCAACGCAGTTCAGGGAGCAGGTCAAGCTCGGAGCAGCCCCAGACGTAGTCGTGGGCAGCGTTCACGCCATCACAGAGGCCGGTCAGGTCTTCGCCGCTTCGGCGACCGGCAGTCAACTCAGTCCGTTCGCGGCGGGTGCAGGGAAAGTAATCTGGGTTGTCGGGTCTCAAAAACTCGTCAAAGACTTTGACGACGCAATGAGGCGATTGGAGCTTTACAGCTATCCTCTCGAAGATGCGCGGATGAGAGAAGCCTTGAACATGCCGAGCAGCCTGGCTAAGATTCTTATCGTTAACAGGGAAATCATTCCGGGTAGAATCACGATCGTCCTGGTTCGCGAGTCCATCGGTTTCTAAGAAGGGGAGCCTCGTGAAGATCATCAACCATCCGCTTGATCCTAAAGACTCTGAATCAGTGGCGAAGATGCGTAATTTCGCATCCATGAGGAAAGGGGGATTTGACCGCGCCGCTTACGACCAATTGGTGGAGCAGACGCCGAATGCCCCAGGTGTGGCATACGAAGAAGGCAAGGTCGGCGGAGTGGCTGGATGGTGGTGTCTTCCCGGAGGCGCAGACAAATCAGCAGCGATTCTCTATCTGCATGGCGGCGGCTACGTCCTTGGATCGGCTAGGGCGTATCGCAATTTTGCGGGACAGATCGCGACCCGCGCTCGCGTGGCCGCGTTTGTGGTGGATTACCGACTCGCACCAGAACACACTTTTCCGGCGGCTGTGGATGACTCCATAGCCGCATTCCAGGGCCTGTTCCGGGATTACGCCAGCGTCGTAGTTGTCGGAGACTCTGCGGGTGGGGGCCTCGCTCTGGCTCTGGCCGAATCGAAATTGGCAAAGCGCCCTGCGGCAGCCGTTCTTTTGTCTCCGATGACGGACTTGGCTCTGACGGGTGAGACGGTAACCAGCCGCGCTGGAGCTGATTTCATTCTAAACAAAGTCGCGCTAGCTGGCGCTGCCAGTCAATACCTTGGGTCAAGCGATGTAAGAGATCCTCGGGCTTCTCCTCTCTATGGAGACCTGACCGGACTACCTCCCGTCATTGTTCACGTCGGCGAGGACGAGATACTTCTGGACGACTCGCGTCGTTTCGCGGAACGGGCTGGAGGAGACGTAACGCTCCACATTTGGGAGGGAATGCCGCACGTTTTTCCTCAAGACGTTGGCCTGCTGGTCGCCGCCGAGGAAGCACTGGTCGACGTAGGTGCCTTCATCCACGAGCACGTGAATCGCTGATGCCGATCCGGGTGAGAGCTCCCGAATCCTTTTTGAAAGGTTACACGGCATAGGGAGCAACTACCATGACCGAAGCTCCCGTTTCTCACATCGGCCTGGCCCACGACTCACGTGACGAGACGCTCGAGGTCCTCGTGCAGGCTGAGCCCCCCGCCCCGAAGCTCAAGTACGAGGTTCTCATCATCATCGGCATCCTCCTCGGCCTGCTCATGGGCGCGCTCGACAACTTCGTCGCCCTCACCGCGCTCCCGACGATTCTCACCCAGTTCGGATCGCCAAACAGCGGCACCTTCGTCTTCAGCGCATATGTGATCACCTCCACAGCGGGCATCCCGATATTCGCCAAGCTCTCGGACCTCACGAGCAGGCGTAACGTCTTCCTCGTCGCGCTTGCAATCTTCATGGTCGGCTCGGCCCTCTCCGGGCTCAGCCAGAACCTCGCCCAGCTCATCGTCTTCCGCGCGATACAGGGGCTCGGGAGCGGCGGTTTCTTCCCGGTCGGCATCGCCATCGCGGCCGTCGTCTTCCCTCCCAAGACCCGCGCGAGGGTCATCGGCGCGTTGTCCGGGGTCTTCGGCATCGCGGTGGTTGCCGGGCCGCTCATCGGGAGTGCCATCGTCCAGTACTCCTCATGGCGCTGGGTCTTCTACGTGAACATCCCCGTGGGCATCGCGGGCTTTGTGATCGTCCTCGCGACCCTCGGCCCTCTACGTCCGACGCTGGTCCGGAAGTTCGACACCGTGGGCGCCGCGCTCCTGGTGAGCTGGGTGGCGGCGATCATGTACCCGCTCTACCAGATAGTCGATGCCGGGTGGGTATGGATTGACTATAGGACTGACAGCCTGCTGGGTCTCGGGACAGCTCTCGTCGTCGCCTTCATCTTCTGGGAGCTCCGGGCAGGGAATCCACTCGTCCCCGTCAGGCTCTTGAGCAATCGCGTCATGTCGACGGGAGGCGGGGCGACCTTCTTCATCGGCTT
>Ga0307477_10003517_pt1 | contig 11637 bp, 8 predicted proteins | sample atmos_gasesECM2C_FD_203316 | JGI IMG/M metagenome (GOLD analysis project Ga0307477, IMG submission 203316) | Hardwood forest soil microbial communities from Morgan-Monroe State Forest, Indiana, United States - atmos_gasesECM2C_515 | ecosystem: Environmental > Terrestrial > Soil > Temperate...
GCGCGAGCGCCACGTCGCCCACGACCTGCAGCGACGCGACCGCGACTTTGTCGATCGTGTCGTCGGGCGTGTGCCAATACGGGTAATCGAAATCGACGACGTCGATCGCGTGAATGCCCGCTTGCTGGAGCGCGACGTGGTCGTCGATCAGCGTGTGCTTGACGCCGGGACGAAAGTAACGGTCATAGCCGAGCTCGTGCGCCGTGCGCCACACACGGTCCACGACCTCCGGGGCCGCGGCCTCCGAATTGCCTTCGTAGTAAATGACGAGGTCTTTGTCCCCAATCATGTCGAACAACACGGCGTAGAGCGGCGGGTACCCGGCGGGCTGGTGCGCGGCAAAATAGCGGGAGCCGATGAGCACGTCGTTCGTGTCGGCAAAGTTGCCATAGTCTTCTCCGTCCACGAACAGCAGATCGACCCCGATGCCGCTCGGGGCCTTGGCCTTGAGCGCATCGGCGACGCCGAGCAGGAGCGCCACCCCCGACGCGCCGTCGTCGGCCCCCGGAACGGGGAGGCGTCGGGCGGCGGGCGTGGTGCTTTCATCGGCATGGGGCCGGGTATCCCAGTGGGCCAGAAACAGCACCCGTTCGGGGAGGGCCGGCTGAAACCGCGCCAGGAAGTTCCGCAGATGCAGCGTCTCGCCGCGGCGCGTGACGTGGCTGAACGCTTGGACGCCCACGGTGTCGGCCGTGGCACGGAGGTGCGCGAGGATGAAATCGCCCGCCCGCTCGTGCCCCGACGTCCCGGGAATCCGCGGGCCGAAGGCCATCTGCTGCTCGAGGTAGCCGAACGCCCGCACGCCGTCGAATGCGTGCCCATGCGCCCCGCTCGAGCGCTGGCAGGCGAGGAGCGCGCTTGCCAACGCCGCGCCCCGCACTCCCTTCCGCAGCACGGGCGCGATCGCGCCCGCACGGCGCCTCACAAATCAGCCGTGGGTGTTACTGGGGTGCCCCGGGCTCCGCGATCCGCACGCATTTCGCGTTGCTGACGTCGACATGCGGGCGGCGGGCGAGAACCACAGAAGTGAGCGTGCGGGCGCCGATCGTTGTGGTCGCGTCCACCACGTCCATCCGGGTGGAGCGCGTGTGGTAGTGCCCACCGTCGCAATTCGACTCGGGCCTCGCGATGGGCACGTCGGTGCTGCGGTGTTGCCCGAAATCCACACGGGCCCAAACGAGCTGGGCGGGCCACCCGTTCCGGGCGAGGACCCACACGTAGAACGACGACGGCAGGGAGTCGGGCAGGGCAGCGATCGCCATGTCCAGAGCCGAGAACGGTAGGGTGCCGCGGGGCACGTGGCCGGCGCGTTGGCTCCAGGCGGAATCGAGGACGACCGTATCGGCCGAGATCTTGAGGGTGAAACTGCCCGCGTCACTCCGACCGCCGACGGCCGTCCGCTGGAAGAACACCTCGGCTCCGGGCTCGCCCAGGCGCACCACCGTGCGCACCTGGTCGTGGAACCACGAACCGGCCTTGCCGCTCACCCACGTGTCGGCGGACTGCCACCACAGCGTCGTCACGTGACTTTCGATCGTGCTCGCGCCGCTCGGGGCCCGGCCCGACGCGTAATCGCTCACCGACATGACATGGACGCCGTTCTCCGGCTTGACTTCGCTCGCGACCTCAACGCCGTCGAGCACCTGCCAGTCGACGCCGAGTGAGTCGTTCACCACCCGCGGACTGGGCGCAAGGACGGTGGGGATCGAATCCATCGTCCGCAGGCCCGCGGGCGGTGTTCGCGTCAGGAGTCCCGAGTCGCTCGCCAGCCGTGGCGGGTAGGTCATCTGCACGAGCGGCATCGGCGCCCGGTTCGTGACCAACGCCACCTGCCCCCGCAGGTAGTTGATGGGGAGCGCGAAGTTGAGGTTCTCGGCACCGTCGGCCTGAATCGCGTTCACCACGATGCCCACGACCTTGCCGTCCTCGGTCGCGACGGGGCCGCCGCTGCTGCCCGGCGAGACGGGGATCGAGATCTGGTACACCCTGGTCCCCGCCACCAAGCGGACGCCGCTGAGCAGCCCGTCGGACACGGTGGCCTCGAGTCCGAGCGGCGCCCCGACGGCGATGAGCCGCTGTCCGATTTCGACGCTGTCGGAGTTCCCGAGCGCCACCGTCGGCAATCCGAAGCCGGCGACGCGGATCAGGGCGAAGTCGCGGTCATCGTCGATGGCCGCCACCCCTTGCGCTTCGAACGTCTCCCCCGACTGCAGCTTCACCGTCGCCGATTTGGCGCCCCGCACGACGTGCGCCGCGGTGGCGATGAGACCCTCGGGCGTCAAAATGAATCCGCTGCCGCTCGCCGACCCATCGCCTTGGACGGCGTCGACCGTTACCGTCGCGCGCCGGAGCGCCGCGATGGCGCGGGCCGCCGCGGCGGCCTTGTCCCGACCCGGATGTTGGGCGAGGAGGACGCTACTCGAGACGAGAGCCCACAGGGAGCTAGACAGCAGACGCATGATTGCCGGTCGCAGGGAGCGCGATAGCCGAAAGATGTGTGGTCGGACGAGCCACGTCCAGCGCGGAGCGTGAGGGGACTGCGCGCGGGCATGCGTTCGGGTGTAGTAGAGGCGGTCTCACTTGTTGGGCCCTAGAGGCGCGACGTATAATGGCGCGACCACCCGTGCGTATCCTCAGCCGGTACCTGCTGCGCCAGCACGTGGCACCCCTCTTGTTCGCGCTTGCCGCCCTCACCTGTTTCCTCCTCATCCAGCAGGTGGCGCGACAGCTCGGCAATCTCGTTGGCAAAGGCCTCCCCTGGGGCGTCATCGTCGAGGTGTTCGTCCTGTCCATCCCGTTCATCATCGCCACGACCCTGCCGATGGCCGTCCTCGTCGCGGTGCTCTACGCCTTCACCCATCTCGCGCTCGACAACGAGATCACCGCCATGAAAGCGGGCGGCGTGAGCGTCGGCCGCCTCCTGGCGCCGGTGTTGGGTGGCGCCGCGGTGCTCGCGCTCCTCGCCTTCGGGTGGAACGACCAGGTCCTGCCCCGTTCGAATCACCAGCTGCGCATGCTGCTCGTCGACATCCAGCGCAAGAAGCCATCGTTCAGTCTTCGCGAGCAGGTGATCAACGAGGTCGTGGGAGGCCAGTTCTTTCTACGGGCTGCCCGCATCGACCCCGCCTCCGACCGGCTCAAGGACGTGACCATCTACGACCTGGAGGACGTCGAGCGGCGGCGGATCATCAGCGCCGATAGCGGGCGGATGGCGTATTCGCCGGGCGGCCGCGATCTCTACCTCACGCTGCTCGACGGCGACACGCGACAGGTGGACCGGAGCGACCCCACGCACTTCAACCGGACCTTCTACCGCACGAACCGGATCCGCGTCGCGGCCGTGGGCAATACGCTCGAGATCACCACGAACGATACCTACCGCTCCGATCGCGAGATGACGGTGTGCCAGATGCGGCAGCTCGTCAGGGAAACGGAGCGCGAAGCGGCGCGCGCCGCGCGCGATGCCGCCCTCGCCGCCGAGAACGACCTGCGACGCCTCGCCGCGCTCGCCCCCACGCCTCCCCCCCCCGCGGCCGCGGCGGACTCAGCGCCGGTCGGCCTCTACTGCCGGGCGCTGGCGAGCGTCGGCCACTGGCTCGGCCCCCGAGCCGCGGCGGCGCAGACGCCCAGCCGGCCGCAGCTCCCGAAGCCGCGGCGGCCGCCCCCCGTCTTGGGTCCCGCGCTGCGCCCGTCCCAGATCCCCCAGCGACCGCCGCAGCCACTCGTATCGACGGGAGCCACGGCCGCGGCCGAAGCCGAACGCAGCGCGGCGCTCAGCCGCGGGGCCGCCGCGCAAATCGAGATCGACAAGAAGTACGCCCTCGCGGCCGCGTGCATCGTGTTCGCGCTCTTTGGGGTCCCGGTCGCGATCCGGTTTCCCCGCGGCGGGATCGGGCTCGTGATCGGCATGAGCCTCGCCGTGTTCACGATCTACTACATCGGCCTGATCGGGGGCGAGGAGCTCGGCGACCGCGGGACCGTGTCGCCCTTCTTCGCCATGTGGACGGCGAATCTGCTGTTCGCGGCCGCGGGACTCTTGGGACTCGCGCTCACGCGCCGCCCCGCGCATAGCGTGTCGGGCGGCGACTGGGCGGATATCAAGAGCGCGCTCGGCCGATGGGTGCCGTGGGGCGCTCGCTGAAAACCCTCGACCGCTACCTGCTACGGGAGTGGATCCGCATCCTGCTGCTCGCGGAGATCGGGTTTCCCCTCGTCGTCATCCTCATCGACCTCACGGACAAGCTGGGGAGCTACCTGGCGCGCGGTCTCACCCGCACGGCCATGGCGCTCTCGTATTTGTACTACCTCCCCGAGATCATGTTTCTCGTGCTGCCGGCGGCCGTCTTGTTCGCAACCGTGTTCACGGTGGGCCCCCTGGGGCGCCACTCCGAGCTCACGGCCGCCAAAGCCTCCGGCGTGTCGTTCCACCGCCTGGTCCGCCCGCTCTTCATGGCCGCCGGTGTGGCCGTGCTCTTCGGGATCGCGATCGGCGATGCGGCCCCGGTCGGGACCCTGCGTCGGGCTGAACTGCTGGGCGAGCGTCCCGTCCACGCCACGAGCCTGCGCTACAACTTCGTCTACCGGGCGGATGGTGGTTGGGTGTACGCGGTCCGGTCTCTCGACACGACCGCCGGCCAGATGCAAGACGTGATCATGGAGCGCGAGGGGAGCGGGCCCGAGTATCCTACGATCGACATCGCCGCCTCGCGGGCCACCTACGTGGCCAAGGGCGCGCGACGCGGCTGGACGCTCCGGCACGGGGCGGTCCGTTACCTGCTCGGACCCGCGCAGGAGACGGCGTTCGTCTTCGATTCCCTGCGCATCCGTGCCTTGAAGGAACGGCCCGTCGATCTCCTCGCCGAACCCAAGGCCCCCGAGGAGATGCGCTACTTCGAGCTCGGCCGCTACATCGACGCCCTCGCCCGCAGCGGGTCGGACACGAAGAAGCTCCGTGTCGAGCGGGCGCTGAAGCTGGCCGTGCCGTTCACCTGCATCGTCGTCGCGGCGTTCGGTGCGCCGCTCGCGGTCTCGGGGCCTCGCGCCGGCACGGCGTGGGGCGTCGCCGTAAGCCTCGGCACGACGTTCGTCTTCCTCTTGCTCGTCCAACTCACCAAGGCGGTCGGAAGCGGCGGCGTCCTCCCTCCGCTCGTGGCGGCGTGGCTGCCGAATGTGTTGTGCGGCGGCGCGGCGGTGTGGCTGCTCCGGAAGGCGAAGACCTAGGCTCGTGCTCGCCGCGGCTCGCGCGCCACCCGCCGCGGGCGCGCCGCCGCTCCTCACCCCTGGGTGGCGGGTCGCCCGTGCCGCCACGCGAAATAGACGGGAATCCCGAGCAAGATCCCCCCGAACGCGAGCCCCGTCGCCGCGGGGTGTTCGCGGAGCGCATTGCCGAGGATCAGGAGCGACGCGAGGACGAAGAGCAGCGGCACGGCGGGGTAACCCCACACGCGGACCGGCCGCGGGAGCTCGGGGCGGCGGCGGCGCAGCGCGAACACCGCGGCCGCCGCCAGGGCATAGAACGGAAAGATCGCCACGACGAACTGGTCGGCGAGCTGCTCGAAGGTGCGCGCCAGCACGAACGCGATCCCCAGGCACGCGGTCAGGACGATCGCGACGGACGGCGTCTGAAACCGCGGATGCACTCGGGCGACCTGACGGAAGAACAGGCCGTCGTCCGCCATGGCGAAGAAGATGCGGGGCGCGGTAAGCATCGAGCCGAGCAGGGTGCTAAACGTCGCGATCAGCACGAGGAGGGCCACCGTCGCCACGCCCCAGCGTCCCACGAGCAGGGCGGCCGCGTCCGCCGCCACGAGCGGAGACCGGGCCATTTGGTCGATTGGCAGGAGGTAGAGATAGGCGGCGTTGGCCAAGAGGTAAATGACGAGAATGGCCATGGTGCCGAGCATGAGCGCCGTGGGCAAGGTGCGCTCGGGGTCGCGCACTTCGCCGCCGACGAAGGAGAGATCGCCCCAGCCGTCGTACGCCCACAGCACCGACACGAGCGCCAACCCGAACTGGCTGCCCGAGAGCGCCCCGCCTGGCGCGGCGAAGTGCGCGACCGTGCCCGTCCCCCGCCCCAGGGTGAACGCGAGGAGGACGAGCACCAGCAGGGCACCGTACTTGGCGGCGGTCGAGGCGTTCAGCACGAGCGTGCTCCAGCGCACGCCGACGTAGTTGAGGGCGGCGGTGCCCGCGATCGCCCCGGCCGCCACGTAATGCACCGCGTCGGCGACCCCGGGCCGCGCGAGATCGTAGCCCAGAAAGCGCAACAGATATTCGGCAAACGGGGTCGCGATGGCGCCGAGGGCCGAGGCCCGGATCAACGTCAGTTCCGTCCACCCAAACAAGAACGCGGGCAGGCGCCCGAATCCTTCGCGGATGTAGACGAAGACGCCACCCGAGCGCGGGAACAACGCGGCGAGCTCCGCGTAGGTCAGCGCCCCACACAGGGCCAGCACGCCGCCCACGACCCAGACCGCGAGCATCGGCCAGGGGGACGGCACGCGCGCCGCGATGATGGCGGGGGTGCGGAAGATGCCCCCGCCGATCGTGGACCCGACGAGGACCGCCACGGCGCTCCAGAGGCCGAGCCGCCGTGGCAATCGATCGCCCCAGCGATCCGCGGGTGCGGTCATAGGGTGCGGGAATATACATTTCCGCTCCTATGACGCGACGCTTCGCGCGGCTCGCCTGGGCCGCCGCCGTCAGTACCTACCTGCTCATCGTCTTCGGCGCGATCGTCCGCATCACGGGTTCGGGACTCGGGTGCGGCGAGCACTGGCCGCTCTGCAACGGCCGGGTGCTCCCGCCGCTCGACCCCCCGACGATGATCGAGTACGCGCACCGGCTCATCGCGGCCGCGGTGAGCGTGTTGGTCGCGGCGCTCGCCATCCTCACATGGCGCCTGCGGCATGGCGGGCAGCCGGACCGCCCGTCACGGGCCGCCTACCTCGCGCTCGGGCTGCTGATCCTCCAAGTCGCGCTCGGCGCGATCACCGTGAAGCTCGCGCTGCCGCCCTGGACCGTCATCCTCCATCTCGGCACGGCGATGCTGCTCCTCGCCGTCCTCTTGGTGGCCGCTCGCCCGGGGGAGCCGCGGGCGTTGCGCGCCGCCCCGGCCGGCGCGGCCCTGCTGGGATTCGTTACGGTGCTCTTCGGCGCCCTCACCGCGAACCTCGGGGCGGCCTCGGCGTGTCTCGGGTTCCCGCTGTGCAACGGCCATTTCGCGTCCCCCGGCACTCCACTCGCAGAGGTGCACTGGACCCACCGCCTCCTCGCCTATGGCCTCGCCGCCTATGTGCTGGGCTGGGCCTGGCGGTCCGGCGCGCGCGCGCCGCGCTACGTGCTCGGGCTCGTCGGGCTGCAGGTGGGGGTCGCGGCGGCGATGGTGCTGCGCGCCCTGCCCGCTGCGCTGCAGGCGACGCACGTCGCGCTCGGCGCCGGGGTCTGGGCCGGCCTCGTACTCGCGCTGTAGTGGCGCTCCCCTCACCCCGCACGGTCGCCTGGCTGTGGCCGCGCATCCGGCCGCATCGCTGGGCGCTCGCGACGGCCACGGTGTGTCTCGCGCTCAGCGCCGCGATCGGGCTCGCGTTCCCGCAGATCGTGCGCCACCTGCTCGACGCCGCCTTCGTGGGCCACGACCGTCACCTCCTCGATCGCATCGCGCTGCTCCTCGCCGGGCTGTTCAGCGTGCAAGCGCTCTCGAACTTCGTGCAGACCTATCTCCTGTCGGCGACGGGCGAGCGCGTCGTGGCGCGCCTGCGGCAGGACCTCTTCGAGCACCTGGTGCATCTCGCACCCGCGTTTTTCGCCGAGCGGCGCACGGGCGAGCTGGTCAGCCGCCTCTCGGCCGACATCGGGACGATTCAGGGTCTCGTGAGCTTTCAGCTCTCCGAGTTCGCCCGACAAACCCTGTACCTCGTCGGCGGCGTCACGCTGCTCACGCTCACGAACCCGCATCTCATGGCCACCGCGCTCGTGGTCGTGCCGTTCGTTGTTGGGTCGGCGATGTTCTTCGGGCGGCGGCTGCGGCGCACGAGCACACGCGTGCAGGACAAGGTCGCCGAAGCCACGGCCGTGGCGGAAGAAGCGTTCAGCGAGATCCGCATCGTCCAGAGCTTCGTGCAGGAAGGGGGGGAAGCGGCGCGCTACGCGCGCGCGATGAGCGAGGTCGTCGAGATCGCGATTCGTCGGGCCGTGGTGCGCGGGGCGTTCTTCGCCGTCATCACGTTCGCGACCTTCGGCGGGACGGTTGCCGTCTTGTGGGAGGGCGGGCGGCTGGTGCTCGGAGGGGTCGTGACGGCGGGTACCCTGGTCTCGTTCCTGCTCTATACCGTCTTCATCGCCGCCGCCGTGGCGGCCCTCACGAGCCTGTTCTCAAGCTTTCAGGAGACGGTCGGGGCGGCCCGGCGGGTTCTCGAGCTGCTCGAGACGGCGCCGACCGTGGCGGATCCGGCGGAGCCCCGCCCCCTGCCCCGGCCCGTCCGCGGGGACGTGGTGCTCGAACGCGTGACGTTCTCCTACCAGCCTGCCCTGCCCCGTGCCGTCGACGACGTGTCGTTCCAGATCGCCCCCGGCGAGGTGGTGGCGCTGGTCGGCCCCTCGGGCGCGGGGAAGACGACGCTGGCCAACCTGGTGCCGCGGTTCTGGGACGTCACGGGGGGCCGCGTCACCCTCGACGGGATCGACATCCGGGCCCTGCGCCTCGCCGACCTGCGGCGGGTGGTCGGCATCGTCCCCCAGGAGCCGACGCTGTTCAGCGGCACGGTGGCCGAGAACATCGGCTACGGGCGGCCCGGGGCTCGGGAGGCGGAGGTCGTGGCGGCGGCCCAGGCCGCGCACGCCGCGGAGTTCATCGAGCGCCTGCCGGCGGGTTATGCCACCCTCGTCGGGCAGCGCGGTGTGAAGCTCTCCGGCGGGCAGCGCCAGCGGGTCGCGATCGCGCGCGCGCTCCTCAAGGACCCGGCCGTGTTGATCCTCGACGAGGCCACGTCGAGCCTCGACGCCGAGAGCGAAGGGCTCATCGAGGACGCGCTCGAGCGGCTCCTCAAAGGGCGGAGCACGCTGATCATCGCCCATCGGCTCTCCACGGTGCGGCGTGCGAATCGCCTCGTGGTGCTCGATCGGGGCCGCGTGGTGGAAGACGGGACGCACGTCGACCTGCTGGCCCAGAACGGCCTCTACGCACGCCTCTATCAACGTCAGTTTCGGGACGACTAGGCCGGGCTCAGAAGCGCAACACGTCCTCGGAGGCCGCCTCCCCCAAGAGGACGCGCCAGTCGGCCCGGGCGGGCATGGCGGGATCGTTCGAGTAGACGAGCACGTAATTGCCAAACCACGTCAGGTCCACGAAACAGTATTTGCGGGGCTGGGACGTGCCCCGCGTGTATTTCCAGACCTCGAACGGCAGCGCGAGGCCTGCCCCGCGGCGGCTGAGGATGATGTCAGGCGGGCCGGCGGCGAGATAAATTCGCCCGCGGTCGGTCCGCCATCCGGCCACCTCCCCCTCGCGAAACTTGCGGTCGACCTGGGCGATGCGGGCGTTGAAGACGTCTTCGGCCGGGTGCCGGGGCGCGGTGCGCCCCGAGTCCCGCTCGGCCCAGAAGCTGCGCAGAAAGGCGCGCTTGCCGCTCACGCTGAGGCTCGGATAGATGCCACGCTGCTCGGGCCGGAGCAGGTAGATGAGCGGCCCGTACAGGCTGTCGAGTGCCGTTTCATCCGCGCGCGCGAAGGGGTCGGCTACAAGGGCAAAGGGGGTCGGGGCCCCGGTCGCGGGGACTGGAGAGCGCGACGCCGGGTCCCGCTCCCGCTGCGCGCGCGCGGTCGTCGGGAGGACGAACCCCGGGAGTACCAACAAAAGCCAGCGGCTGTGCCTCATTGCAATGAGGTAGGAACACCGCGCTCCGCCGCGGGTTCCGCCACGCCACGCCCTCACACGAGCAACAGCTCCTGCTCGGGCGCGGGCGGGCTGACCTCAGGCCCCGCGTCGCCCAGGAACACGTTGATCTCGCTCCGCATCCCGAAGCGCCCGGGCAAATAGATCCCCGGCTCGACGGAGAACCCCAAGCCGGCGATCAACTCGCGCCGGTCCACCGTCTCGAAGTTGTCGAGGTGCGGACCCGAGCCGTGCAAGTCGCGGTCGATCGAATGCCCCGTCCGATGGACGAAATAGGCCGCGTACCCTCCCTCGCGCACCACGCCTCGCGCCACATCGTCGAGCTCGGCCCCCGTGACGCCGCCTGCGTCTCCACCCGCGGTCGCGCTCGGGCGCCAGCGCTGCCGGAGCCGCTCGACCACCGCATCGCGGGCACGCCGCACCGTCTCCCACACGCGGCGCACTTCGGCGTCGGGGGCGCGCCCGGCGAACGCCATCCACGTCTGGTCGGCGAATACACTCGCTTTCGCCGGTCCGGCCCACAGGTCGAGCAGCACGACGTGGCCCGCCTCGAGCCGGCGGTCCGCCCCCGCGCGGGGCTCGTAGTGCGGCAGCGCCGAGTTCTCTTGGAAGGCGACGATCGGGGGGTCGTCGGTGACCAACCCCGCGCGCGCCACGGCGTCGAGCACGCGGTGCTGGAGTGCCACCTCGCGCACTTCGGCGCCGCGCGCCGAGTCCGCGCCGGCCCATCGCAGGGCCTCGCCCGCGATCTCGGCGAGCGCGGCGGCCGCGCGGCGGTGGCCGGCGAGCTCCGCGGCGCTCCAGCGCGCGGCAAACTGCGTGACGAGCGGCGCGGACGACGTGACGTGACCACCGAGCGACTCGACGAGCTCGACCACGCCATGCGGCACGCGGTCGAGGTAGGGGATAGCGTCCTCGGGCGACACTTCCATCGCGACCGTCCGTCCGGCCACGAGGGCACGCAGCTCCGTGTGGAGCTCGCGCCACCCTGTGTAGGGCCGGACATCGCCCGGGAACCCGGCGAGGGTGTGCTGCTCGATGCGGTGGGCGAGAGCGACCGGGCGGCCGCCACGGGGAAGGAGGACGAACAGGCGCCGCGTGCCCAGCCCGATCGCGTCCGCGCCGAGGAGGCGCGCGACGACGGGGTTGGTGCGGTGGAAGTCGAACAGCAGCCACGCATCGGCCGGGAGCGCGGACAACGCGGACGTCAGGGCCCCGAAGTCAAGTGCGGCGAGCGGGGAGCTCGAGACCGCAGGGACGGCGGTCCGCATCGCGTCAGTGATGGCGCGGGTCTGGGACGGCCGCCTGCCACTCGCACGTCGCCGCGCCCAACGCGCGGCACGCCGTGTGGACCATCGCGCCCTCGAAGCCCACGAGCAGGCGGAGCAGTTCGGTGAATCCGGCGGCGTACAGCAGGCAGGCGGACCCGTCCGGCGTCGCCGTCACGGCGAGCGTGTCGGACACGCGCGCGACGGGGACGTGCCGCTCCCGTTGGAGGTCTCCTCCGAGGACGGCATGCGCCGCGCGGCGCGCCACGCCGAACCCGACGACCCGCGGCGCGGCGTGTGCGGCGAGTCGCGACACCACGAACAGGCGGCGGACTGCCCGCCGTGCCGCGCGCCGGCCCGCGTCCGCGAACACGAGGTCGGCATCGGGACGGCGACCCACCAGGCGGAGCAGCGCCTCCACCAGCTCGCGGTCGACCCGGGCGTCGCGCCGCACGAGCGCTTCGTATTGCTCGAGCT
>Ga0307477_10003520_pt1 | contig 11634 bp, 11 predicted proteins | sample atmos_gasesECM2C_FD_203316 | JGI IMG/M metagenome (GOLD analysis project Ga0307477, IMG submission 203316) | Hardwood forest soil microbial communities from Morgan-Monroe State Forest, Indiana, United States - atmos_gasesECM2C_515 | ecosystem: Environmental > Terrestrial > Soil > Temperate...
GAGCTGGCGCGGATGATCGAGACGCGCTTCGCCGACGCCGGCCTGCAGCCTCCACCCGTATCGGAGTTGATCAACACCATTCCGCAGAAGCCGAAAGTGATCGAAGGCGTAGTCGGGTTTCTCGTGAAGCAGGGAAAACTCGTGCGCCTTGCCGACGGCGTCTACGTTCATCAAAACAGTCTCGATACCGCGCGTCAGCGCATCGCCACGCGGCGGGGCGAGACCATCGACGTCGGCCAGTTCAAGGAGCTCTTCGGCCTCTCGAGAAAGATCGCTATCCCGTTGCTGGAGTACTTCGACCGCGCTGGGGTGACGAAGCGGGTGGGCGACTCTCGCCAGGTGCTGTGACGCTTTTGTACTCGCTGCGAACGTTCAACAGCGACAGCGGCACATTCTTCTGCTCGATCTTTACGACCGCATTGTCCACGACCATTCTCGATCGTCCGTACGGCAGCTCGGCGTGATCGATGAGCGGGAAGCCGCGAATCTGCGCGAATTCGGCGTTCATCATTCCAAAGAGCTGCTCGGGGACTGATGCCGGCGCGCCGATCCAGAGCTCGCGCTGATAGGCGCCGACTCGGATGAGATACTGCGCCGACTGCACGCCCTGGAGCACGCGCTTCGCGCCAGTGGCGACAAGCGCCGCAGGGGGCGGCGGCGCCTCACTTGCCGGGACGGTGTAGTACGTCTTGGCGAGATCGTCGACGTAGGTGATCGTGTTGTCGTCGAGGTTGAAGAGCCGCCAGCGATCGAGCTCGTTATCGCTGCGCGCGCGATTGTTCGCGATCACGATCGAGTGCGTGATCGTCCGGTTCAGCGGCTGAAGATTCGTCCGGATGGTGATTACCGTCGCAGGCACGGTCGGCTCGAGCGCCAGATTGATCGCCCGCTGCGGCAGCTTTGCGATCGGCTTGCTGCAGGCGGCGAGGGCAAAGAGAGCGATTAATCCTTTGCTTCGTACCAGCTTTTTCCCCAGCGCGTATCGACCGCCAGCGGGACCGCGAGCGGGTAGATGTTTTCCATCGTTTCCTTGACGATTCCGGCCACTTTCTCCACGTTCGCCTTCGGAGTCTCGATCACGATCTCGTCGTGCACGGTCAACAGCATGGAAGCATCGTTGCGTAAGTTCGCGTCCAGCGCAATCATCGCCAGCTTGAGGATATCCGCCGCCGTGCCCTGGATCGGCGCATTGGTGGCCATCCGCTCCGCGTTTCCGCGCACCGTGAATGATCGGTTGTGGATCTCCGGAATGTAGCGCACACGGCCGAAGAGCGTCGTCACCTTGCCCGTTTTGCGCGCCTCGTCGAGCGTTCGATCGAGGTATTCCTGGATCTTCGGATAGCGCGAAAAGTATGCGTCGATAAAATCCTTCGCCTGCGCGCCGGAGATGCTCAACTCGTTCGACAGCCGAAACGCCGACATCCCGTAGAGCACGCCGAAGTTGATCGTCTTCATCGCCCGCCGCTGGTCAGCCGTGACCTGGCTCTCCGGCACGTTGAAGATCTTCGACGCCGTTGCGCGATGGATGTCCGCGCCCTTCTTGAAGGTCTCGATGAGCGACTCGTCCTGCGTGATGTGCGCGAGGATGCGCAGCTCGACCTGCGAGTAGTCGGCCGCGAGCAGCACGTTGCCCTCTTCGGCGACAAACGCTTTGCGGATCTCGCGTCCCAGCCCGGTGCGGATCGGGATGTTCTGCAGATTCGGATCGGACGACGACAGCCGTCCCGTCGCGGCGACGGCTTGATTGAACGACGTGTGCACGCGCCCGTCACCGCGGACGAGCTGCGGCAGCGCGTCGACGTAGGTCGATTTGAGCTTGTGCAGCTCGCGATGCTGCAGGATCAGCTGGGGCACGACGAATCCGTGGCTGGCAAGCTCCTGCAGCACATCCATCGACGTCGAGTACGCCTTCGTCCCTTTCGTTTTCTTCACCGACGGGTACTGCAGCTTCTCGAACAGGATGTGACCGAGCTGCTGCGGCGAATTGATGTTGAACTCCGTTCCGGCCTCGGCGAAGATGCGCTTCTCGAGCTCGGCGAGCTGCGTGCCCATCGTGTTCGACATCTGTTGAAGGAAGGACACGTCGATGCGGATGCCGCGCTCTTCCATCCGTTCCAGAACCGGGATGAGCGGCAACTCGATCGTCTCGTAGATCTTGAGAAGCGCCGGGTCGCGTCGGAGCTCCGGCTCGATCGCGTCTTTCAGCGACAGGATCACATCCGATTTCTCGCCGAGGAACTGCTGATAGGCGGAGAGGGCAGAGGAGCCGATCTCGTGGTCGAGCGCGAACAGCGGCGCCGTTTTGGCGACGTCTTTGCGCGACTGCACATCGACCTTGAGCCGGTCGCGCGCGACGTTCGGCAGCTCGTGGCTCGGAAGTCCTGGATTGATGACGTAGGACATGATCATCGTGTCCGCGAATCGCTGCGGCACCGGCCAGCGATTCGCGGAGAGACGTCGAATCTGCAGTTTCGCGTCGTGAGCGACAAAGAGGCGGTCGGTCTCGAGCAGGCGCCGCAGCTCGCCCGTCATCTCCTTCATTCCGCCGACGTCGGCGGCAATCGGGATCACGAGCGACTCGGCCGGCTTGACCGAAATCGACGCGGCCAGCGGCGCGTCGAATTGATCCGCGGTCGTTGGCTCGAACCAGATCGCGATCGGGGCGTCGCCGTCGACGAACGTGCGAATGTCATCGGCACTCGTGGCGATCCGGTAGTCGCGCGCCACCGCCGGCGCCTCCGGGAGGTACTCCTGCATCAGCGACGCGAACTCGAGGCGCGAGAAGACGTCGTGAAGCTTCGCGCGATCGGGCTCCGCGCGCTTGAGCGATTCGAAGTCGACGTTGACCTCGAGGTCGCACTTGATCCGCGCGAGGTCGCGCGACATGAACGCTTTGTCCCGGTGCTCCTCGAGCTTCTTCCGCTGCGCGGGCTTGACCTCGTCGAGATGCTCATAGACGCCTTCGAGCGATCCGAACTGCTGGATCAGCGACTTCGAGCCTTTCTCGCCGATGCCCGGAACGCCCGGAATGTTGTCGATCGCGTCGCCCCAGATCGACATCACGTCGACGACCTTTTCCGGCGGCAGGCCGAACGCTTCCTCGACGCCCTTCGCGTCATAGAGGACGTCGCGGCCGGTGTGGTAGAAGCGAATGCCGTCGCCGACGAGCTGGAAGAAGTCCTTGTCCGACGTGGCGATCACGACTTCGAATCCGCGGTCGCGCGCGATACAGGCGAGCGAGCCGATGAGATCGTCCGCCTCCCAATCTTCGACGCCGAGGGTGGGGATGCGGAAGCCGTCGAGGACCTCGTTGACGAACGGGAGTTGGATCGCCAGGTCGTCCGGCATCGGCCGGCGGTCTTTCTTGTAGTCCGCGAACGCTTCGTGGCGGCTCTTCGCGCGGCCGACATCAAACGCCACGGCGATGTGATCGGGGTTGTGATCGTTGAGCAGCTTCTTCAGCGTCTGCGTGAAGCCGTAGACGGCGTTCGTCGCCAGGCCGGAGGAGTTCGTCAGACCTCGAATGGCGAAGTAGGAGCGGTAAACGTTGTTGGAGCCGTCGATGATGAAGAGCGTGGGTTTTTTTTGAGGCACGAGCGGCGCGATTATAAGTGCCGAGTGCCGAGTGCCTGGTGCCGAGTCCCACCGCCCAACTCGGCACTCGGCACTCGGCACTCGGCACTTTTCTTCCAGAAACACTTACGGAGCCTTTCGGCTCCGTTCGTGCTACAAGGGCTGGACCGCTGCGGCCAGTCGGCAGGATTCAAGGAAGCTAAGTGATTAATCGTCCAAAATCGGTCCAATAGTTTAGGAGGGAGCCCGCAGCGGCCACTAGACGCGGGCTATTTAGAAGGGACCCGCGTAGAGGTCTCGAATCTGTCGAAACCTGTATCATCGTGACCCTGCCCACTGCGAAGAGCGAGCCAATTCAAATAACGGCCTAAAGGCCGCAAATGGCGGGCGCTGCCGTAACTCCCTGTATCGTCAGAAATATAGCGATTACGCACATTTGCGCGGCGCGCAAGTTCCAAAAAAGACTTTGCATGCGCCTCGGAAAATTTTTCAACTGCTGGCGCCTCCGTTGCAATTCTGACCGCGATGATGCGGAAAACGGTGCTCGTCTTCCTCTCCCTCGCTGCTACAGCCGCGCACGCCGAAAGCTGGAGCATCGGCGGCGGTGCCGGCCCGTTCATCGTTGGCCGTTTCGTCGAGCGCTCGATCACGCTCAATAACGGGACCGGCTCCGCGACGACGCAGACTCAGCTCTCGGCGGAGACGCGCGCTGGCATTGCAGCCGACATCGAGCGCGACCTCGGCCGCCACTTTGCGATCCGAGTTGAGGGGACTTGGGTCCGTTCACCGCTGCGGATCAAATCGAACAGCGGCGATCAGGGCTCGTCGTTCGACGCGGGGAATCTCAATCTCACGACGTTCGTGGTCCCGCTCGTCTTTCGCATAAACCCGAACGGAGCGTTTCGCTTCCACGTGATGGGCGGGCCGGCGTACGCGCTCTACGACATCAGCCGCCGCGGAGCCGCCGGCACAACGCTGTCGTTCTTCGAAGGGACACGCGGGCAATGGGGCGGGGCGGGCGCGGTGGGCGTGGAGTGGTGGTGGGGACGAAACTTCGGAGTGGAGTGGCAGGCGGAGGAGATCGTCACACCCTCGCCGTTCCGCGTCGCCGACTTCGGCGTCACGGCGCAGGGAATTCACATCCCGAAGCCGCGAAACGGACACACGACCGTCGGAATCCGATATCGTTTCTGACGTGAAGTCACGGGACGACGCGATTGCACTGCTGCACCAGTACACAAAGTCGGACTCGCTGCGGAAGCACGCCCTCGCCGTCGAGCATGCGATGAAGGCGTGCGCGCGCAAGTACGCGCCGGACGAAGACGCCGTCCTCTGGGGAATGGCCGGCCTTCTGCACGACTTCGACTACGAGCAGTTTCCGAATGCCGATCAGCATCCCTACGTCGGCTCGAAGATTCTCGAGGAGGCCGGCTTCGATCCCACGCTGCGCCAAGCGATCATGGGCCACGCGCCGTACACCGGCGTGCCGCGCGACACGGCGATGGCCCGGGCGCTGTTCGCCTGCGACGAGCTCTGCGGATTTCTGACCGCCTGCGCGCTCGTTCAACCGAGCAAGGCGCTCGTCGACGTCAAGCCGGCGTCGGTGAAAAAGAAATTGAAAGACAAAGCGTTCGCGCGCAGCGTGAGCCGCGATGACATCTACAAGGGCGTCGAGGAGCTCGGCGTCGACCTCGAGGAGCACATCGCCTTCGTCCGTGAGGCGCTGCTCGAGATCGCCGATGAGATCGGATTGGCGGGTCCGCGATGAGAGTGCGCCTTCTCTACTTCGCGGTGTTGCGCGATATCACCGGCAAGAGCGAAGAGGTCGTCGAGCTGCCGGATGGCACTCGCGCGCAGGAGATCTGGAATCAGCTGCGAATCCGTCACGATCAGCTCGCGGGATATGAGCGCCCGCCGATGACCGCGGTCAATGAGTCGTACGTCTCCGCGGACCAACTGCTGCGCGACGGCGATGAAGTGGCGTTCATCCCTCCGGTCGCAGGCGGATGAGCGAGTGAGCTATCTCACCGACGCGGTCATCGACTCGCGCGAGTTCGCGCGCCGCATCATGCGAGCCTCCGACGGAGCGTGCGTCGTCTTCGAGGGCGTCGTCCGCGATCATCACGAAGGCAAGCGCGTCGAGTCGATCTTCTACGATGCCTACAGACCGATGGCGGAAAAGGAGATCGAGAAGATCGTCGACGAAATTCACAAGCGATTTCCCCAGGTCGCCGTGGCCGTCATTCACCGGCTCGGACTGTTGAGAGTCGGCGAGGCTTCGATCGCGATCGCATGCGCGTCACCACATCGCGGCGAGGCGTTCGATGCGTGCCGCATCGTCATCGATCGCTTCAAGCAAACGGTGCCGATCTGGAAGAAGGAGCGCGGACCGGGCGGGGAGGAGTGGGTGGGATGGCAGAAGTAACCGCGACACCCGCGGCCAGCGTGATTCTGCTTCGCGACGCGCCGCTCGAGGTGCTGATGATCCGGCGTCACGAGAAACGAAGCTTCGCGCCCGACGTTTGGGCATTCCCCGGCGGGGGGCTCGAAGACGAGGATGTCCGCCGAGGCCGAGGAGTGGTCCTGAATGCGATGCGCTATGCGGCCGCACGCGAGCTCTTCGAGGAGACCGCCATCTCCCTCGGCGACCCGGTCGATCTGGAAAAGCTCGTTTGGACGGGACGATGGATCACGCCTGAGGGCCTGCCGAAGCGCTTCGATACGTATTTTTTCCTCGCGTGCACCGGCCGCGACACCACGACGAAGCTGCAACAAAGCGAGGCGGTCGATTCGACATGGATCTCGCCGGCGGACGCCGTGCAGCGGCACGTCGCGGGCGATTTCCCTCTCGTCTTTCCGACGCTCAAGAATCTCGAGGCGCTCGTGGGATTCAAATCGTCGGGCGAACTGATCGAGACGCGGCGCAAAGCCGAGATCCCTACCACCCGCCCGGTCATCGTCGAGGAAAACGGGCAGAAGAAGATCGTCCTGCCGTGAATATCCGCGACATCCTTGCCCCGAATCCCGGCCCGTTCACGCTCACCGGCACGCGGACTTATCTCCTCGACGACTTCGCGGTGATCGATCCCGGCCCGGCGATCGACTCGCACATCCGAGCGATCAGTCAGATGATGCCGAAGCTGCGAACGATCTTCATCACGCACCGCCACGGCGATCACGCGCCGGCCGCGTTGCCGCTGAAGATCGCCACCGGCGCAAGAATCGTCGCGCCGCAGGGCGTGGTCGATGAAACGGACCAGATCGTGCGCGGAGGCGAGATCGTCGAAGGGCTCGAGGTGATCGCCACGCCGGGTCACACGCGGGAGCACGTCTGCTACTTCACTTCCGACCGCGATCTCTTCACCGGCGACACGATTCTCGGCCAGGGCACGACCGCGATTTTTCCACCCGACGGCAACATGGGTGATTACGTCCGCTCGCTGCAGACGCTGCGCGAACGGAATCCGCGGCGGATCTTTCCCGCGCATGGGCGGACGCGCGACGACGCCGTCGCGCTGATCGACGAGTACATCGCCCATCGGATGCAGCGCGAGCGGCAGGTGATCGAGGCCATTCGCGCCGGAGCGCGCACGATCCCGGAGATGCGCCGCCGCATCTATACCGAGCTCGACGAGCGCATGCAGGGGGCGGCGGAAGTGCAGATACAAGCGCACTTGATAAAGTTGCAGGACGAGGGACAGGTTGATGCGCGTGAAGGCGGCTACGTCATCCTGAGCCGCGCAGACGGCGAAGGATCTCACGATGCGATTGCGTAACTTGAGATCCTTCCGCTTCGCTTCGCTCAGCGTCAGGATGACGCTAATCCTGTTTCTCGTAAGTGAGGCAGCGTTGGCGCAGGAACTTCCGAAGACGACGGCCGAGAGCAGCAACTATCGCGAGACTTCGCGCTACGCGGAGGTCATGGAGTTCGTGTCCGCGATCCAGCGCGCCGATCCCGAGATTCGGGTCGAGACGTTCGCCATGACGAACGAAGGGCGCGCACTGCCGCTCGTGATCGCCGGCCCGCCCGGCATCGTCGATCCGCGCACCGCGCACACGTCAGGGCTTCCGATCGTCTTCATCATGGCCAACATTCATGCCGGCGAGGTCGAGGGGAAGGAGGCGGCGTTGATGCTGCTGCGCGACCTCGTCTCTTCGTCGCGCAAGATGCGCGACGACATGGTGGTTCTGATCGCGCCGATCTACAACGCCGACGGAAACGAGAAGATCTCCTCCGAGCATCGCAAGACGCAGAACGGACCTCCGGAGGGAGTCGGCGTCCGCGAAAACGCGCAGGGACTCGATCTCAACCGCGACTACATGAAGCTCGAGTCGCCCGAAGCGCGAGGATTGATCGCGAATGTGCTCAATCGCTGGGACCCGCTGCTGACCGTCGACCTGCACACGACGAACGGATCGTTTCACGGCTACGCGCTGACCTACGCGCCGATGCTGAATCCGAACGCGTCCAGCGGCCTGATCGACTTCGAACACGACACGCTGCTGCCGCAGATTCGCGAGCAGATGCGGTCCAAGCATCGCAAAGAGACGTATTACTACGGCAACTTCGCCAATCAGCTGATGCCGGAGAAGGGCTGGTACACGTTCGATTCACGCCCGCGCTTCGGCAACAACTACGTCGGGCTGCGCAACCGCTTCACGATCCTGTCCGAGGCTTACAGCTACATCGACTTCCGGGCGCGCGTCGAGGTGACCTACCAGTTTCTCCACGAGATCCTCAACGCGGTCGAGAAGCACGGAAAGAAGATGATGAAGCTCGCGGCGCGCGCCGACCGCGCGGCGCTGCGCAAACAAGGCGTGCGCTTCGAGATCAAGCCGTGGAAAGACGCCGAGATTCTCTGGGAGAAATGCGTCGCGGCGGACAGCGAAGCCGCCGGCCCCGAGAATCAGGGCGAGACACCGCATCACGTCCGGCGGACCGGACAGATCGTCCTGGTGAAGATGACCGACTACGGCATTTTCGCTGCCAAAGAAAAAGACGACGCTCCGTATGCGTTTCTCATCAATGGCGATGCGAAGAACGCCGCGGCGAACCTTTTGACCCACGGAATCGTCCTCGAGAAGCTGAAACGCGACACCGACCTCGAGGTGGATCAGTTCGAGATCAAGGGAGCAAAGGCTGAAGAGCATGCGTTCCAGGGACATCACGAGATGACGTTGAACGGCAAATGGAAGAGCCGCAAGGTCACGCTGCCCGCCGGCACTTATCTGGTGCGCATGAATCAGCCGCTGGCGAGGCTCGCGTTCTACCTGCTCGATCCGCGAAGCGACGACGGCCTGTTCGACTGGAACTTTTTCGATTCGAGCGTCGAGGGCGAGGTCGCACCGGTGCGGCGGATCATGAAGCCGGTGGCCCTCGATGCCACGATTGTGAGCGAGAGATGAGGCAGAAGGATTTCATTGAGATTCACGACTTCAGCGCGCGCGAGGTGATGTCGATCTTCAAGCTCGCGCGCCAGATGAAGGCGAAGCCGAAGAAGTTTCGCGACGCGCTCAAAGGCCAGACGCTGGCGATGATCTTCGAGAAGTCGTCCACGCGGACGCGCGTTTCGTTCGAGGTCGGCATGCTGCAGCTCGGTGGCCATGCCCTGTTCCTGTCATCGCGTGACATCCAGCTCGGCCGCGGAGAGCCGATCGCCGATACCGCCAAGGTCCTCTCACGCTACGTCGACGGAATCATGGCCCGCACGTTCGCCCACAAGACCGTGACCGATCTCGCCGAAAACGCGAGCGTGCCGGTGATCAACGGGCTCACAGACTTGTCTCATCCATGTCAGGTGATGGCGGACTACTTCACGGCATGGGAGAAGTTCGGGAAGCTGAAGGGAAAGAAGATCGCCTGGGTCGGAGACGGCAACAACATGGCCCATTCGCTGATGTTCGGCGCGCCGAAGGTCGGTATGAACATCGTCGTCGCCACGCCGGCAGGATACGAGCCCGATCCGGGCGTCGTCGCACAGGCGACCGCCGACGCGAAAGCGGCCGGGACCAGGATCACGCTCACCCACTCGATCGAAGAAGCCGTGGACGATGCGGACATCGTCGAGACCGACGTCTGGGCCTCGATGGGTCAGGAAGAAGAAGCCGAAAAGCGCCGCCGCGACTTCGCCGGCTGGCTGGTCGACAAACGCGCGATGTCGCTCGCTCGCAAAAACGCGATCTTCATGCACTGCCTGCCTGCCCACCGCGGCGAGGAAGTGAGCGCCGACGTCATCGATGGCAGGCAGTCGGTGGTGTGGGATGAAGCCGAGAACCGGTTGCACGTTCAAAAAGCCATCATGGTCACGCTGATGAAACGATGACCACCGCCCAAACGCGCCACCAGCGCGGCACCCTCATCGTCATCATCCTCGGCCTCGTCTTTTTCGGCTTGCTCGCCGCGCTGATTTTTCTCACGGGGAAACGTCCACAGCGCGACGGCGCGGCGGCGGCGGAGTCGTTGTCGGTGCTCCCGCTTCGGATTCGCCTGCGCACGCTTCCAACCGCGAGCGCACCGGTGGTGGCGACGGAAAGCGAAGGGACGAAGCTCATACAACTCGAAGATCAGGGCGCTTGGGTCCGCGTTCAGGATCCCGAGGGGCTGAATGGGTGGGCGGAGCGGAACAGCCTCGAGCGAACATCGGAGCGCGACCGCCGCCTCGCCCGCTACGAATCGATCAAGAAACTGCCGCCGCTCGCCGCTGTGATCACGCGGCGCACGCCGCTGTACGCCGGGCCGGGCATTTTCTACCCGGTGATCGGCGAGCTGCCGTCCGACAGTCAAGTGCGCGTTTACACCCGCGATCATGACTTCTACGCGATCGATCACAACGGCGAGATCGCGTACGCGGATGTCGATGCGATCGATGTCTCATCCGCAGGCACGCGGCAGCTCGACGTCAGCACGGCGACTCAGACCGCGCCGACCGAAACGACGGCGTCCGCGGCACCCCCGACGGACACGACGTCGTTGCCGCCGCCCGCGCCTCCGACCGAGACCGCTCCGTCGCCCGCCGATCATGGCGTCTACACGTCGGTTCCGCTTGGCGGCACGCAGCCGGAGGAGATCGATCGCGTGCTGCCGCGCTATCCGATGAGCGCCAGGCGTGCGGGGGCTCAGGGATCGGTCGTCGTGCGCGGGATCGTGCGGCGCGACGGCACGATCGACAACGTCGAAGTCATCAAGGACCTCGAATACGGGCTCGGAGAAGCGGCGCGGCAGGCTGTCAGCCTTTGGCGATTCCGACCGGCGACGTATCGCGGCGAGCCGATCGACGTTTACTACACGGTGACGGTGAATTTCCGGCTCAATCCGTGACATCGTCATCCTCAGCCGCCAAGACGGCTCGGGATGACGCGAAGCACCGTTTGTTGTTTTCTGTCCCATGCCTCGCTTCCGATACTCCGCAAAACACGGTGATCTCATCGGCGCGCACATCTCGACAAGAGGTGGCGTGCACACGGTCTTCGAGCGTGCCGCGGCGATCGATGCGTCGGCGATCGCGCTGTTCGCCAAAAACTCGAATCAATGGAAAGGCAAAATCCTCACGGATGAGGACTGCGCGTTGTTCGCGGAGAAGCGGACGATCGTTCCGATCTTCACGCACGCCTCCTACCTGATCAACCTCGCGACGACGAATCCCGAATTTCATCGCAAGTCGATCGCCGCGATGATCGACGAGCTCGATCGCGCCGAGCGCCTCGGCATCCGCGCAGTGGTGCTCCATCCGGGCGCGCACATGGGCGCCGGCGCGAAGGCAGGGATCGAGCAGATTGCCCGATCGCTGGATCAGGTCCACGCCGCGGTTCCAAATCACAAAGTGGTCACGCTGCTCGAGACATCGGCGGGTCAGGGATCGTGCGTCGGCTGCTCCTTCGAAGAGCTCGGCGGGATCATCAAACTCGTCGGCGACCGGAAGCGCGTGGGCATCTGCTTCGACACGTGTCATGTCTTCGCATCAGGCTACGACCTCCGGACGCGCGACGCGTACGAGCGGACCATGGATTCGGTCGAGGAGCACGTCGGCATTGGCAAGGTCGGCCTCTTTCATCTGAATGACT
>Ga0307477_10003521_pt1 | contig 11630 bp, 6 predicted proteins | sample atmos_gasesECM2C_FD_203316 | JGI IMG/M metagenome (GOLD analysis project Ga0307477, IMG submission 203316) | Hardwood forest soil microbial communities from Morgan-Monroe State Forest, Indiana, United States - atmos_gasesECM2C_515 | ecosystem: Environmental > Terrestrial > Soil > Temperate...
TGCTCCCCCTTGCCCAGGGGACCGGGGTGTTCAAGGCGCACGAGATCGAGGCGCTCCAGGAGGTCCTCGACGACTACCACGCCTATGCCAAGGACGTGGGGCACTACTCGGTCACTTATGAGAAGGACGACCAGGTCATCGGATTCGCGTACTACGCGCCGGCGGCCATGACCGACCGGACCTGGGACCTGTACTGGATCGCGGTCACGAAGCAGACGCAGGCCCGCGGGGTCGGTAGCCAGCTGCTGCACTACGTTGAGGAACACATCCGCGGCCTGCACGGTCGCGTGCTCTTCATCGACACATCCTCGCTGCCGCACTACCAGCTGACGCGCACGTTTTACCTCAAGCACGGCTACGAGCAGGCGGCCGTGCTTAAGGATTTCTACGCGGACGGTGATGACAAGGTGGTCTTCCGCAAGCGCCTGACGTGAGACGCTGTGCGAAAAGGGGTCAGGACCTGTGATTTTAGAGGTCCTGACCCCTTTTCGCACACGAGGGTGGGGCCGGCGGTGGACAAGTAAGTCCCGCCGCCGACGTCCCCCGGTGTCGCCCATCACCAAAGGTCGCCGAACGGCGGGACCTTTTGCATTATAGGCACATTTGTATACACGTCAACGACTGCGAATGTCTTGATCTAAGCCCATGTCGTGACGGGTTCTTCGGCCGCTGATCCGCAGGGCGCGGAAAAGGGCCGGCCCCTTGACCGCCGGTCCTAGAATGAGCACGGAACAGAGGAGCGGCGTTCATCTCGCTACAGACGGCACCTCCGCCAAGTCCGCTCCCGACGGGCGCATCGCCCGTACCGATTCGGTCTGAAGAATTCCCCGTGGACGGACGATTCGATCCCAAGCCGTCCGGCGTGCCTGGTTCGCGCCCGCGCCCGGGGCGTGGCAATCCGGGCAAGGAGTGGGAAAGGCATAGGACGGCGAATCGGCAGAAGTTCTCCAAGTTGTGGCCTTTTTCTCATACTTGGGGACCATCCGGCCGATTTAGGAATTAGCCGAGGCGGACAACAGCGCCCGGGAGGGTTGCTCCCGGGGTCCTCTTCACCCCGACCCCTGTCCCCCCCGGGACGAGGAAAAACGAACCCCCCTCGCCCGCCGGGCAAAGGGATCGGACTGAGGAGGCGCGGCGTAGACCTTGGCTGCCCCTGGAGACGACCCGCCCTGGTCCGGATCACCGGCAATGACCCCTGGCAGGAGGCCCCTGGCGGTCGTTCCCACTGCACGGACCCAGAGGTGACCGCAGGGTAGGGCGGATGGCTCCGTGGCCGGCGTCCCGCGTTCGCCGCCACCGGAGTGGACTCAGAATTCATTAACTGGAGTGCCTGCCCATGAAAAAAGTGTTTACGACCGGCCAGGTCGCCAAGATCTGCAAGGTCGCCCCCCGCACGGTGAGTAAATGGTTCGATTCCGGTCGGCTCCGGGGTTACCGCATCCCCGGCAGCCAGGACCGCCGCATCCCCCGCGAACACCTGATCAAGTTCCTCAAAGAGCACGGCATGCCGCTGGGGGAACTCGAAGGCGAGGGGTGGCACAAGGTCCTCATCATCGGCGCCGAGAAGCTGTTCATCGACCGCATTCAGGAACTGCTCCCGGTCGACGACGACTACAAATACGAGCTGGCCAACAGTGGTTTCGAGGCCGGCATCCAGGCCGAGAGCTTCCACCCCGACACCATCATCATCGACCTGGCCATGGGCCGCAGCGAGGCCCTGCAGATCGCCCAGAACCTGCGCCGCAACCCGCAGTACGAGCAGACCCTGATCATTGCCCTGGCCAGCGAGGACGAGGCCGCGCCGGAAACGCTGGTCAACTACGGCTTCAACGAATCCTTCAAGAAGCCGTTCGACGTGGCTCTGCTGGGCGAGCGCATCGGCACCCTGGTGGAAGAGAAGCGCGCGAACATGTAGCCGCGCCCGCGGCCCCGACCTGTTCCCGATCCGCGACCCTGCTGCAAGGCCGGACATCCGAAGACCCCGGATGTCCGGCCTTCTGTTGCGCTGCGGTGCAGCCGGCCGGAATCCCCATCTTGCACGGTCCCCCCATTTTTCGCGAGCGCCGGCCGCGACGTCAGAACCCGCGCGACCAAGGGGGCAGGACCTGTGGTTTTAGAGGTCCTGACCCCTTTTTTCCCCATGGGCACTCAGTTGACATTCCGCGTCCCTTGCAAATCGAGTAAATTCTCCGCCGGCACGGTTTGCCACTCTCGCAGAACGGAGGCTGCCAAGGATGAGGTCAGTCATTTCGCGGTGGCGCGCCTGGTGGGACGGCCTGCACGAAGAACACTCCGATTTCATTGATTCCATTCCGCCGCGCTGGAACAAGGCCGCCATCTTCCTTGCTAGTGCCCTGACGCTGTACGTGGAAATGGTGATGGTCCGCTGGCATGCCACCTGCTTTCACGCCTTTGCTATCTTCAAGAACGTCAGCCTCCTCTCCTGCTTCCTGGGACTGGGCATCGGCTTCGGCCTGGCGGGCAGGCGGCGTATCACCCTCGCTTCCTTCCTGCCCTTGCTGGCCGCGCAAGCAGCTTGGTTCGGTTTGCTGTCGAGCACCAACCTGGGCGGCCGAAGGATCAACCCCGTGGCCGAGCAACTGGTCATGGGCACCGCGGCGGCCCGCTGGTCGTGGCTGGATGCGGTCGAGGGCAATGCCTTCCTGGCTGCAGTCTTTGTGCTCAACGCCATGATGTTCATTCCGCTGGGCCACGTGGCGGGGCGGTTGATGAGCCGCTTGCCCAAAATCCAGAGCTACTCCCTGAACCTGCTGGGGAGCCTGGCGGGGATCGGCCTCTTCTTCTTGCTGTCGCTGGCCTGGACTGGGCCGGGGGTCTGGATGGGCGTCGCCGCCCTCTGTGTAGCACCGTTCTTGATCGGCCACTGCCGGACGGCGGCGGTCGGCGTCACCAGCATGGCTGTCATCCTGATCGCCCTGGGAGTGACGGGGAACCGCGGCGAAAAGCCGTATTACTCGCCCTATCAAGTCATCGCACTCAAGCTGCCCAAGCCGGACGACCCTGTACCGAACCTGAGCATCCAGGTCAACCATTGCTTCTACCAGCAGATGCTGGATTGCACGCCGGCCGCCGTGGCCGCGAGCACGGAGAATGCCCAAGGCGCCGGCTATTACAACCTGCCGTACCGGTTGCGCGGCCGGCCCGGCGACGTCCTCGTCGTGGGAGCCGGCTCGGGCAACGACGTGGCGGCCAGCTTACGGCATGGCGCCCGTTCCGTCACGGCCGTGGAAATCGACCCGGCCATCCTCTACCTGGGCAAACGGCTTCACCCCGAGCGGCCCTACCGCGACCCGCGCGTGCGCCCCGTGCTGAATGACGCCCGCACCTTCTTGCGCCAGACTGAGGAACAGTTTGACACCATTATTTACGGCCTCCTCGACAGCCACACCAACCTGGGGGCCATGACCAACGTGCGCCTGGACAGCTTCGTCTACACCGTTGAAGGGTTCCGCGATGCTGTCCGCCGGTTGAAGCATGACGGCCTGTTGATCGTGTCCTACGCCGTTCTCGACCCCCGGCAGGGCGAGCGGCTCTACGCCATGCTCCAGCAGGCTTATCCCCACCGAGCCCCTTGGGCCCTGAGGTCCGCCGCCGGCACCACATTCGTCACCGGCCCTGGACTGGACAGAGTCCCGCAGCACCTCGATGGCGTCAAAGACCTGACGAGTGCTTTCCGTCAACGGGCCGCCGGCGTGGAAGTCGCGACGGATGATTGGCCTTTCTTTTACATGCAGCGGCGCACGTACCCGGTGACTTACGCCGCGATGATCCTCATCCTTCTGGTCCTCTCAGTGTGGCTGGTCAAGAAGAACGTGGGGCAGTCGAAGATCCTGCCGGCCGGCAGCGGCGTCTTTTTCTTCCTCGGGGCCGGCTTCATGCTCATCGAAACCAAGGGGATTACCGAGCTGGGACTGGTGTTCGGCAACACGTGGTCCGTCAGCGCCGTGGCCGTCAGCGCCATCCTGTTCATGGTCTTCCTGTCGAACCTCTGGGTCATGCGCCGCGGGGCCGTGCCCCGCAAGGTGGCGTTCGCGCTGCTGGGCGGCGCCTTACTGCTCGGTCTGGCGGTTACCCGGCTGTCCATGAGTGGCGTCGTCGTCCCCGTGCCAAAGCTGGTAATGCCCGTTGCCCTGACGTTGCCGTTGTTCTTTGCCGGCCTCATCTTTTCCAGCGAGCTGAGCCGAAGGGGTGAGATCGGCCAGGCCCTCTGTGCCAATCTCCTGGGGGCCATGTTGGGCGGTTTTCTCGAGTACAACTCCATGTACTGGGGCTTCAGCAGCCTGTACCCGCTCGGCATGGCCCTGTATGCACTCGCCTTTGCCTGCACGCTGACGCGATCGGCGCGGAGGGCGGCGCCGGCCGAGCCTGCCGATCTAGCGGATCAAAGGCTGCGTGCTGCCGGCTAACCAAGGCAACCAAGCCTCAGCCGGCTTAGACGACTGTTCTTCCATCTCCCAGAGACAGCGAGCGGACCATGCGGCCGAGTCACAGGAGCACGAGGCTCTTCGATTGGCTCTGGTTCTTGGCGTGGGCGCTGGCCTCGTCGGTCTGGTGCGTCATGGCGGCGCACGAGCTCGGCGCCACGTTCGACGAACCGGTCTACGTGCAGAGGGGGCTTGACGTTTGGCGCACGGGGAGCCACCGCGGCCTGATGAAATTGGGCACCATGCCTTTGCCCGTGGACGTGGAGACGCTGCCGCTCTACGTGTGGGAGCGCTGGCAGGGCAGCCGTTTCGATGCCGTCAAAGACCTCGGCCGGTTGTTGCCGGTTGCCCGCGCGGGCACGCTCGTGTTCTGGTGGCTCCTTCTGGGCTACGGCTGGCGTGCCGGGCGGCAGCTGGCAGGCCCCTGGGGCGGACGCCTGGCGGTGGCAATGCTCGCCTCGGAGCCGAGTTTCCTGGCCCATGCCAGCCTTGCAACGACGGACATCGCCATCAGCGCGTGCCTGTTGGCTTTCGTCTACCATTTCCGCACGGGCCGTCAGGGCGGCTGGTTCCCCCGGCTGGCGGTCCCCGGTTTCTGGTTCGGCGCAGCCGTGCTCGCCAAGGCCTCCGGGCTCGTATTCGGGCCGCTGTGCATGCTGGCCGTGGAGCTGGAACGAATCGTCCGTGCGGGCGAAGCGACCGACCATGAGGCCGGCAGTGCTGCCCGCTGGTTTCGGCACGGCCTTGGCAAGCTCTGGGCTGTGCGTCGCGATTTCGTGTGGATCTTCGCGGGCGGACTGGCGTTGGCGTTTGTCTGCTGCGGCTCAGACTGGCAGGTGGAACCCAGCTTCATTGCGTGGGCCCACCACCTGCCCCAGGGCCGAGCCGCAGGCGCCATGAGCTGGCTGGCAGAGCACCTGTGCATCTTCAGTAACGCGGGAGAAGGCCTGACGCGGCAGGTCGGTCACAACGTGCGCGGCCACGGCGCCTTTCTCCTGGGCCACCAGGACCCACGGGCTTTGTGGTATTACTTCCCGTTGCTCATGACGATCAAGCTGAGCGTGCCCCTGCTGCTTACTCCTCTCGTGCTGCTGGCGCTCCGGCCCCGGGTGCTGGTGAACTGGGCTTGCGTTGCCGCCGCAGGGCTGGTGCTCTTCAGCCTGACGTGCCGGGTTCAAATCGGGGTGCGGCTCATGCTGCCGCTCATCGCTCTGGCGGTTGTCGGACTGTCGGCCGCGATCGTTCATGCCTGTCAAGGCAACCAGGGTGCCTGGAGAAAGCAGGTCCTCACCTGGGGCGCGGCCGCCGGCGTTGGGTGGACAGCGGCCGCGGCCCTGATCGTTTGGCCGGACGCGCTCTGCTATGCCAACGAACTCTGGGGCGGCACCGCGCGGGGGTACGAGAAGATCAGCGAGGCCAACTACGATTGGGGACAGGGCCTCAAGGAGCTGGCGCGCTGGCAACGACAACACGGGCTGGACAAGCTCGACGTGTGGTATTTTGGTACGGATCCCGCCATCACGTCACGGTCGTTGCGGCCCGTCGCTTTCCAGTCCCTGGCCATTCGCAAGGCGAACGACGTCGTGCGCCAAGAGCGCGGCCGCTACCTGGCCGTCAGCACTACCTTACTGTACGGGGCCTTTGACGCGACCGAGTCCCACCGGGTCGCCGCTGCTTTCTTGCGCACGCGCACGCCCGCGGGGCGGACCCCGACCTTCCTCATCTATAATTTCCGGGAAACTGGCGCGGGCGATCAGACGCCCTCGCGGCAGTGAAGATCGAGGATCGAGGATCGAGGATCGAGGATCGAAGGTCGCAACCGGCTCCTTCGATCCTCCATCCTCGATCCTCGATTGGCGGCAGCCCCTAGTTGCAGCACCCGTGATGGTGGTGCCGGTGGCACTGGTGGCCGCAAGATGGCTTGCAGCACGTGGTTTCGCAGCAGGCCGGGGCCGCGACCGCTCTCTCAACCTCGCGGCAGACCATGCGGCAGGCCGTGTACGTCTGCTGGTACGGCACGCAGACGGACACTGTCCGGGTCGCCTGGTAGGCGACCTGGCGGGTCGTCATGACCTGGTAGCTCTCGGTGCGCTGCTCGGGGACACACTTCCAGCAGGTAACCTGGTGCTTCTCCTGGCGGACCTCATTCTTGTAGGTCGTGACCTGGCAAGTCACCGGCCGGGACTCGCAAACTCGCTGGTAGCAGGTGACCGGGCACTCGACCCACGTCGGGCACGGCACCCAGACGCGGACGGTCTTCGTGGGGGGCGGGCAGCTGCACTCGCAGCAGTCGTTCTTGTGGCAGTGCCGCTTGAGCCGTTCCCAGAAGCTCGGCTTGCAGCAAACCTCGCGGCACTCCCAGTGGCCGCGATCGACGCACTTGCGGACCATGTGGGTGACCGGCTTGCAGGTCACATACTGCTGCATGACGGTGCGCGTCTCGACGACGGGCACGCAAACGCACACGTTGCAGGTCTCGGTGCGGACTTCGGGCACCGACTTGTACACCGTGCAGGTGCGGGTGCGCGTCTCGGGCACGCACTCACAGCGGTAGGCCGTGTACTTCTCCTCGTGGCACTCGGTACGGTAACAGGTCCGAGTGGCCTGGTACTGCTCCGGTACCCATTCCTTCACTCGCACCATACAGGGGCTCGGACACGGCGAGCCACAATCGTCGGCGCGGGCGGGGTACGCCGCCACGGCTACGATTGTGCCCACCAGGAGCACTAACTGAACGCGCTGCCAGACCATGCCTTCTCCTTTGTTGCGTTGACCGGCCAATTCCGCCAATCCAGGTGACGCTCCAGCGGCGGGAATTGGTGACGATTTTGAAGGGGACGACTAGCAACTATGCGCAAATTGAGCGGACTGGTGAAGACGAGTTGAACGGGAATCCTGGAAAAGTAGCAGGAATGGTTCCGGCCTCGCCGAAGACACAGAGCAAGCGGGCCGCGCAGAAAGAGCACGCGGCAGGAAGAGCAGCAGTTATGCCGACGCTAGCAGTGGTAGGGACTTGAGAGGAGCACCGGCCGCGGCCGTGTCCCATCGGCCCCGGCCGGTGCTTCCCATTAGCCTTGCAGCGCGCATCAGTGGTCTTTGTTTTGCGTGGAGTTGTCGTGCGTTTGGGGCCGGTTCTGGCCCGGCCGGGGTTGTGGCCGGTAAGGTAGGCCCTTGCCTGTTCCGTTAGTCGGCGGGTGCAGTCCGGATGGCACCGTGCCCAGGCGCGGATGAAGCGCGCCGTTCCCTCCCAGCGGCGGTCGCCCACCCGAGCCGGAAAGGGCGGGCGTGTGGGGCGGCCCGGAAAGGTGCGTAGCCGAGTTCGGATGTCCGTTCTGGGTGGACGTGGCGGAAGCTCCCGCGCCAGGCCCGGACAGGGCCGACGAGGTATGGTTGGTCGTCGCCCCGCCCGACGACCCCGCCCGCCCGGACAGGCCTGCACCGCCGCGGCCGGATGTCTGCCCGGCGTTGGCCGCCTGGATCCGTGACGCCGGCAGCGTGGCGGCACGCGGCTTCGTCGGCGGCGTGCCCCCCATGGAAGATTCGGTCCGGCTCCGGGCGGCGGCGGTCTGCTGCACCGTCTGCGACTGCTGCCGGACGCTGGCCAGCGTTTGCGGGTCCATGTGGACGGTGTTCATCTGCTTGGCCGCCGCGAACTGCTTGAACGGCATCAGCCCCGACTGGTTGTTCACGGTCGTGTTGCGGATATTGGTGTTATTGATCGTGTTGTTGATGTTCGTGGTCCGGTTGTTTACGATGTTTACATTGGTGACATTCGTCACGTTCGTGACGTTGAGGGTGCGCGGCGGACAGGGAGCCCGGCCGGCCGCGCGATCCATGCACAGGTTCACCTGGATGTTCACCCACCCCGGATTGTCCCGGTGCTCCCAGCGGGCGTAGACGAAGATCGGGTCGTAACAGCGCCGGCTGTAAACGACGCAGCTCTCGAAGCCGTACTCGCGGTAGACCGGCCCGTAGTAGTCCCCGAAGTAGTAATGGCAGAAGCACGGCCGCACGAAGAAGGCGTCGATGACGACAGTCTCGGGAACGACGTACGCAGGACGATAGACGAACCCCGGGCCGACAAGGGTCGCATCGACGTAGACCGGGGCGAACAGGACGCCCCGGCGGGCGATGGCCAGGTCCCAGTAGCCGGGGATGTAGATGTAGCCGCTCGGCGTCCAGCGGTAGTGGGCGGCGACCCAGACGTAGCCGGTCTGGACGCGGGCCCAGTAGCCGGCCCGCCAGACGTAGCGGCCATCGTCCCAGACCCAAGTACCCGGCACGTAAAAGCTATCCGGCGTGGGCGGCTCGCCCGGCCCGGCCATTTGCGGCGGGGCCGGCGGTGCGGGCATGTAGCTGACCTCGTGGTTAGCAGCCCCCTCGGCGGCCGCGGCCGTCCAGAAGCCAGGCACCCACTGCCAGTGGCTGCTGTCCTCACGCCAGTAGCCCGCGACCCACTGCTTACCCGGCGGCACCGTCCGCCAGATGCCGCTGACCCACAGGTAGTCTTTACGGTCATCGTCCCAGGCCCAGTAGCCGCCGATCCAGACCACGTTCCCCTCGGGCTTGTCCTCGGGCGGCATCTCATCGAGCGCCTTGGGCGGCTGCTTGTCCACGGTCTTGGTCGGCACCGGGTCGGTCGTGGGCGTGGCGAAGGCCTCGTGGACGGGCCCGCGTGCCTGCACCTCGACGCCCTGGGGCACAGGCGGCGGCTCCCCGGCCGGATCCTGCGGCGACTGCGCCGCCTCCTGACTGCGCAGGGCGCAGGGGAGGGTTGAACCGATCACAACCGCGATGCCCAGGACAACAAACAGGCGCGCTTTCATGCCCATAGCCTCCGGATAGAAGTGTGGGACGGGTGCTATAGCCGATGGGCGGGGGCCGGTCTAGCTCAACCGCCGGCAGCCCCGGCCACCGGGACAACCGTAGGGCGGCGCGGGCCGGCACGGTTCGAGGAAGGGTAGCGGACTCCGGCCTTGGCGAGCGCCTGCGTGTGGCCAGTTCGCCAAGCTGTTTCCCTCCTTGGCGGGTATTCAATTGCTTACCGGCCAAGGACTTCCCTGGCCAGTTCGCCAACCGCCACGGGGGCACGGCGGGCTTGGCAGCGGCGCCTGCCGCTGCACGGGCGCGGGTCACCCGCGGGCGACCACCACCCCTTGAACCACCCCAGGGCACCCGGCCATTCCCGTTGACAAATCATGGTTGGCCCCTACTATACAAGGGCTACGGGGCGTAGCTCAGCTTGGCTAGAGCGTTCGGTTCGGGACCGAAAGGTCGGAGGTTCAAATCCTCTCGCCCCGACTCGACAGAAAACCCATCGCCGACGCGAATTAAGCGTACCTTCCGGTGTTCGGAAGCGCGGCCTTTAACCCCAAGTTATGCGGAACTCTTCCGCATTCCCGAAAAGGGGGTCAAATGAGCCGCACCAAGAAGGGCACGCCTCCCAGCTACCGCAAGCACTCATCCGGCCAGGCCGTCGTCACCCTGCCCTTGGGCGACGGCAAGCGCAAGGACATCCTCTTGGGGCCTCACGGCTCCCCGGAAAGCCATGCGGAGTACCGCCGCGTGCTTGGCGAATGGGAAGCCAACGACCACCACGTCCCGGACGCAGCCGCCGCGGCGGCCAGCGACATCACCATGAACGAGTTGATGGTCCGCTACCTCGACTACGCTGAGCGCTACTACCTCAAGGACGGGGCACCCACGTCCGAGCAGGCCACCATCCGCCACGCTTTGAGATTCACGAAAGACCTCTACGGCCACACGCTGGCCAGGGAATTCGGACCGCTGGCCCTGAAGGCGGTTCGCGAGGCGATGGTCAAGCACCCGGTCGTTCGCAGGTTCAAGGAGAAGAATCCCGCGACCGGCAAGGCCGTCTGGCGCGAGAAGGTGCTGCGTCGCGGCCTGGCCCGCCGGTTCATCAATAAGCAGATTGGCCGCATCAAGCGGATGTTCGCGTGGGCCGTCGAAGAGGAGTTGCTGCCGGTCACGCTCCACCAGGCGCTGCTGCGGGTCAAGGGACTGAAGAGGGGGAAGGACGGCGCCCGCGAGAAGGCGCGGATCAAGCCGGTGCCTGACGCCTGGGTCGAGGCGGTCCTGCCGCTGGTCCCGCCGTCCGTCCGAACCATGATCGAAGTCCAACGGCTCTGCGGGTGCCGGCCGCAGGACGTGGTGCAGCTCCGGGCCATCGACATCGACATGACCGGCACCGTCTGGGAGTACCGCCCGCCGCGCTACAAGACGGAACACCACAACGAAGACGACAACCCCGACCGCGAGCGGATCGTCTTCATCGGTCCCAAGGCCCAGGCACTCCTGAAACCCTTCCTGACGCTCAACGTCACCGATTACCTGTTCAGCCCAAAGCGGTCGGAGGAAGCGCGCAACGCCGACCGGCGCGAAGGGCGGCAGAGCCCGCGCTGGCCCTCGCACGCCCGCCACCAAGAGAGCCGGCGGGCGAAGCGACCGCGGGCGGCGCTCCGCGAGCGCTACGATGTGGGCAGCTACCGCCGGGCCATCCGCCGGGCCTGTGAGAAGGCCGGCATCCCGGTTTGGTGTCCGCTCCAGTTGCGGCACTCGCGCGGCACGGAGATCCGCAAGCGGTTCGGGTTGGAGGCCAGTCAGGCGGTCCTGGGGCACAGCGAGTTGGGGGTCACTCAGGTTTACGCGGAAGTGGACCGGGAGACGGCGCGGCGGGTCATGGGGGAGATCGGGTAAGCACTGTCGGCCGCGATTGGAGCCGAAGCCCGTGGGAGCGAACCTCGCACGGGCCTTTTTCTTCCGCCGCGCCGGCCACAGCTGCGCGGCCATTGCAGCCCGGCGAAAGACTTGCTAGAATATGAGTCTACGCTACAAGGAAGGCTCCGGACTTGTCCGGCGTAACTCCGCGCAATAAAAGCGCCGCGACAACGCGGCGTCGCCAAGTCGATCACACCGACGCGGCCGATGGAGTGCTACGGGTCATACGAGCTGGCCACTTCGCAGCAGCGAGACACGCCCACCAGCTCGTAAGAACGTGGTGAAACCCACACGCACCGAAGGTCCCGACGGGATGATCCGCGGGCGGTGTGACCTGTCTGCCTCCGCAGAGGCCACAATCAATGCTTGCTCCCGAAGAACGTCTCTCAATGGCCGACGTGCGCGCCCTCCTGGGCGGTCGTCGCCACGGCCGGCCGGTTTCCCCAG
>Ga0307477_10003524_pt1 | contig 11623 bp, 11 predicted proteins | sample atmos_gasesECM2C_FD_203316 | JGI IMG/M metagenome (GOLD analysis project Ga0307477, IMG submission 203316) | Hardwood forest soil microbial communities from Morgan-Monroe State Forest, Indiana, United States - atmos_gasesECM2C_515 | ecosystem: Environmental > Terrestrial > Soil > Temperate...
TTTCCGCGAGCATGTCGTCCATCATGCAAGCGGAATAGTGTTTGGTTCCTTGCGGATTCAAGCGCGAGCCGTGCGGCATGGTGCAAGTGGTGATGCGCTTTACCTCCGCCATCTCGTCGGTAGCCACTACAGAAATCGATGAGGGGACCATGTCGCCGTGAAAGTTTGCGTTGGCTACATAAATAAATGCGCCGTCGCGCGAAATGTCCGTGGTAGCGGGGAAGAGCCCGAGCGGCGCAAAGCGAATCACTTCGTCCGTTCCAGTTTTTAATTTCCACACAGAGCCATCCGGCCGGCCATGGCCCACCGAAACATATACATACTGTTTGTCCGGGGATACCGCAATGCCGTGCGGGCCATTAATGTCCATCGGCATCAGGCCGATTCGCGTTTCGTGCGCGATTCGGAAGCCTTTCGGCCCGAATCGAATCAGGACTACTTTGTCTGCGGATTCGCAGACGACGTAAACGAGATAATCCTGCGTGGGCGGCTGAACAGCTGCCGACGCCGCAGGCGGTGCGGTGGAAGGCGCTTGTTTCCGGGACGCAGCGTTTGTCTGCGCAACTGCCAGAGATAAAGCACTCGCCAGAAACGAGCCGACTACCAGCACCGCGCTCAGTATCCATGCTCTTGCCACAGGCCAGGGGAATTTAGTGCGAGAATTATGAATGATCATTGAATTTCGCCCTGCCAAATCATAACGCGAATGTGATTACTATTCTGTGCTAAAGAAAATAACCGCAAAGTGAAGTTCGCCATGCGGATGGCGGCGAGAACTGCAGCCAATGCTTGGCGGCTAACTCTCACAATGATAGATTCGCGCTGGCCGCTGGCACTTGGAAACGCAACACGATTCATTAAGCGCCGGCCGCTCGCCTGTGCTACTAAACTCTTCAGTTCGCGCTGCGTCCTCCGGTAATCGGGAGCCCCCCCGGTTGACCTCGGGCCTGGTTGCTCGGCTCGGAATTTTCGATGCCACCATGCTAGTGATGGGCGGCATCGTCGGTTCCGGCATATTTATCAACTCCTATGTGGTGGCCAAGCTGGTGCACACACCGGCGATGATCTTGGGAGCTTGGATCGCGGGTGGCCTGCTAGCGCTCGTCGGCGCGTTTATTTACGCCGAACTTTCCAATCGCATGCCGAAAGTTGGCGGGCAATATGCATATATACGCGAAACCTACGGCCCGCTGCCAGGTTTTCTATACGGATGGGTAAGCATCTTGGTGATTAATGCCGGCGGAACAGCGGCCGTCGCTGTGACCTTCGGAAAATACTTTCGCGAGTTTTCTCGAGGCACGGTCCCGGAAGACGTCGCAGGGGTTTCCGTGGTGGTCGCGCTTACGGCAATAAACTGCATGGGGGTACGGGCGGGAAGCGGGGTGCAAAGCTTTTTGATGCTGCTGCGGATTCTGGCCATCGTCCTGGTTGTGTGCTGTGGCACATGGTTTCTTCTTCGATCGCCGGCAGCGCCTCATCCAAGCTGGCATCCGTTGCTTGACCGGCCAATTTCCTTGGACCTATGGAGCGTTTTTGGCGCGGCACTGATACCGGTGATGTTTGCTTACGGTGGCTGGCAAACATCCAATTACATCGCCAGCGAAATTCGCGAGCCACGTCGGAACCTTCCGAAGGCTCTGGTGCTCGGGGTTATTGGAATCATAGTGCTGTACGTTTCGGTGAACATGATTTACGTGCAAGTTCTTATGCCAGCCGGATTGGCTGCTACGACTATTCCAGCTTCCGCGGTGATGCACGCAGCACTTGGAAGTTTCGGCGCGACTCTGGTGGCTATCATGATCGCGATCTCGACACTGGGGTTCTTAAGCAGCGCCATGCTCACTTACCCACGTATCACGTTCGCGATGGCGCAGGACGGAGTTTTCCCCGCTGCGTTTGCGCGCCTAGGATCGAACAGCCGGGCGCCCGTGGCCGCTATCATGCTGCAAGGAGTAATCACCATCGCCGCTGCGCTACTGGGAACGTTCGAACAGATCCTGAATTATGTAGTGGTGATGGACTGGCTCTTTTTCGGGCTGACTGCGAGCTGCATTTTTGTTTTCCGGCGGCGCGAAGCGCGTGCGCAAGAGCCAGCAGGCGTGCCGGCCGGGTTCCGCGTTCCCGGGCATCCGTGGACCACCGGACTTTTCGTGCTGGTGGCTTGGTTGATAGTTCTAAACACAATTTACAAATATCCTCGCAATACGGGCGTTGCCGTAGGTATCCTGCTGGCCGGGGTCCCTGTCTATTATTGGCTGCGCCGACGCGCAACGCGCACGGCTGGTTCTCCAGTGAGTTAGCGCATGAGCCCGCAAAGGCGAGAAATTCGCTCTGCCTATATCGAATGGGCCAAGCTGCGTTCTGCTGCGCGATACAATCTGGCGGCAAGCGATGTACTGCATTTCCCGCTGAAAGAACTTCCCGTGCGCATGGAAGACCTGGAGATCACCGGCTCAAGCGGCTACGGCTACCAGCCACTGCTCGAACGCTTGTCCGCCAAAGCAAATGTGCCGGTAGAAAATATCGTTCAAGCGCAGGGTACCTCGATGGCGAATCATCTGGCCATGGCCGCTCTGATCGAGCCTGGCGACGAAGTGCTGATCGAGGAGCCCTCGTATCAGGCGCTGGTTTCCACTGCGGAATATTTGGGCGCGAAGGTGCGGCGCTTTTCTCGCAAGTTTGAATCAGGCTTCCAATTGGACCCGCGTGAAGTGGAGCGGAGCGTTCGTCCGCGAACGCGGCTGATTGTTATTACGAATCTGCACAATCCAACCGGGGTGCGCGCACCGGACGCAGCGATTCGTATGGTGGGAGAAATTGCCCGAAGTCTGGGAGCGCACGTTTTGGTAGATGAGGTGTATTTGGAAGCCTCCTTCGCTTCTCCGTGGCAGACTGCGTTTCTACTAGGGCAGAACTTTGTGGCTACCGGCAGTTTAACGAAAGCTTACGGCCTTTCGGGATTGCGCTGTGGTTGGATTTACGCCGCAAAGCCGCTTGCTGAACGGATGTGGCGCTTAAACGACCTTTTTGGAGTAATGGCTGCGCATCCGGCGGAAATGCTCAGCGTGGTAGCGCTGGATAATCTGGCGACCATTGCGGCGCGCGCCAAGAAGCTGCTCGAAACGAACCGCGCGCTTTTAAAGGATTTTCTCGGCTCTCGAAAAGATTTGCTTACGATACGGCCCGAAGCCGGGAGTATCGCATTCCCTCAACTTGCCAGCGGCCATGCTGACGCTTTTTGCCAATTCTTGCAGGAAAAATATGAGACAAGCGTCGTGCCCGGGCGCTTTTTCGATGCTCCTGAACATTTCCGCATCGGCGTTGGCGGCGAAACGGAAGCGGTGCGCGAAGGACTTTCGCGCGTTGCTGCTGCGCTCGATGAACTCGCGGCTAAGCATTAATCGACCATATCGTCATTTTAACCGACGCTAAGAAAACTCGAAATTCTCGTTTTGCGATGTAAATGGCGGAGCGCTCGCGGCAGCGCTTGGGCCATCGAGCAGAAAAAATCAGCTTCTGATTATTGTAATTCTCTTCGCTATGGCTCAAGAACCTGTCTTAGCATTCGAATGTTCACGGCGCGGCGATGAGGATACCTTTTTCTTTTCACTTAGAATTGTTTCAACCAGCCCTCGCGCCGCCGCACTCAGCGGGCGATCCTGCCGGTAGATCAAGTACAAATGCCGCTGAATCCGCATCTGGCGAATTTGCAATTCGCTCAAGTCACCGCGAGCTAGCTCGGCTTCCACGCACATTCGCGGGACGATCGCGACGCCTCTTTTCATCTCGACGAATCGCTTGATGCTCTCAATGGTGGGAAGTTCCAAATCCATTCGCAGCGGGACGCGATGGCGCGCGAACATTTGTATTACTTGGCGCCGGTAGGGGGATTCGACGATGTGCGCCACAAAACTTTCTTCTCTGAGCGCGGAGATGTCCACTACCCGCCGCTTGGCCAGCTTATGGCTTGGCCAAACCACTAAAGTGAGCGAGTCGCGATAAAACTTTACGGCGCGCAGCTCGCGTTCCTCCGGCAAATAGGAAATCACTCCGACATCCAGCTGATGGTTCAGCAGTTCGCGCGGGATCATCCGGGAAAAGACGCGGTGAACGCGGATATGAATCCCAGGATGCCGCTTGCGAAAACGTTCCAGAGGCGGCAGCAACGCGTGAATCGAGCTTTCATTGACCCCCAGTGAAACCTGCCCGCGCTCCATTCCCCGCAACTCAGTTAAACTCTTGCGGGCCTCCTCACGCAGATTCAGCATGCGCTCGGCGTATTCGAGTAAGAGCACGCCGGCGTCGGTGAGCGCTCGTGCTCCTGAGCCACGCGCGAAAAGCGGCTGGCCGACCCAGTCTTCCAGTTTGCGCATGGCAATGCTGATAGCCGGCTGCGTGCGGTAGAGCTTCTCGGCAGCGCGAGAATAGCTGCGCTCATTTGCCACCGTTTGAAAAACGTGTAGTACTGCTAGGTCCACCGGGTCACCTCAAAGCCTGGCTCCTATATATATAAAGATAACTTATGCCATAGGCAAGAAGTATAAATTGGACAAGTTTTTTCATCTACGGTTCACTGGATGGCGGCCAGCAGACACATGGAAACTGTACAGATCTTCGATACCACCCTCCGCGATGGCGAACAGTCGCCCGGGTTTTCGATGAATGGCCGCGAAAAACTCCTTCTTGCGCGCCAGCTTGAACAACTCGGAGTGGATGTGATCGAAGCTGGGTTCCCGATCGCCTCACCTGGCGATCGGGATGCAGTACGAACGGTCGCGGCTGAGATCCTGGGCTGCCGCGTTGCCGCTCTGGCTCGGGCGCGTGAGGAGGACGTCAACGCCGCCTTACGCGCCCTGGAGCCTGCTGCCAAGCCGCGCTTGCACATTTTTCTGGCCACTTCGGACTTGCATTTGGAACATAAGCTGCGTATTACGCGCCAACAGGCGCTCGAACAAGTTGGAAAGATGGTTCGATACGGGCGCGCGCGCTGCGATGAAGTGGAATTTTCCGCAGAAGATGCCAGCCGCAGTGATCTCGATTATCTGCTCGAAGTGATAGAGGCAGCCGCCGGGGCGGGGGCCGCAATTATCAATCTTCCCGATACGGTGGGGTATTCCACACCGGAAGAGTACGGCGCGATGTTCCTCGCGGCTCGAAAGCGGCTGGCCGCTTATCCCAAGGTGATTGTTAGCGCCCATTGCCACAACGACCTGGGCCTTGCCGTGGCTAATTCGCTCGCAGCTGTTGTAGCGGGGGCGCGACAGGTGGAATGCACGATGAACGGTATCGGCGAGCGCGCCGGAAATGCATCACTCGAGGAAATTGCGGTCGCGCTGCACGTGCGACAAGCGCGTTATTCTGCTTCGACAAACATCTCGCTCGAGAAAATCTATTCCACCAGCCGTCTGCTGACTTCTATCACTGGTGTAAGCGTTCCGCCGAATAAAGCGGTGGTGGGAGCGAACGCCTTCGCACACGAGGCGGGGATTCATCAAGACGGCATGCTGAAGAATCCCATGACCTACGAAATTATCGTGCCCGAAAAAGTTGGCGTGCCTACGCGCAGACTTGTGCTGGGCAAACATTCGGGAAGGAATGCCTTGCACGCGCGCCTCAGGGAGTTGGGCTATCAAACAACTGATGGCGAGCTTGCGGAATGCTACCAGCAGGCTAAGGCGCTTGCTGATTCGGCCAAGCAAGTGACCGATCGGGATTTGCTGTCCATTATTCACAAAATCCGCCGTAGCCGCAAAACTGCACCTGCAACGGAGAATGCCGCTACTGCGGTGGCTCGGTAGGACTGGGTGATCCGCGAAATAGCGAAGGTAGGAAATCGCGATGAGTCGAGTACGGAAAACAATCGCCGTGCTTCCCGGTGATGGCATCGGACCGGAAGTGAGTCGCGCGGCGGTAGGGCTGCTGCAGGATTGCGCGGATGCGTTTGAGCACAAATTCGAATTTTGCGAACTGGCTTTTGGGGGAGCGGCCATCGATCGATGGGGTGTGCCGCTTCCGGATGAAACAGTCGCCGGATGCCGCTCGGCGGATGCCATTCTTCTGGGCGCGATTGGCGGGCCGAACTGGGATTCGCTGCCCCTAGACCGACGTCCGGAGGCTGGTTTGCTGGGTTTGCGCAAGCAACTTGGTTTGTATATCAACCTGCGGCCTATTCAGGGGCGTCGGGCCCTGCAAGGAATCTCGCCTTTGCGGAGCGAACGAATCGAGCGTTGCGATTTCGAGATTGTGCGCGAACTTGCGGGAGATATTTATTTCGGCGAGCACGAGCACCGGGGCGAAGGAAAGGATAAAAGCGCAAGCGACGTCGCCCGCTATACAGCGGCTGAAATCGAGCGTGTGGCGCGCTATGCATTTGAGCGCGCGGCGGTTCGAAACCGGCATGTTACCAGTGTGGACAAAGCCAATGTGTTGGCCACCTCGGTACTTTGGCGAAACACCGTCACAGAAGTGGCGCGGGATTATCCGCCCATTACGCTAGAGCACTTGTATGTTGACAACGCAGCGATGCAGATTCTATTGCGTCCGGCGCAATTCGACGTAATTCTGACCGGGAATTTATTCGGCGACATTCTAAGCGACGAGGCGGCAGCCCTGGCGGGGTCCATTGGATTGATTCCGTCCATGAGCCGTGGCGCGGACGGGCCGGCACTTTATGAACCTATTCACGGTTCCGCTCCCTCGCTTGCCGGGAAAGATGTAGCCTGCCCGCTGGGCGCGATCTATTCAGCGACGCTACTCTTGCGAGAATCATTCGGCCTCGCGGCGGAAGCGCAATGGATCGAGTCAGCCATCGATCGCGTGTTGGATCATGGCTATCGAACGATGGATATTGCAGAGCCGGGCTCTCGCCTGTTGCGCAGCTCTGAATTCACCGAACACATCCGCGCCGAGTTGCATGAATCGCTGGTTCATTCGGAGCGCTACGGTTGGGGGGTTTGAAGATATTTCGAACAGAGTGAACCTAACAGCGAGCCGACAAGATTTAGATTTTTCGCAGCACCAGGCAGCTCGCGATCATGTCATGCAGCGCCTGCTTCTTTTCCGTGAACCCCGCCATCGCGTAACCGATTCCGAGGGGAATTAATCCGCTAATAATCTTAGCGAAATAGCGGCCGCTTGCGCGTCCAAAAGAGATTCTGCGGCCCTCGAGATCGGTCACCATTAAACCGAGTGCCATTTTTCCGAGTGTTCCTTGATAGACCGAGCTCTCCATCCCGGCGTAATACAGCCACACCACTACTACCGCGGCGGTCACCAACACAAAGACTACACCAATAACGTCCGGTGTAAAAAAATCATCCGCGCTATTTGCTCCCTGCGCGAGGTTCTTAAAATGGCCGACGCCGACCATGGCGATCCCGATCATAGCCAGAACGACGAACCCGATTCCGGCCAGTAGGCCATCGATCAGATGCGCTACAACGCGCAGCCAGAAACCAGCGTAAGCCATGGCCGGAAACTCGGCGGGCGCAGCATATCCATAGGGGCGCGCGGCGGCCGGCGGAGTTGCCGCGGCGAAACCCGGCGCATGGGGAGCTAGGGTGGGTGGCTGATTCACAGGCTGACCACAGGCGGCGCAGAACGCTACGTTCGGCGGAATGGCGGTCCCACATCTTGAACAGTACATGCGGCTCCTCGGTTTTCTTGTGTTTCACAAATTCTAGAGCTTGCGGATGACCAGCGTGCCGGCAATCATATCGTGAAGTGCCTGTTTCCTTTCCGTGAAACCCGCCATGATGAATCCAATGAACAGTATTATGCCGGAAATAATTTTCGCGAAGAATCGTCCGGTTGCACGGCCAAAACTGATGCGCATGCCTTGCATGTCTGTGACTTCCAGCCCCAGCGCTTTTTTGCCCAGTGTCGCTTGCCAAGCCGAGCTTTCAAGCAACGCATAATAGAGCCAGTTCAAAACCGTTCTAATCAGGAAAATGTGAAAAAGGCCGCGCATGAGCGGTATCAATTCGTCGGGAGACGTGGGCATACGGCCCCTCATAATTCCCCGTATTCCCATCGAAGCGATAAAGGGCAACGTCACGATGGTGAAAACAAAATGGAGCACGATCGCGTCAATGATGAAAGCTACAAAGCGAAGCCAAAAGCCGGCGTAGGCAACCGGCGGTCGCGCGCTTGTTTGCCACGCCGCTTGCACCGGAGGCACATAGGCCGGGGCATATTGGCTTGCAGCTGGAGTCGGTGGCGGCTCGGTCGAAGCTGGAGGGATCGGGGGTACCGCCGGGGTACTTGGTACCGGCTGCCCGCAAGCACTGCAGAAAGCCACGCCTTCCGGGACATTCGCTCCACACTTTGAACAGAACATAGCCACTCCTTGCGAGTTAACGCGGTGGCATACACGCGCGGGACTGTTGCGCATCGTACTGAACACCAAACCCGCCGGTCAACATGCAAAAGTTCGCTGAGCATCAAATTCGGGGAGCCCGGAAACATTGCCTGCGAGAAGCGCCTCGCTTAAACTCGCTTCGGGCGAAAAAAGGAGAAGAAATGCGAATTCGCGTAACGAAGGCGGCTGGAATTCTGGGAGGCTGTTTGCTGGCGCTGGCGTTGCTCACTGGCGGTTACGTTGCAGGACAAAACAAGTTTGGCCAGCCGAAAACCATCATTCACATGGTGATTCTGAAATGGAAGCCGGGCGTTTCCGATTCCGACAAGCAGGATGCTTTGCAGGGGGTAAAGGAAATGGCGGCGAAAGTTCCGGGCGTTAAAAATATATGGATTAAAGCCGAGCGCCTGCAGCCTCGAGACTTCAGCGCTGCGTTTGCAATCGAGTTTCAGAGCCGCGCCGCCGCTGACGCTTACGCAGAAAGCCCCGTGCACCAAGCCTGGGAACAGAAATACACGCTGCTGCGCGAGGCTAGCATATCCGAGCAAGTGACAAATCCATAGTTGCGCCGATAGTCAGTAGGCAGTTTCATTTCATGATTCGCCACAAAATCCGCTAGGCCCGCCGGCATGGCGGTGCTAGGCTCCGCCCAAGCAGGCAATAGTTTCAATCCCGGAAGTCGTTTAACGGTTTTTTTCAACGGGCCAAACTAGAAAGACCAGGAGAGCGGTGATGAAAAAACTCATTATTGCGATTCTTGCGGCTTACGCCGTTTTGATGGCTACGAATTATTTGGTGCATAGTGTGTGGCTGATGCCGGACTATGACGCTATCGCGAGCAGCCATCGAACTGTCGCCGGGATCATGCACCGATTTTGGGCCATGGCCTTGGGCCAGTTCTTTTTCGCGGCGATGTTTGCCTACATTTACACGCGTGGACGCGAAAACAAATCTTGGCTGGAACAGGGGATCCGCTATGGCGTGGTGATGACCTTCATGACTGTGGTTCCGTACTCGTTGAGCGAATACGTGGTATACATCGTGCCGTACATGCTCGCGATCAAGTGGATGGTAGCCGGAGGAATTCAACTTATCTTGCTCGGCTTGATCGTGGCGGCAATCTGCAAAGATAGCGCAACGTCGCGCGCTGCCTAAATATCGAGCGCCGGAAATCCGGGGAGCTCGCCGCTGAGCTGAATCTCCGCTTTCACCGCCACTGCCTCTCATCACGCAAAACGCCGTCTCAAATTTCGTCAAGCCGAGAACGCGTGGTTTCTACCCAGCAGGAGCCAACTACAGGGATTACCGCATGGAAGCGCCAATATGTTTCGTCGAACAATGGAATAGGTTCAAAGGAGGCGGAACATGATCAAGAAAGTGAAGGGCGGCTACAAAGTTACTTCCGAGAAGGGCAAGAATCTGGGCGGCCCTTACAAGACCCGCGAGGAGGCCGCCAGGAGGCTGCGCCAGGTGGAATACTTCAAGCACCACAAGGGTTAACCGGCGTGATCAAGCGACCAGCCCGAAGAGGTTGCCGCATCTCGGGTTGCTTCTCGCCTCCGGGCATGGCCCGCAGTTAATCGGGCGCGATTTTCCACAGAGTGACGTGAAATCCACAGGGAGATGTGAAGCGATACCCCTAGAAAAATATCTGGAATTGCTTGACGAAAATCAGAATGTTGATATACTCTCCTGATGTCGGTGGCCCCTCGTTTGCCGGGGATTCTCCTGACGGACCGGGTCTGCCCAAGAGGTGAAGTTGGTTACTAACACCGGGTAGAACGAATTCGAGCATCGAGCAAGTCTGTCCTGTAGGCGGCTCATTGAGCAGCCTCTGCGAAGGACGGCATCGCCCGGCGCTCGACGCCGGGTTTTTTATTTCCCGCGGCTTCGGCTCCAAACTGAAGACGCGCTCCGCCGGGAGCGGAGACGTTCCGATCGGAAGTGGATCGACGGAACGATGATCTTTGACAACTGAAGGAAGCTGGCATTACGTTATGCGATTTCAAGTTCGCATGGCGTAATAAACCGCAAATTTTTGCTCGAGAGTAGCGCAATGTGGAAAGGCGAACTTGCCTCGCATTGGTTCAACGCGTGAATTTCCAGGTCTCGAAAGAGAATTGGAAAGGCGCGTCACCCCTGAAGTACGTCCCCGGATGGCTTGCAAGACCGTCGGTAGCGATGGTTTTCAGGGTTTCGATTCTGCGAGGAATCGAGACGTGTTGGGTAAGTTTTATGGTTAAGCTACTAAGGGCGTACGGTGGATGCCTTGGCACCAACAGACGAAGAAGGACGTGGCAAGCTGCGATAAGCCTCGGGGAGCCGCAAGCAGGCTTTGATCCGGGGATTTCCGAATAGGGAAACCTATCCTGGTAAAACCAGGTTACGGCCCGCTGAATACATAGGCGGGTGCGAGTCAACCCAGGGAAGTGAACCATCTCAGTACCTGGAGGAAAATAAATCAATTGAGATTCCGAGAGTAGCGGCGAGCGAAATCGGAACAGCCCAAACCGGGGTGTTTACATCCCGGGGTTGTAGGACCGCGTGAGTAGAGTTACCAATCCGGAGGCTAGGTGAACCTGCTGGAAAGCAGGGTCAAAGAGGGTGAAAACCCCGTAACCGAAAGCTTACCGGACTCGAAGCGGTATCCTGAGTACCACGGGGCACGAGAAACCCCGTGGGAATCTGGGGAGACCACTCTCCAAGGCTAAATACTCGTTGGTGACCGATAGTGAACTAGTACCGTGAGGGAAAGGCGAAAAGCACCCCTGCGAGGGGAGTGAAATAGAACCTGAAACCGTATGCTTACAAGCAGTCAGAGGGCTATGCCGTGTCTTCGGATACGGAATGCCTGATGGCGTGCCTCTTGCTTAATGAGCCGGCTAGTTATTCTCACACGCGAGGTTAAGCGCAAGCGAGCCGTAGCGAAAGCGAGTCCGAATAGGGCGTTCAGTGTGTGGGAATAGACGCGAAGCGGGATGATCTACCCTTGGCCAGGTTGAAGGTCGCTTAACCGCGACTGGAGGACCGAACCGTTGTGAGTTGAAAATCGCTCGGATGAGCTGAGGGTAGGGGTGAAAGGCTAATCAAATTCCGTGATAGCTCGTTCTCCCCGAAATGCCTTTAGGGGCAGCCTCGTATGATTTGCCACGGTGGTAGAGCACTGAATGGACTAGGGTCCCATCCAGGATACCGAATCCAATCAAACTCCGAATGCCGTGTACAACAGTACGGGAGTGAGACTACGGGGGATAAGCTCCGTGG
>Ga0307477_10003527_pt1 | contig 11614 bp, 9 predicted proteins | sample atmos_gasesECM2C_FD_203316 | JGI IMG/M metagenome (GOLD analysis project Ga0307477, IMG submission 203316) | Hardwood forest soil microbial communities from Morgan-Monroe State Forest, Indiana, United States - atmos_gasesECM2C_515 | ecosystem: Environmental > Terrestrial > Soil > Temperate...
CGTAGCCAGCAGTACGCGACCGGAGCGGCGAAGACAATCGCATCGACCACGTCGAGCACGCCGCCGAAACCCGGCAGCACCTGCGAGGCGTCCTTCTGTCGGCAGTCCCGCTTGATGAGGGATTCTGCCAGGTCGCCCAGCATCCCGGCAATGGCGACCGTCAGGCCGAAGCCGATCTCGGCCCAGAGGGAGGACAGCACGGGCGCCGAGCCGGTTCGGTCGATGGCGATGGCGGCCGCGACCGAGGCGCCCAACCCACCGGCCGCCCCCTCCCACGTCTTCTTGGGGCTGAGCACCGGGGCCATCGGATGCCGGCCCAGGAAGCGGCCGGCAAAGTAGGCGCCGATGTCGCCGCACTTCGGCACAAAGATGGCCAGCGCCAGGGCGAGCGTGCCCGCCTCGCCGAAGCGCCCTTCGTCCGCGATGCCGGCCGGCCAGCGGAGCTGGGCCAGGAAACTGGGCAACAGGCCTAGGTAGGCCACCACCCAGATGGTCAAGGCGATGCGGGCGACCGAGGCGCCCGGCTCGCGGAACGCGGCCATTCCCACGAGGAAGGCAGCCAGCACCACCACCGTGAAGGCGCCAAGCACCCAGAGCCACGGCTCGGGGTCCGCGCCCCCCAGGTGCGCCGGCAAGTTGGCCGACACCACCAGGGCGATCCCCGCGTAACACAGCCACGCCCACGGCCGACCCGGCTCCGGCAGGAGGTGCAGCAGCTCGAAGCAGGCCACCCACGCCAGGGCCAGCAGCAGCACCAGGAACAGGAACGCGTGCCGGCCCAGCCGGGCATCGCCCAGGACGACGGCGACAGTGAAGGCGACCAGGATGGCACCCATCCATAGGCGTGTCCGGAGCATGGGGTCAGCTCTTCAGGCCGCCGAAGCGGCGCTCACGGGCGGCGTAGTCGCGCAGTGCTAGGTGCAACGTGGCCGAGTCGAAGTCCGGCCAGCACTTGTCCGTCACCCACAGCTCGGCGTAGGAAATCTGCCAGAGCAGGAAGTTGCTGACCCGCATCTCGCCGGCCGTCCGGATCAGCAGGTCCGGGTCGCGCATGCCGGCGGTGTAGAGGGCGTCACTCAGGGCCGCCTCGTCGATGTCCTCGGGGGCGAGCGTGCCCTGTCGCACCTGCTCGGCCAGGGCGCGGGCGGCGTCGACCAATTCCGTCCGGCCGCCGTAGTTGATCGCCAGGCACAGGGTCATGCCGGTGTTGGTCTCGCTGACGCGGAGGTTCTCGTCCATCTCGCGGAGCACCTTGGCCGGCAAGTGGTCGCGTCGGCCGATGGTGGTGAAACGGATGTTCTGCTCCATGATCTCCGCGCGTTCGATGACGAGGTACTCGCGGAGAAGCTTCATGAGGAAGTCCAGCTCGGCGCGCGGCCGCTTCCAGTTCTCGACGCTGAGGCAGAAGAGGGTCAGCTGGCCGATGCCCAGGCGACAGCACTCCTCGACGGTGGCGCGGACGCTCTGGACACCCCGGCGATGGCCCTCGACGCGCGGCAGGCCGAGCTGGCGGGCCCAGCGGCCGTTGCCGTCCATGATGATGGCCACGTGCGCCGGCAGGCGGGCCGCGTCCAGGCCGGCGGCCGCCAGCCGTTCCAGGGTTTCCGAATTGAGCGTCGAAGTCGCGGGCAAGGTTTTTTCGTCCCCTCAAGACAGGATGGTCTGTTCCCGGTCCGGTCCGACGGAGATGATCGAGACCGGCAAGGCGAGCAGTTCGCTGAGCCGGTCGACGTAGCGCCGTGCGGCGTCAGGCAAGTCGGCCGGCCGCCGCGCCCGCACCAGGTCCGCGCCCCAGCCAGGCAGCGTCTCGTAGACAGGCCGGCACCGCTCCAGCACGAAGGCGTCGCTGGGGAAGTCCTCCAGCCGCTCGCCGTCTAGCTCGTAGGCCGTGCAGATCGAGATCTCGGGGGCGACGCTGAGCACGTCCAGGAGCATGATGGCCAATTCGTCGGCCCCGGCCAGGGCGGCCGTATAGCCGGTGGCGACCGCGTCGAACCAGCCGCAGCGCCGCGGCCGGCCGGTGACGGTGCCGTACTCGCGGCCGGTACGGCGGATGCGCTCGCCGATGCCGTCGCGGCCGTCGTTCAGCTCGGTGGGGAAGGGCCCTCGGCCGACGCGAGTCGTGTAGGCCTTGATCACGCCCACCACCCGGTCGAGGTTGCGGGCCGGCAGCCCCGAGCCGCTCCAGACGCCGGCCGGCGAGCTGTTCGAGCTGGTGACATACGGGTACGTGCCGTGGTCGACGTCGAGTAGGCTGCCCTGGGCGCCCTCGAAGAGGATAGCCTGCTTGTCGCGCCAGGCCTGCTGTAAGAGCCGCGTGGTGTTGGCGACGTAGGGACGGACACGCTCGCCCAGGGCGAGGTACTCGTCGCACACCCGGTCGGCGTCGAACGTCTGCGACTCAGGCGAGAGAGCGCGCAGCAGCCGGTTCTTGCGGGCGACGATGGGCCGCAGGCGGTTGCGCAGGTGCTCGGGGTGCAGCAATTCGCCGATACGGACGCCGCAGGTCCGGCCGACCTTGTCCTGGTAGCACGGGCCGATGCCGCGGCCGGTGGTGCCGATGGCCTGTTCCTGACCTTGCTCGCTGAGGCGTTCCTCTTCCATGTGGTAGGGAAAGATCACGTGGGCGTGGTCGCTGACGACCAGGTTGTCGCCGACGGCGATGCCGGAGGCGCGGAGGTTGTCGATTTCCTCAAGGAAGCGCGGCGGATAGACGACGACGCCATTGGCGATGACGGAGCGCAGGTGCGGCTGGAGGACGCCGGTGGGCAGCAGGGAGAGCTTGTAGGTGTGGCCGTTGCATACGACGGTGTGGCCGGCGTTGGCGCCGCCGTTGTAGCGCACGACAACGTCATGGCGGTCGGTGAGGAGGTCGACGATTTTGCCTTTGGCCTCGTCGCCCCATTGCAGGCCGACGACACAGGTGCAGGCCATGAACATACCTACCCCGGAAGGGGCGCCCGGCGCCGGGTTTCCCGGGGCGCGTTCCGGTTCAGGGGAAGGAACACAAAAAACGCCCGCGACCCCACAGGTCCCGGGCTCCCAAAAGGTGCTCGGCCCAGTATTCCGGAAGTCAAATCTAGCCGGGCCCGGCAGAGGCGTCAAGGGCAACCCAGCTCGCCCGGGCGGGCCCTGCGAAGGGCGGACCGCAAAGGAAGAGCTTCTCTGGCTTCGGGTTAGGTGGCCGAGGCGTTGATCAGGCCGACACCCCTCAGGGGATCACCTCCCGGTAGCTGACGAAAGCCACCTGCTTGCTGTCCGGCGACCAGGACGGGACGTTAATCGTTCCCTGGCCGCCGAACAACGTCGCGAGGACCTTCGGCTTCCCGCCCGCCAGCGGGATGATGCGCAGGACCACATCTTGGTTGGGCGGGTGGCCGGCCACGGCCTTATCGTAGGAGAGGAACACCAGCCACTTGCCGTCCGGTGACGGGTGGGGGAACCAATCGGCCCAGTCGGCGTCGATCGTCACTTGTCGTTGGCGGGTGCCGTCGGCGTTCATGCGCCAGATCTTCATCAAGCCGGTGCGCTCGGAATTCCAGTAAATCTGTTTGCCGTCGGGCGTGTAATCCGGGCCGTCGTCCAGGCCCGGCGTGGTCGTCAGTCGCCGTTCCTGGCCGCCCTCCACGGGGATCGTGTAGACGTCGAAGTCGCCGTGGCGCTCGGCGCAGTAGGCGAGCGTCTTGCCGTCCGGCGACCACCCGTGCCAGTAGGAGGGCCCCTTGGCGGTCACCCGCCGCGGCCTGCCGCCGCCAGACGGGATCACCGAGATCACCGAGACCCCTCGCACGCTGTGGCTTATGGCGAGCCATTTGCCGTCGGGGGACAGCCCGTGGTCGTTGTTGCATTGGTCGGCGTCCCCGCTGTCGAGCCGGCTCGGCTTGCCGCCCGTGACGGGGAGCGTGTAGATGCGCCCCTTGCGGTTGAAGAAGAACACTCTGCCGTCGTCGGACCAGTTCGGCGCCTCGAACTCCTCGCGGGCGCGGTAGACGACCCTACGCTCGCCCGACTCGATGGAGACAACTTCCAGGCTGCTCTCGCGCACGCGCTTTTGGCCCGACAGGGCCAGGACGTTCTGGAGCGTCACCGCGGAGAAGATCGCGGTTTCTTTCACGTCGGCTTCGTGGGAGCAAACCACCAGGCCGGCGTAGACCGGGTCGGATAGCCGGACCGTCACGGAGCCGGCCGGCCGAAAATCCTTCCCCGGCCGTGCCACCGAGACCGCGAACAGGTCTCCGTGACGCTCGAGCCGGACCGTGGCCGGGGCGCGGACCGGCGCCTGGACCTCCGCCGTCGGGCCGCCCCGCGCCCTGCGGTACTGGAGCGAGATCAGCCCGTCGCCGTGGACCACCACGTCGGCGTAGGGGGCGTCTGGCCCCACTCCCTGACGGACCATCCAGCCCGCCTTGCGGTGAGGATTCTTTCCCTCGCCGACCCAGCGGACGTCCGCGGTCAGCGTCAGGTCGCCCGAGACCCGGCGCCAAACGAAGTGGAAAGCGTCCTTGTTGGCCCAGATGTTCGCCCCGGCAGCCGTCATCCGAACCTCGTGCTTGGCACGGACGACCTCGGCGGAGCCGGCGTGCTTCAACTCGCCCACGTCCGCCTGTCCCTCGAACGGCTCCGGTTCGGCGGCGCGGGTAGTGACCGCGCCGAGGCCGGCTAAGCACACAGCGAGCATAACCGCCAGAGGCGCCCGCCCAGGTTTGAGCCGATGCGCCAACGGGATCCGAAGCACCTTGGCTCCTCCTTCTTTACTACCCCCACGCGACCGCCGTGAACCGGCCACGGTCACCAGCCGTGGCGCGCCAGCGGTGGCTCGGCGTCATCGCACCGGGCCTGTCCGGCCATCATGAGCGCGCCTCCTCCCGCTGTCAACGAGGGAGACTGCCCGCTGTCCTTGTTCTCGCCAAGCGCCATGGACCGGGATCCGCATCTGCTGCCCCCGCCAAATTCGTCAGGCGTGACACTTCTGCCCCGCAGCGGCACGCCAGGCCGCGGATCTCATCATCCCGGCTCAAGTGCAAGCCCGCCGGCGGCCGATCTACCCCCGCTGGTGACACGGTCATCGGGTGAGGGGGGATACTCCATGTTCGACGAACCGCAGCGACTGCGCGACAGCCGGGACTTGTACCGGCTCTTGGACCATTACGCGCGGCTGGCCGCCGGCGACCCAGAGGCCTGGCACGACCGGCTGATGGAGCTGCAAGGCGTCCAGTCCAAGGACCTGGTCCGGCTGCACGGTGAACTGCTGGCCCACGACTGGATCGAGCAGAACACTGGCATCTTGCCAGTCTTGAAGATCGGGACGGTGCCCGGCTGCTACCGGGTCACCGCCGCCGGACACCGGGCCCTGCGGCAACTGGAGGAGGAGCGAGCGGCTGCATAGGCGCCGGATGCGCAAGGGCTTCAGCCGCCGCAGACGGGCCGGTCACTGGCGCCGTAGCTTCGTCAGCTCGAAGTCCAGCGCCTGGTCCCCCTTGCCGATGTCGACGGTCCGGTTGTTTCCGGTCGCGTCTGCCGGGATGGCGTGCTCCGGCCGCACCAGCCTGACCCTGCGGCCTTCCGTCCCGGAGCCGGACACCACGACCGGCTGCGCTTGGGTGCTGATCAGCACCCGCTTCTTGCCCGGCTCGATCTCCGGGACCGAATAGTGCCCATCCCGGACCTCGCTCCCGACCGCCGTGCCCCGGTCGTCGGCAGGGTAGAACGTGATGAAGCCCTTGTCCACCTCTTTGCCGTCGTAGGTGATTTTGCCGCCCACGCTGGCCTTGCCCCCACAGCCCAGCAGCAGGGGGACGAGCGCGGCGAGGCACCCGACCTGTCTTCGCCACGTCAGCGGGAGCATGAGCGGCCCTCAATCGTCGTAGCGGTAGGCGACGCCGTCCTGGGTACTGAGCATGTAAAACCAGACCGGCTGGTCGATGTAGTTGCTGATGAAGCGGACGCTGCCGTCGGCGAAGCAGGCGTTGACCCCATCGATGTGGCGGCTGCGCGCCTGCCCCTGCCAGCTGGGCCAGCCGAGGTCTTCGAAGCCGGTGGAACAGCCGATGTGGTCCTTGCGACCGATGCCTGCGTACCAGAACTCCGGGCAGCCCTCCACATCGTCGGAGAATTCGTTGGCGTCGTTGGGGACGGTGCAGTCGCCAATGGCGTTCGCCGCCGTCACGCTCGCCCCGGGAAAGCCCAGCGCCCAGACGCCGCGCGGGTCCTTGCTGTTGATGCCGATGCGGACCTCGTTGAACATGATCGTGTTGGAGGTGCCGTCCGGGATGTCTTCGGACAGGTTCGCCCCGAAGTTGATGCCCATGACCGGGCCGGTCTTGCCGTAAGCCTCCTGGTAGGATTCCCCCTTGAGGCTCATCTGCCACCAGCCCGGCCCGGCGTTGGCCGCGTAGTTGCCGCGCGCCCACGGACCGGGGGCCTTGGAGTAGCCATCGAACGGGGTGTCCCGGCCCCGGTCGGACGGGCACAGGTAGGTCTTGATGGTCTGGTCCTTGACGACGCCACGCCAGTGGTCGCGGCGGGCCTGGTCATTGGCCTGGTAGCCTGGCAGGTAGTCCGTCGTGTTGGCCTGCCTGTACAGGTTCCCCTCCTCGATGTAGGGGAGCAGGTAGACTGCCCAGTTCGGGCCGAACGGGTTATTCGGGTCGCTGTCCTTGCGCGCGCCGCTGTCGTTGACCATCTCCACGGGCGGAACGCCGGAGGCGTCGGTGATGCTCGGCTTCGCGCCGGGCACGGCATACGCCATGGTGCAGGCGTCGGGCAGCCTGCGGTGGGCGTGGTGGTAGGCGTGGGCGGCAACCCCGATCTGTTTGAGGTTGTTGCTGCACTGGATGCGGTTGGCCATTTCGCGGATCTTCTGAATGGCCGGCAACAGCAGGCCCATCAGCACGCCAATGATGCTGATGACCACCAGCAGCTCCACTAGTGTGAACGCCGCGCGGTTCGGTGAGGGCGGTGTTCTCATGGCCCCACTCCCGGTCGGGGTCTCACGGCTTGCCCAGCAGCTGTTTCTCAAGTCCCCGCGCGTCCTTGTGTTGCGGGTTGTCGCGCAGGGCGAGCGCGACCTCGCGCCGCGCCCCGGCGGGGTCCTTCTGGTCCAGGGCGACGAGGGCCAGGCGGTAGTGGACCGCCGCCGGGTCCACGCCGTGGCGCAATGCGGCACGGAACTGGAGGGCCCGGTCGAAGTCCTGCCGGGCTGGACCGACGTGGTGCAACGCGGCATGGGCCAGGCCCCGGCAGTAGAAGCACTCCGCGCTCCACGGGGCCTGCCCCACGCAGAGCGACAGGGCCGAAACGGCGTCCTCGTACCGCCGCTGCCGGCAGGCGCAGATGCCCGAGCTGAGGGTGGGCCAGAAACCCCCTGGCTGGAGCTCGCACGCCCGTTTCAACTCCCGCGCGGCCGACCCCAGGTCACCGCACTGCAACAGGAACCGCCCCAGGGTGTAATGCTCCCATGCCGTCTGGGGCTGGCGGGCCTGTGCCTGCCGCGCCCGGCACAGGGCGGCGCTCGGTCCGCACAGTGCTTCCGCCTCGGTCAGCACACCCAGGGCGTCCTGCCGCGCCTGGTTGGCGGCCTCGCCTCGCCGCAGCCGCACCCGGAGGTCCGACCACAGGAGAGCGACATCGACCAGGTCTTCGCGGATGGCCTGCTCGTCACGGTCCTCCAGCACTGCCCCAGAGCGGTCGGTGAGCCGGGCACGCCCGGCCCAGGCTTTCCCGCAGGCGGCCTCGAGCACGTACAGCTCCCGTGGGGGGTAACAGTCCAGCGCATCGGCAAAGCGGAGGGCATCGGCGAGCCGGTGCAGCGACTGGGCCTTTTGGGCTCGGCCGGCCAGGCGCAGCCCCCCGTTCAGCCCGTTCACCAAGGCCTCGTTGTCGCGCAGGTCCTCGGCCAGGTCCAGCCCCCGGCGGAAGGCCGCGTCGGCGTCGGCGTACCGCCGCTGGTTCATGAGGCTCTGGCCCTGGTTGAAGGCCGCCACGGCCTCGCCCCAGCGCTCCCGTTCGTGGGCCCGGGCCGTGTTGTTCCCCTTCAAGAGGGCCGCGATCAAGCCGCCCTGCATGCCGACGACGCCCAGCACCAGCGCGATCAGGAGCAGTGCGGCCGGCCGCCGGCGGCGCCACTTCCGCCAGCGCTCAGCGAGGCTGCGGTTGGCCACCCCCCGGAGTGGCAGGTCCGCCAGGTGACGTCTCAGGTCAGCCGCGAGGTCGGCCGCATCTGCGTAACGGTCGTCGGGGGCGCGCGCCAGGCACTTGTGGATGATGTCGGCCAGCCCGACGGAAACCTGGGGATTCTGCTGTTCCAGACGGACCGCTGCATCCGTGGCCGGCGCTCGCCCTGCCAGGGCCTCGTACAGCAGCAGGCCGAGCGCGTAGACGTCGGACCGGCCGTCCACGGCGGCGGGCACCGGACGGTCGTCGCGCACGGCCGCCAGCGCTGCCTGCTGCTCGGGCGACATGTAGCCGGGCGTCCCCCCGAGCCACACGGGCAGGGAGGACCCGGGCCGGACCGGCTCGCGGGCCAGGTGGAAATCCAGCAGCAGGGGCAGGCCGTCCGCCGCCACCAGCACATTCGACGGCTTCAGGTCCAGGTGTACCAGGCCGCGCTCGTGGGCATATGCCAGGGCATCGGCCAGGCACGCCCCCATCCAGCACACTGCCTGGGCGTAGGAATAGCGGGCCAGCAATTTGCGGGCGGCGCTGCCGGCGGGCAAGGGCAGGGTACTGTCCGTGTGTCCCTCGTGGAGCGCGTGGAGGATGTGCTGTCCGGTCCGCTGGCGCAACGGCACCCTGCCCAGCACCGCCAGCAGGTGCGTCAGCGACGCGCCGCCCAGGTAGGGCATGCACAAGGCGCGGAGGTTGCGGTCGGGGAAGTCATGGACGGCATAGAGGGGCACGATGTGCGTGTGTTGAAGGCGCGCCAGCGACAGGTGTTCCTCACCGCTGCGGGGCGTGAGCTTCAGGACGAGCGGCCGGTCGGCCAGGGTAGGCTGGGTTGCCAGGAAGACGCATCCCTCGCTGCCGCGGCCCAGCTGAGCCACCAGGCGAAAGTCCCCTAACGTCTCTCCCGGCTCCGGGAACGCCGGCGCCGCCGGCATTTCCATGAAGCGGTGGGCCTGGAGCAGGGCACGTAATTCGTCGTGCCAATCCGGGAAGCGGCGCAGGACCTCGACCGACGAGCCGGGCTGCCCCGCCTCCTGGCGGAGGCAGATCTCTTCGTAAATCAGCCGAATGGCGGCCTCGCGGCTGGCGCGCAGCTCGGGGTGCCGGGCCAGGTACTCCTCCGCCATGGGACGGGCTCCCCGGGCCCAGGCCTCCGCCATGTCCTGGGCCAGCTGGGCCACCAGGGCGTCGGCCTCCTCGCTCGCCGGCGGCGCACCGCCGGCGCGCGGTTGCGGCCGGCGATCGACCAGCGAATAACTCGTGGGCAGAATCCCCACGGCGTGCCTCCGTTCAAAAAAGGGGTCTGACCCCTTTTTGAAACAGCTCCTTATTGACCCCTGACCTCTGACCTCTGATCCCTCTTGTCCCGCTCAGCCATCCGCCGGGCCAGGTCGTAGAGGATGCGGCGGATGCTGCTGGGGTGCAACCCGGTCCGGGTGGCGATGTCCGCCAGGGCGAAGCCTTGCCGCTTGAGCCGGAGGATGTCGCGGTGGCCCGGGGGACAGCTGGCCAGCATCTGTTCCCACAGTTCCTCGGCCCGCGCCACTTCGCTCGGCCGGGGGTCGGGGGCCGCAGGCATCTCCTCCGGTTGCGTCTGGGCCAGCCGCTGTTCGCGCTCCAGCGGCTGCCTGTGCCGGCGGACGTGGTCGATAAAGCGGTTGCGAGTCACCTTGACCAGGAACGCCCGCAGGTGGTCGGCGTCGGGGAAGCGCCAGTGCGCCTGGTTCAAACGCTCGAACAGGTCGGCCCAGACCGACTGCACCACATCGACCGAGTCGAACTTGGCCCGCAGCCGGGCCGGCAGCTGCCGCCGCACGACCATGCGCAGGTACGGCTCGTAGGCCAGGAAGGCCTTCTCGGCGACGGCAGTGTCGCCGCTGCTCAGGTGCCCCAGCAGGGCGTCAACGGGATCGGCGCTCATGATCCCCCGGGCCACGAGTTCCTGCCCTCACGTCGCGGGTACAGCCGCGGAGCAGGCCCTTATTTGTTACCCCAACCGCTGGGGCGTGGGTTTCACCAGCCCCCGCCGCGGGTAGGCAGGCACACGCCCATCCGTTTTCCGCCCCGGTCGTCGCTGGCTGCTTCAGGGGGAGGTCGTGGCCGGGACGGGAATGGCTCTGCCGACCCGGCGGAAGGTCATCTCGGCGCTCGACAACGGCTTGAACGCGGCTGCCTGTCGGACGATGAACTGGGCTCGGTCCGCTGTTCGTGAGAAGCAAGCCCCATTGCTTTGGCTGGCGAGCCGCGCGCTCGAACACGTGCCGCCAACGCTGCCGGCATCCTCTCATATTCTCTCGACCTTAGTCCTTCACACGCGGATTGTCAAACGGATTCCGGCCCGTTTCAAAGAGCCTACATCAGCCCGCCGATCGCCGCGCCCTAATGGACTTCGCCGGCCCGGCCCGGCCACCCCGACGAGGTTGCATATCACAGCCCACAGTCGCGCAGCGCATCCTGGGAAACGTAACCGCCCCACTCGGACTACCCCGATAGGGGTTGCATATCACAGCCCAGGGTCGCGCAGCGCACCCTGGGAAGGAGAACCTCGCACCCGGTCTACCCCGCAAGGGGTTGCATCACCGTAACCATCCCCGCTCCCCCGCCTACCGCCTGGACCGGCCAGGCTGCTTCCTTCCTCCCCTGCCTTCACTCCGCCGACCGATGGCCGCGAGAATTCCCTTACCGCCGCGGTCTTATCATCGTTGGCCCCCACCTCCCCATCGACTGCCGTACCGCCGTTTGTTGACGGCGCCACCGCGGTGCTGCGCCCAATGGGTGACGGTTTCCTTCGCGGGCTTCCGAATAGCCCTTCTGCCGTGCGCGCCCGCCGTAGCCGCCAAAGGAAATTCACACCGTCGCTGACCCCGCTCGACAGCATTACTTCCCGTCCCAGCCCATGCTCTCCAGGGCCGGTGTCGGCCCAACCGGTCCCCGGTGCTCCCGCAGTTGTTCGCCCAGCGGCAGGATTGGCTCCTTGCCGGCCAGCTGGCGGGACATCTGCCGGTGGGCCAAGACCACGGCCACGGCGGTGGCCAAATTCAAGCAGTGGTTGCTGGGGATGTGAACGAAGCGGTGGCACAGACTGAGCCAGGCTCTCGGGATGGACCCGTCCTCCGGGCCGAAGACGTAGACCGCCTCGTCGGGGTGCTCGAAGATAGTCAAGCACTCCGAGTTCGGCCGCACCTCGACCGCAACCGGCACGGCCGTATTGGGAAAGAAGTCGAACGGCCGACCGTGCGGGCACATGGCCACCTCCCGGACCGCGGCTGGTGGCCGCCGGACAGGGCCCGACTGTCCGGCTCGTGTGCCATCCTGTGATCTGGAAGCATGTCCAACGAGGTGCCACGAAGTGAGCGCTGATCCGACTCAGGATCTTGCCGCTTTCATCGCGCACGCGGAGGCCGTCGAGGCCCCGATCCGGGAGGCCGTGGCGGAGGTTCTACGGATGCAC
>Ga0307477_10003529_pt1 | contig 11600 bp, 12 predicted proteins | sample atmos_gasesECM2C_FD_203316 | JGI IMG/M metagenome (GOLD analysis project Ga0307477, IMG submission 203316) | Hardwood forest soil microbial communities from Morgan-Monroe State Forest, Indiana, United States - atmos_gasesECM2C_515 | ecosystem: Environmental > Terrestrial > Soil > Temperate...
TCAGGGGATCGATCTACGCGTGGTTTCCTGCCCATGTTGCCTCCTGTTTTGGAGGCCCTGATTCTACCTAGATGAGGTGTCCAGTTTTAGAGGGGAGCACTACAATAACGTCCTTTATCATTCATAATAAAGGCGTCTAGAACGCGCGTGGTGCCCTCATGACGAGTCCAAAAAAAAGGCAGCATTCCCGTTGCTGACCGTTTCGGGCCATTTCTGCGTACTGTATTTCATATAGTCGTTTCTATACTATTTGTGTAATCCTCAGCCTTCTGGGCGACGGCGGTTTCCAGGAGACCGTTCGTTCCATGCAGGGTAATGTGGTTCCCCTTGATGGCTGAAAAGTTTGATTACTACGACGCGATAGCGCACCTGATTCCAGGCACGGTCGGGTGTCTTTTTCTCCTCTTCACACTGGATTTGCTAGAGATAGTTGTTCCCAAGCTGGACGTTGGGTCTTTCGGGACTGCTGGCATTGGCATCGCAGTGGCTTACACAGTGGGACATCTGCTTCAAAGTCTTGCGAGCAGTCTCGAACCACTGTATTACGCGATCTGGGGTGGCAAGCCATCGATCAGGCTACTCGACCAACCGTCGCGGCAGTTCAGCGAGCAGCAACGACGACAACTGATTGAAGAATTGGTGCGTTTTTTTAAGGTGAAAGAGAAGTGTCCGGACGATCACAAGGGTGAACAGAATTTTTATCAGCGATTGTTTGAGCGGTGTATGGCGCTATGCAATAGAAACAAGCTTGGCAGAGTCGACGCCTTCAATGCCATCTACGGATTTCACAGGGTACTCTTAACGACTTTTCTTTTCGGCTTCCTCACCTATACGACAATCTGGATCCTGCACTACCATGGAAACCTCGATATTTCGCCTGCGAAGACCCCACTGTTAACAGCTTTGATCGTCATAACTGGCGGAGGGGCTTGGATTGAGATCTTTCGTGCACGTAAACGCGCGTACTACTTTGCACGGGAAGTGTTGTGGATGACTTCAGATCACATTCGTGCGAGCGCTCTCGCTTCCGGCGAACCAGAATGCTGAAGACGGTCACCGCACCCGCTCTGCTCACTTCTCTGGTTTCAACAGCGCGCAATTATCGATAGAGCCCACGAAAATCCGAATATCCTTTTCCCCCGCGATCGCCATCACTGGGGGATTGCTGTCTCGGGCAGCGTGTTCCGCCAGCCACCCGAAGACCGTCTTATCATCCCCACTAGGTTCTGTGTTGTAACCATCAGGATGGGAGTGCCACTCGCCGATATATTGCAATTGGTTATCGGTGCGCTCCCGTACTCTCTTTACGGCACTTTCCAGCCCTTGGCTGCCTCGAACGTAAAGAGTGGGCCATTCCTCGCTGTCCGGCGGTGATGGCAGCATGTCCGCCAAGTAGACGACGCGGTTTTCTTGGTCGAAGTTTCCGATCAACACGCCCCCGGTTTCCCTCGGTAACTGCGCTTGGCGATGCTTTCTCAGCTTCCTTGCAAACACCCTATCTGTGCATACTCGCCATCGATCAATCGTCAGGTCAACAACCGGACACGTCTCTACGGCATACGCCTTCACGTTCATCGACGAGTCGCTGTGCCAAATTCGCACAACGGCATCGGGACGCGGCAAACACTGTTGCAAAGCGTGAGACGCAATCCCGGAATGCATCGCAATGAGGTGTTGCGGCACGAGACTGGTCAAATCCCGACACGAGCGCGCATATCGGATCCGATTCGCGTCCGCCTCAAAGTGCAGCGCCAACGCTTGATTACTCACAAGCTCCCGGTAATATTGAAATTCAAGCCAGTCTAGGCGCGCTCGACGATTCTTATCCTCGCAAAGTAGCACAAGATCAGAACCCGACGGATTGAGAAACACCGAGCACCGCCGGATTCTCTTGTCGGGATAGTAAGCAAGTTTGCGAGCAACAGGTAAGCTGGCGGACATATCGAGTATCGTTTCTACATTGGAAAGTGCTTCATGCAACTCGGTTTCTTTTAGTCCAGGGCGTAGTACGTTCGCCTCAAGAGTAGAAGGCATTGCTATTTCGTCGAGTAAAGCATTTAGCTTGATCTGCATTCCTTCGACCTTGAGCCTACCGACCTCATGTTGCGTCAATTCGTGCCTCGCAGCATTGTGCGGCAGAAAAACATCAGAATCGATCCCCGTCCAAATCCCAAATCCGGTGCGCACGAGGCTCTCGATGACCTGCGAGCCGAGAGCCCCAACGCCGATGGCCGCAATTCTCTGGGGGTTCGGCTTCGTTCCGCTCAGAGTTGCAGCACCCAACCTCGAAAGTGAAAATGTTGGATTGAGGACATATATCGTCATTCCTTCTAACAGCCGGTCGTCAGGTGTACCACCTAGAACCCTTCCAAACGAAGAGCCGTGCCGCTCCAGAATCCCGAGACCTACCCCCAGTTCGCCAACGGTCGTTAATAAAAGGAACGCCCAAAGCTCCAACCTCTCGACCTCAGTTCCCGTTTTTCTTTGCTTCGGTAATATCACAATTATGATCGGGGGAGCATTAAGCAGAACTGGTGACAATTGCCACTCGGTAAGACGCTTACGAAGGTCATCGAAGAGATCTAGACCGACGCCTTTCAATATCTCATTCAAGCGCTTCGAGTTTCGTGGGTGCGATCGTATTGCTCCATGCACATGCGGCGGAGAGGTGACCGCAATTGCTGCGAAAGCGGTTGCTGGCGTGCTTGGCTGTGCAACATATACCTCGCGACTCCCGCTCCGACGGAGCTCTATTCCGAGTGGCTGGGGTGAATTCGTATCCGCCACCGTCTGCAGGAAGTTCGACGGAAGAACCAAAGGTGGGAAATCACCTAACAGAATCGGTTCGAGGGGTTGATCTTCTCCGTGAAGTGTTCCTTTCGCCGTCTCCGAAAGCCACCAGCGAGCCCGCTCTATAAAACCTGCGGGAGTCCACGTTAGCCTAAGTTCGTCAAAATCCTCCTCGTAAAGGCAGATGCTACGCGGGATCTCTTCATCGCGAGGATTGAGATGGGGCACGTAGGGAAAATCTTCGCGGAGAGCGAGCACCTCAGGATGCAGCAGTTCCTGTTCTCGAAAAATGATCGCCAGGCGCTCGCGCGGACGGATATCATGCCTTCGCAGCTGGGATACTTCGACCTCTACATCGAAAACAACGACTTCGTGCCCCTCCGGAGTTCTGAGAACCTCTACTAGTTCCGCATGAGGGTTGATCTTTGAGAAGAGAAAGTGACTAAGGGATTTGCTCCTTGGATATCTCAAGTCGGCGGCAGCCACGTGGCCGCCAGGGACCTCCACGTACCGGCTGACCATTATCACCCCGCGCGCGGAGCTCGTGATGTCACGGCAGCGGCGGCACCCGAGATGAAGCGTTTCTTGATCCGCGCTTTCGAACCGTCAATCTCAATGACCAGAGGTTCTGGGTTTATACAGTTCGGATGCTCCATTGTGACCTTTAATTCGCCCCCTATGGCGGCGACGCACTCCTTGTAATAGGCTGCCGCTTGCCGGTGTGGGGGCTGGTCGTCCTCGTCGTCCGATGGGATCGGTTTGCTTGTGGAGATGATGATCGCATTCTGCGGCAGCTTCTCCTCAAAGATCCATTTCACTTCGGCAACGGGTACGGTTTTGTCATCTCCCTTCTCAGGGCCGATTGCTGTATAGCTGCAGTGATGCCAGAGCTTGATGACGTCGGAAACAAGTCTGTCGTCCCGCCTTTTTGCTCTTGTGACGTTCACAATGTCGCTGATTGCTGTGTGCTCGAGGTCAGAACCCAGGAGGAAGCGAGTGAGCGTCTCCTCCACAACAAATGTAGCCTGAACAACCAAAGAATCGACGTTCCGGTCAATCACTTCATTTTCATTAAGACGCTTCGCGAACGGCGAATGCACGAAGAATTCCACGCCATCCAGAGCGAGCGAAAGTCCCGGAATGATTTGCCCGGCGTCCGTAATCAACTGCTGACGGCTTTCGATGCTCAATCCCTCGGCTTCGAGCCACTCTTTAAGCTTTCCCGGGCGGGAGAAAACACGGATTCCTTGTCCTTTGCGAAGCCGATCGCGTGCTTCCGCTCTGATAATTCGGTCTTCATCGGTGCAACCCTCTTCAATTACAGCCGCGGCGGGAACCCAGAGCTCTTGTATTTTGACCCTACCCTCGCCTTGGTATTTTTCCGCGTGCTCAAGATGGAAGAACTCAGAAGCCTTACAAATGTGATCGTTATCTAGGTGGGTAAAAGCAACCACGTTGAAATAATCTCGGTTCGCTTCTTTGAGTTTTTTCTTCAGTTCCTCAGCAACGGCAATCCGAAGGTCATCCGGGTCGTCCGGGCAACGCATGTCCGCGTAGTCGAATAGGATCTTTTTGCCCCCAGCAAGTTCGATCAAACAACAATCAGCGTTTCCCAGGGGGTAAAACGTGAGCTTGTGCATGTATGTCCACCCTCTTTCAACTTCTGTCTGTTCTCACAGACTGTAACCTGGGCAATCTATTCAATCAGGGTCAATTTCATTGCTTATGACTGCTCCAACAATGCCGCCGATAACAAATCCCATTGGTCCCGCTACGGCAGCGCCCGAAATCGCTCCAAGATTGGCGAGGCCCCAAGTATTCTCTCGGCGTCTGGGTGATGTGGATCTAAATGGAAACCGCCGGATTTGTTGATACACGTGATTCTGATTGTCATTTCTTTTTCTCTTGAGCGCGCAGCAAGTCTTTGATCTAATGTCGCTTTCCGGCGACGTGTTGGGATTATGCGACTGTACGAAGGGAGTGTCAACACTTTTATACAACTAGTTGCCAATAATGGAAAATACGACAATCGATTTACAGAAGTTGGGCCACCGAGTCCGGTTCTTTCGACAAGGTAAGGACTGGACGATCACGACGCTCGCGGAAAAGACAGGTGTATCGAAAGCTTATATTTCGGATCTAGAAAACGGAGCTGCCGGGAAACCAAATATCCAATACGTTTACTCGATCGCAGTTGCTCTCGGGATCACACTCGATGAATTGCTCGAGGACGCGAAGCCATCACAAAAACCTAAGCCGAACAAGGATGGCAGCGAGTTGCCTCCCGGGTTAGTTGAACTGCAAAAAGAGCTCCACTTGTCGGATGCAGAGGTTGAAGACTTGGCAAAGATAAATTTTCGAGGTAATCGGCCCAAAGACGCGGAAGGATGGCGTTTTCTGCTGGAAGCGATCAAGATGGTTGGCCAGAGGAAATCGCAAAAATGAGCAATGGAAACACTTCGAGTAGGCAGGAAGAAATATAGTGATCCTGACGTAATTTCCCTTATAAGAGCAACCGGGGCGCTCGTAGACCCGCGCTCATCAGTGCTGACCCAAGCCAGGAATCTCATAGCAAGGCTTCATCCGTTTGGCGACGTGCCGAAGAACGCAATCAAACGCCTGACAATTCTGGCGTCGATGATGGGCATAACAGTTGAGCCAATGGATGTTGAACGGCAGCGAAAAGAGAAGCGCGACGCGATTCTTGTTTCGACGCGCAAATCACGTATCATTCTCTACAATCCGAACCGTCCGGCCAGTCGCGTAGCTTTTTCCATAGCCCACGAAATCAGCCACGCTTTCTTCCCGAATAGCGTCACAGGTGCTCGTTTTCGGACGATCTGCGAATCAGGTTCCAAAGAGGCAAATGAAATCGAACGCTTGTGCGATCTAGGCGCTTCCGAACTCCTGATGCCAATTCGTGAATTTCAGAGAGAAGTGGCGGGAGACTACAGCCTCACGAATGTCGAGAAACTATGTGCAATCTTCGGCAGTTCATTTGAAGCGACGACTTTTAGGCTCGCTACGGCCCACCCAGGCAATGCGGCCGCTGGCCTGTTGCGTTATCGCTTGAGGTTGGATGAAGAGCGGCAGGCCACAAAGGCTCATCAGAGTTCGCTGTTCGCGAAGGAGCTCGGCGAGGTAGACGTGCATCTTCCCGACCCGAAATATCGCCGACACTCTATCTATTTCTCCGAAGCGTATGGGGATCATCTTATGGTTCGCTGGAATAAATCCTTCGACAAATCTTCTTGTGTATATCAGGCAGTTTCTACCGACGGCATTGTCTTCGGAATTGAGTCTCTCCCTAATGGCAGTGGAATCAAAGGACGCTTAGAGGTAATCAAGGCTCCATACCAGCGCGAAGAAGCCCATCCTCAGTTCGGGGACGTTCTGTTCTTTTGGACATCTGATGTTTAGCGTTTACGTCCCTTCTAGTCTTTGGTTTTGGCTAATCAGGGAATGGATTCCTGTAGCTCAATAAGCCCAGCCGCAGGCCTCCGCAACTTTGTGGAGGTGAACATCCAGTCTCCTCAGGTCGAACCGAGCTACTTGCGGACTGCCATCGAATGGCGTGAATTGGAAGGTGAACGTCTGCGTTTCCGCGAGCTTCTTAGCAAATCCAATGCTCTCACCCTGAGTGAACAGAGCTTTATGGTCAGTTGATTCGGACCAATACTGTTCCGTGGAGGCAGGTGCGTCGTCAAGGCGCGTCCTGACGGTATGAAAATCCCTCGGACCGCCCTCAAAATCCTCTTCCACACTGGCAGCCATGCCTGTCACCACATAAACGGATGTTTTCTTTTCCTCACAGCGTACGATCAAAGATGGCCTCACCGCTCCGAGAGGCCCCTGAATCTGGTCGTCCGAATCCAGTGACAACACTACCGTTTTTGAGTCGTCCATTTGGGAACGGCTTTCCGATGTTTGCCATTTGTCGGGCGGAGGTGGAGGCGTACTCTCCGCGGCCTCCGACCGGCGCTGGTTCGATACCATCGTCCCAACCAGCCAAAGGATGACAGCCCCTCCTAGCATTGCACCGATGATCTTTTTGGGATCCACGCTACCTCCGGAACACTTACGGTCATGATACTCATAGTCCATGGACACATAAACGTCGTGGCTCCCAATATGACGCCTAAACATAAATGCCTCAGGATATTCGGATCCGATTTGGCAGGTCTGTGCGCCAACGCCGCGAGAAGCTACGGGTGTCGCAGGAAGCATTTGCAGATCTGTGCGGGCTGGATCGAACCTACGTTGGCGGGATCGAGCGCGGCGAGCGGAACGTCGCGCTAGTCAATATTGAGAAGATTGCGAAGGCTCTACGGATTCCGGTTTCGGAGCTGTTCAAAGGCGTCTAAGGTCCAACCGTCGAATATCTCTGACGATTTGTCGACAAGGCTTTGAATATTCTGCCTAAACGGGCTTGGCGGGAGATCCTAGAAGGCGTTTTAAGCCACGCAGAAAAACAGGAGGATTTTCCAGAGACTCCATAAATAAGGAGGATTTGCCAACCCGCTAAAAAGCAAGCCCTGTACCACGTAAGCGCTTAAAACCGGCTCAAGAATCCTCCTTAAAACAGGAGGGAAAATGAGGCATTTTTTAGGGATCAGGCCGGCGAGGCACGTCTAGCCTTCCGAGGGCACTTCCACCGGGCAGGTGCGACGAAATTGGGCCTCATTTGCGAGTTGCGAAACGGGCTTGTGAATACGCAGGACGCCTTGAAGACCAGGGATGTCCTCATGAGGACGAGCAAAAAACGGCGAAGTAACTTTGAAAACTGCCACGTTTCAGTTCACGGGATCGGCGCAATGTGGGATTTAGGCTGAAAAGCCAGTTTCCGAAAGCCGACTTGTCGGGACATGGCCAGATTCCAGTTGCCAAGCATTTCCGAAAACTGCCCGAGCCACCCCCTCTCGACTTGACCTCTATCCATCATTAGCGACAAGGGCATCGTACTTTGTTCGCGATCCTCGCTTCGTTCTATCGTTCAAAAGGAGGGGCTCAATGACAAACGTGAATGTGAACGTGACGACGAAATGCGAAGAATGCGGTGCAACCACCGACGAGAGTTTCACCTTCGGTTTTAAGCTTCACTACTTCTGTCCGAAGCACGAGGATGTAGTGTTTGCAAAAGTAACTGGCAAGCCGCCGAAAGCGACTAATTCAGATCGGAAGAAATGACGACCCAGCTATCCGGTGCGCATTAATGGCTGACTCGAACGAGCTCGTGGTCTTTATGACTCTGCCGCGGGGAGTCGAAGAAGCCATTATTCCAGGGGTCCTCGCCAGCAGGAATGTGCCATTCGTTCTAGTGGATAGATATCTGGCCCATCAAGGACAGTATGTTGAGGTTCAGGTTCCCGCTTCACGGCTAAAGGACGCTCGGCAGGCACTTGCGGATGCAAAGAAAGTCGGGAAAGTCTTGAATTTCTAGTGTGGAGTGGCCCGTTGTCCAGTTGCCGAAAACCCGACTTCACAGGATTTGGGGAACCGATTGGTTCTCAGTGGCCCTTATGCGTGCTGTCCTGAAGCGTTGTTTTTGAAATATCCCCGTTGTTTCTTCCACCAGACGCTCCAATAAAACGTAACCAGTGTCCCTACAACTGCCATTGACACTGCGACAAACCAAGGAAGACGGTCAGCCTGCGCGGTTGTACGTGTCAAGGATAAACATTGACGCAGCCACGCGATATATACAGCGCCGAGGCAGACCCATCCAAGTCTCCATGCTATGACCATGCGCTTGTGAATGCCATAGATAGCAGCCCCGAAAAAGAGAGCCGAGAGCAGAGAGTGGGTGACCGCCGACCGGCTGTGTAGGCTGGCTACCCCCGTGGGAAATCTACGGGAATGGGCAGGACACCTACGATGACGTATGCGGTGAACAACAAGCAGAATAGAGCAAAGATGATTTTCAAATTCCCCATGTTAAGAAAATCGGAAGGTCGCGGGAGTTCGACCTTGACGTTTCGCAACACGTAGAACAAGCCAGAGAACATCAAGATCGGAATCAGCCACGCGAGTGTGTTCCGGGTCAAGAAGGCTTCTCGCTTTCCTCCGGTGAGGGTAGGCCGAACAAACGGAATGCGAGCGCGTACCCACCGAACGCATCACCTCAATTCTCGAAGTGTATGCCCCACGGATCGTAAAACGGACCTGGTATGCGGTTCAGGTGTTTCGAGCAAGTAACGCTCAGTGCCTGAGAAACGGGATTTCCGCTAAGTGGAATACCAAGGCTCCCGCTTTGTCTTAATTATCAATTGCGGCTGAAGATTGATTTGTACTTGTCCCAGTAGGCGTATCCCAAATAAGCGGTCAGCACAAACACAACTGTACCAATCCATAGGAATGAAGGCATCAACCGGGCGTTGACGATAACGATTCCCACAACATCGGGCGCAAGGAATAACGTTGCCAACGCCGGGAAGATACCAACCAGTAGCATGAAACCCGCCACGATCTCAGTAACCTTGACCATCTGGAAAATGCCTGAAGCCCAGAATACTTGGGTGAAGGCGACCATGTTCGTCGGGACGCCTTTCGGTGAGTTACCCATCAGCAGCCCGCTTATGCCGCTTGCAAGCATGATGAGGCCAAGCAATACCCGGATAGTGATCACCAGATAACGGTTGCGAAAATTCATAATCCCTTGCACCTCAAGAGAAATCGTAAAGATTGACAGAAGACCTGGGTTCGAATTATCAGTTCAAGAATATCCGAAAGCATGTACCTCAATGGACGAGAAACCGACTTCTCGGGCCCTATCCGATTCCCGGCGCGGCTGCACAATAATCACGCTTCAACACTCGATTATTTCTTTTCCCGCAGCAATGGAGTGACAGCGACACCAACCAACAATCCTTCTGGCGAGATGAATCGAGTGACCGTTTGGCCCCACGGTTCTTTCTTGTTCTTAATGAGCATTTGATATCCTCGCGATTCTAGTTCCCCAGTCGCCTCTTCGACATTATCAACATCAAACTCAAGCCATGCTTGTGGGACGGGAATGGCGTCGGGCCATGTATCTTTGCCGAAACAAGACTGTGCCGCCTGAGAAAGCGGCCAGAGGGCAAAGGTTTTTGCGCCTTGAAGCGCTTCAGTATGAAGATAGCTGCCACTTTCTTCTTTGAACGGGATACCGAGCACTTCTCCGTACAGCCTGCGACTTTCGCCCGTGTCGCGAACGATTGGACCAAACCCTGCGACGAACAGAATCTTGACGTTACCTGCGCCTTCCATGGCATCTCCTCTTGCTGAAATCAAAGCAGCAACGCCGCTGCCTCGACTGCGGTCAACAGAGTCTTGGATTATCAACCACAAGGTGACTTGTGAAGTGAAGATTCATCTCAACTCGGTAACTGGAAATCGGCGAAAGCCAGTTTCCGGAAACACGACTTCACGGGACTTGGCCACGCGGGAGACTAATTTTTCGGAACCCAAGCAGAATTGAATTGCGCCTCGCAGAAACCGCCGCGAAGCTTGCCACCCAACGAGCGACCAGGGCGATCTGATGTTGACGCCAAAGGGCGGCGGACCTATCGTTTTGCGCAGGAATGCAGTTGGAATCGGAAATGCCACTCTAGAGGAGGAGTATCCGATGGCTGCACGTTGCCTCGGAATGACATTCGTCGAGTGTGTTCTCGTGGCTGTTATGGTGGCCGTCGCGCCGGCTGCACAACACTCAAGTGATGTTCACACGGTCCTGGGTACCGGTGTCGCTGGAAATACTGCGGATCAGACGAACAACCCCTACGGCCTCGTGATTGGGCCCGATGGGGCATTGTACTTCTGTGAGTTAGGTAATCACCGCATCCGGCGGCTTGATCTGAAGACTCACCGTGTTTCCACGATCGCAGGCACCGGCCAGAAGGGGTACTCGGGTGATGGCGGCCCCGCAGTCGACGCTACCCTCAACATGCCGCACGAACTTAGATTCGACACAAGCGGCAACATCTACATCGCCGAGCGTGACAACCATGTGATTCGCAAGGTGGATGGAAAGACCGGGATCATTTCAACCGTGGCCGGCACAGGAGTCGCCGGCTTTGGTGGAGACGGAGGGTCCGGAACGAAGGCACAGTTGCGCCAGCCACACTGCATCGAATTCCGCGATCCTAATCACCTCCTGATCTGCGACATTGGTAACCAGCGACTTCGTGAACTCGATATCAGGACGGGAATCATCAGCACGTATGCGGGAACCGGGCAGGCTGGTCCAAGCACAGATGGGACGCCCTTGAAAGGCACGCCGCTCAACGGGCCGCGAACACTCGCATTGGCGCCAAACGGAGATCTCTATCTTGCGTTGCGCGAAGGCAATGCGATCTACCGCATCGACCACGTGACCCAAACACTTCATCACGTCGCCGGAACTGGAGAGCAGGGCTACTCCGGAGATGGCCAGTCGGCACGTCTGGCAAAACTTGGCGGGCCAAAGGGACTCACTTACAGCGCCGGACGACTCATTGTTGCTGATACCGAGAATCACGTAATACGCCAGATCGATCTTCAGACAGACATCATCACCACGATACTAGGCACTGGCACACGCGGTGATGGACCGGAACCAGACGCTCTCGAGTGCCGTCTCTCGAGGCCGCATGGCGTGTTTGCTGGTCCAGACGGTGTGCTCTATGTGTCTAACAGCGAAGCGCACCGGATTCTCGTGATGCCCTGAGTAGTAGGCAATTGGGCGAATGGTCAGGATTGTCGGGTACGAGATTCTGGCTGCCAACTCCTGAAAAACGGTGCCGGTTCAACTGGTCGATGCAACACCATCTGAGCTAGAAGCTCTTTGCAAAGGT
>Ga0307477_10003530_pt1 | contig 11600 bp, 11 predicted proteins | sample atmos_gasesECM2C_FD_203316 | JGI IMG/M metagenome (GOLD analysis project Ga0307477, IMG submission 203316) | Hardwood forest soil microbial communities from Morgan-Monroe State Forest, Indiana, United States - atmos_gasesECM2C_515 | ecosystem: Environmental > Terrestrial > Soil > Temperate...
CCTAACCGGTTTATAGCATTTTGCTTGTCGGGCGTTAACGGTGGTTCAAATCGAATCGCTCTCCGTTGCAACTGCGCCAGCGGAACCGTGATAACGATTTTTCGCGTCTCCAGAGTACTGCCCGCCGTGGTCGTTACGCGGGCACCAGACGCGTTCCATGTTACTCTGTCTACCGGTTCCGCGAGCCTAATCTGTAGCTCCCGGGCGAAGTAATGACTCAAGGAACTGTATCCCTCTGCGATCCGGAAATCAGCGTCGCCGTCACCTTCATAGGAGGTCTCGACTAGGCCATAAACGCCAAGCTGCGGTAAGCCGGCTGCGTCCAAACCTTCAAAGGAATGGCTCACAATCGGATAGAACTTCGGGTGCAACACCACGCCATATGCCTGCAGCATCGAAGCCAGATCGATATCCGGTTTCCGCGATTTTACCCAGGCTTTAGCTAACTCATAGATGCCTGGGCGCGTACTCATAAATCTAAGAGAATCGCCACCTGGCAATTTGGCAGCCTGGGTTATAGGAAGAAACTGCCCCGCTGCGTCAATGAAGAAACTATCGTCATCTTCCAGAGCAGACCAAGTCTGTAACCCGAATCTGCGGATAAGCTCCCAGGTAACGACGTTTTCACCATGTACGAATTCAGCCCCTCGCTCAATTGGATGTGGCGCAAATTCGTAGTCAGTATCCACGCGACCGCCGATTTTGTTTCGAGCCTCCAGGACAAGAACATCGAGGCCTAGCGCCCGAAGTTCGGACGCCGCGGATAGTCCGGCCATCCCCGCTCCTACGACGATCACATCACATTCCATCGATACTCAGCTCGTTTGGAGCTTGCTGGATGACAAATGCCAAATGACAGGATAAGCCTTTGCCACTACCCGTCTTTAAGGGCTCGGCCCGATTGCTCAGATGCCTGGCTCCGGTTTAGACTACCTTTCCTGCGAAAAGCGAATGCGACTTCCCCGGAACAATACTACCGAATTGATGCGCGAGCTCGCTCTACGGGCAAACCAGAGCAAGGATAACAGCTTCTTTAGCTTTTTATTGCGCCTAGAAGAGCAGATCCGTGGGAATTCGACCGATCAAGAGGTTTTGCCTCAGCGTGGAGTTGTGAGCCGGCGGCAACCGATACTATTCACCTTTCCGCGTTACATCGAATAGCTGCTTCTCAACGGGAGCCAATTCCGCCTCAACGTGACTATTTTGCAAAGCGGACTCAGCTGCCAACGGAACCGAGCGCCGAATCTGAAGCCGCTATGGCGGTTAAAAGCGAAGAGGAACGCCAACAGATTGCGCGTTACGTGCATGAACACATCGCGCCGGAACTTTTGGCGGTTGTCTTTTCGATCGAATCCATTCGCCTGGAACTAGACGAACACGATTTGCCGGCACCCGCCAAGTTCAAAGAACTGGGTGAACGCTTAACGAAACTGATTGAACCCGTTTTTCGGTCGACCGAATCAGCAGCCTGCGGTACCGAGCTTGGTGGCAAACTCGTCGGCTAAATACTGTTCGGCGGCAGTCAAATCGAACTGATCTAGCAAGAAAAAACGGCGACGATTGCCTCGTTTAAGCTCCCCAATTAAGAGGGGATCCAAAGCACGTGGAACCGGATCGCGAAGCAGCGTGCTTTGCCACCGGCGCTGTTGATCGATTACCAGATAAAGGCTATCAAACCGGTGCTTCGCCGCGAGCGCAATTTCCCGGGTCGTTCGTGGAATGATGCCGTCGAATTCAGCGGTCAAAACCAGCTTCTTCCAGGGACGAGTCCGGTTAAGCAGAAATTCGCAGACCACATAAGTGAGGAACGCTCCGCAAGACCAAACTCCGATAAAGAGAAAGGGCAAGGCGGCGGCAGTTACCCCCGGGTTATGCGACAAGAAGAAAGCCAGTAGGCCGATAATACCAGCGATAGCTGAGGCCCGTAACGCGGTACGCTCGGCCTGCATTCTTTTTGCATTGATCCTTTTTACAAAATCTTGGGCTTTCTGAAACGGAAGATAGGTGGGAAGGCTGCCAGGCTCCGCGCTCATCGAAAGCGACGTCATCGTGAGTTCGCAAGTGAACTGATTACCGCCTTCAAGGTTAAACACAGCGAATGCCGGAAGCTCGGCGCCGCTCTGCTCGTCCCGATAGGTCTGCAGAAGCCCATGCGGATTAAATCCTTGCAGATGCTGGACTCGAGTCGGTTGTTTCGCCAGGATAGCTTTCCCTTGTTCGGATTCTCTTTCCAGCGGAAAGAGATCGGGGGGACCATCCAAAGCGACAGGCCGGCAGTAGTTTTGCCGGAGTAAGCTCAGATTCTGGCTCATAATACGTCTATGGGTAAAAATTTAATTTTGTTCAGTCGATCCAGTTCGGGCGAAGCCACGGAAGAGGACTGACTTCTCACTGGAATTTCATCGACTTTGTCGCTCTGCGCAACGGAGTTTGCGCAACAAATATCTGGCTCCTACGGAGCCGTTTTATTATCGGTCTATTACGACGTTCCCCGATAATTAACTAAATTGATCGCGAAATCGGTCATCTCTTTGCCGGTAGAGAATCCCAGTTTCTCTTTAATATGAGCCTGATGGGTCTCGACCGTTTTGACGCTTAACCCCAACTCTTTTGCGATCGAAGCAGTACTATATCTGTTACGGACCAGATTCAAGACGCCGGCCTCGCGATCGGTCAGTTCGCGCCCAATCGACTCAGTACCGTATAACACTTTAAACGCTGAATTCTGTCGAAGTCGCGAGCTCAGAAAAATTTCACCTCTGGCTATGTTATTCATGGCCTCAATCACCTCACGGGGAGGATCTGTCTTTATAACATAGGCTTGAGCGCCGGCTTTAAATGCACGCAGAACACTCGCGGGTTCGTCATGCATCGATAAAACGATGATATCCAGACGAGGGTGTTCCGCTTTCATCCGCGTTATCAATGGAATGCCATCGGTGCTGCCGGCCAAGGACACATCAACGATCGCAACATCTGGAGGTGAATCGCGGATTGATTGCAAAGCGGCCGATGGAGAATCTGCGTGTACAAAAGTCGATTCTGGTTGGTACTTCTTCAAAAAAGCTTCCAGACCGTGACGAAAGATAGGATGATCATCGACCAGTAAGATCAGCTTCTTTGCGACTCCCGCGGGGTCGGCTAGTTTCGTGATCATCGGGTGCCAATATAACCTACGATCCTATTTAACGAAATTTACAAGAAATTCGTTCGAGAGCGCCACTATGTGCTCAACTTCCGTTGCCACAAACGGGTACGATATCGCCAAAATAGAACTACAGACTTCAACAACTCTTCTAATGCTCTCGAACCGAATACACTGATAGCTCCCCAACGCAACACGAGGGCGACCAACGCCGCGACGGGCAAGCCCGCGGCATAACTGGTGATAATATGGCTAAACAGAACGAATTTGGTGTCACCACCGCTCGGAAGGATTCCGGTGCCGAGAACACTATTAATGACTTTAGCCGGTTGGACAGCCGCCATAACGATGGTACCCCAAAACCCTAAGGTAAGAACCTGCTTATCAACCCGAGGATAGAGTATTGGATAGAGCATCGGGAGGAGAAAACTGACGCAAACGAGCGCAGCCGTGAAGACAAGACCGGCGGCGATGCCGGCATAAAGTACGCGCCGAGCTTGTAGTTGAGCGATGTGCGTGTCGTCGACTCCGAGGGCTTGGCCGACGACGGCTACAGCAGCTGGAGCTAAGCCGGAAGCAGCCACAATAAAGAGGTTCTCTACGGTCGTGACGATTTGGCTGGACGCCAGAGCTTCGGTACTAATTCGAGTGAAAACAATCACATAAACGAAAGCGCTGGTTCCCCAGAGCATCTCACTCAAGGCGATCGGATAGGTTATCTTGAATAGCGGAGGACCGATTTGGGTAACGATCGAAGTGACGGGCCAGCACCAACGCATTCCCTGCTTAAAGGAGTAAAGCACGCTTACCAGCACAACGGCACGAACTCCTTGAGCAATCAAGGTCGCTAGTCCAGCCCCGGCCACGCGTAATTGGGGAAAACCGCCTATCCCTAGCACCAAAAGCAGCGCCAGAACGGTATTAAAACAAACCGACCCCATGGTGATTATCATCGGAGTGCGAGAGTCGCTCATCGAACGAAACGTGGCGGTAGTGACGGCGCTAATCACCGTCAGCGGCGCGGAAGCAGCGAATAGTTGCAGATATACGGCTCCGGTTTTTACTAACTCTTCCTGCGCTCCCAGGAATCGTAGAATTGGACTAGGGAACAGGATCAGAGGTAAAGAGCTGCAAATCCCGAGGACAGCGGCAGCGGTGTGACCAACGGCCGCAATTTTTGAGACCTCGTCCATATCCTGGCGCCCATAGGCTTGAGCTATGAAAGCGCCGCTACCGGTACCGACAGCAGCGTATAACAGCGTTAGAATGAATGACAGGTTGTTAGATAAGCCAACGGCAGCGACTGCGCTCGCACCCAAGGAGCCGACGATAATCTGATCGATCAGGCTAAAAGAAGCCTAAAAAAGCGCCTCTAGCCCAATCGGGAGAGCGATCCCGAAGATCTCGCGATAATGGCCGGCCTGGATCTGTCGGTTCACGTTGATTGATTTCGACGTGACCGCAACCTGGACCCAGTCTCTCGTCTCGGGATCAGTTCGTTCGAGCTGGACAAATTGGATGCAGAATACGCGCTCCGCCAGCGAACTCTCCACAGGTTCGGGTCGCGCTATCTCTCAGTCGCGTGGGCACAAACTTCCGCAATGGTCTGACGAAGCGTCACAAAGCTGACCGGTTTAGTTAGATGTCTATTGAATCCGGCACGGAGGCACCGTTCTATGTCTTCACGATTCCCGTAACCAGTGAGGGCAATGGCGGTCAGAACAGCGACCGCCGGGGCTACCGAGTTAGCTCGGGCGACGGAATAACCCATGGTTTCGATACCGCGGGCGCTAATTAGCGCCATGTCCTCATGGTCCTCGATCAGCCAGACTTTCACCGAACGCCTTTCCCTGCATCGGCGGGATGCGCCCGGCGGATTTCCTCGGTAAATTCCGCCAAAAGCTGATCGATCTTGGCGGGATCGACTGGTTTAACCAAGTGACGATCAAACCCAGCGGACTTGCTTTTCCGGATGTCTTCTTCCATGCCGTATCCGCTGAGGGCGACACCGCGGAGAGAATGGCGTTCACGTAAAATAGTCATCAGCTCTGTTCCGCTGAAATCCGGGAGGCCCAGATCGCTGATTACGAGATCGAATTCCTGACACCCAGCTAGCTTGAGAGCTGCTTCGGCAGTACCGGCGCTTTCCACCGAGTGACCTTTCTGCTTCAGGATCAATTCGAAGATACGACGGGTATCTTCGTGATCCTCGACCAGGAGAACGCGCAGGCCTCCACCGGCAACGTTTGAGGGGGAGGCGTCTCCGGTTGAAACAATCAAAGGACTCACTCTCCGGAGCGGGAGCTCGATATGAATGGTTGCGCCAAGATTGGCGCCCGGACTCTCCCCCCAGATTCGTCCGCCGTGGGCGTTGACGATGCCTCGGCTAATGGCTAACCCCAACCCAAGACCACCCGTACGCCGGGAGACGTCAGCGCTGATTTGCCGAAAAGACTCAAAGAGCTTTTCCGCATCGGCGGGAGCGAACCCGACCCCAGAATCGGCGATTGTAACCGTGAATTCGTCGGTTTTAGAGTTACTAGTAGAGATACGGATCGTTCCGCCAGCCGGCGTAAAATCAATGGCATTCCGAATAACATTCCAAAACACCTGTTGCAGGCGAACGATGTCGCCGACGGTGTCGGTCTGGTCGGCGCCCAAAGTAAGTGAAAGATCCAAGGCTTTCCCTTCGATGCCCGAGGCGCAAATATCCATGGCGTTCCGCAGTACGCTGTGCAGGTCAAGCGGCGCTTCAAGTAACTCGAGCTTGTCATGGCTGATGCGGGTTAGATCCAGCAGGTCATCGATTAGGCGGGTCTCGAGCAGGATATTCCGCCTGATCATGGCGAGGTCGGTTCGAACCCGTGATGACAGGGTTGGGTCTTGCTGCAAAGCTGAGACCGCCATAAGGGCCGGAGTCAGAGGTGTCCGCAGTTCATGGCTAAGCGTGGCCAGAAAACCGTCTTTCGCTAAATTGGCGCGTTCAGCGACTTCTTTGGCCAATCGAAGTTCTTCATCCACCTTTTGCAAAGTCAGATCGGTAACGACTAAGCAAATTACGTCCTGATCTGACAGGGACAGTTTGCTGGCGGTAAAGTTCACTGGGATTTCCTCGCCGCTCCCGTCGCGAAGTATACCCTCGTGCTTAACCACGGATTCGGTGCCGATCACGACCGCGGAAATCCTTTCCCAGCTCTCTGCGGAAAGATAGGTACGGATAACAGAACTGATCACGCCTTCAAGCGGCGCTCCGACCATATCTGCGAACCTTTGATTACAATACAGGACGAGCCCGTCAGCAGCGACCGTAACGGCGCCCTCCTGCATCTGCTCTACATAAACCCGGTAGGGATGCTCAGCCCCAGTCAAACTGTAAATGCGATTCCCGGTCGCAACAATCGCATCCACTTCTCCATTACGAATGGCGTTAAGCGTCTCCTGGGCCTCTTGCAAACTGGCCTCGAGCAGACCCAATTCACCTTCGCTGACCCAGCGCCCGGGAGAACCATCCCCACTGCTCCCCGGTTGCCCGCGAGTACCGTTAACCATTAGGGTTTTCTCCTTCCGTCTCTCCCTCAACCCCAAGGCCGGCGACGAGGCGTTCACGATTAGAGAAATCGCCAACTAGACGTTTAGCCGGCAACGGCTCGCTCTTGACCAGGGTCGGAGCTGCAATAATCTCCTGGGTCCGCGCTAGCGAAGGCTGCTGATAGATATCAATGACCACTAAATCGTAACGCCCTCTAAGGTAGTGTTCGCAAAACCATCGGATATTGGTAATTGCCCTGCTCGACCGATCGGTGGCGCCCGTGACGTAGAGCCGCAACACATATCGAACCCGATTAGCAGCCTTTTGCAACAACTTCTCGAACTCCGGCTTTGAATCTAAAGGCTCGCGATTACCTCGAGGCATCGTATTGGGTTCCTATTCTTGTTACAGCTCGTTTTTTCTAACTAGGCGACCCAGAAAGCTTTTCCAGATTCATCCCCAGGACCACTCGTTCAGAATTTGATAGATCTCCTACGATCCGTTTCATGGGCTCCGGTAATTTGCGGACCAAAGTCGGAAGAGCGATGATCTGATCCGTCTGCGCCAGTTCCGGGTGTTTCATAAGATCAATCACTTCGATTTGATAACGGCCGGCCAAATGTTCCTCGCAAATGCGCCTAAGGTTCGCAAAGGCAGTCAGCGATTTCGGAGTTTGCCCAGCCACATAAAGCCGGAGTTTCCACTCCGCCTCAGGACGAGGAGCGTCCGGATGATCGGTCTCATTTCTGCTCTTCTTCGGCGCCATTGCCTTCATTTATGGTTATTCTTTTTTGACCGCTCCGTGACGCGACGACTACGAGCCATGGCTTCCCGGTCGATTTCAATCTTACCCAAACGGATTCTTTCGTAATCAGCTGTCTTCCTGAATTCTTCTGCGTCCGCGTCAAATGCTGCCCGCAGAGCCTTGATTTGAGCCTCCATTGCATTTCGCCGATGGCTCAACGCCATTTCGCGCCGCTCCATTTCTTGTTTCGATCTCTCGGCGTCGGCGGCCTCATGGGCTTCCTGGGCCAGGCGAGCAGATCCGGTAAGGACGCCAGCCGGTCCCAAGTAGGCGTCCACCAATTTTACTCCCTTGGACGTGATATGGAATTCCCGGACCTGATTCGAATGATTCATCCCTCTCGACTTAAGAACGTGCAGCACTTTATTCCGCTCGCCGTTCGATTCGAGATCTCTAAGCAGCAACCAGGTATCCACCATCGAGCTAATCCCTTCGTCGGTTGCCTCGAGCGCGTTCGCTCCGCTCGTCAGACTCACCAGGAAGCCCAGAATTCCCTTCTTTCGCAGAAAATCGATCAACCTGATAAACAGCGCGCTGGATTCTTCGATCGTGCCGGCGGTTTTGAGATTTGAGACAGGATCTACGATGACGACAGCCGGTTGGAATTGAGCGATCATTTTATGTATCTGCACAAGATGCATTTCGAGGCCGTAAACCGTCGGTCGCGCCGAATGGATAAGGAGAACCTCTTGGCGAACGAACGGCTGCAGATCGACACCAACTGTTCGCATGTTGCGAAGGATCTGGGACGCTGATTCTTCGAAGGAAAAGAACAGACAACGCTCGCCTCGAGCGCAAGTCGCTTGCGCTAAATGCGCAGCCACGCTGGTCTTTCCGGTCCCAGCCGTGCCGCTCAACAGCACGGTGCTACCGCGATAATAACCAAGGCCACCCAGCATTTCATCGAGGCCAGGCACACCAGTAGATACTCGTTCTGTTGACACCTCGTATTCCAAATCAGATGAGGTGATTGGCAGAATCGAGATCCCATTTTCATCGATTAGAAACGGATACTCATTGGTACCATGGGTCGAGCCTCGGTATTTCACCACCCTGAGGCGTCGAGTCGACACATGCCCTACCACCCGGTGATCAAGGAAGATGACGCAGTCCGAAATAAATTCTTCCAGACCCTGCCGGGTCAATTGATCGCCGGCACGTTCGCCGGTGATGACCGTCGTCATCCCGCGCTCCTTTAACCAGCCAAACAGCCGGCGGAGTTCGGACCGCAGAATCGCTTCATTTGATAACCCGGCAAAGAGGGTCTCGATGGTATCAAGAACCACGCGTTTGGCGCCAATCGCTGCGATGGAGTGAGCGAGCCGAATGAAAAGCCCCTCCAAATCATACTCGCCGTGCTCTTCGATTTCGCCCCGTTCGACCCTGACGAAATCGATGACCAATTTTTTTTTGGCGATCAGAGCCTCAATATCGAAGCCAAGCGAGGCGACGTTTTTCCGAATATCATCAGCGGATTCCTCAAACGTCATCAGCACGCCGGGATCGCCATATTCGGTTGCCCCTCGAATCAGAAACTCGAGACCGAATAAAGACTTCCCGCATCCGGCAGAACCGCATACCAATGTGGGCCGGCCGGCCGGCAAGCCGCCCCCAGTGATTTCATCAAATCCGTTTATACCGGTGGGAACTTTCTTAAGCAACGTCAACCGAGAGGTGGGTTTCCGCATAGACAGGCAAGAGAAACGGTCCCAAGGAGCCGGAGAGGCGTCAAGGGGATTTATGTTTAACTACGAATTAAATACCGCCGACGACCCTGAACTGCTCGGAACAGAATAAATTCCTTGCGAAATCGTTTATTAGGTAAGTCCGCTTGCCCAGTCAAAAGCGAATTAATTAGCCTGTTAGGTCTCTAGCTAAAAAACCGGCTAACCAGGTAACTAAAAAAGAGCCCAGTAAGCTTTGGGAAACGGTTATCCGGGCGTTTCAGGAGATGCGCAAGCTTGCTTTAGTGCGTGCCCAAAAGTTAGCTTTAGTCGGTGCAGGCTCGCGCCAGAGCCAGCTCTGTGCTCGAAACAGCTCCGAGCACAAAGGCGTCGCAGAACGAGCCTATCAACCGGGTATCAGCGACCGTAATCAGGTAACGATCCGTTGCGACTGGCTCGTTCAGCCAAATGCCTCCCGCTTTTTGAATCAGATTTTTTAGAGTGGCATCCCCCGTTATCCGACGGTCCGAAACACCGTTGGCTGTCAGTAGAAGCTTGACGCCCCTGCCCCATCGCGCCAACTGGCTTCGAGGCGGTGAGGAAAGAGCAGATAAACTCGATCGCCACTGGGTTACGGCAAAGGTTATCCGCACTTGCCCGCCCAGCCGGCAAAAGCAAGGCGTCAGAACTTGCCTCATCAGCGCTTTCTAACGGGACGCTGCCTGACGGCTCTCCTGCTGTACCGGTTTCAGGGAAATTTTTCGCCCCGGCCGACACTAGCGTGACGGTGGCACCCGTTCGATGCAGAAAGTCTTGTACTCGAGCACTTGATCCCGCTGGAATCCGTCAGCAACCAAGGCCGCAACCTTAAGACTGGTCAAATCATGGCTCCCATCCGTCTCCGCTGAGCAATATTGATACGCCGCAACCTAGGTGGCTTGCCATGGCGAGCAATACGGCCAGGAACCTTTCATTCAGTTTTGAATCATCAGAACCTGCTTTAGCTCGCGAGTTGCACCCTGAGTGGACTTCGGTGAGGCGAGGTCGAACTCTCTACCGGATAGCTGCAACGTTAATCGAAGACTTGGCTAATTTGGTTAGTTTTTGGTCCGTCTCTTCTTCTTCGCCTAAAGTCGTCTGCAGCAGTTTGGCACCCTCTTTGTCGCCGAGCATTTCGGCATACGTACGAGCGGTACCATAACCTGCGATCTCATAATGTTCGACCCGTTGAGCCGCTGAAATCAATCCGGCGTCCTTAACTTCGGGGTCGGCTTCTTCTTCTACCATCTCCGAGCCTTCGGCGATAATTCCTTCCATACCTCTGCACCGAGCTCCGCGGGTCGATTTCTTATGGTTAGCTAGAAGCCGCTCGAGGCGGGCAGCATGTTCTTTGGTTTGTTCTAAGTGTTCTTCAAAGCCAGCCGCGAGTTGATCGTTTTTGGCGGCTTTAACCATCTTGGGTAATGCCTTGATCAGTTGCTTTTCGGCGCTGTATAGATCTTTCAATTCGTGGACGTAGAGATCTTGGAGGGTTTCGAGTTGCATGGTATTTGAGATTCGCACACCCGAAACCAGCCGGATTGCTAGGATCGCGCGGCAGCGCCCGATTTTCCGTTCGAACCCGAAGTAATGAGCAATCCGAACTTGAGTAACGAGCGCAAGCGAGCGAGAACGAGCGAGAAGGCAGAGCGGCTCGCGACCATGCGTTTTCGGCGTTCACGGTGTTCACGCTCGCTCTCGCTCGTTACACCTCATGAAGATCACCTTATTTCACAATCCCAGCGCTGGTGACCGCTCCCTCAACGGCAGCCAGCTAATCCGATATTTTGTAGAGGCGGGTTACGACGTTACCTACGTCGTAACCAATCAAAAAGGCTGGGAGTCGGCGTTTAAGAATCCGATAGATCGAGCGGTGATCGCCGGGGGAGACGGCACCGTGAGCCGGTTAGCACCCTGGCTGGCGGCGAGAAAAATTCCCTTTTGTATTCTACCATTAGGTACTGCGAATAACTGTGCCAAGACGCTCGGTCAGATTCACCCAATCGAACTCGTGGTCGCTAAACTCAAGTCAGCTAAAATAAGAAAGGTCGATCTTGGTATGGTCACTACCCCGCTGGGACACCAAGTTTTTATCGAATCGGTGGGCATCGGTCTACTCGCTCAGTTTATGGGTGAGATGCGAATGCGGGAGAAAAAGAAGAATTCTCGTGACCGGCTCACACCGGAAGAGCGCCTAGTCCGCGCTTTAAAATATTTACGATCTCTCGCTAAAGACTATTTAGAATTCAGGTGTGAACTTCTTCTAGACGATCAGGTCGTGTCTGGGCATGTCCTTTTTCTTGAAGTGGCGAACATGGGCCTCATTGGTCCTAACTTGAACCTGATCCCAAGCGTTGACCCGTACGACGGCGCCTTTGAAGTGGTGTGGGTAGGAACGGATCAACGCAAAGAATGGCG
>Ga0307477_10003531_pt1 | contig 11597 bp, 7 predicted proteins | sample atmos_gasesECM2C_FD_203316 | JGI IMG/M metagenome (GOLD analysis project Ga0307477, IMG submission 203316) | Hardwood forest soil microbial communities from Morgan-Monroe State Forest, Indiana, United States - atmos_gasesECM2C_515 | ecosystem: Environmental > Terrestrial > Soil > Temperate...
TGGGGGCGCGCCGGCCTGCAAAGCAGCGACGTCATACGCGTTCTGACCGAGCGGGAACGCAAGCAATTTCCCGCACGCATGGAAGAGCAGATGGAATTGGCGGCGGCGGGAGGGGGCGCCAAGCACGAAGCTGCACGCAAGTCGAGGTTAGTCCCAATCCCTGTTCTGCAGGCCACGGTCGGAACGCACGGCGGCCAGGGAGATCGGCACGACAATCTAAGCTATATTCCGGCGCGCGAAGTACTGGGTGCACCGGCCGAGTGGTGCCCCAATCCCAGCTATACGAGCATGCTCCGTGTGCGCGGGCGCTCCATGGAGCCGCTGATCCGCGATGGCGACATCGCCGCCGTCGATTCCTCACAGACCGATCGCACGCACCTCGACGGAAAAATTGTGATCGTGACCAACGAAGAAAAAGGCTTGTGCGTTTCTCGCCTGCGCCGCTATCCGAAATTCGATGTACTTGAATCCGAAAACCGCGACTACCAGTCCGTGGTCCTGGGAAAGCGTTCCGGCTGGCGCATCGTAGCCAGGGTGCTGTGGTGGATTTCTGCAGCTCCCTAATACTTCCTCTGCGCTCGCTCACACTTTTGTCATCTTGGACTCGCAAGAGCGCCCGGGGCGTTTGCGGAGAGGTTTTCAACATAAAATCGATTCAATGATGCCGACGCTGCGCGTTGGCGTTACAATGCGCCTCTATTCCGGAGGCCGCATCCATGATTCGCAAAGTGATGCTGACTCTCGCGCTCGCGGTTCTCGCCGCTACTTCTCTCTGCGCGCAAAACAAACCTTCCGCCAAGTGGGAAGAACTCACGGCGTCTGATTTCCGCCAGGGAATCCAGCAAGCCAAAAGCACGTGCTTGCTGCCTTTCGGGATTTTGGAAAAGCACGGGCCTCATCTTCCTTTGGGAACCGATTTGCTGAACGTGCGCTACGCTTCCTTGCAAGCAGTCGCGCAGGAATATGCCGTGGTCTTTCCCGAATATTATTTTGGGCAAATTTTCGAGGCCAAGCACGAACCCGGAACCGTCGCGTACAGCATGGAGCTGCAATTGCGTTTGCTGCAGGAAACCACGGACGAGATGGCGCGCAATGGCTGCAAGAAAATAATCATCGTGAACGGACACGGCGGCAACGGGCACCTGCTCCCTTTCTTTGCGCAGGCACAAATGGACAAGCCGCATGACTATGTCGTTTACGTTCTGGACGGCCAACGCAGTCGGCCGGGCGGGCCGGCAAAGAAATCCACCGGCGTCGATTACCATGCCGGCGAAAACGAAACCTCGAATACGATGGTTTCGCGTCCGGACCTGGTGCATTTGGATCGCGCAAAGGATGAGTCGGGCGCGGACATGAAGCGGCTGAATCTGCCGGAGAATTTGTACACCGGAATTTGGTGGTATGCGCGCTTTCCGAATCATTATTCCGGCGACGGTTCCGTTGCAACGAAAGAACTCGGCGAATGGAACATGAAGGGCTGGATCGATTCCATTGTGGAATGTATTCGCTCGGTGAAGGCGGATGAGGCGAGCCTGAAAATCCAGAACGAATTTTACGAGAAGAGCAAGCGTCCGCTGGACACGCGACCCTAGCACGAGACACTCGGCGCAAATCCGCATGGACTCTTCCATAACGCGGCGCGATTTTCTTGGTTCGACGCTTCTCGGCGCCGGCGCTTCGCGACGATAGATGCGATAAACTCAATGCGAAAAAGAAAAAGAAGAAGAGATAACGAATGTTAAAGACAGCGTTCATAATCGGTGGTTTGCTTGCTGTAGTTCCATCTTTAATCGCGGGACCAAGAGCCAAGGACAGCCAATGCGGTGCCCCAACCTACAAGCTTGCCCTAACGTATTCGCAGAGTCCCGAGTTAATAGCGATTGCCATAAGCATTAAGCCGCGCGATGTGACTGTCCGAAATCTCTTGGCGCTTGCGTGCCAGCTCCGAGCCGATTATCAGGCTCAAGGATGGGTCGGCGCCGAAATTTTCAATGATGAGCAGGCGGCGAAACACACGTCCATACACGGAGTCGAAAACTCCAAGGGCAGCAATCCGGCCGCATACCTCGCGAGTTATCACCTTGATCGGCAGAAAGGCATCGAAACTCTAACGCTCGCAGTAGATCCAAACCACCCTTGCGATAACGACATTGAGATCGATCTTAAAAGCAAGAGTGTCAGCATCGTTTCCTGCAAATAGCCCTGATGGCACCATTTGTTTGGGGCGTGATGCGAAACGTCTACGACTTCGAGAATCACCTGATCACGCAGTGCGGAATGTTCATTGTGTATGACGGCGATGGAAACCGCGTGCCGAAGACGGTGGCAGGAATCACGACGGTGTACCAGGTGGACACGCACAACCCGACCGGCAATGCGCAAGTGCCTGGAAGTCGGATAACCGGACAACCGCCGGGTGTGGGCCATTCCACTTGTCCCGGAAATGCGTTGATCGGGCATCGGGCCTGTTTTAGCTGGCCCCGCTCCGAAGGCGAACCCCGCAAACCTCCGGCCCGCCATCCGCAGCGCTCACACGCGCGACAACTGAAAAAGCGGCAGGCTCATGCGCTGGATTTGGGGCGGTAGGCTGCTATCAATCTTGCGATCAGGACGGCAAGATACAGGACGCCAAGGATAGCTTCGAGGATAGAAAGGGAACGTGCTTGAGATGAGACAGGGGTAATCCCAGCCGCGCCGAGCGAAGTCATGGTGCCAAAACTGTAGTAAATGAAATCGAATTGGTCAGGAACGTTATGAAGGTTCGTGCGCGGATCCAGATAAAAGGCGTTTGGCTGGAAAGCGGCCACCATTCCGTAGACGCTGGCAAAACTGAAGCCCACCAGCAGATAAATACAGAGGGCTCCAAAGATGGTTTCCGAAGTTGGCTGTTCCGCAGTGAACACGACGTGGCGGAAAATAACCACGACAATCACTACGTCAAAAACAAAGCTCAGGACAATGTTGAATATGAAAAATGAGTTGGAACTGACTTTGGGAAGCACGATGCGTTGGAATAAGGCCGGAATCGCAAGCAGGATGGCAAGGATGAGCAGGCTCCGGTGAATCTTGGCTGCATACACGCTGGCTACGACGGTGAAGCTTCCGATAACGCGAAATGCGTAAGAACCGAAGCGGCTAGCTTCGGCATAGGGAAACAGAATTAGCGTGGCCAAGAGAAAAACGAAGAGCAAAAAGAATCTATGGCCGGCGACAGTCGACTCGTGCTCAGACTGAATTGCGTGCATCATGGAAGCGTGCAAAACTCCGTCGCCGATGGTACACCTCTTTCGCAAGAGCGCACGCTCCCTCGCGACGTCTCCCAATTTCTCGCTATTTCATTGGCCGAAGTGGGTGATTTTGGCGTCGCTGACTGCGGCGATGTAGCGGCCGGCGATCAGGAATTGCATGACCTTGGCGCCTTTACGGGCGAGGGCGGCCCATCGCGAGGAAGTTGCGGGGTTTTGCTCGAGGCCGCGGATGCTCTGGCCGGCAAAGTCGAAATCGACTTGGGCTAGCTTGCGCTTGGCGGTGACAAAACCTTTACAACCTGTTGTGTGACTGTTACAGGGGCGAGCGCGTCTAACTCTATGTAGTCGTTTTGAGGATGATTGTTGACACAGATGCCGAGCCCGCTTGCGGAATAAAACCCAGGCGCGGCCAGTTACCTCTAATGACGGCTCCAAAACGTTCAAGGAGAAATGATGAAAAAGCTGTTGCGTATTGCAGTAGCGCTTGTCGGTTTCACTGGGTTAGGCATCACGGCCAGGGCCCAGGATGCAGACCAAATCGTTGTAACCATACCGTTCGAGTTTGTGGTCGCCGGCACAACACTCCCGGCGGGCACGTACCGCGTGAATCGTGTGGGAGATGATAGATGGGACGGGCTAATCTTCAGAAGCTTCGAAAATCGCGCCGGTGTAATCGTTCATCCAATTGAAGTGGAAAGCATTCCCGCCGACAAAACCCACCTGAGCTTCGAAAAAGCCGGGGACGAGCACTTCCTCAGCAAGATCCAGACTGCCTACCACCTATTCACCATTCCGGTGTCGCCTGCGGCGATTCTGCTGGCCTCGGGAAAATCACACACCAACACCGCTCCAGGAACTTCTGCCGGAACCGACTAAATATCTACAATTCAAAAAATGGGGCGACCTTCGGGTCGCCTTCGTTTAATGTTGCTGAAAAGGTTTAGGCTTCTAACCAAAACAATCAAGACAGAATCGCTCAGAGACCTAATTTCTCGCTATTTTGTTCGGGCCGAAGTGGGTGACTTTGGCGTCGCTGACGGCGGCGATGTAGCGGCCGGCGATGAGGAATTGCATGACCTTGGCGCCTTTGCGGGCAAGGACGGCCCATCGCGAGGCGGTTGCGGGATTTTGCTCGAGGCCGCGGATGCCCTGGCCGGCGAAGTCGAAATCGACTTGGGCGAGCTTGCGCTTTGCGGTGGACAGCACGGGATAGGAATCGTCGCCTAGGACTACGCGCTTTTTGCGTTCGACCAGCACTTGACGCCACACGGAGAGCAGCGCTTCTTCCAGGCTGGAGTTTTTGTCTTCTTGGTTCATTGGTGGCTGGCTCAGCATAAGGTCTCTTGTGGCAACCACAAAACCAATTCCTCAGCGGCTAAAGCCGGGAAGAAAAGGCGAGCCTTACGTCGGACCTAAAGGTCCCACCCCACCCCCAGGTTGCCGCATGGACTGTAAAGCCTGGCCCAACTTTCCTTCCTCCCAAAGCTTACACCGTTAAAGCGGGAGCAAGACTCCCGCACTCCAAACTGGCCGACGGGATTTACATGTTGACAATAACTGGTTGTAGCGATATAGGAGGGGTTCCCCGCGTCCCCGAAAGTTACCCGAGGCTGCAATTCGCGCGGTATCTGATGGTCGCGGGCCCTTCGCGACCCCAATCGACACCGGGCCCCTTCGTTAGCAGTAGCACGGGGTGGTGTGTGCTCAAGAAGCTGGGCAAGTACGAGCTCATCGAACTAGTTGGCCATGGGGCCATGGGCGAGGTGTACAAAGCCCGCGACCCTTTGATCGAGCGGCTGGTGGCGCTGAAGACCATCACCGGAACGATGGTGGGGAAAGCGGAGCAGCTGGACCGCTTCTATCAGGAAGCGCGCTCCGCCGGTGCGCTGCAGCACCCCAATATTGTGACAGTCTACGAACTGGGCCAGCAGGGCAAAACTCCGTTCATTGCGATGGAGTTCCTGGAGGGTGAGAGCCTCGACAAGATCATCGAGCGCCACGCAATTCTGCCGATATCACAAAAGGTGGGAATCCTTGTGCAGGTGTGCCGGGCGCTGGACTGCGCGCACCGGCACGGCGTGGTGCACCGCGACATCAAGCCCGGCAACGTGATGCTGACCAAGGATGGGACGGTGAAAGTGGTGGACTTCGGGATTGCCCGATTGGTCGACACGTTGAAGACGCAGACCAACCTGTTGATTGGAACGCTGGGCTATATGTCTCCGGAGCAATTCCACGGTGAGCGCGCGAATGAGCGCAGCGATATCTGGGGAGTTGGCGTGCTGTCGTTCGAGTTGCTGTGCTACAAACGCCCGTTTGAAGGCGAGAATGCATCGTCGCTGATCCTGAATATAGTCGACGAGAAAAAGCAACCGCCGCGCATCCGAGAACAGGTGTTGGACTGCCCTGTGGACCTAGAAGCGCTGATCGACAAGATGCTGAAGAAAGATTCCAGCCAGCGCTTTCAAACCATGGAGGAGGTCTTACTGGAGATCGAGCCGCTGTGGAGAGGCCTGCAGGAGGAAAGCGTTTCCGGGCTGATCGCGGACAGCGAAGTTCTGATGCAAGCACAGGACTTTGTGCACGCGCGGGAACTGCTGCGCAAGGCGCTGCAGATCGACAGGCGCAACGATCGGGCGAATCTACTGCTGGAACGGGCCACAACGGAGGTTAAGCAAATTCAGCTGCAATCGCAGGTGCACAGCGCGCTCGCTCGAGGCCAAAGGCTGCTGAAAGAGGCGCGTTACAGGGAAGCGAGAGCAGAAGCCGAAGCGGTACTGAAACTCGATTCGACGTGTGTGCCGGCGAACGATTTCCTGGCGGAGGTCAATCGAGCAGCGGACCGCGCAAGGCAAGTGCGGGAGAGCCTGCAACTGGCCAGACACCGACTGGCGGAAGGAGCATTGACGGACGCGGCTGAAGAAGTTCAGCGAGTGCTGAGCCTGGACGCCACAAATATTCCGGCGCACACGCTGAAAAAACAGATCCAGGATCTGCTGACACGGCGCGCAGAGCGGAAGAGGCACACCGACATCCTGCAACGCGCGCGCAAATGCTGGGGCGATCAACAGCTGAACGAATGCATCCAGCAACTCACCGAGGCCCTGAAGGAATTCCCCGGCGACACTGAAATCGTCAAGCTATTGGAGACGGCGAGACAAGATAAAGCAGAACTGCAGAAGCAACAGAAACTGGCCGAGGCCAAGAGCCTGCTCGCTACGCAACGGTTTGACGAAGCGCTGGCGATCCTGGAATCGCTTTCCGGGGATCAACCGAATGATACGGTTGTGCGCAAACTGATCGCGCTTGTTTTTCAAGAGAGGGAAGAGCTTCTGCGGCAACAGAAGCTGGAAGACGATGCGGCAAACCTTCATGCGCTGGTGAACGCGGGAAAGTTTTCCGAGGCTGTTTCTCGCGGCGAAAAGCTCATGGAGGACTTTCCGCACGAGATCGAATTCGCCGAACTGGTGGAATTTGCTCGAGGAGAATTGGCGCAGCAGGAACAAAAGAGAGCGCTTGACGAGGCCATAGAAAATATTCGCAGAAAAATCCAGGTGGGAAGATTTTCCGACGCGGTGGCGGCCGGGGAATTCGCCCAGGCCCGCTTCCAGAGCCAACCCGATCTGGAAGCGCTGGTGGAACAAGCGAGGGAGCGACTGAAAGAGGAAAAGAATCGCGAGTTGCTGCAAAGGCGAATTGTAGAAATCCGCAGAAAAATCAATGGAGGGCAGCTTACGGATGCCGTTACGCTGGCTCGCGAGACGCTGGCCACTAACGGGCCAGACACGCAATTGACACAAATGTTGAGCGCCGCGGAGATGGAACTCGCGCAAAAACAGGAGAAGATAGAAGAACAGCAGAGACAGCTGGCCGAGGCGCAAAGGCTTGTGCAGGAAGGCCAATTTCAGGCGGCTAGCCAGGTTCTCCTCGGTGGTATCGAAACGCGAGCCCTTTCCAGGAAGGATCCGCGGGTCCGGAAGCTTTTGAATGAGATTCAGGAAAAAGAGCCCAGCGTAGCTCTCCCTGGCCCTGCGCCAATTATCGAGAAGGCGATGGGGGCGGCCGCGGGCAGCAGTCCGGCAAGGGACTACGTTTTCCAGCAATACGCACCGTTCGCCGGGACACCCTCAGTCCAGGACAATATCTCGCCAGCCGAGCGAGCCTCGAGGGCAATCTCGGATTCCGCGGCTATCGGGCCTGTCGTCCATGGGGACTCGCCGGCGCCAATACGCGAGCCCGCCGTGGCATCCTCGCCGCAAAAACAGAATGACGAGTGTGAAGTGAAGGTCGCATTGACTGAGGGGGATACGCGTCGCAAAGAACCCGATTCCGCTGTTCTTGGTTTGGCTCGGTTACTTCAAGCGCGTGCGGTTCCGCTCGCGCTGAGCGCGCTTGTGCTTGTGGTCGTGATCGGAGCGGCGTCATTTCTCCTTTTTCAAAGGCCAATAAAGGAACTTGGTCTTCTGAACCAAGCCCGGCAGCTGGAACAGCAAAAGAGGTGGCCTGAGGCTTTGTCGGCGTATGAAGAGCTGGCCGGCGGCCACGATGCCCTCGCCAAGGAGAGCAGCAACCAGGCCAGCAGGCTAAAGTCGCTACTCGACCGGGAGGCCTCTCTGTTTGGCGACGCGCAGTCTGCCGAATCCCACGGAAACATCTCCGAAGCAAGGCAGTTTTACCAGCAGGTTGCGGACCTCCACGGAGACATGGAGCAGAAAGCGCTAGATGCCGCAGACAGGCTTCACACCGCAGAGAATGTCGCTGACCGTTCACCTCTGGTGAGCAAACCAGCCGATGCCGCCAAGACCAAACCCGGTGGCGCGGCCAGCTCGATCAAAATTCCGCTGCATGAACCCGAAAGCAGGAAATGCCAATTGTTGAATGCGAGCGATATTGCAAGACAGTTGAAGAGGGCGGATATGAACAGGGCAAGGGGAAATTACGTAGATGCAAAGCGCGAGTACACGGCAGTTCTCGATTGTGATTCAAGAAACGAACGAGCCCAAACAGGCTTCCGCAAGGCGAAGGCGGCCGAAGCAGTCCCCATGCCGCCGCCGAATTAATGTGTGCACTTCCGATTTGGAAAATCGATCGCGACGATTCACGAGGCGGGATTCGAATCAGGCCATCGAATGTTGTATTTTTCCAGCAAGAAATGCTCAGCTTGGCGGCGCTCGGGATTCCTGCCGGCGGGCGTAGAGTTAGAGTTCAAATACAGGATGTAGGATTCGGCGGCACCATCCAGATCCCCTTCTTCCTCCTGCTTGTGTCCTTTTTTGAAAACGATCTCGGGCAGTTTTGACACACTTTCGATCACAGCTTTAATAAGCGCGTCCCTCGCATCATTCTCGACGTCCGTGAGGAGTTGAGTTTCATCGGGGTCCGTGCCCTGCGCCTTGACGCCATCCGTATCTTCCGGCTTGACACTCTCAAGAATCTGATACTTGCGATCGCTTTCCTTTTTCAGAGGCACGGTACCGACGACTTGGTTCCCAGCCAAGTCTCTGATGCGGAACTGAAGTTGAACGATTGCTGAGACATCCACCGTTTTCTCCGTATAGGAGTACGGTTTGATGACGTCAATCGGTATGTTTCTGGGAATTGAGTCCAGTCTCGCATGAACTTCATCAACTTTTTCCTCGGCGGCTGAGATTTTGTCTTTCGCTTCAGCAATCTGTTTTTTCTTGCCCCGAGCAACAGTGCCCGAAAGCCCTTGCTGCAAGGTGCGCAAATCCTCCTGGTCCGCTTCGTATTCGCGATTTGTCTTGTTCCATTCAGGGTTGGGGATCTCCTGCTCGCTCGCGCGGTAATGCGAATCCCTGGGCTGAGAATCGGCCACCTTTGTGGGGTGATGCTCTATAACATCGCCCACGAGGTGAAAGTTTGGATCAAAAGCAGGATTCTCGCCAGGACGTATGACCCTTCCCGGAAAACCAGACGCTTCGAGCCCGGTTGCGATCGCGTCCGCGAGTTGATCGGCGAACCCGGCGCTATCGCGGCGTGACGTCTGGTCCCGAAAGACGACCCTAATGGAGAGTCTCGAACGCATCTGGTAGGCAGACCCTGCCTTCGTCCTTTCGTCCCGGACGGCATCAAGATTCGAGGCCTTGTATTCAAGAGACTCATTCAGGTAGCACCACCCCAGCCCGGCTCCAGTACCGAGGGGCTTGTTCATATATTGTTTGCCTCGCCCAAGATAGTATTCGCTCAGCTCGTCGCCTAGACCATCCGCACGGTCCTTCAGGCTGGGATTCTGGCTTAGGGCGTAGGCACGCTGGAGAGAATTGTAGGCAGTTTGAATCGCGCGCTCGTCAGCAATGCCACGAATCGGAAGATGTACTTTCTTGATTTCATCGGCTGTCTTGGGGGCGCTCTCAATATACTGAGGAGTCAGCCGCTCCAGGTCATTGGTGACAAGAGATCGCTGAGTGGGAGATAGATTGTCGAGTACCTCGTATGCTTGCACGTAATCACCCAGATGCTCAAAGAACTGACTCTGTGCCCGCGCCGACTCTGCCGCTTTCTGGTTCTTCACTGCCTCCAATTTCTCTGCAGCATCCTTGAGGACCGCCGCGACTGCCTTTGTGGGCTTTGCGCCCGAGGCTTTGCGAAATTCGGTAATGGCCCCATCCCAGTCTTTGGCATCTGCTGCTTGCTGGCCACTGTCAAAATGAAACTGATACGTGGCATCCACGATCACCGCAACGCGGCGAACCTCGCCGGCAAACGAGGTATAAGCCTCAATGGAGGCGAACGACTCGTCGTATCGTTTTGAAGCCATCAATGAGTCGGCTCTCCCGAGGCTGGCTTCAAGCGCATTCATGTTGTTGCTCGTTTCGGTCTGAAGAACCAAAGTCGGCGGAAAATGTGGATCTATACCAGCACACGCCGCTGCCAGCTCCCTTGCAGCAACGAGATGCACATAACCAGGGGTGCGTGCAATCAAGGCTTGCCGATAGATGTGTATCTCGCTTTGACCTTCGTCGATCAGCTTCGTAAGTTCGTCGTGAGTCTCGTCTTTGAGCTTGATTGCGGGCGCCCATTCGGGAACCACTTCGACGGCCCGTTCGGCGCGGAGCTCCGCATTTTTCAAGTCTTGGTAGGAGCGCGGAGGACCCGGCAATGACTTTCGGTACGCCTCCAGACTATTCTCCCCGTCCTTGACAAGGAGAGAGACGAGGAATTGCTTTGCATTTTCCGCGTGCGAAGAAGCCGGGTATTTGGCCAGATACTCTTGCCACAAGGAAATGGAAGGTGAGTGGTCAGCTCGAAAATACTCAGCCCATTCGACATTTGGGGCGGCCACAAAAATGATTCTGACGCCAGGTTTGAGCGGAGAAGGAGCGGTAATTGTATCGGATCCGCCAGGAAGAACTGCGCCCGTAAGAACTGCACGGTTGGCTAATTCCGCGGGAGTGAGAGATGCATCCTTTTCGAACTTCAGATTACTCGGAACCACGCAAATGGAAGTTGCACCTTGCGTCAGAGTCAAGACGCCATCGGTTCCGTGTTCGATGGAGGCTCCGGGCCTCAACGCAACCTTCGATAGCTTTCCATATTCGGACCTATTGATCTTTGGCACGGAACCGCAAACGCGCAGTTCGGCTTTGCCGTTGATGAGAAATGACGTGATCTGAACATAGGCGGGGCCGGCCGGACCGCTGTACAGCTCAATGGCAGTAAGGCTCGGTTCCTTCGCGCAAAGAGGAATCGCCGAAAGGACAACCAACGTGGCAATTCCTGTGTTTGTTAAGAAATTGGACAGTGATAAACGGACAATTAGTGGCGAAACTCGTAACACCATTTTGTCCCCTGGGAGAGACGGGAGGTTCGATTCCCAAATTAATACGACGATATCCGACTAATATAGTGGCCGTATCATATAGTGCTCGGTCTAGAAGTCAAGAAACGGCGGAAACCGTCAGCACTCTCTTTGGCGTTTGACAGGCGCTTGCCCTGATTACGCTCGAGTCTGTTGTCGACGCTCCGGCCGAAGCTTAAACCGTTAAAGTGAGAGCCCTTCGAGGTTCAGGATGAACAAGACTCCCGCACTCCAAAGTGGGGAGATCATAGCGCACCTCTGCTAACATCTTACCGCTGTAGAACAGGAGGGCCATGAGACGCACATTTCTATATATGCCTTTAGCTTTCGCTGCAGCTTTTTCTGCTTCTGCCGCTCCTGCCCAGGCGCCGCCGGCTCCGGTGGTTTCGCCGGAGGTGCGTGCGGACAATCGCGTGACGTTTCGCTTTCGCGCGCCGAATGCGAAGGAGGTTGCGCTGGCCCTGGAAGGCGCGGCGAAGGATTTGGCGATGCAGAAAGACGAGCAGGGCGTTTGGAGCGTCACGACGGAG
>Ga0307477_10003532_pt1 | contig 11594 bp, 9 predicted proteins | sample atmos_gasesECM2C_FD_203316 | JGI IMG/M metagenome (GOLD analysis project Ga0307477, IMG submission 203316) | Hardwood forest soil microbial communities from Morgan-Monroe State Forest, Indiana, United States - atmos_gasesECM2C_515 | ecosystem: Environmental > Terrestrial > Soil > Temperate...
GCGTTACGCGGCATGTGGGAGATGGCCGGCGTCGTCTATGCCGTAGTCGGCGCAGATCTGTACACGGTAAACTCGTCCGGTATATTCACGATCGTTACCGGGTCAAATAGCGGCATCATCGGCACAGGATTCGTGCGGATGACAGACAACGGAGCCTGTCTCGTGATCCTCGTGCCGGGCACGGATACCTGCTTCACTTACACGCCATTTGCGGGTGGCGGTGGGTTTCAACAGCTGAGCGCGGCGTTTTTTCTGACTCTTGGCGGCGCAATCGATTGCTGGTACGTGGACACGTTCATCGTGTTCCTGGCGAACAACAACAACGGTAACGGCAGCTTCACGTTCTTTAATGACGACGGTCGTCAGGTGACTGGCAACGCCCAAATCACGTTCACGACCGCCGCCAGTTTCTCGCGACAATTCGGTACCGATCCGTTTTATGGGATGTGTGTCGATCATCGCGAGGTACTGATGTTCGGATCGCGATCTTCGGAAGGGTTCGTGAATACGGGCAACGCGGTAGGTTCGCCCTTCAGCGCCGCGCCGGACACGTACATGCCGTACGGGGTACATCCGCTCGGGGCGTTCACGATCGCGAACCAGGACAATTCGTTTATTTGGGTTTGTAACGATCTCACCGTGCGTCGCCGTGAAGGGCAGACGCCGACCCGTATCTCAACGGCCGCGATCGAAGCTATTTTGTTGAACGCAAACAAGGCCGGTAATTTGACCGGCATGTATGCTTTATCGTCGCCCGCAGGATCGCCGACCTGGGCGGGGCATCCGTTCTATATTTTGACGCTGCCGGCCGCGCAGCTTACCTTGGCATACGATTGCGTAACGCAGCAATGGTTCTCCCTGGTGTCGGTGTTGAACGGACAGGAAATTCAATACCGCGCGCTTTCATATCTGAACGCATTCGGTAAGCAACTGATCGGGGATTCCGAGAGCGGCGTGATCGGATACCTTGATGACCAAGTCCAGACAGAATTCGGTAATGCGAATGCGCCTGTTGTGTGTGCGCTGACGACACAACCCATCTATGATGGCAACAATCGCATCGTGGTGCGACGCCTTGAGGCGGTAATCACGGCCGGCGCGGGACCCACACCGGGCGTTGCGCCCAAGGTCAGTCTGCTGCTCTCAGATAACTGGGGCCAGACGTTTGATGTATCTGGAGACGACTCGCAAACACTCGGACTGCCCGGCGACACAGACAATCGCGCGATCTGGTGGAACTTGGGGCAGCACTATAGTCTCGTACCGCAGATACGCATTACAGATCCGTCGCCAACATTCACTATCGCGCTTGAGGCAGACATCGAACTCGGGAAGTGGTGATGAGCGCGCTCATCTCGAAACCGGGCATTACGAACGCGAGTGTGCTTTCGATCCCAACGACGTGGGACGGGAAATGGTTTCGCGGATTCGTTAACAATCAGCTCAAGGGCGCGGATGTTCGTAACGCGACGAGCCCAACCGGCACAATCAAGATTGGCGGTACGCTGGCGAGTCCGTTTGGAACACTCGATCTTGCAAACCCGCTGAACTACAACGGCATTTTTAGTGTCAACGGCTCAAACGGAGTAGCTAATAGCCCCGGTGGCGAACTCGTGAACGGAATCGCGAGTGTAGTTTACAGCAACGCGGCCGTCGGTGCGTTCTCAACTGTTGAGACTTACGGCACATGCTTCATGCCGATTCCGGCCAACGCCTTAGCGGTTGGTTCTCTGTTTCGGATCAACTACATCGGTGTCTGCAGCAGCACGGCTGGGAATAACGTTACGATCACCCCCCGGTACGGCCCTAATGGCTCTACCGCGGACACCGCCCTATCTGCAACAGTAAGTGTTGCTTCTACTAGTGGCGCCTCTTCGTTTTGGGTTCAACAGACGATTTCGTGTTCTGCTATTGGTGCGAGCGGCAATCTGCACAACACATCGACAATACTATCTCCCGGCAACGGCATTAGCACGATCCAGGGCTTGCAGTTTGTAGCCGTGGATACTGCGGGAACAACAGTGGATACCACATCCGCAAAGAAACTTGGTTTTAGTGCTAAGACCAGCGCCGGTACGACTACACTTACAATCGCGTATGTGTGGATTGAGCGGCTTTACTAAAAGGTGAGATATGACTGATGACGCAACTAACCTCGCTGCCCACATCGCGGAGGCCGTGAAAGAAGCAACCAAGGACGGCGGTAGCGCTGAAGTTCGAATCAATCCGAACATCCAGGCCGCGATTCCATCACACATCGCAGCGAACCTACTTGAATTTCTGCGCCGAGTGCAGAGCACGGGTATGGAAGCGGTCGCGTGGTGTGAGGCGTATCAGTACGTGCAGCAATATGCTCAGGCGCAACAGGGCGCCCCGTTTAACGGACTACCACAGAAGAAATGACATGTCATTCGATCCAACGGACTATCTCCCACATGGAATGATCGCAGCGCTCGGCGCAGTGGTCACGTGGGTGTTTCGGGACCATATCAAACAAGATGAAAAACGCTTCGACAAGTTCGGCGAGGCGTACATGAACATCAGCGAGAAATTGGACAAGGCCGTCGAGACGCAGGCCAAGAACCACTCAGAAATCCTGAAGATTCTGCTGGATCAGAAGCGATGACCATTACCGATTTCTCGTTCCTTGATTCGCGTATCCCACAACGACTTGCCATCGACATCGACACGGCCGAAGCGGACAAATTGGTCTGCTACAAGGACTCTCTTGGTAACTGGACCGGCGGTCGCGGGCATCTCATGCCGCCGGCCGCGCCGGGTCGATCCTGGGAAGGATTCACTATCGTTCAGTCCACGAGCGACCGCTGGTTTTGTCAAGATCTTTTGAACGCGATGGCGCTGGCACAGAAATGGGCCGAGTTTCCGAAGTGCGATACCGAGGCCCGGCAAAACGCGCTCTATGAGATTGCATTCAACATGGGCGGCAAGTGGGGGCAGTTCATTCACACCCGCGCCGCCATCGAGGCCCAGGATTGGGCCGAAGTGAAAAAGCAGCTCCTCGACAGCCTCTGGGCCCGACAGATCCAGCCTCATGGGCTCGTGGACGCCGACGGCAACGATTTACCGGGGCGTGCGACCCGCATCGCGAATCAGTTTCTCAAGGGTGAATACTAATGTGGAATCTCATCGCCGGGCCCGTGCTCGGCATCATCAACAAACTGATCCCAGATAAGACCGCCGCCGCCGCCGCGCAGGCACAACTGCAGATCCTGGCGACACAAGGCGCACTGAACGAGGAGCTGGCACAGATCACCGCCGTTACGACCGCACAGTCTGACATCAACAAGGTCGAAGCGGCGAGCACATCGATCTTCGTGGCCGGGTGGCGTCCATATGTCGGCTGGATCTGCGGCACCGCACTCGGGCTCGATTGCATCGTGCGCCCGCTCGTCAACTGGACGGCCACTCTCTGCGGGCATCCGGTTGATTTTCCGTCTCTCAATGATCCTATCCTGAAATCAACACTCGCTGGCATGCTCGGACTCGGTTACGGGTTGCGCACGTTCGAGAAGTCTCAGGGGATCGCGGGGAATCACTGACATGTTCGGCGCACCCGTATTTCCTTCTTCCGGTCTCGGTAACATTGCCGCATCGATGGGAACAACCAACGCGAGCGGGGGTGCAGGTTTTGTCTCCAAACCAGCAGCCGCTACCGGCTCAACTCCGATCAACTGGATGCCGTTTCTAGGAATGAACCCCAATCTACCGCGGCCAGCGCAGCCGCAACCAATGCAACCGCCGCCCGCACAGCCAATGTCGGGCACACAAGCGTCGATTGGTCAGATGATGGCGCAGCTGCACCCTCAGGCTCAGCAGGCGCTCCGCGCGATCCCGCGCGATACGATGGAACATCTCACACGGGCCGGTATCATGCATCCTGATCTGATGGGACATCTCTACGGCGGAGCGCAGCGTTAATGAATGCGATCGGCAGTTTCCTTAACAATAACAGCAACACCATCGGGAACCTGTTCGGTACGGGCGCGCAACTGTACGGTCAGCAGAATGCGGGACAGGCAATCAGTGGAGCGGCCACGGCCGGTATCGGCCAGGCCAACACCACGCTCGGCAACGTCAATAAGATTTGGCAGCCGCAGCAGACGCTAGGAGCGAATGCGGACACAGCGCTATCCAGCGCGCTCGGCATCGGCGGAGGGCCGGCTAACTACTCGAACTTCCTGAATATGCCCGGCTACCAGTTCGCGGTAGAGCAGGGCACACGCACGGCGCAACGCGAGGCCGCCGCGATGGGTAACGCGGGTAACTCCGGTACGGCTATTGCCATCGGCAATCAGATCACCGGCACCGCGATGCAGGACTACAACAACTACATCAACCAGCTCTACCAGGGCGCGGGACTTGGCTCGACTGCGAATCAGAATCTCCAGAGCGCGAACCTGCAGACCGCGGGCAATATCGAAAATCTTGGGTTAACGGCCGGCGGCGCGCGGGCGGGTGTGTATGCGGGCATGGGTCAGACTTTGGCCGGTGCCGGCGGCAACTACATGGGCCCGAACGGAACTGGTGTGGGCGGTGCCGGCGGTATATCCCGTATGATCGGCAGCGGCGCGAGAACCATTGGTAACTGGCTGAATAATAGCGGCAATGGATATCAGCCGTTTGGCTCAATTGATTCTGGCAACATCGGCGCAACATACGATCCATCGCTCCTAAGCACAGCCTCTCCGATTGATACCAGCGGCGCCATAGGCGATTTGCCAGGGACTTCGTTTCTCGATAATTTGAGTACGCCGGGTTTTAGCGCAGCGGCAGCGAGTACCCCCGCCGCTGCCGCAGAGACGGGGATTACGGGGGAGCTTCCCGGGACGTCTTTCCTTGGTGATTTGAGCACGCCAACAGCAAGCTTCGGGGCGGATGCGGCGAGCAGTGGCGGCGCCGCGCAGCTTGGCGCGGGCGCTGAACTCGGCTATGGACTCGGCGCGGTCGGCGCGCTCTATGGCGCCTACACGCTTGCGCAGCATCTCGATCCGCTCGGCGGGACGCCGCTGCAGCAGCTCGAACTGATCACGAAGCAAGACCCGGCGAATGCCGCGCTCTATCGAGCCAACTTCTTCAAGACCGGCAACCCGTTCTCTAGCATGGCAGCCGACATGACCGCAGGCGGCGCAGCTCCGGGAGGCGGAGGGTTCGGGGACCTAGGTATGCGACAGATACAGTCGAGTTAAACAATGGCAGATGTAGCAACTCCCGGACTCGGTTTCATCAATTTCGGTCTCTCGCAGGCGCAACAGGCGCAGGCCGGTGCGTCCGCGAACCTTGAGAACCAGCAAGCCGTTGGCGCTGCAATGCAGAACCAGATCATGGCCGCGAAGTTGCCAATGATGCTGGAAGCATTCAAGGGCGCGGAGCAGCACATCACCGATTACTCGGGTCAGCACAATGGCGATGATGTCCCGACACCTGAGTACACCCCCGCTGCCAATACTTCCGGCGCGACCCCTTCTGGCGGCGGCACAAATCTCCGTGTTTCGCCGACCGATATGATTGGCCGCCCGGCCGACAAGACCGATCTCGTACAGGGCGCGGTCCAGGGCAAGTACAACGTCGATCCATCCGGCACGCCGCAAGAACAGGCGGCTATCCGTGCTGCGTATAACTATCAGCAGCGTATTAACTTGCTCGGCGACAAGGGCCTCTCGGATTCGGCCGCAGCGCAACTCGATGCCGCCAAGTATCAGCGCGACATGGCCGTAAAGGACCGCCTCAACAAGGCCCAGCTCGATGCCAGTCAGAATTATGAGAAACTGCAGAACGTCACCACGGCCGATCATCCGTTTCAACAGCTAACAGCCGTAGATCCGGCCGCCGCGGCGCGCCTACGTGCGATGAATCCGAATGCTGACGACGACACGCTTGATGAGCTGGCACGTAGTGCAGCGGGTCAGGCCGGCGGATTCATTCATCGTTTCACCGGTCGTCCCACGGACACGGACAAAGCCGGTATCGTCCGCGACAAAGATACACAGCAGCCCGTGATTGGCGTAGTTCCTGCCGGATTCAACCCCGACGAAATCGAAAAGATACGCGAGAAGGGTCTGGAGAAAGATACGCGCATGGTCAACGGGCGCGAAGTCACGAAGACTAACTACGAATGGGCCGGCTTTGACAACATCGATCAGTATCAGGCGAAAGCGGTTGCCCAGGCCCGTGCTATGCAAGCATCGGAGAACCGCACCGAGAGACAGCGCCAGACCGCAGTCACTGCCCAGGCAAACGCTGGTGTGCCCGCGGATCGGCGCATCCCGGCGCCAGGGCAGAAGACACCGGCATCGGCGGCCGTTGATCAGAACAACACACTCGCGGCTCAGGGCGCTGCAGCCAGTCATCAGATTACAAGTGCGCCCGGCTCGCCCCCGCCTCCGCGCACGGTCGTACCCGCACCGAAATCGCCCACCGCGGCCCCCGGCGACAGACTGCCGACCTCGGCCAATTCTCCGACCGGGAAACTGGATCTAGGCGACATTCAGAAGTCCCCGACACCTAACACTCCCGGCGCGGGTCTGCCATCAGGCGCTACACCCAGCGACGCGGATAAAGAATACTGGAAATCGCTGCGCGCAAAGAACGCGGAGATGGGCCAGACCAGTGCCGGTGCCGATACGGCCATCCAGATAGCTACTAACGCGCAGAACGCGCTCGCTAAAGATGCCGCGACGGGAGGCTCGGCCGCGACTCGTCAATGGATCGCGACCGCGCTCGGCAACCCCGAATCTCTGCGATATATACTCGGCGACGCGACATCAAGCGCCGTGCTGCGCAAGATGCTCGGCAATGCCGCGTTCGAGCAGTTGGAAACGGACGCGAACGGCAATCAGATGCGGCTCGGATCCCAGACCATCCGTGTCGCGATGACGCAATTGTCCGCATCTCCTGAGATGACCCCGGAAGCGATTCGGCAGCTGACCAGTCAGATGATCAAGAACGCTCAATACGAGAAACAGAAGGCCGGTGATGATTACTCGAACTATCGTAGGGCCGGCGGGGATGTGACTGACTACGATCGCTGGTACAGGACCAAGTACCCGAACAAATCCCTCATCGACCAAGGAAATACGTACGACACGCCAGAGGCGGTGCGCGACGCGGTGAGAGCGAAAAAGATCACCCGCGAGCAGGGCATCAAGATCCTCCAGCAACAGCACGGGATGCAGTAATGGCCCAGTCGGCCGCAGACTTCCTCGACGCGAAACCGCAGAGCGCGGCAGATTTCCTCGACGCCTCTCCGGAAGGTTCGGAAGAGTCGGACGCGGAGACGGGCGCGGCCGAGACCGTGCTCCATAGCCTCTCAACTATCCCCGCGTCCCTGGGGGGCGGCCTCGCCTACGTGGGCACCCTGGCCACTACGGCGAACCCGGAAGCTGCCGAGTCGGTCCGCCAGGACACACAGAACGCTCTCACATACGAGCCCCGAACCGTCCAGGGCCGTGCCGCTACGGACGTGGTCGACGCTCCGATCAATGCCGCCGGTGAGAAGTACGGGGAGCTGACCGAAAAGGTCGGCCAGGGAACGGCAGAACAGACGGGGATCCCACTGCTCGGGGCCCTGGAGAAGGCCGGGCTCAACGCGATCCCGATGCTGGCCGGGTACAAGGCCGGTCGGACCGGGATCAAATACGAGCGCGTCCCAGGGTACGAGCGCGGCGCTGAGCCGACCCCTCCCAGCTCCCCTGGCGGGTACCCGCGCGAGGACTTCGCCCCAAAGATCGCCCCGACTCCTGAGCTGGTCACGGAGAACGTGCCAGCGCCGCCAGAGGCACCCACCCCACCCCAGACTAGCGGCCCCCATAACCCGGTCCCTGGGAAGCCCCACATTCGTCCCAAGGCCGCGCCACCGGCTGCGGCCCTTGCCGTTGCACCGGCCATCACCCCACAGGCCACGCCCAGCGCACAGGAAGCCACACCCAGCGCCGCGCCCGACCACGCGGGCAACCCGCCACCGGACACGCACGATCCGAACTTCTTCCCCGCTCCGGACAACCAGAACCTGAAAAGCGGCACGGTGAGTCCGGCTGAGCAGGACGCGAGGGCCGCTGCGGTCGAGCGCGGCGCCCCCACGCTGCAGCAGCACCGTACCTCGGCCATCACGAACAACTACGCTGACCAGGGCCGGGACTTCACCGGCTATCAGGCGAAAGATCCGGCAGCGGTGGCCCAGATCGCGGGAGAAGGTCAGGCCCTGCACACAGAGGCTAGACGCATCTCCCAGGGCACTGGCGGTCAGATGGGAGTGGGCGAATCGGCCGACGCTGTCCGAGACAAGGCATATCAGGACTGGCACGACACGACCGTGGCCGCGCTGAACAGGCACATCGATGCCACGTACGCGGCCGAAGACGCGCAGGCCAAACAGGTAGCGACCCCAGGATCGAACCTGAAGGGCGCGCTCCAGAACGATTCTCTCATCGACAGCCAGAACGCTACGCACGTCCGGTCCTCGACCATGGCCCTGGCCCGGAACATGGGAGTCGATCTCACCGACCCGCACGCGCAGATGAACGCTTGGCAGCTCGAACAGATCCGCAAACACGCGGGAAATCTGTACCCGAACGCGCCACGTCTGGCCCAGGCAATCAAGGACGCGACCGAAGCCGACATGCCACAGGGCGCGTACGTGCGCGCCCGCGCTCTCCGCACGCTCAAGGGACAGATGTTCGACAACGTGGACGGTATCAACCGTCTCGGCGCATCGAAGGACATTGATCCTGACACCGGCTTGCCGCGTTCAACAAACCGCCCCGTTAAGAACCCGACCAAAGAGATCGCGAAGATGGACCCCGGTCAGGTCGCGCACATCGTGCGTACCATGAAACGCTCGTCCACGGAACTGGCTCTGCTCGGCGATCACGAGGCCGCGAAGGACATCACAGACAAGGCCCACAGGGCCGCGCAGCAGCTGCAGTCTCATTTCACTGAGCACTGGATCGATGAGGCCGGCAAGGGCGGCGGTTGGAACACGAAACGAGCCCACCAGTACCTGCGCAACAATCAGGAAACGCTGAACGCGATCATGCGCCCTGAGCAGCTTCACCAGATCAGGAACGTGAACAATGCCGCGAACGTGCTCGATCTCGACAAGGGTTACAAAGGCTCATTCGCGCAGTTTACAACTGGCGCGCATTGGTTGCGGCAGCGGCTGGGGCGTACGGCCGAGGGCGTGATAACTGATTTGATCCCGATGGGCAACACCATCGGCGAAATGACGGGCCTGTCCGAGAAGGCTCGTCAAATACTTGGCGGCCCTAGCGTGGGCGTCCCGCCGAAGGACTTCACTCGGCCGCTCGGGGCCCGTGTTGCCGGTGGTAAAATGCGCGGCGCGGTCGGCGATCTGCGCGCGGGCCAGAAACTGGGTAGCAAGTACCCAGTGCTGCGGCATGAGTATGATCCGGATTCCGGCGAGCACACGGTCTACAGCCCGAACGGAACGACCGTCGCGCACGATGCCGGCAAGGATATCGTCGTGTCCCGCTCCGACACGACGGACGGTGCGACCGGGCGCGGCGAGAACACGGCCCGTACATCGCAACTGGCCGACACGGCCCATGCGCGTGGCGGAGTCCTACGCAGCGACGTCTCCATCAGCCCTGGCGCGGCCGGGAGCTATGAGAAAATGAAGAACCAGGGGTATACGGTCATCCGCAACCCCGGCGCGCGCATCAATCCCGAGACCGGCAACATCGTGTCCGATGATCCGCGCCGGCCCGTGTACACGGTCGGCCCAAAGGCCCCGCCGCAGGCCCCGGCTCGACCGCTCGGTGAGACACTGTTCGGCGGGAAGCAGCGCGGTGCGATAGGTAATCTCAGCCGTAAGGCGGAGCCAGAAGGCCCCGCAATGGTCAACATCGGACTCCACGTAAACGGTGGTCCAGCCGCTGGCGGCTCCGTTCTTGATTCGCGAATAGCGAAAGCGTCATTGAAGGCCCAGGGCGTCGATGTCGGCAAGACCTCGATTCAGAATCCAGAGGGCGGCGAACCGACGCTTGTTGCTAACATCAACCGCCCGCTGACTCTGGCAGAGGGCAATGCACTGGCGAAGCGAACCGGCCAGACCGCCATCGCCCAGCGACACACGGACGGTACTGGCACCATGCTTGGTGAGGGCGCGCAGTCGGCGGAGGCCAAGAAGAACGGCTGGGATAAATACAACTCCGATTACTTCCAGATGCATGACGGCCGCAGCGCTACGGAGCACGATGCGGAGGCGAAGGGATTCAATGAAGTGAAGCCCCATCTAACTCCGGCGGAAGTCTCTGACATCGAGAACCGCGCCCCGAGGCGCCGCACCGCCGCGATCCGCAACCTGTTAGACACGTTCCATGGATCCACCTCCATCGAGGGCACGGGCGCGATGGCGCTAGCGGGTCAGGCGAAGAAGGGCTGGTATCAGAAGGCCGGCAAGGCGATCAACAGCGTCTTCGGGCCGGACGCGCCGCGCTTCACCGCGTTGTTGGCTGCAATGTCGCCGCAGACCAGCGTCGAGATAAACTTCCACAATGCGATCCGCACGTTCATAAACTGGGATAAGGCCGGCCGCCCGACCGATCCGGTTGTGATCCGTAAGATCATGGAGGATAGCTCGCTCAAGAATCCAAATAGCGAGAGCGAGTCCAACATCATGGACGTGTGGTACCAGAATGGCGTCCGTGCTCTGACCTCCGAGAATCCAGAGCATGAGTCATTCCAACTGTCTGGCCCGAAGGTAAATAGTTTCTTTCAGAACCTGCGCGGACACACGCATGAAGTGACCAACGATTCGTGGATCGCGATCGCGACCAACATCGATCAGAAGCTATTCAGCGGCGCGTATCGCGCCAAAGAGGGTGACATCTTCGGCCGGATGGGCTTCAAGTCGCCGACCTACATGGGCGTCAGCGCCAAGATTCGCGCCGCGGCGCTGCAGCTGTCGAAGATGACCGGCGAGCGCTGGTCACCGGCTGAGGTGCAGGAGACGATGTGGTCGTTCGTGAAGACCGCGTTCGAACACGCAAAGGCCACCGGCAAATCCATTCCCGAATTACTCAAGAGCGGAGAACTCAGTGACAAACTCATCCATAGTACCAGCGACTTCCACAGCCTCTTCGGAGCCCCCGAACACCAAGGCTTCCTCGATGATAGCCGATTCGGCGAGGCTGCTCGACGAGTGGCTAGCGAATCGGACACCCAGCCCGCTCCAGCAGGCAAAAAGAGCGCGGCTGCTGCAAAAATTCTCCGTCCCAACCTCGAAGCCGAAGCTGGGCGCCTAGAGGAAGCGCGACAAGCGCGACTTGTGAACCGTAAGGCTCGCATCGGTAACATACAGGTTCCGTTCTAATGGCAACTGGGCAACTCTTCTACGACCCCGTGCAACGGCCGCTCTCGCCAGCGGGTCTGACAATGCCCGGCGCGTACTACAATTTCTACGTGTCTGGCACGTCCACAGCGGCTTCTGTGTACCAAGACTCGGCGTTGACGTTGCCGTTTCCGGCCGCGTTGCTGAACGGTAACCCTGGTTTCACGGTCATCACCGCGGACGGCACGGGCGCGTTCCCGCAGATGTTCTTAGTCCCGACACAGAT
>Ga0307477_10003533_pt1 | contig 11593 bp, 8 predicted proteins | sample atmos_gasesECM2C_FD_203316 | JGI IMG/M metagenome (GOLD analysis project Ga0307477, IMG submission 203316) | Hardwood forest soil microbial communities from Morgan-Monroe State Forest, Indiana, United States - atmos_gasesECM2C_515 | ecosystem: Environmental > Terrestrial > Soil > Temperate...
CAGTTACTGGCGCGGAGCGTCGGGGGTCGGCGTGTGCTTGTTCGAGAATGGGTCGCTAGTTTGGCAGGAGGCTTGCCCGAGCGCGGAAATCGCGGATTGCTCCAGCGCCTGCCTTCGTAACAAGGATTTACCAGGATTTACAACTGTTTATGAAACGTCCGTTGCAGCGCGCCGTTCTATCTTAGGGCAACGCGAGTCGAGAGCGGGCAGCGGCTTGAGGTGAGACATGAGATTTGATGACGGGATCTTCGGGCTTTATTCGCGGTTGTACGAGAACCGGCGGGAGGTCGAACTCTCGCTCGAGGATTACCTCGGCAAATGCTCCGACGATCCGGCCTACTACGCTGGCGCGGCCGAGCGGATGTTGCGTGCGATCGGCGAGCCGGTAATGGTCGATACGAGCCAGGAGCCGCGGCTCGGCCGCATCTTCATGAACCGCACGATCAAGGTTTACCCCGAGTTCTCCGACTTCTACGGAATGGAGGAGACGATTGAGCGAATCGTCGGCTTCTTCCGGCACGCCGCACAAGGGCTCGAGGAGCGGAAGCAGATCATCTATCTATTGGGGCCGGTCGGCGGTGGAAAGTCTTCGCTCGCCGAGCGCCTGAAGCAGTTGATGGAGAAGGAGCCGGTCTATGTTTTGAAGGCGGGCAACGAGATCAGCCCGGTCTTCGAAAGCCCGCTCGGCCTGTTCGATCCGGTGACGCTCGGGCCCGAGCTCGAGAAGGGTTACGGGATCCCGATACGGCGGCTGACCGGCACGATCTCGCCTTGGGCCGTCAAACGGCTTGAGGAGTTTGGCGGCGATATCACCAAATTCACGGTTGTGCGCCTGCAGCCCTCGCGGCTCAAGCAGATCTGCATCGCCAAGACCGAACCGGGCGATGAGAACAACCAGGACGTCTCGAGCCTCGTCGGCAAGGTCGATATCCGCAAGCTCGAGTTTTTCAGCCAGAACGATCCCGACGCGTATTCCTATTCCGGCGGCCTGAACCGCACGACACAAGGGCTTATGGAATTTGTCGAAATGTTCAAGGCGCCGATCAAGATGCTGCACCCGCTGCTGACGTCGACGCAGGAAGGCAATTACGTCGGTTCCGAGAACATCGGCGGCATCCCCTACCAGGGCATCGTGCTAGCGCATTCGAACGAGGCTGAATGGCAGGCCTTTAAGAATAATCGCAACAACGAGGCCTTTATCGATCGAATTTCCGTTATCAAGGTACCCTATTGTCTGCGCTCGACCGAAGAGCGAAAGATATATGAGAAGCTATTGGCGAACAGTGAATTGGCAAACGCGCCGTGCGCACCGTCAACTCTTGATATTCTCGCACGTTTCAGCACACTTTCGCGGGTGAAACCGCATGAGAACTCGAATTTGTACTCCAAGATGCGGGTCTATGACGGTGAAAGCCTAAAGGACACCGATCCGCGTGCGAAATCCGTCCAGGAATATCGGGACGCGGCCGGGGTCGACGAGGGAATGGACGGCATTTCCACCCGCTTCGCTTTCAAGGTTTTGTCGAGCACCTTCAATTTCGATACGCAGGAAGTCGCGGCCGATCCTGTTCATCTGATGTATGTGCTCGAGCAGGCCATCTGGCGCGAGCAGTTCCCCGACGACGCCGAGAAGAAGTATCTCAACTTCATCAAAGCCGAACTCGCGCCGCGCTACGCCGAGTTCATCGGGCACGAAATTCAGAAGGCCTACCTCGAATCGTATTCGGACTATGGCCAGAACCTGTTCGACCGCTATGTCGCCTATGCCGATGCCTGGATCGAGGATTCCGACTACAAGGATCCGGATACCGGGCAGCTGATGAACCGCGAACTGTTGAACCAGGAGCTTTCGAAGATCGAGAAGCCCGCGGGGATCGCAAACCCGAAAGACTTCCGCAACGAGGTTGTCAAATTCGCGCTGCGAGCGCGCGCCAGCAACGCGGGGAACAATCCGTCCTGGACCTCGTATGAGAAGTTGCGCGAGGTGATCGAGCGACGCATGTTTTCTCAGGTCGAGGATTTGTTGCCGGTCATCAGCTTTGGTTCCAAGAAGGATTCCGAGACCGAGAGAAAGCACGCCGACTTTCTGGAGCGAATGGTGGCGCGCGGCTATACGGAGCGGCAGGTTCGCCGCCTCGTCGAGTGGTATATGCGGGTGAACAAGGCCGGGTAGGCGAGCGAGCCGCCCATCCGGGCTGGAGAACAACCGATGAATATCGTCGACCGGCGACCCAACCCCAAGGGCAAGAGCCTCAGCAATCGTCAGCGGTTCCTCGGGCGTGCCCGGGCGGAAGTCAAATCGGCGGTGCAGGAGGCATTGCGCAAGCGCAAGGTCGCCGATGTCGGTCAGGGCGAAAAGGTGGCGATCCCGACCCGCGGGATCACCGAGCCGATCTTCCACCATAGCCGGCGCACCGGGCGCACCGAGCATGTCGTTCCAGGCAACAAGGAGTATCTCCGGGGCGACGAAATCCCACGGCCAAACGGCGGCGAAGGGCGCAGCGGGTCGCAGGGCAGCCCGGACGGATCCGGCGAGGACGCGTTCGAATTCACGCTGTCCAAGGAAGAGTTCCTCGACATGTTCTTCGAGGATCTCGAGCTGCCCGATCTCGTGAAGAAGAGTCTCAAGGAGACGTTCGCGGTCGATCTGCAGCGCGCCGGCTATACCGTCACTGGGAGCCCGGCCAATCTCAGCGTGCGCCGTACGATGCGAAACAGCATGGCCCGACGCATCTCATTGCGCCGACCCAAGCAGTGGGAACTCGAAGCGATCCGCGAGGCGATCGAGAACGCCCGCGCCCGCGGCGCCGACGAGGAGGCCGACAGGCTCGTCCGCGAACTCGAACGGCTCGATCATCGCAGCAAGATAATTCCCTATATCGACCCGCTTGATGTCCGTTACAACCGTTTCGAGCGCGTACCCCGCCCGAATACCGAAGCGGTGATGTTCTGCCTGATGGACGTCTCGGGATCGATGACTGAGGCGATGAAGGATCTCGCCAAGCGATTCTTCATGCTGCTGCATGTCTTTCTGATCCGGCGCTACCGGCATGTCGATATCGTCTTCATCCGTCATACCAGTACGGCGGAGGAGGTGGACGAGGAGACTTTTTTCTACAGCCGCGAAACGGGCGGCACTGTTGTTTCGACCGCACTTGAGAAGATGCTCGAGATCGCACGGGCTCGATACTCCACCGATCGGTGGAACATCTATGCGGCACAGGCTTCCGACGGCGACAATTACGGGGCCGACAGCGGCCGTTGCGTGACGCTGCTTGGTGGGGAGGTGCTTCCGCTCTGTCAATATTTTGCCTATGTCGAAGTTGGCGACGGCATGGGAGGTAGTCTGACGGGTTTGTCGCGCGACAGCGATCTATGGCGAGCCTACAATGAGGTCGCGCCCGCACATCCGCACTTCGCAATGCGCCGGGTCAGCGATCCTTCGCAAATCTTCTCGGTATTCCACGAACTGTTTGCAAAAGGGGGTGTCCGTGCTTGACACACGCTCGGCGGAGGCGGTACGGCTCGATACCTCAACCCCACTCTTTAGCGGTCCTAATTGGGATTTCACCGCGCTGCGGCAGGTTTATGACGCGGTCGAGCGGATCGCGCTGGATGAGCTCGGCCTCGACGTCTACCCCGTGCAGATCGAGGTGATCACTTCCGAGCAGATGCTCGACGCCTACGCCTCGGTTGGCTTGCCGCTGATGTACCGTCATTGGAGCTTCGGTAAACGTTTTGCGTTTCATGAGACCCTTTACCGCCGAGGCTTGCAGGGGTTAGCTTACGAAATTGTCATCAACTCTAACCCCTGTATTTGCTACATCATGGAAGAAAATTCCATGACGATGCAGACCCTCGTAATTGCCCATGCTGCATTTGGTCATAATCATTTTTTTAAAAATAACTATTTGTTTCGGCAGTGGACCGATGCAAACGGCATTCTTGATTATCTAAGTTTTGCGCGTGACTATGTCGCGAAATGCGAGGAGCGGCACGGCGTCGAGGCGGTCGAGCGCGTTCTGGATGCCGCACACGCGCTAAAGGACCATGGGGTCAATCGTTACGCGCATCGCAGCAAGCCCAACCTTGCGGAGGAGGAGCGCCGAGCCGAGGAATGGCGGGCCCACTCCGAGGCTACCTACAACGATTTGTGGCGCACTGTGCCCGGCGCCGGAAAGGACAAGGAAGACCCCGACACGGCTGAGGCGCGTCTGCAAGAGATTAAGCGGGAACTCGGCTTACCCGAGGAGAATTTGCTGTACCTGATCGAGAAGCGGGCTCCACGGCTCGAGGATTGGCAACGCGAGTTGGTTCGTATCGTCCGGTTGATCGCGCAATACTTTTACCCGCAGAAACAGCTGCAGCTGATGAACGAAGGATGTGCGACTTTTGTCCATTACGAGATCATGCGGCGGCTGCACGACAAAGGCCTGATCACAGAAGGCTCGATGCTGGAGTTCCTGCATTCGCATTCGAGCGTCGTCTTTCAACCGGATTTTGACGACCCGCGCTTCAGCGGGTTCAACCCTTACGCGCTCGGCTTCGCGATGATGAGCGATATCCGTCGCATCTGCGAGGACCCGACGGATGAGGATCGCGAATGGTTTCCCGACATCGCCGGCGGGGGAGACGGCTACGGCGTCTTGCGTCACGCTTGGGCGAACTATCGCGACGAGAGCTTCGTGCTGCAGTATTTGAGCCCGGCACTCATCCGCCGCTTCCGCCTGTTCCAGGTCTCGGATGACAGTACCAAGCCGGCTCTCCGGGTCGAGGCGATCCATGATGATGTCGGCTATCGCAAAATCCGCAGCGCGTTGTCCCGCCAATATGATCTGTCCCGGCGCGAGCCCGACGTTCAGGTCGTCGATGTCGATCTCAGAGGCGACCGCTGCCTTGTGCTTGCGCATTACGTGCATAACGGCGTCTTGCTCGAGGAAAAGAGCAGCCGCGCCGTGCTGCGCCACGCGGCGGTGTTGTGGGGGTATTCGGTCAAGCTGCTCGAGATCGATGCGGCAACCGACAAGACGCTCAAGACCTACGAGGTCGCACCGGCCGACTGATCGCGCGCGGCAGCATTACGGGCCGGCGATTTCCGGTCGCGAGCACCGCCGGCTCCGTTCGATGATCGTCCTGGGCATTGAAACGAGTTGCGACGAAACGGCCGCGGCAATCGTGGCGACGACGCCCCAGGGTCCCCGGATTCTCTCGAATCAGATTCGGGCGCAGTCCGTCGAACATGCGCCTTTTGGTGGGGTCGTACCCGAGATTGCCGCGCGGGCGCATCTCGATCATCTCGATGCCGTCATCGGTCGCGCACTCGCTGAGGCTGATTTGACGCTGGCCGAGATCGATGGAGTAGCCGCTGCCGCCGGCCCCGGTCTGATCGGCGGTCTGATCGTCGGTACGATGATGGCCAAGGGGATCGCCTGGGGCGCCGGCAAGCCTTTTATCGCGGTCAACCACCTTGAGGGTCACGCGCTGACCACCCGTCTGACTGATGACGTCGACTTTCCCTATCTTCTCCTGCTGGTCTCTGGCGGGCACTGCCAGCTCCTCGACTGCGCTGGGGTCGGCCGCTACAGGCGCCTAGGCACGACACTCGACGACGCAGCCGGAGAAGCGTTCGACAAGACCGCAAAACTGATCGGGCTGGGCTACCCCGGCGGACCAGCGATCGAGCGGGCTTCGCGCGGCGGCGACCCTTATCGCTTTGCCCTGCCGCGCCCGCTCAAGGGCAGGCCGGGTTGCGATTTCTCGTTCTCTGGACTGAAGACGGCCGTGCGTCAGATCGTTGCCGAACGTGGCTGCCTCAGCCCGCGGGACCGGACCGATCTCGCCGCCGCGATCGAACTCGCAATTTGCGATGCGCTGGCTGACCGAACGGCAAATGTCGTCGACTGGTTTCGTCGCCATCGTCCAGAGGGGACGGCCCTGGTCGCAGCGGGTGGCGTCGCAGCCAACGGCCAACTGCGACGGCGCCTTACTGCGCTCGCGGGGAGTGTGGGGCTGCGCTTTATCGCGCCACCGCCAGCGCTGTGCACCGACAACGGTGCGATGATCGCCTGGGCGGGGATCGAGCGGCTGCGTCTTGGCCTTGTCGACGGTCTCGATGCGGCGCCGCGCCCGCGCTGGCCGCTCGATACCGGCGCCCCGCAATGGCCGGGAGCGGAGGTCGCACGGCGGCGTAAATGAGGTCGGCCGAGTGAAGCGGTTGGCAATCATCGGAGGTGGTGCCTGGGGGACCGCGCTTGCCGTTGTCGCCCGGCGAGCAGGCTCGACCGCGGTGTTGTGGGCGCGTGACGGCAAGGTCGTTGCCGCGATCAACGAGCGGCATGAAAACCCGCTCTTCCTGCCTGGCATAGCGCTCGATCCGACGATCGTCGCGACAAGCGACATCGATGCGGCGATGCTCGGCGCCGAAGCGGCGTTACTCGTTGTGCCAGCTCAATTCCTCCGCGGCGTAATTGGCGCGCTTCGGCCCGGTTTGCTTGAAGGGATGCCGGTGTTGCACTGCGCCAAAGGGATCGAGGCCGGCTCGCTCAAGACCATGTCAGAGGTTTCCGCCGAACTCCTACCAAATTCGCCTCTCGCGGTGCTGTCGGGACCGACCTTCGCCACCGAGGTTGCCCGCGGCCTACCGACGGCAGTTACAATTGCTAGCCATGACACGGCGCTGGCTCGCGGATTCATGACGGCGCTCGGGAGTAGCAGGTTCCGGCCCTACCTTTCGAACGATCCGACCGGAGCCGAAATCGGCGGCGCGGTGAAGAACGTGCTAGCGATCGCCTGCGGGACCGTTGAAGGGCGCGGATTGGGCGAGAACGCCCGCGCCTCGCTGATCACCCGCGGGCTCGCCGAGATGATTCGGCTGGGACTCGCCAAGGGCGGCCGCGCCGAAACCTTTGGCGGGCTCTCGGGCATCGGCGATCTTGTGCTGACCTGTAGTGCCATCCAGTCGCGCAACTACGCGCTTGGAGTCGCGCTCGGTCGCGGTCAGAAGCTCGCCGCCGCGCTCGCCGGCCGGCGATCCGTCGTCGAAGGCGTGACGACCGCCACCGCCGTCGCGGAATTGGCGAGCCAGCTTGGAATCGAGATGCCGATTAGTGAAGTCGTCGAGGCGGTGTTGCATCGCGGCGCGTCCATCGACGCGATGATCGAGGGCTTGCTGCGCCGGCCTTATCGGAGCGAGTAGCCGGCGGTGCCGCAAGATTGGACTGGTGTGAGGAAAAGGCTGGTGCGGAGAGGCGGAAAGCCAATATCATCAGGCCAGCGAGCAGCGTTATCCCTCGGGTCGAAATGAGCGAGAACGGAAAGCGCGGCGAGGATGGGCCGGGTACGGGTGTCGTCGTCAAGGCGAAGCCGAAGACGAAGAAGCCGTCGATGTACAAGGTTCTGATGTTGAACGACGACTACACGCCAATGGAATTCGTCGTCCACATTCTCGAGCGGTTCTTTAACAAGAACCGCCAGGAGGCGACCCGCATCATGTTGCACGTGCATCGCCGGGGGGTAGGAGTGTGCGGCGTCTACACCTACGAGGTGGCCGAGACGAAGGTGACCCAAGTCATGGATTTCGCCCGGCAGCACCAGCATCCTCTGCAGTGCACACTGGAAAAGGACTAGTCCCTGGGCTATCGCCGCAGGGGTGGCAAGGAAGGATAGGCGGGCGTGTTGTCACGCAATCTCGAAAAGTCGCTGCATCGGGCTCTCGCCTATGCCAATGAGCGCCGGCACGAATATGCCACGCTCGAACATCTGCTGCTCGCGCTGACCGAGGATCAGGACGCGGTCGCTGTGTTGCGCGCTTGCGGCGTCGATCTCGATCGCCTGCGCCGCGAGGTCCTGAACTATGTCGATAACGAGCTCGGCAACCTCGCCGCCGCCCACGGTGACGATGCAAAGCCAACGGCGAGTTTTCAGCGCGTATTGCAACGCGCGGCGATTCACGTCCAATCCTCGGGCCGTGAGGAGGTGACCGGCGCAAACGTTCTCGTAGCGATGTTCGCGGAGCGCGAAAGCCACGCTGTATATTACCTGCAAGAACAGGACATGACCCGGTTCGATGCGGTCAATTACATTTCCCATGGCATCGCCAAAGCGCCGGGACGTTCGGAAACCCGGCGCGTACAAGGAACCGATGAGGACGAGCGCGTCGAAAAGTCGCAGAAGCGCAATCATGACGCGCTTGACTCCTATTGTGTCAACCTAAACAAGAAGGCAAAAGGCGGCAGGATCGATCCGCTGATCGGCCGCGAGGCAGAGGTCGAACGCACGATCCAGATCTTGTGCCGGCGGGCCAAGAACAATCCGCTCTACGTCGGCGAGCCTGGTGTCGGCAAGACAGCGATCGCCGAGGGTCTGGCGCGGCGCATTGTTCAGCGTGAAGTACCCGAAGTACTGCTCAACTCGACGATCTACGCTCTCGATATGGGCGCCCTCCTCGCGGGGACTCGTTATCGCGGCGATTTCGAAGAACGGCTCAAGGCAGTGTTGGCGGAGCTCGAGGCTCAGCCCGGCACCATCTTGTTTATCGACGAGATACACACGGTGATCGGCGCGGGTGCAACAAGCGGCGGGGCGATGGATGCTTCGAACCTGTTGAAGCCGGCGCTTGCCGGGGGGGTGATCCGCTGTATCGGGTCGACCACCTACAAGGAATATCGCAACTATTTCGAGAAGGATCGAGCGCTCGTCCGACGTTTTCAGAAGATCGACGTCAACGAGCCTACGGTCGAGGATTCCGTCAAGATCCTGCGTGGCCTGAAACCCTATTACGAGCGGCATCACAAAGTCCGCTACACAACCGATGCATTGCGTGCCGCGGTCGAGCTGTCGCATCGCTACATCGGCGACCGCAAGCTGCCGGACAAGGCGATCGACGTGATCGATGAGACTGGGGCGGCCCAGATGCTCGTTCCCGAGAACCGGCGGCGCAAGACCATCACCGCGAAAGAGGTCGAGGCGTGCATCGCCACGATGGCGCGGATCCCGCCAAAGAGTGTGTCGCGCGACGATCGCGAAGTGCTGAAGAATTTGCAGCGCGATCTAAAGACGATGGTATTCGGCCAGGACAAGGCGATCGAGGCATTGGTCTCCGCGATCAAGCTCGCGCGCGCCGGCTTGCGTGATCCTGAAAAGCCGATCGGCAGCTATCTGTTCTCCGGCCCGACTGGGGTCGGCAAGACCGAGGTGGCACGCCAGCTTGCCCGCACGCTCGGCATCGAGATCACGCGTTTCGACATGTCCGAGTACATGGAGCGGCATACCGTATCGCGGCTGATCGGCGCGCCGCCGGGTTATGTCGGCTTCGACCAGGGTGGGCTGTTGACCGACGCGATCGACCAGCATCCCCACAGCGTGCTGCTGCTCGACGAGATTGAGAAGGCGCATCCCGATCTCTTCAACATCCTGCTTCAAGTCATGGATTACGGAAAGCTGACCGATCACAACGGCAAGATCGTCGACTTCCGCAACGTCATCCTGATCATGACGACGAATGCCGGCGCGTCCGACCTCGCCAGGCCCGCGATCGGCTTCGGCAGCGGCATCCGCGAGGGCGACGATCACGAAGCGATCAACCGCATGTTCTCACCCGAGTTTCGTAACCGCCTCGACGCGACGATTTCGTTCTCCGCGCTATCGACCGAGACGATTGCCCGGGTCGTCGACAAGTTCGTGCTGCAGCTCGAAGAGCAGCTTGCCGATCGCAATGTCATTATCGAGCTCAACGCGAGCGCGCGCACCTGGCTCGCGGAAAAAGGCTACGATCCGCTGTTCGGTGCGCGGCCGCTGGCCCGCGTCATTCAAGAACACATCAAGAAGCCGCTCGCCGATGAGCTGTTGTTCGGGCGGCTCGCGAAGGGCGGGATCGTCCGAGTTACGCGCAAGTCGGAGGGGGACGGGCTCGCCTTCTCCTTCCAGGAGCGCACGGTCGTGCCGGCACCGGGCGAGCCCGAGTTGGTCCAGTAGCACATAGTCTAGGCCCTGCCCCACCGCCCCCTAGGGCAGATCAGTGTGAGGCGTCCTCGCGGCGGAATGGAGAAAACTCCGCGAGGCCTTCAATCTTACGCTCGACCATGTCGCGTTCGCGGGCGAGGAATTGCGCGACCGCACGCCGAAAGGCCGGATCGGGGATCCAGTGGGCGCTGTAAGTCGACGTAGGGAGATAGCCGCGCTGGATCTTATGCGGCCCCTGCGCGCCCGCCTCGACGCGCTTCAGCCCGTGCGTGATCGCGAACTCGATCGCTTGATAATAGCAGCATTCGAAATGGAGGAACTTGTAGTCGCCATAGCTGCCCCAATTGCGGCCGTAGATCGTCTCCTTACCGAGCAGGTTGAACGCGCCCGCGACGTAATCGGCGCCGCATCGCGCCATAATAAGGACGATCTTCTCGGGTATCCTCTCGCCGATCAATGCGAAAAAGCGACGATTGAGATAAGCTGAGCCCCACTTGCGATCCGAGGTCGCAAGATAGAATTCATAAAACGCGTCCCAATGCCGGGGCTTCAGATCGGCTCCGGTCAGGACCTCGATCTCGAGTCCCGGCGCGAGCGCTTCACGGCGCTCCTTTTTTACCGTCTTGCGCTTGCGCGAGTTCAACGCCGCAAGGAAATCGTCGAAATCGCGATAGCCGTCATTCGTCCAATGAAACTGCTGGCCGAGGCGTAGCAGAAACCCGGCTTCGGTCAGTGCTTCCATATGGGCGGGTTCGGGGAAATTGACATGCACCGACGAAATTCGTCGCCGCTTGGCGAGTTCGATCATCGCCGCGATCAGGTGCACCCGCGTCTCTGTCGGCGCGCCTGGATGCAACATCAGTCGTGGTCCGGGTACCGGGGTGAACGGCACCGCGGAGAGCAACTTCGGATAGTATCGACCACCGGCGCGTTCGAAGGCGTCCGCCCACCCGTAATCGAAGACATATTCGCCATAGGAGTGGGTCTTTGCATATAGCGGCACCACGCCGAGGACCGCAGCGCCTAAACCGGTAATAGAGAGATGCTGCGGCGCCCAGCCCGTACGGGCTGTCGTCGAGCCGCTTTCCTCAAGCGCGTTCAAGAAGGCGTGCGAGATAGTTGGATTACCGTCCCCGGCGCAGGCATCCCAGGCGACAGCCGGTATATCGCTGATCGCACCATGGACGTTAACCGTAATCGTTCCGTCGGTGTCGTTCATCGCCTGCTCGGAGGTGCGAGGACTAGCGCATCGAACATGCCATTTATCACGGCCGCCCCGCCTCCGACGTTGCAGTTTCACCCGCTCCAGGATAGGCGTTACGGTGCCGCTGTCTAGCGCGTCGCGAGACCGCAGCACCCGCTAGCCCTGCATCGGGCCAAGGACAAACCATGCGCGCGCTCCGTCTATCTCCAATCCCGCTTTCACTCTCGATGCTGCTGTCAACCCAAGCACTGGCCGAGACCCTCGGCGACGCTCGGGTCGGCTTCACCGCAGAGCGGGTTCTGGTTCTCGATGGGCGCAGCTTTGTCGGCAGGATGTGGCACATGCCGGGCGAGCAACGGCACGAGCAGGATTTTTCGACCGCAAAGCCGATCTTGATCCTCCACGCCGCCAGCGCTATCGGCGAGGTCG